>Ga0114931_10007785_pt1 | contig 13051 bp, 8 predicted proteins | sample 2SBtaG_FD_89579 | JGI IMG/M metagenome (GOLD analysis project Ga0114931, IMG submission 89579) | Deep subsurface microbial communities from Kolumbo volcano to uncover new lineages of life (NeLLi) - 2SBTROV14_V59a metaG | ecosystem: Environmental > Aquatic > Marine > Volcanic | place: Kolumbo... | reverse complement strand
TGGCCGGGTGCCGGAGCAGGTAGGCCCAGCCGCCCGGCCCCGGATTGCCGCTGCAGCCGCCATCGGTGAATAAATGGACTTCGGTGGGAGTGGGCATGGAGGGTTCAGGGTTTGGGTTTGGGGCCGGTGACTTAGCCTAGGTATCGGGGTAAAGTTTCAGGAGGGCGGGGTCTGGTACGATTTTCGGTCAATCGAGTGTCTTAGCCGACCGATGTGCAAGCCGAAAACTTGTACCTGACCCCTTCGCCCACGCAACCCTCGGCCTCACTCGCCTGCCGGGGATCCCAGCGCGGGCACTTCGGAACGCAGTTTGGTCATTTGCCGTAACTCGTCGTCCAGGGCCGACTTCATTTGGGATTGTTCGCTGAGCCCCCAGGGCAGATGCACGGTAAACCGACTACCCTTGCCCAACTCGCTTTCCAGCAGGATATCGCCTCCGAGCAGGCGGCATATTTCCCGGACAATCGACAATCCCAGACCGGTGCCCGAATATTCGCGGGTCATCGCATCGCCGCCCGGCAACACGGTGGTGCCCTGGCGAAATTTCTCGAAGACCAGTAGCTGCTCGGAAGCGTTGATGCCGACGCCTGTATCCGAGACCGTCATGCGTAAATCTTCGCGCGGGTCGCGCCATACTTTCACTTCAATCCGGCCGCCATCGGGAGTGAACTTGATCGCATTGGAAAGTAAATTATTGAGTATCTGCTCGATCTTGCCCTGATCCTGACGGACCGGAGGCAAGCTGGGGGTAATCTCGCATTCCAGATCGATATTTTTTCGTTCACTCAGTGGCCGGGCCATGTCGCACTGGGCGGCCACCACGGTGCCAATGTCAAACTGCCCCAGGTGCAACTCCATTTTACCACTTTCGATTTTCGCCAAATCGAGGATGTCGTTGATCATCTCCAGCAATTGATTGCCGGAACGCTGGATGTTGCTGGCGTATCGTTTCTGTTTGTCGTTCAGCTTGTCGATGCCGCCCAGCAAATCGCTAAAGCCGATAATACTGTTCAGCGGGGTGCGCAATTCGTGACTCACGGTGGCCAGGAAATCGCTTTTCAATTGATTCATTTCGAACAGGCGCATGTTGGTCTGGGCCAGTTCATCCAATTTTCCATCCAGCTCGTTGTTCACGTTGCGCAGCTCGTCCTGCTGGAGCAACAACTGCCGCAACATCCGATTGAAGGCGGCCGCCAACTGCTCGAACTCATCGCCCGTCTGGATCACCGCCCGCTGCTCCACATCGCCCCGGCGGACCGCTTCGCTCACGTCCCGCAGATGACGGATTGGCTTGACGATTACATAACGGACAATGACATACAAGGCCACCATCGAGAGAAACACGGCCGCGATGGCCGCTACCCATAAAAAGGCCCAGTTGCGATTCTGTGCATCCTGCGATTCCTTCGTGCTAAACCACACATGGACCACCCCCAACAAATCGCCCACCCGCAAGTCGCGGCGCCGGATCGGTTTGGTTGTGATGCTATGACAAAGGACACATTTGCCTTTCTCTTTGGCATAGACGGCCTCATAATATTCATAGACCTGCGTGCTTTCCCCCTGGCTACCCTCCGCTGAGGATCCGCCGGTCGCGGTTGCCCCCTGGGCAGCGGTTCCCAGATTTCTGGGAATGACCCGTTCCGCCCATTGCGTGGGCAGCCGGTCGATATCTTCGTCACTGGAAAGCTGCTCCTTGCCAATCCGATCCCAATGCTCCATCAGCTTGTCCTGAAAGTCGTTCGTTGGCTCCAGCACCCCTTGCGGATTCCTCGGCAACAGCATCTCCCAGTAATACTTGCGCTTGCGTAGTTGATCGGCCGTATCCTGATCGATCCCTTGTTTCAGACGGTTGTCTTCCTGCTTGATAAAATGGGCTTCCAGCAAGGCCGCGTTGGCCAGCGCCTCGCCAGTAAAACGATTTTGTTCGAAGACAATCTCGTTGGTCTTCTTGCCATACAACCAAAAGCTGCCGGCAATGAAAATCAGCAGGCAAGTGCCGAACAGCAGCCGGCACTTGCGTTCCAGATTGGTTTCGCCCAGGGTCCGTTTGAAGGTGCGATAGCTCATGGCGGGTCCGTAGCATGGTAGCCGTTTACGTTACATCATATCCCACGGATCGACATCGACAACACAAATCACCTCGCGGGGCACCTTGAATGTCGCCAGGACCTGGCGGGCCAATTGCTGCAGGATGGCGATTTCAGCCGCTTGCAACTGCAGTTGGAAACGAAACTGACCCCGCAGCTTGGCAATCGGCGCCTCGCCCGGGCCCAGAATTCGCACCGGCTCGGTCGACTCGGCCGCTTTCCTCAATTGGTCGGCCAGGCCGGCAGCCACCAGGCGGGCAGCCTGCTCCTGCTGGCTGCGAACCAGCAGGCGAACCATCGCCCCAAAAGGCGGATAACCCAACTGTTCGCGCTCGGCCAATTCGCGTTTTACAAAGGCCGGATAGTCATGCCGCACTGCGGCAGCAATGGCCGGATGGTCGGGACTGAGGGTTTGGACCAGCACGCGGCCACCCTGCTTGCCACGACCCGTGCGGCCCGCCACCTGGGCCACCAACTGGAAGGTTCTTTCCGCGGCACGAAAATCGGGCCAATGCAAGGCCGTATCGGCATTGATGACCCCGACCAGCGTCACATTGGGAAAATCGAGCCCCTTGGCAATCATCTGGGTGCCAAGCAGCAGGTCGATTTCACCCTGGCGAAACGCCTCCAGCACGCGCTCATGACTGCCCCGCGTACGCATGGTGTCGGTATCCATGCGGGCAATCGTATGCTGGGGAAAACGGGCTCGTACTTCGGCCTCTAACTTTTGCGTGCCCAGGCCACCGTAACGGATCGCCGGCGCGCGGCAATCGGGACAAACTTTCGGGGGAGACTCATGGTAGTCACAGTAGTGGCACAGCATCACGTTTTGCTGGCGGTGGAACGTGAGAGACATCTGGCAGTCGGGGCACTCGAGCGTGAAGCCGCAGGCCGGACACTGAACGTGGGTGGAAAAACCACGCCGGTTCAGCAACAAGAGCACTTGCCCGCCAGCCCGCAGCGAGGCGGTGATGGCCTGCTGCAATGGCCGGCTGATGCCGCCCCGGCTGGCACGCGACTGGGCCGGATCGCGCAAATCGACGGTCGCCGCTGCGGGCAACGGCAGTCCCAATACGCGCTGGTGCAGCGACACCCGTTGGTACTGGCCGGTAAGCGATCGGTGCCAACTTTCCAGCGATGGGGTCGCACTGCCCAGCACCAGAGGGATGCGTTCCGCCACGGCCCGTTGCCACGCCACATCCCGGGCATGATAACGGGGCGCCGTATCCTGTTTGAACGACGATTCATGTTCCTCGTCCAGAACCATCAAGCCCAACTGGGGCACGGGCGCAAACACGGCACTCCGCGCGCCCACGACCACTTGCACCTGGCCCTGGACGATGCGGCGCCAGTGGTGATGCCGCTCGGCGTGGGTCAGATGGCTGTGCAGGACGGCCACCGAATCGAACCGGGCTTCAAACCGGCGAACCGTTTGTGGCGTGAGGCTGATCTCCGGCACCAGCACGATCGCCTGCCGGCCAAAACTCACACAATGTTCGATCGCCCGAATGTAGACTTCCGTTTTGCCGCTGCCGGTCACTCCATGCACCAAAATACCGCGTGCGGCATTGGCATCCAGGGCCTGGTCAAGGACATTCAGGGCCGCCTGCTGCTCGGCATTGAGTTTTAAGGGGGCCCGTTTTAAAGAGACCTGTCGGGCAACCGGTTGCGGGACGTGGCCCGAGGTGGCCAGGCGGACCGATTCCGAGCGGAGCAAGCCCTTTTTTAGCAGGCCACGAATCGGCGCCTCGGTACAGCCGGCCTCCTGGGCCAGCTGCCCCACGGTGAACGGCTCGGGACTGGCGGCCAGAATTTCCAAAGCACGGCGCTGCTTCACCGGCAGCTTCTGGCTCGACACATCCACACCTTCGCGCACATGCAGCAACGCGACCTGGCGGGTGCCCGCCTGGCCACGAACGCCGGCAGGTACAACCGTTTCGAGCACCTGTCCCCACGGGCAGAGATAGTAATCGGCCATCCAGCGGGTCAGACGCAGCATGGCCGGGGTCAACAGGCTCATCGGGTCGACGACGCTGGCAATCTGCTTGAGCCGTTCGGGCTCGACCTGGCGCGTTTCAAGCCTTACGCAGTAACCCACCACGGTCCGATTGGTCCGCCCAAACGGCACCTGAACCCGCCGACCCGGTTCCAGGGAACCGTCGGCCTGGTCGGTGCTGCAAAACGTCTCGGGAACCAAGTAATCGTAAACCCGATCGGGCCCCGAACTGAGCACGACCGAAGCCACCAGCCGCTGCATCCGCGCATCGCGTTCCCATTCGGGTGGCGATGTGTCAAAAAGACTCTGCTGACGGGACAAGCGTTTACTTCCAGGGAAAGGGACTGCCGGTGATTTGTTCACAGGCCTCGATATACTTTGTGCGAGTTCGCTCGACGACTTGAGCAGGCAATGCGGGAGGCGGGCTGTTTTTATCCCAGCTCGATGCACTGAGCCAGTCGCGGACAAACTGTTTGTCGTAGGAGGGCTGGCTGCGGCCCGGTTCATAACGTTCGAAGGGCCAAAACCGGGAACTGTCGGGAGTCATCACCTCGTCAATCAGAAACAGCTCCTTGCCGATTTGGCCAAACTCAAACTTGGTATCCGCAATCAGGATACCGCGGCTCCGCGCATGTTCGGCTCCGCGCCGATAAAGGTCGATGCTCCGCCGTCGCAACAGCTCGGCCAACGGCCTACCAATGTCGCGGGCCATCGAATCGAACGAAACATTCTCGTCATGGTCTCCCATTTCCGCCTTGGTGGCGGGAGTGAAAACAGGCTCGGGCAACCGGTCGCTCTCGTTCAGCCCGGCTGGCAACCGTGCCCCACAGATGGTCCCGGTGGCCTGGTATTCGTTCCAGCCAGAACCGGCCAGATAACCGCGAACCACACACTCGTAGGGAATCACTTCAGTTTTGCGTACCATAACCGTGCGGCCGTCGAGTGCTTCTCGATCACAATCGCAGGGCAGGTCAAATTTTTCCACGTCCGTTTCAAGCAGATGGTGGGATCCTCCCAGGCGGTCAAACCAAAAATTGCTCACTTGCGTCAGCACGCGTCCTTTGTCGGGAATGGCAGTGGGAAGAATCCAGTCAAACGCGCTGATCCGATCGGTACTGACCAGAAGCAAACGATCTCCCAGATCGTACACATCTCGGACCTTGCCCCGTTTCAGTGGCAATCCGGACAAATTGGTCTCAATCAAAGTGGTCCCAGGCACGGTAAGCTCCTTATGGGTAACATGGCAACGTTTGGAAAGAGGCCTCAGGAAAAATATAACCTGCAACCGGCCCGCATGGCAGGGCCCATACGGCGCGCTTGTCGGTATTCGGCGGGGATACTAGAATCGAAAGCCCGGGCCGTCACCAGCCAGCGCATGGAGTCTGGCGCGTCGCCTCTTGTGAACCATGGCTCCCTCCATTCCCAATATATTAAAGCCGCCCGGCAATAAGGCAGACCCCATGGGCCAATTGCGATTTCGTCTGTACGACCGGGATCGTATTACGGACCGTGAACTGGAACGGATCTATGTGGCCGGTCCGGAGGACATCCCCTGGTCGACACGGGCCCACTGGGATGGAGCGCTGCTGGTGGTCGAGCGACACGTCAGCGACTCGGGCGCGGTGTACGTGCCCTGGCATGTCGACGACCACGGCCAGTTTCTGCTGGGTACCAGCACGCTCATCGAACGCGAACGGCCCTACTTGCTATCGGTCGAATTGGCCCGTGGTCTGCTCCAACGGATTCGTACGCGTCTGTTTCACTGGGAACGGCTCGGCTTGGATACACCCGCGGATCTGAAAAAGAAGCTGGCCGAAGCGACCCGCGAATTTTCTCGTGCTGCCACCTCGCAAGACGACCTCCGCGGGGCATCGCAAGGGGCATGCCATGCCCTGTCGCAAGGGCTGAATGTGGCCAATGCGTTGGTCGCCTGCTACACACAACAATCGATAGTCGCCCGGAAAAAACATGGGGCTATCGCGGCGTTGCTGGGCACGACCCTGGGGATCAAGCTGCCTTCGTCCCGCCTGCGACGCAAGCTGGTGGATGCCTGCAACATTCTGCAACTGTCCATTCCATGGCGGGAACTGGAATCCCGAGAAGGCCGAAAACGGTGGAAATCCACCGACGAGCAACTCGGCTGGTGCCAGACCGCGGGCCTCAAAGTCGCCGTCGGCCCGCTGCTCCGATTGGATGACCGGGGAGTTCCCGATTGGATGTATTTGTGGGAAGGCGACTTTGAGAACCTGGCCCGACTGATGCTCGAACATGTACGGACCGTGGTCTCGCGCTACGCGGGCCGGGTGCACTTGTGGCACGTGGCAGCACGTGTCAACAATGGCATCCTGTTATCACTCGACGAGGAGCAACGCTTGCAACTGGTGGCCCAAGCCCTGCAATTAACCCGGCAGCTGGATCCCCGTACCCCCATGGTCGTTTCCTTTTATCAGCCGTGGGGGGAATACCTGGCCCGGCAGGACCGGGATCTGGCGCCATGGCATTTTGCGGACGCACTGGCGCGAGCTGATCTGGGACTCTCGGGGATCGGTCTGGAAATCAACGACGGCTACTATCCCCAGGGCAGCCCGCACCGGCCGGCCATCGAATATGGCCGGTTGCTCGATCATTGGAGCCTGCTGGGGCTGCCCCTGATGGTCATGCTCACCGGTGCCAGCAGCACGGAAAAGGATCCACATGCGCAGCCAGCGATTCAAGTGGATGGGATGGGTCCTGGAGAAAAGGCCGCTGGCCTGGAAGGGGCCCGCCTTTCCTCCCATCAGCCGGGCGCCGCGTCCCACGATTCCGACCGGCAGCCCGCTTCTCCCCCCAACGCGAAAATCGCCTCGATGCTGCCCCTCCTGCTCACCCGTGCTTCAGTTCAGGTGGTACTTTGGAACCAGCTTTCCGACAAGCCGCCACACGAATTCCCCCATAGCGGTCTGTTCGACAGCAAGGGACGGGCGAAACCGGTGCTGCAAATCATCCGCGATCTACGCCAGCGCTACCTGACATAAGGGATACAGGATCCAGCACCGTTAAAATGCGTATTTCACCATCCACTGCAGTACGACCGACTCGCCTGGGGCCGAGGCCGAAAGTTGGTTGGCGGGGATCTGGCCTACACGCGTCTCATGGTAAAGTGTCTTCCATGAAGTCACCTCGAAACCAGTCAGAAGTTTGGGAGTCACATCGTAGGTGAGGTTCGCAAAGATGAATTGATTGTACGTGCGGCCCAACAGTGAGTCGTTGTCATTCGGATCGTCGACGCCAAAGCCCGCATGGCTGTGGAGCCGCTGGGTCCAATCCAACCAGAAATCGGCCCAACCGCCAACGGAACGAATGGGCACTCGCAGGCACGGGCAGACCCCCTGGCCAATGCCGCCCAGGAAAGTGCTCAGGTTGGCCCCGGTAAAAAACTCGACTTGCACGCCAAAGCGATCGGTCACCGGCAGTCGGGCGTCGATATTAAACGACCAGGTCCGAAAACGGGCATCGTCTTGGGGAGGTAGATTCGAAGGAGGCGGCCCGGCGACCAGAAAATCAAAACCCGTTTCGCCGAGGTGCCCCGAGATGCCGATTTCCGACTGTTTTTTGGCCCCCAAACCGTTGTCCCAGGCGATCGCCGCCCGCCCTTCCAAGGTGGGCCAGCCGGCAGCTTCGCGCCGCACTCCCGGATTGCTGGCGAAATCGGCCGTGACATTCTCATTGAGGGATGTTTGCAAGATCCACTTGGTCCGGTCCGAGGGATACCAATAACGTTCTGCCCGGAACTGCGTCCTGCGAAAACCGATATTGCCCCCATCCCAGCCGATCGAAAAATTCAAAGTCCCCGGGTAGCGGGGTGAAATCACATCCCACGTTTGCCCCACCAGCAAGCGAAAGTCTTCATTCCCCACTTCCCAGTAGGCGTGCCGCAGACGCACCGACGGCTTGTTTTCGGTGACGAAGATGCCTTGAAAATCAACTTCCACCCGGCCCTTGCTTTGGGCCCCGCCAAAGGCTCCAATCCGCGGGCCGGCCACATTGAGCCCGAACCGAGTGCGGCGCATATCGATCACGAAAGCATTTTTCTCCCTGCGTTTCGCTCGAGGGGACAAACAGGGTAAATTGCCCCGGGGCCGTACGACTGGTTTCGTAGAGCATGTCGGCCCAAAACGCGCCGTACGGGGTGACCCGAAAGCCCCCGACCGACCAGCCATGGCTTTTCCTTTTTTGCCCCCAACTGGTCAGATCGATGGCAGTCGGTGGCGTGCCCGTGCGACCAGGCATGGTCTCTGAAACCCCGGGCAAGGGAGAGAATACGGCTTGCCCGCCGGGCTGCGCGAAATTTAGCCCGGCCATATTCAGATTGGCTTCGCTACTGGCCAGAAAAGGATCCAGCGTGATATCCGCCCGGACGGCATGGGCCGACTGCAACACACACCACCCACAGAGGGCCAACGTCGATATTCGAAGCCCGTGACAAACCGGCGGTTGCCAATGCGAAACCGGAAGACCGGCAACCGAATGCCTGCCACCCCACAGAATAAGTCCGTTCATGGGTATCTCGAAATCCTTCAGTTCGCTGTACGATGGTCTGCGATCATGCCACACCGATCCCTGAAACCACGAAATACTAGCAATCGGCAAGCGATGAAACACCCTCTCCTATGGTCGGCCCTAGACAGCCACCCTAATCAGGAAATCTTGCCCAATCAGCAAAGTTTTACGACTCAAGAACCACGTCGCGGTTTGCCTCACTCGACTGGTAGATCGCGTCGAGAATTGCCAGCACCCGCATGCCTTGCGTTCCGGTGGCCAGCGGCTCCTCTCGTGACTCGACACAGCGGCCAAAACGGGCGGCCTGGCGAACAAACGGCTCGACCTCGGGCAACATCACCCTGGTGTCGACATTGCGCCCGTAGCGCTCGCTGGCAACGGTAAGATGATCACTCTGCAGCTCAAAGGTCATGCCACCCCGATCACCAAACAGGCCGATCAGGCTCTCTTCCAGGCGGCTATCGCCGGGCCGGTTGATGGCCCACGAAACTTGTAAATCGAGGCTGCCGCCACCGGCAAAATAAATCAGCGCATGGGCGGAATCTTCGACATCACATACCCCATCGAGTTTGGGCGGTCCGGCCCACATGCTTTCATAGACATACCCTTGCATCCGCTTGCCAAACTTGGAGTAGACCTTGCCGCTGACCCGCTCGATTTTGGGGAAATTCATCAACCAACAGACCAAATCAAGCACATGAACGCCAATATCCACCAGCGGTCCACCGCCCGACAGTTGCCTGGTCGTGAACCAGCCCCCCAGACCGGGCACGCCCCGGCGCCGGTAAAGATGCGCTTTGGCATGATAAATTTCGCCCAGATCGCCCGCTTCCACCACATCCCTGGCGGCCTGGCCGACTGCCGTCCAGCGGTGCACCATACCAATTTGCAGTAGGCGCCCGGTTTCGGCGGCCACGTCGATCACTTGCTGGCACTCGGCCGCGTTGAGCCCCATCGGCTTTTCCAGCAGCACATCCTTGCCTGCCCGCAGCGCCGCACAGGCCAACTCTCGGTGCCAGCGGTTGGGAACACACACAACCACCGCGTCGATGGCGGCATCCGCCAGCAAAGATTCCGCGCTGCCAAAAGCCTGGGCTCCAGCCAGCGTAGCCGCCAGCTTACCCGCGGCCTCCAGATCCACGTCCGCCACCGCGGCCACCGTTTGACCGGCCGCCTCGGCCGCCTCGGCATGGACCTTGCCGATCGAACCGGCACCAATAATTCCCAACCGGATACTCATGGTTAACGCGCCTCCGCGGTGACGCCGGGCCAGCGGTCGGTTCGAAATGGGGTCAGCGGCAAACCACGGTTGTTGTAGACATTGCAGACTGGATTGTTGGCCCACGCGTATCGAACGGCAACCGGTTCGGGCACCGCGTCGCTCCAGACGTCGATGCGATCGGGGCCAACTATTTTAGCCTGAGCCCAGACCCATTGCTTATCTTTACCGGCAATTGCAAATCCCTGCACCTGCTTGGCATCCAGGGTTTGCAGCCGTCCGCCTACGTCCTGAAACTTTAACTGGACCTTGCCAGCGGCGATTTTCATCGACTCGTAACGCGGACTGCAGTAGACAATATCAAGCCCGTAGTCATGAGCCAGGGCCAGGCGGGCCAACCGCTCGGCCACTTCGAGCTTGTTGCGCGGATGGATATCCGACGCGTCGCCAATGTCAATGATCACCGCTTCCCCCGTGTCCGGCAACTTGTCGAGTGTCATCGTTTGCGCCTCCCGCAACTCGGCCCAGGCACTGTCTCCCGGTTTGGATGGTTCCGCCATAAAGTCCGCCAGTTGGACCCAGTAAAAAGAAAATTTCCCCAGTTTCTTATCTACCTTTGCCCAGTCCTCACGCCAACTTTGGATCATGAGCGGAAACATTTCGCGATATTGGTAGGCGCGGCCCGCGTTGGACTTCCCCTGGTACCAGATCACGCCGCGCAGCGCGAAAGGGAAGATGGGCTGGAGCCGCCCATGATAGAGGTTTCCCGGTCGGTGTTGATTGGCCAGCGGATTGCTCCACCGGGGCCTGCGCGGGGGGGCCTTCCCTGCCTCCTTGGCCGCCGCCGCTTTCTTTTTCCAGCCTTCCAAACGCTGTTCGTATTTGGCCCGTTCGGCCGCCACGTTGAATTCGGCTTCGGTTTTTTTCCACCGCGTCATGAGCGGTTGGTACAGAGGATTGCCTTCAAGCCGGTCCCGGCGTATCCAGGCCTCACAGGACGAGCCCCCCCACGCATTGTCGATGAGGCCGATGGGTACCCCTAAAATCTGATACAACTGACGCCCAAAATAATAGCCGACCGCGGAAAACGAGCCCACCGTCTCGGGAGTGCAGCGCTGCCAGCGGCCATCGACATTCCGGGTCGGGGTCTGGCTGGCGGGTGTGTTCACCGTGAGCAGGCGGATGTCGGGGTACTTGGCGGAGGCCACGGCTAAATCCGAATTGAAGCTTGGGTTGACATCAAACTGCATGTTCGACTGGCCCGAGCAGAGCCATACCTCCCCGGCCAGAATATCCTTAACCTGCAACCGGTTCTTCCCGGCGACCACCAGCGTGCGCGGCTTGCCAACCGTTAGGGGCTCGAGGATCACGCGCCAATTTCCCTCCTGGTCGGCTTTGGTCGTGTGGGTTTGAGCATCGATCGTCACGGTGACCTTTTCCCCCGGATCGGCCCAACCCCAGATCGGCAGGGGCATCTGGCGTTGGAGCACCATGTGGTCGCTGAGGATCGTCGGCAATTTCACGTTGGCCAGAGTGCGGCCCGGTACCAGCATGAGCCCAGCGGCCAAAAGGCCAACGCCCAACAAGCCAAAAGAGACTCTGCGGCCCGAGGAGAAGGGGCCAAAGGAAATCGCGGGCGAGGACGCGGGCGGGGACAATCTCAAGGATTGGCCACGGTCCGGTGTGTGGGTCGTCGTGTTGTTCGGGTCACGGTTCATTTGCAGGGGCTCCTGTTTGACTACAATGGTTGCCAGATGTTAAAAACTTTACTTCGCCCCCACCTTGAGGACTCCACCGATGGCCGCGTTTCCTGAAATCGAAAAAATCCGCTATGAAGGACCTGAGAGCCGGAATCCACTCGCCTTCCGCCATTATGACGAAGACCGGGTCGTCGAGGGGAAAACGATGCGCGATCACCTGCGATTCAGTGTGGTCTATTGGCACACGTTTCGCAATCCGCTCTCCGACCCGTTTGGAGCCGGCACGGCCCTGCGGCCCTGGGAAGATGGCACGGGGTCGGTTGAGAATGCAATCCATCGGGCCCGGGTGGCGTTTGAGTTCATGGCCAAACTGGGCGTCCCTTTCTATGCCTTCCATGATCGGGACGTCGCCCCGGAAGGGGCCACGCTCGCCGAAACCAACCGCAACCTCGACGCGGTTGTGGCCGTACTCCAGGAAGAGCAGCAGCGGACCGGCATTGGCCTGTTATGGGGCACGGCCAACATGTTTAGCCATCCGCGCTACATGCATGGCGCAGCCACCAGCCCCAACGCCGAAGTGTTCGCCCATGCGGCCGCCCAGGTCAAGAAAGCGTTGGAAGTCACGCACCAATTAGGCGGCCAGGGCTACACATTTTGGGGTGGCCGGGAAGGGTATCAAAACCTATGGAATACCGATATGCGGCGGGAACTGGATCATCTGGCCCGTTTCCTGCACATGGCCGTTGACTACGCCAGGCAGATCGGCTTTCAGGGCCAATTCTACATCGAACCCAAACCGAAAGAGCCCACCAAGCACCAATACGATTCGGATGCGGCCGCCTGTTTGAACTTCCTCAGGCAGTACGACCTGCTCGACCAGTTGAAATTGAACCTGGAAACCAACCACGCCACCTTGGCTGGCCACACGATGCAACACGAACTGGAAGTCGCCGGCAGCAGTGGCGCCCTGGGGTCGATTGACGCCAACACGGGCGATATGCTGCTGGGCTGGGATACGGACCAGTTTCCGACCGACATCTACCTGACCTCTGCCTGCATGCTGGCCATCCTGAAATATGGTGGACTGAACACCGGCGGGGTCAATTTTGATGCCAAGGTCCGGCGTGAAAGTTTTGAACCCATCGACCTGTTCTACGCCCACATCGGCGGCATGGACGCCTTCGCCCAAGGCCTGAAAATCGCCGCGGCGATACGCGCCGATGGCCGGCTCGATGGGCTACGCACGGACCGCTATGCCAGCTGGGACCGTGAATTGGGCAAACAAATCGAAGCGGGCCAGCATGGTTTCGAGTCGTTGGAAAAAATCATGCTTGAAAAGGGCGACATTGATGGCAATCAAAGTGGCCGGCAGGAATTGATCGAAAACTTGATCAACTCCTATCTTTAATCTGGCCAAGCCGAACTGGATGCTTTCCAGCACAAACCGGGCTGCAAAAATGTCGACCTCAGCGAGCTGGAAAACATCAAGATTCGTTTGGCAAGCTGA
>Ga0114931_10007784_pt1 | contig 13051 bp, 14 predicted proteins | sample 2SBtaG_FD_89579 | JGI IMG/M metagenome (GOLD analysis project Ga0114931, IMG submission 89579) | Deep subsurface microbial communities from Kolumbo volcano to uncover new lineages of life (NeLLi) - 2SBTROV14_V59a metaG | ecosystem: Environmental > Aquatic > Marine > Volcanic | place: Kolumbo... | reverse complement strand
TACTCTCGCAATCTCACGAGCGGTTTTGAAGACCGCGCCGTTCACCAGAACGGATTCGCCTCCGCAAAAAAGAGTTGTCTTTAAGAAGAAAACTCTTCCGTTAGAAACTACGTGTTTAGAGCGAAAACTGTCAAGTTTGACGGGACGGGAATAACAAATTTTGGATAAGACAAAACATACCGCTTTTTCAATGATAGGTGTACTTGACCGCTAAAAATGCCCGTGATACCCTTTTCTCTTTTGTAGGCTAAAAGGCGGTGTTTTGTGAGAACGATATCGCTAGTGCAATTTTTCACAAAGGCGTAATTTAAGGATATGGCGTTTCTAGCATTTGCAGAGAATATTCAACTTCTTCCCGATGGCACATTGTTGATACATATCGCGATGATTTTGGTGATGATATGGGTTCTTAATCGAACTTTCTTTCGACCTATTAATCGAGTACTAGAGTCACGCGAAAAAAGTAAAGGAGGGCAAGCCTCCGAAGCTGAAGGGATATTGAAAGATGCATCAGAAAAAAAAGGCGAGTATAGAGATGCTCTGCGTGAGTCGCGTAGCAAAGGTTATGAGCTTATTGAAAAAGAACGTGCCCAAGCTTTAGCCCAAAAGCAAGCGAAGATAGAGGCGGCGAAACAGGAGATTTCGGAGATGCTTGAAAAAGAAAATTCCGAACTCGAACGCCAAACTACCGATGCTGCGAAAACTATTGCCGAAGATGCCGAAAAGATGGCTGAAAAAATTAGTTCGAATATCTTGAACACCGCATAAAAAAGGTGGTTTGGGGTTTTTTATAATATGTTAGGTTTTTTATCCAATTTAATTCTACTTTTCGCTGAGAGCGGAAACGCTACGGAGAACGCCGGTTCTTCTTGGGAAAAGTTTGTTGAATTTTGGAATCAGTATTTGGATTATCCGGGTTTTGAAGCGTGGCGATTTTTTAATTTGCTAATTTTTATTTTGGTAATGGTTTATCTTATTAGAAAGCCCTTGACCGAAGCTTTTAAAGCCAAAAGGGAGTCTATTAGAGCGGAGTTGATAAAGGCTGAAGAAGAACGCCAATCTGCGATTACAGTATTAACTGACGCGGAGGCAAACTTAGCCCGTTTGGATTCTGAAAAGGCGCAAATTATTGAAAACTCAAAGTCTGAAGCATCTGCTGAAAGTAAGCGGATTCGAGAAGAAGCAGAAAATGATATTGCTCGAATGCGCGGGCAAGCTGAAAGTGAGATCTCAAGGAAAACCCAACAAGCACGGTCGAAATTACGCAGATTCTCAGCCGAGGAAAGTATCCGCCTTGCCGAAGAGAAAATCAAGAATGCTATGAATGCATCAAAAGATTCCGAGCTTGTGAAAGCCAACATTCAATCAATCGGAGGTATGAATTAGATGAGTGTTGAAACTGTAGCGCGGAGATATGCGGGAGCCTTGGCTGATGTCGTTATTAAGTCAGGGGAAGCTGACCTGGTTAAATCAGAATTAAGTGTTTGGGGAGAAATGCTTAGCACGAATCGAGATCTCCATAATGCGTTTTACAATCCTTCGATTAATCACGCAAACAAAGAAAAAGTGTTGGAGAGTTTGTTAGAGAAATCCAAGCCATCCACAACCGTTGCCAATTTTTTGCGCGTTTTGTTAAAAAACAGCCGATTAACCGAGCTAAATGATATCAGCGAGCGGTTTTCCTCTGTTTTAGAAGAAAGAAGTGGTGTTGTATCGGCGAGTGTGACTTCGTCCCGCGAACTTGGTGAAGACGAAAAAATGGAACTTAAAAATAATTTGGCTAAGATGATGAACGGTAAACAAGTCAGATTGAATTTTGAGATAGATAAGAGTGTTATTGGCGGGATAATTACCCGGGTCGGTTCGACCGTTTATGACGGATCCGTAAAAAACCAATTAGAGTTATTAAAAGAGCAAATGATTAGGAGTTAGTATTTCTCTGGTTTTTGATATTTGAAATGATGGTAGAATCGGCAGTGTTTTCACACTAAGGGGACAGAATGGGAGTTTTTAGCGACTATTGCTATAGAGAATTACAGGATAGATTCAGGACACCTTATGATGAGGTTGGAAGCAGGTACCCCGGAGCTCGAAGAGGCAGATCAATTACAAACTGTATTATTTATGTTGGGCACGTCTTGAAATATGGTTATTCCAAGATCGGACGCCGCGATGCATCAAAACGGATTCATTCGTACGCGATAGTTGATCAGGATGGAATGAAGTTGGCTAAATATCTGGTACGGCAATTAGACTGGAAAGCGCATTACTGGAATCCCGATGTTCGAAACCCAAGGGATAATACTTCGGAACATCCAGTAAGTTATAAAAAAGCGGTAGCCTCAAAAACCTATTATGGTTTAAGTGTTAGCGGTTTTGTTGTGGATTATAATAAATCGAATAAGAAACCTACTAGGATTTGGCTGCCGATACATATCCCGACGTTACCGATTCCGATTCCTTTTCCGGCGAGCGTGTCGTCTGACAACTTAAAGATTTTAGAAAAGCTTGGAAAGGTAAAGTTTGCGTTTGGGATAGCTCGCGGTGGATACCATACTTTTCTCTTTTCTCAAGGAAACGTTTTTGAAGTAAGATGGGAAAAACAGGGTGTTGATCTTTATAGGAAGGTAAGGTTCAGAGATTATGAATGGCTCTCTGGTTTGTTGCTGACACCTCCAGATTCGACTTTTGTTTCGGAACAAATATAGATGAATTGAGTATGAAATTTTTGTCTCTATTTATATTTTTTTTGCTTACCTCGAGTTTAGGGTTTTGTCAGCGTAGTGAAAACCCTCGTTCTTCAGATAAAGTAATAGTTATTGCCGAGAAAACGAATAAAAAGTATAAGGTAAAAGCGACTTTTTATGGCATTGATTTTCGATATGGCAAGTTTGCTGAAAAACGGAAGAACATAGTTACTTGTATTTCTTTTTCCAATAGCGAAGGTAAAACAGCAGTTTATGTGCCAAGAAAAACTCGTAGTGGTAAAAGACCGGATAGTTGTTTGGAAGAAGGTTTGGACAGCGTTGTTACGCCAGATTTTTATTTTAGGGATATATGGTCACCTGATTTAGAGTTTGCGGTGTTGCCAGTAGGCGTATTCGACGGTTTTGCAGTATTTAGTGTCAAGAATTTACTTAGGGATATTGAAGAAAATAATTATTTTGACACATTAAGAACTCGATCTACTAATAGTGGTTGGTACGCGAACGAGTTTGAAAAATGGGAAGGCGATTCGACGTTTTGGTATTGGGCTGGATTATCGGGAGATATGTTTGCTTTCAAGTATGAAATCAAACGAAACGAGTTGTATTGTTATCAAAAAAACTGCGGGGAACGGGATTTTGGAATTATTAAGAAAGGTAAAGTAAAAGCATTTAAGAAAGGTGATATTGAACCTAAGAGGATAGTTAAAGAAGTTAAAAAAGTTAAAGATTATGGAAGCAATTAAAGCCAACGAAATTAGCGAAATTATTCGTTCGCAGATTGAAAATTTTGACGCAAGTATGACCGTTGATGAAGTCGGATCGGTTATAAAGGTTGGGGATGGGATAGCCGAGATTCACGGGCTTGAAAAGGTCATGGCGGGTGAACTTTTAGAATTTCCCCATGATGTGAGAGGACTCGCACTTAACTTAGAAGAAGATAAGGTTGGTGCGGTGCTCTTTGGCGACTTTCAAGAAATTAAAGAGGGCGATGAAGCAAAACGAAGCGGACGCATCATGAGCGTTCCGGTTGGCGATGCAATGATTGGTCGCGTAGTTGATGCCCTCGGAAACCCGATTGATGGAAACGGCGAAATTATCACGGATGAGTTTAATCCGATTGAGCGAATCGCCCCCGGAATTATTGATCGCCAACCGGTAAGTGAACCGCTTCAAACAGGACTAAAATCCATTGATGCAATGGTTCCGATCGGCAGAGGGCAGCGCGAACTTATTATCGGTGACCGTCAAACGGGTAAAACCGCGGTTGCAATTGATACGATCATTAACCAGAAGGGTAAAGATGTGATTTGTGTTTATGTTGCAATCGGACAGAAGCGTTCGACTGTGGCACAGGTTGTTGAAAAGCTCAAAGAATACGGCGCGATGGATTATACAATCGTTGTTTCTGCAACAGCGTCGGATCCGGCTGCGATGCAATATCTTGCTCCTTATACGGGTGTCGCTATCGGCGAATATTTCCGTGATAATGGCAGACATGCTTTGACGATTTATGACGATTTGTCCAAGCAAGCTGCGGCGTATCGTGAGATTTCTTTACTTTTGAGAAGACCTCCCGGGCGTGAAGCGTTTCCCGGGGATGTTTTTTATCTTCACTCACGATTACTTGAACGTGCGGCGAAAATGTCTGATGCGCGCGGCGGCGGAAGTTTAACTTCATTGCCGATTATTGAAACTCACGCTGGTGATATATCTGCATACATTCCTACAAACGTAATTTCGATTACGGACGGACAGATTTTCCTTGAAGCGGATTTGTTTAACTCCGGTATTCGACCGGCTATTAACGTTGGAAACTCGGTTTCTCGTGTTGGTGGTGCGGCACAAGTTAAAGCGATGAAACAAGTTGCGGGTACCTTGAGGATTGACCTAGCTCAATATCGCGAACTTGCAGCATTTGCTCAATTTGGTTCGGATTTGGATAAGGCTACGCAAGCGCAGCTTGAACGCGGTAAGCGTCTGACCGAGATTTTGAAACAAGGTCAATATCGTCCGATGGAAGTTGAGAATCAGGTTCTCATCATTTGGGCTGCAACAAATGGTTATGCCGACGATGTCGAAGTCGAGGATTTGGGTCGTTTTGAAAAAGAACTATTTGAATTTATGGAAAATTCAAACCCCTCGACAATGGAGAATCTTCGAGATAAAAAGAAGATTGACGATGATTTAACGGCTGAATTGAAAGAAGCAGTCGGAGATTTTAAGGCGAGTCGCTGGAATAAAGCTGTCGCAGCAAATGCGTAAATTAGATATATTATTCTAACTTAAACTGGTTGGGAATAATTCTTTAGTCCGAACGAAACAAATGGTTTCTTTCGGACTTTTTGCTATTTTCTTGCATTTCTAGCATGAGAATCTATATAATTAAGCGTCAATGTAAGTTTTTATTGCTACTCAGCCCCTCAGGTATGTACTCCATGTTTACTCTAGATTCTCCAAGTTGTGAAAACGACGAAAAACTTGTGATAGTACTCAAGCGAATGCTTAATGAATTAGGGCAATACAGAGGTTCTCCTCTACCGCTTAATTCAGTACTGGATACGGAAACAATGCGGCGCGCGCATCATTTTTCGACATCGAACGGTATCGAGGATGATTTTGGAGAGGTAGGAAGCTCAACACTGGTAGAACTGGCTAAATATAGTAAGAGTTTAGTCTTAAGTGGGGTGGCAGATTTCCCTAAATGGTTAAAACACTCGATTCAAAACCCTATTCCGAACCTAAAAACAATCATAAACCAAGTAAATATTTGGGAGTTTCTCGAGTCAAACTTTAACAAGAAGGGGAAATATCCGTTATTGCCAACGGATGGGAGTTATAAAAAGGGATTTGCAGAACTGGTCACCTTTATGGCAGATGATAACAGGCTTAATAAGAATTATCTTTGGGCATCCTATATGCTGGCAACAGTAATGGTTGAAAGTGTTTCAAGTACTAATGGCTGGAAAAGATTATTTGTGCCTGTTAAGGAACGTAACGGCGGGAAAAAATGGTACGGAAAGCCGCAGATAGTTATGAATCGGAAAGGTGTTCCTTTGGGAAGTAACGGAAAAGAGTTAGGAGAGATTACCGGAAAGGTTAGTGACCCGGCTTTTATCCCTATAACTCGAAACCTTTATAGGGATTCAAAACACAACAGGGTAAAGCGAAAATATTATCTTAAAAACCTGATTGTAATGAGGAGATATTATGGTCGAGGGTATGTTCAAATTACGACACAGGATAACTATCAAGCAATGGATGATGCCCTGAGATTAAATACTAGATTGCATGTAAAACCTGATCTTGAATATACAGATAAAGATATTTCATACGAAATTATTTCTTACGGAATGGTAAATGGCTCATTTCGGGGAAACAAAATATTCCGTGCGGGATATGGATACACGGGTGGTCATAAACTTGCTGATTTTATTACTAATAAAAAAACCGATTATATTGGGGCGAGAAAAATAGTGAATGGCAAGCTAAACAAGAATGATCCGACAAATAAAATAGCTAAGTATGCAAAAGTTTTTCAGACAATGTATGAGGCATTATAGAATATGTTAAATCCCGAAACAAAACCTTTCTTCATAGCTTACCTGTTTGTATTTATGATTTTACTATTTGGTTGTACAAAGCCTTTTTCGGCAAAGTTTGAAGGTAATGAGACCGACACACTACAAAATGCGGCAGATAAACATGTAAGCAACTCTGATGATAATTTAGAGGATACTCTTAAAAAATCGGAGAAATGGATTGGAAAAAGTAAAGGATTTATTATCTCGCAGGATGAAGGTGACTTAGTAGTTACTAAGGACAAGAAGGTTGTATTCGCAGCGCAAAAACTCTCGGCAGAAAGAATTGTTAAAGATTATCGCAGTAGTTTAGGTATTTATCCCGATATTTTTTATGCGTACAGCTTAAAATCAATTGTAGGTTCGTATCTTAGTTTTAAACAAGAGCGAGCTAACACTCCTCAAACATTTCTCTATAAAAGATTTATAACCATCGATATGGTACATCCTGATACTAAGGCGAAGTTAACGGATTGTTTTGGAGAAAAAGATATTCTGAAGGCACTTCTTAACACGAGCCTTGTTCAATATGATTTGAGGGATTATGAAAAAGTATTTGGTAAACCTGTATACCCCAAAAGCCTAGACGATTTTTTTGACATTTTTAGCTACGCATTAAGTGGTGACGAGGTATTGAATAATAGGGATTGTCGTCTTTGTGGATTTACTCCTAATTTGCTAGAAAACTTTTATTTTAACCGAATAGAAGGCGACAAGGTGATTGTAACAATCGGCATAACATGGTTGGAAGGGATGCGTGAAAAAACAAAGTATCCAATTGAATTATCTTTACCAATACCGGAAAAGTTAAAGGAAGATTTGCAGTTCGCGGCAGCACGAAAAAGTGGCATCTTATATAAAGACATAAAAAAACAATTGGGCGATTTGGTAACGATAATATCTTTTGACGAAAAACAACAGAGAAAAATGGCGAGGCAAAACGGGATTAAATTGGATAAAAAACAATGAGAATTGATGGTGATTTAGGCATAATAGTAGCTTTTGCTCTAAAGAAGCCGAAATCACTTGCGAAACCAAACCAAGGCACGTAAAATAATTATTTTTTGGGATAGTGAATTATGGCAAGTCTTTTAGATATGAGAAGGCGGATTAAATCCGTCAAGAACACGCAGCAGATTACCAAAGCCATGAAAATGGTTGCGGCTGCAAAGCTAAAGCGTGCGCAAGACAGCGTTACGGCAGCGCGTCCTTACGCAGTTAAGATGAACGAAATTCTTGGTAACTTGAGTTCAAAAGTTGCCGGGGAATTCTCGGATCCACTGCTCGATGAGCGCGGTGACGAGAGATATCTGGTTGTTTTAGTCACTGCGGATAAAGGTTTGTGCGGTGGTTTTAACGCGAATCTTATCAAGGCGACATCAAAATTTATCCAAGAGCATAGCGATAAATCTGCTGAGATATTACCAGTTGGAAGAAAAGGCAGAGATTTCTTTAAGCGTCGGGATTTTACGTTTGTGGAGGAATATGTTGGGCTGACCGGAATGGGCAAAGCCGAGCTTTCTGATGCAAAAGAAATTGCTGAAAAGATAATTAAGACTTTCGTTGAAGATGAGGAGATTGATAAAGTCTTCTTGGTGTTTACGGAGTTTAAAACTGTAATGTCACAAGATGTTAGAGTTGAGCAACTTTTGCCAATTCCAAGTATTGAAACGGATAACGAAGAAGAGGTAAAAGCGGAGGCGGAATATATATACGAACAACCTCCGGCACAAATTTTTGGCAGATTGCTTCCAAAACAGGTTGAAACGCAGATATATAGAGCAATGTTGGAATCGGTTGCGTCTGAACAAGGTTCGCGAATGACGGCGATGGATTCTGCCTCAAAGAATGCGGGGGAACTTATTGATACATTGACCCTCAATATGAACCGCATACGTCAGGCTGGTATTACAAACGAAATTATTGAAGTTGTTTCCGGCGCATCGGTGTAATCGACCCCTAAATTATTAACAAGCGAAAATATTTGAAGTCAAAATCGATTTCAGATATGATTTGCTTGTTTTTCATTTGGATTTACAAAAGGATCGAATTTAGGAGGAAATCATGGAAGTTTTAGGTTTTGGCGTTTTTGGAATCGGGATGCTGATCGCGTTGATCGGCTGGATTTGGCTGATTGTACTGGGTTTTCAGAAGGGTGGTGCGTTATGGGGAATTCTTAACATTTTCTTCCAACCGATTACCGGTATAATTTTCTGTATAATGCATAAGGTTGGGTGGCTCGCGTTGGTGCTCCTAATCATCGGCAACATCTTGGCAGGTGTCGGAATGATTCCCATAATGATGAAGATGATGGAGAATATGCCTGTTCAATAATGACTGAAGAGGTTATTTCAAACTCAATTTGGCGCGGACGATTTTTTCGTTACGCGCCTTTGTTTTTATGGGTTGGGGTGATTTTTCTCACTTCTTCCTCGCGAGTATCGGTGTGTCGCTCGTCTGAGGTACTACGTCCGATACTGGAGTTTCTTTTTCCAGGTGCGTCTAATGAAACCATATATATCTATCAAGTTATTATTCGGAAATTTGCACATTTTATTGAATATTCGGCGTTGGCTTTTTTTGCGTCGCGAGCTTTTTGGAGCTCGAATGTAAGGAATTTAAGAAAGCATTGGCATATCGTGGCGTTGTTGTTGGTTTTGACGATAGCGGCAATGGACGAAATCCGGCAGAGCTTTGATCCTACGCGAACCGGATTATTTACGGATGTTTTGCTGGATGGTTTTAGCGGAGTAGCGGCAATTGGTATATCATTTGTGTATAAAAAATTTAGAAGCAATTGAAAATTTAGTGGCTTATCATCTATAATTTTAGTAATTATTAAAAAGCTATAACAAAACACACCTAGGGCTAAATGAGCAGTAAGAGATTTGATCTGGCGAAACTTTCGTAGAAAGATATTCGTTAGTTATCTTAGAAGGAGATTAAAAATGGGTATCATAGACAAAGTTAAAGAAGCGGCATTAAATCAGTTTATTGAGGTCATTGAGTGGCTCGATGAATCAAAAGACACGATGCTTCATCGGTTTCCGGTCGCTGGACAAGAGATTAAAAACGGAGCGCAATTGATCGTACGTGATTCACAGTCGGCGGTTTTTGTACACGAAGGACAGGTAGCAGATGTTTTTGGTCCCGGTAAATATACGATTGATGGCGGTAATACACCGATTCTTTCAAAACTGGGTGCGTGGAAACATGGTTTTAATTCACCATTTAAATCGGAAGTTTATTTTGTGAACACAAAGCAGTTTACGGATATGAAATGGGGGACATCGAATCCGATCATGTTGCGAGATGCAGATTTTGGAATCGTTCGCCTTAGAGCTTTTGGTGCTTATTCGATGCATGTATCTGACCCAGCAACCTTTATAAAGGAAGTTGCCGGAACGAATGCCCATTTTGATACTGAGGATATTGATGTTCAATTAAAACGTGCGATTGTTACGGAATTTACCGATGCTTTAGGCGAAATGAAAATTCCCGCGCTTGATCTTGCTGCTCAATACAAAGAAATTGGCGATATTATTCGGCAAAAAATTAACACGGATTTTGATGCCTACGGGCTCGAAGTTACAAAGTTTTATGTTGAAAATGTAAGCGTTCCGAAAGAGGTCGAAGAAGCTCTTGATAAACGTGCGTCGATGGGAGCTTTGGGAGATGTTAGTAAATATGCTCAATTCCAAGCGGCTGATGCGATGCGTGATGCTGCGCAGAATGAAGGCGGCGGCGCAGGACTGGGAGCTGGGCTTGGTGCTGGGATGGCTGTCGGGAATCAGATGGTAAATGCAATGAGTGGTGGCGGACAACAGCAGCAACAAAGCGGTGGTGCTGCTCAACCGCCGGCACAAACTATCGCGTGTCCTGACTGCGGCAAACAAAATGCGGTGGGCGCCAAATTCTGTGCCGATTGCGGAGGAAAGATGGAAGTTGCCAAGGTTCCATGTGTAAAATGTGGTGCCGAACTTCGCGAAGGTGCAAAATTCTGTTCTGAATGCGGTTCGAAACAAGAGAAAATGAAGTGTACGGGTTGCGAAATTGAGCTTGCTCCCGGAGCCAAATTCTGTGCAGAATGCGGAACAAAGGTTGAAGCTTCTGAAGGATAAATATGATTAGAATCAAAAGCAACAGGGTGGGAATTTTTCCCGCCCTGTTTGCATTTTGGAACCTTGGTCTATATACGTTAGAATCGATTTAATTTGAGAATTACGGAGCGATAATTATATGGCGGTTAGTCCTGAACTTTTAGAAATTTTGCGGTGCCCGAAGTGTAAGGCGGAAGTGAAATTAAAAGAAGACAAAAGCGGTTTGAAATGCACGAATTTGGAGTGCAATCTAGTTTACCCTATACGCGATGACATTCCTGTAATGCTTGTGGATGAAGCTAAGGTTGAAGCGTGAATAATTGATAGTGGGCGGTTGAAAATTAGATTATTCGTTAACCAATATGGCGGAGATACATTGGAAAGATGTTAAGAAAATCCTTGTGGTTCGGCTTCGTTCAATTGGCGACACGGTTCTTACGACTCCTTCATTAATTGCACTTCGAAGGTTTTTACCCGATGCTCAAATCGATGTTTTGCTTGAAGATTGGGTGGCGCCGATTTTGGACGGCTTTGATGATGTAGATAATGTTTTAAAGGTCTCAAAAGATACAAAATCCCGCCTGAGTATTGCCAGACAAATTAGAAAAGAAAAGTATGATGTTGCCTTTAATCTGCATGGCGGAACAACGGCAACTTTTTTTGTTAGGGCAACCGGGGCAAAACATAGGGTCGGTTATAAATATTTTCAATATAGTTTTCTTTATAATCATCGTTTAGATTCTCCCGAAAGTTTTTGGAAAAGTGAATATGCTCATTCAGCAGAACAGCAGTTGGGGTTGTTAGGTTTTGTAGGGGTTCCGGTAGAAGATCGTCCAAAATCGAAATTATCTGTTACGAAAACGGCAACGAAATCATTGGACGAGAAATTGAAAAATTCTAAACCCGTAGAGAATAATGCAAGTATAGCCTTACTGCATCCGGTTGCAGCATTCGAAACAAAACAGTGGGCTACCGAAAAATTTGCCCGCGTGGCAGAATTTTTAGGAGAAAAGGGTTTTCAAACGGTTGCAGTTGCGACAAAGACGGAGCGCGAGATACTAAGCAAGTTAAGCACCCTATCAAATGTTCCAATTGTTACCTTTTACGATTTATCTCTCCCTGAAATCACGGCTTTGGCTTCGAGAGCAGAACTCTTTGTCGGGAATGACTCTGGAATTGCTCATATCGCTTCGGCGGTAAACACTCCAAGTGTAGTTATTTTCGGTTCATCAAACCGAAACCACTGGCGACCTTGGACCGAATCGCCGCACGAAATTGTTTTTGAGGAAATGCCTTGCCAACCTTGTACGGGCTATTCTTGTGAAGAATTTGATGCGCCGAAGTGCATTTTAACGATAAAATCTAAATCGGTTATGAAGGCGATTAGCAAATTGGTCTAAATTAGCTAATTTAAACCACATCTTATCTTGACACCCCCACCAGTTAACACTAGTATTTATAGTTTCGGCTTTAATGGCAGAAGTGTGTTTATATGTTTGAATCGTTATCCGACAAATTAAAGAAAACGCTGAAGAATCTGCGGGGTCAGGGCAAGCTTACGCCTGAGCATGTAGATGTTGCTTTACGCGAAATTCGGATGGCGCTTTTAGAAGCTGATGTTAATTATCAGGTGGCAAAAGATTTCGTTGCCGCAGTTCGCACAAAGGCTGAAGGACAAGATGTTTGGCAGGATTTAAAACCCCATGAACAGGTCGTAAAAATAGTTTATGACGAACTCGTAAATTTATTTGGCGGAACCTCTTCAAGACTCGTATTTACTAAGCAAATTCCGAATGTCGTGATGATTGTCGGTTTGCAAGGGTCGGGTAAAACAACTTCGACGGGTAAGATATCGAAATGGCTTGCTGAAAACCAAGATCGAAAGCCATTGCTTGTTTCGGTTGACGTTTACAGACCCGCTGCACGAGAGCAGTTGGAGGTCGTTGCGAATGCGGTAGGGCAAGGTGTTTATCGGAATGAAGAATCTGATGATCCATTGACTTTGGTGCGCGGAGCTATGACTCATGCGCAAGAAGTCGGCTACGACACTTTGTTGATTGATACTGCGGGTAGGCTGCATATAGACGAAGATCTGATGGTCGAACTTGAGCAGATCAAGGCGTTGGCGAAACCGGTTGAAGTTTTATTTGTTGCTGACGCCATGACCGGACAAGACGCAGTTCGGTCGGCAGAAGAGTTTCATAAGCGAATTGGAATTACTGGCGTTGTCCTGACAAAAATGGATGGCGACGCTCGCGGCGGTGCGGCACTTTCGATCAAACAGGTAATTGGACAACCCGTAAAATTTGTCGGGGTTGGCGAAAAATACGATGCGATTGAGCCATTTTATCCGGATAGGATAGCGCAGAGAATTCTTGGAATGGGTGACGTTTTAACGCTCATCGAAGAAGTTCAATCGAAGGTTGATGAAAAGGAAGCTCAAGCTCAGCTTGAGAAAATGGCGAGCAATAAGTTTACGCTCGAAGATTTTCGCAATCAGTTAGGACAATTTAAGAAGCTTGGTTCAATGTCGAAATTAATGAAGATGTTGCCTGAGCAAATGACCGGAGGAATGTCTCTTTCGGACGAGCAATCCGGCGAAATTGAAAAACAGATGAAACGCACCGAAGCTATTATTGATTCGATGACGTTTCAGGAACGCCGT
>Ga0114931_10007783_pt1 | contig 13051 bp, 23 predicted proteins | sample 2SBtaG_FD_89579 | JGI IMG/M metagenome (GOLD analysis project Ga0114931, IMG submission 89579) | Deep subsurface microbial communities from Kolumbo volcano to uncover new lineages of life (NeLLi) - 2SBTROV14_V59a metaG | ecosystem: Environmental > Aquatic > Marine > Volcanic | place: Kolumbo... | reverse complement strand
CGACCGCCCTTGACAGCGGCCACAGGCACGCTATCCCTCGCAGCCATTCCAGCGTAGCTCAGTTGGTAGAGCGGGCGACTGTTAATCGCTTGGTCGTAGGTTCGAGTCCTACCGCTGGAGCCATTTTCTCGCGCGTTTTCGGCGTAGTTCATTTCAGTGTCCGTATGAGTGTCCGTGGCGCTTCTAGGGTGGGCGCCGACAAACACTGAACAGCATCGCAGAGGCGCGGCCACATCCCGCCGGAGTCGGTATACGTGTCGATGATGCCGCCTTTCGCGTTGTGGGTGACGCGCTCGAGGACATCGGGTGTAGCTCCTCCGCGTCGAGTGTACGTGATGAAGAATCGCCGCAATCCGTGGGTGCCCTTGAGCGGTACATCGACGGTCGGGCAGACGCGGCGCAAACGCTTGTCGATGACACTGTAGGTCAGCGCTGCCATGCTGCGGGCGTCGGGCACGATGCGGTCGCTGTCGGTCGGCAGGCGCCCATAGCGGGCGGCAAACCCGCCGAGCTTCCATTTCCTGAGGATGGTCCCGAGCATCGGATGCATGGGAATGACGCGCTCTTTGCCGTCATCGCCGGTGGCGGTTTTCAGGGGCCGGTCGTTGTACTGGCAGTGGATGAAGAGCGAGCCCAGGATCGGCGCCTTGAAGTCGAGGTCGGACCATCGCAGCCCAGCCGCCTCGCCGCAGCGCATCCCTGCGAAAGCCTGCAGCGCGTAGAACGTACGCCAGTCGTCCGCGATGCGCGGATCGTGCAACAGGACGGCCACTTCGCTGTCCGAATAGGTGGGCCGCTTCTGGTTCCGCTTCGAGGGGAGCTTCTTCCGCAGGCGCGTGCAGGGGTTGCTATCGCAGAATTCATGGAAGCGACCATGTTCGTACATCGACGAGAGTGTGCCTCGAAGATTGTGGACGCTGGCTGCTGCCAGCTCACCTGCTCGGTACGGCATGAGCAAGACCTCGAGCAATTCGGGGGGTCGCACGTCGTCGGGCTTGAGCGTCCCGAGGTGCGGCGCGATGTGCAGCTCGTACTGGTTGAAATTGCGTTTGAGCGAGGGCACTGCCTCAGGGTCCTGAGAGTCGAACCAGTGGCCGGCGAGCGCGTTCAAAGTCGAAGCACGTTGGGCGCGAGGTCGGCGCTTGCCGTCTTTGATTTCTTTGCGCCGTTGTGCGAGCAGCCGCAGCGCCCTGCCCTTATGCGGGCCAACGCTCTCTCGCTTCATGCCCGGCGCAGGTTGAATGCGAAAGCGTTTTTTGACGTGGTCGTACGTGAGACCCTGAGGGAGGTCTTCGCCGAATGGTCCTCTGCATTTCTTCATGACTCGGCAGACTCCAACCATTCGATCACGGCGTCCAGACGGAAAATCAGCTTCTTCTTCCCGACGCGGATGTGCGGACACTTCTCGCCCGAGGGTCGACCATCGCCCTCGCGAGCCCAGAGGCGTACGAGGTCGGCGCTCACTTTGAGTTTTTCGCCGACTTCCTTCGCGGGCATGAGCTCCGGCGCTGCAGAGCTGCCGACAGCCGCTTTGACCGCCCGCTGGATCATCGCCTCGAGGTCCGAGGGCCGCATCACGATCATGACGGCTGCGTCTTCGAGGTTCGTGTTCGGCACGGTTGAGAGTGTGAGTCACGAGATCCGCGTCTGTCGAAGCAGGGTTGCAACCCTGGATAAATATTTTGGGCATACGTGTACTGCATGCGGTCGGACAGGGTGTCGGACCGTTCGACATCATCGCCCTTCGAGCGCGAGCCCGGACCGCAGCGCCATCGCAGCGCCCACCAGCGCCACCAGGGCGAGCACGACCGGCAAGGCAGCGACCGCCCCAAGCGAGGCTGCTCCACGCAGAAGACGGCGGCGTCGGCGCTCAGCACGTCGTCGAGCTGGTGAAATCCGGCGGTTACGGCGGTGGTTCACTTCGCGCCCGACCGCGGGTGTGGTAAAGGTCTTCTTGCGCATCTGAATGGTTCCATTTCGATGAGGTTGTCGTTCAATGGGTGTGCATTTCGGGCCCTGCGGCGGTGCAATCGTCGCAGGGTCTTTGTTTTTGGCGCTCGAGCTCGCCCTCAGTCTCCCCAGGGGGCACCGCCATCGGCGGGCTTGTCGTCGGGCCATAGGGCGATGACCACGTCGGAGCCGCTCACCAGCGCGATCCCTGGGTCGAGCTTGACGTACATGCCGCCCTTCTCGTTCTTCCAGGCGGCGCCGACCTTGCGGTGATACCGCTCGCCTTTGAGGCCGACCTTCACGACGAAGTCGGGTTTGCGGCCAGCAGTCATTTCCGACCGCCCTTCTTCTTGAGGCCGTGTTCTTCTTCGAGAAGGTCGAGCCCTCGCAGCAGCGCCATCGCATAGACGCGGCTCTTCGAGAGCGAGAGCCCGGCGTAGGCCGGCTGTTTTGCGAGGGCCTTCGCGAGCGCTTCGGCCCGTTTGGCAGTCTCCACTTCGACGCGGAAGGACACGGTAGGCGATTCAGCCATCGTGCCCTGATTTTGCACGTTTGCGTGATTCATAGCCAGCAGATTACAGAGATCCGGCTGCGGATGCAAGCAAATGCATTGCAACTGTATGCAGTTGCGGGCACGGATGTCTTGAGCGCCGTGTCAGCGACCTCGAATAGTACGTTTGGAGGCGCCGCTGCCGCCTGATCCGGGCGAACCTAGTTATGAATACATCGTGCAGAAGGACAACGCGCTCGGCGAGTGTTGGACCGGGATCGGCAACGAGTACACCGAGAACACCGTGTTTTATCGGTGCGGCCAGCGCACTGTCCGGACGCACAATCAAGCGAGCGAGTATTGCACGCGCAATGACTGCACCGATCGCACTACGGCGTCGAGCGGCCAGCGTTACTTCTACGCCGAGTTCTGATGTCGAGGCCAAGTCCGCGCCTGCTCGACACTGGTTTCCTTGAGAGCGATGAGGTCAGGGGACGTACTTATCGCTGAACTCAATCGAACCGCTGGGGAGTGCGCGCAGCGCATCCCAGCGCCCCTCGTTGTCAATCCTTCTGAAGCGCTTGTCTGCCTGCTTTGAGCTAATCCGTCCGGCGGATTCAGCTTCGCTCACCACGTCCTGAGCCTTTGCGATATCTTCGATGCGCGCACGGAGCTGCCAGTTGTCGTACTTTGCGCGATCGAGATGGACTTTCCCGATGGTTTCGTTGTTTCGCAAGAAGATAAGCTCGAGGTCGTTCAGGCTGCCGAACCGGTCATACAGTTCGCCTGGTGCCCAAGTCGCGTCCACAGCCATATCTCGGATTACCTCTTCACGCGATAGCGGCTCACCAAGCACCGAGTCTTCATCCAAGCTCAACTTCACTCGCACGCCGTTATTGTCGAGAGCTTCAACCGAAACGCCCTTTGACATGATTGACTGAACTTGCTCAACAAGCGAACCGTCCATCAAGCGGTTCTCGTAAGAGGGCTCTGCCGCAGCCGGCGGCTTCTGGATCATGCCGACGTACTGGAGCGGAGCGTTCTTCCAGTCGGTGCCCTCCAAGAAAAAGTGAACATGTACACCGTCTGGACTTCCGTTCTGAAAGTCCCGCCGCGCCATCTGCTCGCGATAAAGCTGAGCCATGAAATCATCGAGTTGTCCTCGGGTGGTCGAACGGGGGACCAACACGATCAGCTTGGCTCTTCGCGCCGAACTCCTGTCCTCAGCGATCTTCGCCCCAGGAATGATATCCAGCGTCTTCCTACCAGTCTGCACGGTTCCAGCGCTGGGGGCAGTCGGTGTCTCAGCGCTTTCCGGTTTCACGTCTTGCTCCGCGTGGTACCGCTTCGCCGCCTGTGGATCGTTCCGTCCGCCCGATAGTTCACACCCGAGCGCGAGTACCGCCGCAACCATCAACCATTTCATGCCGAGACTTATACCAAGAAGAGGTGGGGCTCGCGACTTGAAGTGAGACACACTCTCGGCTCACAATAGAACGCCCGGCGCGTGTGATTGGACGCCGGGCGCAGGGGATCGAACATGGAACCTAGCGGAGATTCGATCGAATCGAATGGTAGCCCAAAGAAGCGGGTTCGGCGAGGCAGCAAGCCCACCGACGAAGCGGTCAAGTACACCGAGCACGTTGCCCTTCCCGAGTGTGAGCGGTTGGCTGGTTTGTCGGTCGGCGACCTCGAGAAGCGCTCGAGCTTGCACGTCGAGGCAGCCGAGATCCTCGACACGCTCGAGTGCGCCCTTCGGAGCGGTGACCCCGATGTACTTCGAGGTGCGCTCGAGAAGGTACGCAATGCGCCGAGCGAGCACGATTACATCCGCCGCGAGAAGGCGCTGGTAAAGCAGGCCGTCGAAGATCTCGACAGACCCGCCGAGCGGGAGTGCTGGAAGGAGCTCACGCCCGAGAATCGGCGCAAGGTGAAGGCCGCCCTACTCTCCATCAGTCTAGGGCAATGCGACCCGCGATACCTTGAGCTCGAAGTCGATTTCGTGGTCGAGCGCCTCGAGAAGTGCAGTCTCAAGGATTCGCCCGGCGGTGGGCGCCCGGGCGTTCCGAAAACGCTCGCGCTCATGATGGCGAAGGTCGGAGCCCATGATGTGGACGACGAGAAGGCTGCGCGGAAAAAGATCGACGACGCGAGGTCAGGCACGAAGACGATCGCGCCGCTGAATCCTCTCCGAATGCTCGGCAAAAAATAACCGGGGTTACAACCCTGGTTCGTAAAGGCACAAGCGGTGCCTCACACTTGTCTGCATGAAGGCAGACATGAGTGATGTACACGATACCGACGCGGCATGTAGGCGGGCATGGGACAACAGGCTCGATGTACGGCCCATCATCAAGCGCGAGCATCTCGCGCGGAAAAAGAAAAGGGTCACGGGCTTTCAGACGCGGATGATCTGCGCGGTCGGGAACGTGCATTCCAGGACGGTCGAGCGCTGGCGCGAAGGTCGCGCTCGTGCCGTCGAGTCGAAGAGAATCGAGGATGCGATCCGCTACCTAAACTTCGACATCCCGCTCGAGGACTAGGGGCATCGTGGGGGGCAGCAAAAACGGGCAGGCGGTCGGGCTCAACACCGAGCAGGCGCTCTCGTTGCCTGCTCAAGGTAATGACCGACGCGGCCATCGATCAGGGCCGAATCTGGGGGACAAGTTGAGCGGCAAGATGCCGCAGAAGAACGCGCGTGAGCGCAAAGGAGTAATCGAAATGGTTTATGAATATTGGGGCGACCGTATGCAACGGCAGCTCGACGCCGAAAAGGCACAGAACGCCGCCGCAGACACGGCCGGCGACAACCCGAGGGCGCGGCAGCTCGCCGCGACCTGGGAAGCGCTCAAGGCGTCCGGCAAGGTATCCGAGACGTCGGAGCCGGTGGCGAAGTCTGAGCCTGGACCGCTACTCCGCGAGGCCACGCAGGTTGCTGAGGCAATCCGCAAGATCGCGAACGGTGAATTAGTCGAAGCTCGAGATGGCTATCTTGGCCGAGTCGTTTTGCCTGGGGGTGCCTGATGGCGCTTATCGACGCATACGAGGACCAGAAGATCCACATCTCGCGCGACACGATGATGGGCGACGAGGGGAAAGCCCGTCAGAACGCCGCGCTCGTAGGTAAAGCGGTCGACGAGTACATTGTCGGGGCAGGCGTGACCATCCGCATCGAGGACGGTGGCTCGAGCAAGACCTGGCACGAGGGCGATCCGATTCGGCGGGGCCTCGATGTCCGGAGTTCCAGCGACTTCGGCCAGATGTTGCAGAGGCGCGATGTCTTGAAGATCTCGAAGTCGCAGATCCTAATCAACACCGACGACCCTGCAGCGCAGTTCATCGTGAATCCGCAGGGGAGCTCAGTCTCCGTCGCCACGGGCATCATCGCGACCGGTAAGGTCATTAGTGCAGCCGACTGCCATAAAGAGCCCGAGCCGCCGAATCGGACGAAGTATCGGGGCGTTTGGGTTGAGGCGGGTGAGTGGCATCCTGGTTTGGATGGCGAGCAGGTGCTCAAAAGCCTGATCGCACGCGGGTTGGTCATCGACCGCACACTAGGCGGCAAGCTGAAGCGAGCGGTGAAGGCGACCGTCCGCAAGCGGAAGGCTGCGGGCGAGTAGATGCTCGAGGAAGTTTCGAGCGGGGGGAGCGCAGCGATGCGGGCAGGTGGCACCGCCGAGCCCCTCGAGTTCACGCACGCCGGGGTAGGCGGTCGTCCCGGTGTGCGTGGTGCCGGCGCGCGTGGTGCCGGCGCGCGTGGTGAACACGCAGGGCCAGCGCAGGCCACTGCGCTGGAGTGCAGGCGCCGGATAGGTAGTGCGAGCCGGGCAGCGCGTGACCTGGAGATCTCGGTGGCCTGCGTGGGGCTGGAGTGCCGGGCTCCGCTGCCGGCGCTGTTTGAAGACCGCGCTCAAAAGTTCCGAGAGGGGGCGGCGTGCCGTGTCAACCGTTGACACCGAGAAGCGGGCATTTGGGTCCTGTAGGATGGTACCCGGCCTATGCGGTTGGTTCTGGCGGGCCCGTAAGAACGGCGAAAAGTGATCCGGCAACCGCCTGTGCATGGAGGCCGAAATGCCAGCGAAGCTGATCACGTTTTCGGACCTCGCACGGCGTGCCGGATGCGCGGCGAGCACTGCCGGTCGAGCTGCGAAGGGCGAATTGGCTCACGCGGTGAGGTTCGGTCTGATCAACGTCGACGATCCCATCGTTTTGGCGTGGGTAGCGCGGCAGCGAGCCCGGAAAGGTCGACGATGACCCGACCTTCGTTTGGTTTATTCCGGGTTCCTCCGCGCACGCGCGCGCGCAAGGCCGGGCACTGCGGATATCCGCAGCAGACAGATTTCGCCGGCGGTCTTGTGCCTGCCGACCGGCTCGCTGCGAAGTCGTGCAGCGGCCCTCGCTCCGGCTGGCTCATTCGGTACCGAGTCGGAGCGGGGGGGGGGAAGCGCGCAATCAGAGTTTTCGGGCGCGTCTTGTCCATGTGGACGGGCGCCCCAAGCGGGGCGCGACCATGGAGCGGGCTTACTGTTCGCCGGCTCCGTGGTTCCGAAAAAGCGGCGCGTATGCCGTCGCCGGTGTTTTCCATCGAGTTTTCCATCGGCGGCGGCGGAGCGTTTCACCATGAGGACAGCAAGAAATGAATCTGACAAAACACCCGAGCATCATTGAGGCCGCCGAGGAGACCGGTCTAGACCTCACGCCCGACGTGACAGCCGCCATCCGACTGGCCATCGACATCGGCATCGAGCGGGAACGCGATCGAAGCTGCGGGCTCCTCGATCTTGGCCGCAAGACCGGTGCTTGGCGAACCGCGTATGGTGCAATCAAGTCCGGCGCCACGATGACGCCAACGCTGTTCGAGGCGTTCGCGCAAGCCGGCCGGGCGCACATCGAGCTCGAGCTCCGGCTTGAGGATGATGACGTTGTCGAGGCCGCGATCCTGAATGCAAAGCGCCCACCGAGCTCGTTCACCGACCCGCTGGCGGCCGAGGTCTACGATCAACTTTCGGCAATGGTAGGCGACTCCGCCGACGATTCCCGCATTGAGGACCTCGACGCATGAAAGGCCGAAATACCGCCAACGAGTACCCGGACGATGTCCAGGTCGAGGCTGAGGCTGCATGCCGGGAGAATCGCGCAATCGCGCTTCCAGCGTCGAGTTTAAAGACGCTAGGCCACGGCCGCCGAAGCCCCACCAAGGCCATGCGCGCCTTTTGCGTCGACTGCATGGGCGGCAACCGAGCCGAGGTGCGGCGATGCTCGTCCGTGGGCTGCGCGCTCTGGCCGTACCGCATGGGCCGAAACCCGTTCAGCAATCGCACCGGACCCTCGAGGGAGGCATGATGACCGAGCATCCGAGAGCGGGCAGCGTCGACATCGAGGACGTGGAGAAAAGGTTAGCGCAGACGTGCGCGAAGCGGTCGAAGAAGAAGAGAAGCCCGAGCAAGGCCGCCCCCCAAACGACCCTAGCGCAGACGTGCGCGAGGGCTCCGACGAAGAAGAGAAGCCTGAGCAGGAGAAGGGCAAGCACCGTTGACCTCGCGGACCTCGAAACCGAGCGCCGAGGCGGGGATCGCGGCAATCAATACACGGGCGGCAAAAAGGAAACCGTTTCCGCTTTGCCAACGCGCGACGCGATCGCAAACGCCCTCGGCGAAACAGGTCGAACGGTGCAGAAGACGATCACCGTCAAGAAGAAGGCGCCCGGAAAAGGTGCAACAGTTGCACTTATTTCTACAAAAGCGGAGCTCGATCAATGACACGCGAGCCCGAGCATCCGCGATCCGACACCGTCGACCTCGAGGCGGCTGCGCTGCTCCAGGTGAGGCGCTTGTACGCAGAGGTCGCTCGGATGCTTGGGCATGGGCACCGAATTCCGATCCGGCTGTGGGAGTTGATCTCCGCGGAGACCGGCAGGGGAGGTGTCGAGTGAGAAGCCGCAACGAACTTGCGCGCGCGGTTGCCTTGATTTGGCTCAGTGTCGCCGTGGCCGTAGTGCTGGCGGACATCGCAGCAAGGTTTTAGGGCGGGAGGCCGCCCATTTTGGAGGCAGGAGAAATGACAGAGGAGAAAGCAATCGCGCTCGAGGACATCATTCTCGACAACCGATGCAGGGCGCGCGTGGCGCTAGATCAAGAGACCACCGAGGTGTATGCGGACCTGCTCGCCGACGGCGTCGACATGGGGGCGCTCGATGTTTTCGAGGTCAACGGGAAGCTCTATCTCACCGACGGCTGGCACCGGCTCGGAGGTCCACGCGGCTGCACAGCGTTTCGTGGTGCTCATCCGAGAGTATGAGCCCGAGCTCGAGGAGGAGGTGGCGTGATGTCCATCGAGGCCGAGACCCAGACCTTCGAGGAGATCCTCGAGGAGTTTCCCGAGCTTTCCACCGGCGGTTTCCAACCGACCTCACGCGGGTTTGAGTGCGCGCTCTACAAGCCGTTCAGGCTCCGGGGTGTACCCATTCGGGGGTTGTGACGATGGCTGGCCTACCGTGGGACTTCGAGTCTGCTGCCATCGGCGAACAGAAACAACTCTGGCGTCCAAACGGTTTTGATCTTCTCAAGCGGGGTGTTCTTCAGCTTGACGTCTTCGTCCCTGAACTGGTTGAAGTCCATCGTGCCACCCCATTCGATCACCTTACCTGCGGGAATCGCAGAGTCGACCGACAAGTTCACTGTCTTGATCGGGTCGTCGAACATATCGAGTAGCGTGACCGCGCCCTTGACGCCCGCGAGGTCTTTTTTGGACTGGTTCTGAAGTGCGAACTTGATCTCGAACCCGTCAGACACGATGTCCCTGCGCCAATCCGCTTTGTAGAATCTCAGCTGCGTCAGCGCGACGGTGAGAACTGCATTCATCTTGGCGATCGCTTCTTCACGTTGCCGCTTAACCTCCGCCGCGAGACGCTCTTGCTTCGCTTGCTTTGCGGCCTGCTCGACCTCGAAGCTCTTCTGTTCGTCGATGGCTTGCTGAATGGTTCGGTCGGGGAGTCCCTGGCCTCCGAGCGCCTGCTGGACACCCATGCGCATCATCCATGCCGCAAGCAGTCGCGCGTCCTCAGGCGGCAACTCCTTGATGGTCTTGGTGAAGTTCTCGTTCGACTCCCATGTACCGGGGTCTGTTGGCACTTTCTGATCACGGGGGTTGCTACAGGCCGCAGCCAAGACCAGCGCCAATACTACGACTTTCCTCATCCGTTTCACCTCACCTTCCGTCGCGCAGCCTATACGAGACCTCGAGGTCACGAAAGACCCCCTTTGCAGCCAATGAAGGGCGGCACATGAGCAACCGTCGAGCGCGCTGCCGATCTCGAGGGCTTCGAGCTCGCTTACCGAAGCACCCCCAGTCGGCCGGATCGGAAAACGTAGTGATTTCGACTTCCGTCAGTTTTGTCAGTTGGCAAACAAGGTGTTTGAAACCACCTACAGGGTGTAATTTTACACTTACATATACGTTTTCAACACCTTAAGTACTCACTGACATTACTGACAGAAGCCCCTCTTTGAGCCCCTGCGGATGTAGGTGAACGTGGGTTGCTTCCCTGCCATTGGTCTTCACGCTCTCCAAGCGAGCCCAGCCGAGATCGACGAGGAGCTCGGCGCCGCCTTTCACGAGCTTCGATGTCGTGAGGCCCGCCCATTGCTTGCGGTAGAGGCTGCGCAGCGTGAACGGGCTCTCAAGCTTGCCGGCCTTCGCTTTGGCGAGGATGGTCTTCGCAGCTTGTACCTCGGGTGTGATGCGTGAGGCGTAGATCCGCCGCGCGTGCCCTTCGAGGAAGGTTGCCCACTTCACTGCGCGTTCGATGGATGGCTTCTGGACGGGCCCGCTCTCGTTGTCGACAAGGTGAAAAATCAGCCCGAGGCTCGGCACAAGGGATCTGTACTTCGCGAGGTGTGCCTCAAAGGCTGGATGTTCATCGCCCTGTCGAAGTCGCCTTTCAAGCTCCTCGCGCCATTCGTCGAAAACGGCCTGCGCATTGTCGTCAAATCGCACAAACGGCAGCGAGTCGTACTTCGAGACGGCGCCGAAGGAGCTCGAGGTCGCATCGTCCAGTCGGGCGAAGACGTCGGACATAGCCGTGATGGCCTCGCGGTTGGGTCTGCGGTTCACGCGCTTCCAGTTGCGTACGGGCTCGGGGTAGACCGCTACCTGAAAGCGCTGAATCAATCCGTCGTCGCCCTCGTCGCCGGTCAGAGCCCCGTTCAGGTAGCTTTGCAGTGGACCCGGTTGAATCGTGCCGAAAAGGCTCACGCACGCGCTTTTGATGTACAGGGTCCCGCGCCCTACCCGGTCGTACGAATAGCTGCCGGACCCGTTCCAAGCCTCCAAATAGAAGGCTCGCGCATTCTCGTGGCCGATCTTGTCGAGCGTTCGAAGAAAGCCGCGCAGCTCGTCGCGAAAGATCAGTACTCCACGTTCGTTCTCGCCGAGAATCATGCCGAGCTTCTCGATGGTGGGCTCATGGAGCATGAGCCGCTTTCTCGCGTGGAGCTCTTGCTGCCGTTCAACGCAATCCTCGTAGTCGTCGGCATAATTTTCGCGGATCTCTTTAGGGTTCGCAGTGCCCTTCTTAACGCTGGTCTTGATTTCGCTCTTGATCTGGTTTTCGAGTGCCTCGAGTTCCATGTCGATGGTTTTGCGGTCGAGTGCCTCGCGCTCGAAGGCCTCTGCGGCATCCTTTTCGAGCCGAATCAACGGCGCGAAAGCCTTGTTGACTGCAGGCGTCTTCATCTGGCTCGGCGGGCCACAGGCGAAGCCCCACAAATTGGGCGTGACCGTCCAGTCGTCTTCACGCTCCGGTCGGATGGCGCACGTACGCCCGATGACCGAGCTTGTCGCCACGGTGAGCGCGGCGGCAATGTAATCCGGCGGGCACTGCATCCGCTCGGCGATGTCGGTCACGGCGGGCCGAAAGACCTCAGGTAAGAGCTCCTCATCCCATAGCGGCGCAGCCGGCAGCGCTGGCAGTGGTTCGGGTTCGGGCCAGTCGCTTGCCCCATTTTCGCCCGCTTGTGCGTGCCGGCGCTCCTCGTTCAGTTCGCGGATCCGGTCGTTGTCGTGGCTGTCGAAAGCCTCTTGGAGATCGGCGTCGATGACCTTGACCGGGCGGGGGTCTACTTGTGCCATTCGACCGCTCCACCACCGATGCCGGCGCAGTCGTTGACGTCCTTGCACCACTTCCCGTCCGGGTTGGTCCCTCGAGGACGCCATCGCCCGTACTGGCGGCCAGCAAGCGAATTCACGACGATGTCGGCGAGCGTGTTGCCGGCCTTGTCGTTGTCGGTCGCGATGATGATATCGGCGCCCGGCGGTATCCGGACGGCGTGCATCGGCTGCCATGACCCGACGACAATGCCAAAGATCGCGTGATGTGGGCTCTCGACGGCAGCGGTCAAGTAGTCCGGCGCGCCCTCCACGATGACCACGGTCTCCGGCTCGACATGTTCACCCCGGAGAAGAGCGAGGGCGATGCGGTTGGCCATCACGAGGCGGGCCCGAGCACCTTTGAGTGCAAGGCTCTTCGCTGCCGGTAGCGGTGGCTCGACAACGGCCCTCACAAGCTCGCCGCCGCGGCGCTCGCCCATGATGTCGTAGAACGGGATCAGGCAGCGTATGCCTGCGACAGGGCCCGGCATCCACTCGCCCTCGAATTGGACGTGAGGAACGTATTCCTGCGGATAGGTGCCAGTCGACGGCAACGAGGTCGCCAGCCCTTCGGATGCGACGACCTTCGAGTTGATGCCGCGCCGGTGCAGCCATTCCTCGACGCAATCGTCCTGTGTAACGGGGACACCCTGCTCGAAGATGCGCTCGAGGATCTCTCGGCGCTGGTATTCAGGCTCAGGTTCTCGACGGGGTGGAGCCGGTCGCGACGCTATGTACCGATGACGGTCGCTGTAGCGGCCATTCTCGGGTGCCTTGCGTGGTTGTTGGAAACCGCGCTTGCGGGCATCCTTCAAAATGCGCCGAATCTCGCACTCAGGTTTCCCGACAGCAATGCCAGCGGTCAGGAGCTCGTTATGCGCGAGGTCTTCGTCGACTTCGCCGCCTGCGACGAGTCGGAAGATCGAGCATGACGCTTTGAAGATTTGTAGGTGTCGCCCGCCATGGGGCGCCGCTAGAATTTTTGCGGTTTCATTCTCGAGAGCCCGTTGCCCGTATCGACTGCTTGCCGATTCGGGTCGGGTTAGGTAATGTGTCATGGTCAGTTGATCCATGCGCCCGGAAAGGACGCGAAACGCCGACCAGATTTGAGCTGGTCGGCGTTTTTGTTGGCGGGATCAACGCCGCGCGTGACACATGGACACTGTGTCCGTAGTTCATCGCGCAACGCGGTTTCCCAGTGTTTCGGAGGGCACCAGTGCCCGACCGTTTCACCGAAAAACCGCGTGCTTCATGCAAAACGGGTTTCCTGCAGCAGGTTCGAGTCCTACCGCTGGAGCCAACCCACATGCAACGAACCCAAGCAGGCCATGGAGAGCCCAGACAGGGCTCGCATACGTGGCTCCCGGTGGGCGCTGGGCTGGCCCGCTTCCTCCGATCGACCCTACTTCATGACGTCTTGCGCGGCGGCCTTGCCACCTTCGGTGCCGCCCTCTTTGGCGCCTT
>Ga0114931_10007782_pt1 | contig 13051 bp, 11 predicted proteins | sample 2SBtaG_FD_89579 | JGI IMG/M metagenome (GOLD analysis project Ga0114931, IMG submission 89579) | Deep subsurface microbial communities from Kolumbo volcano to uncover new lineages of life (NeLLi) - 2SBTROV14_V59a metaG | ecosystem: Environmental > Aquatic > Marine > Volcanic | place: Kolumbo... | reverse complement strand
CTTCAAGCAGGCCATCCGCAAGGTGGTGTTGGAGTTTGCCGGCGACCCGCCGGAATTCCCCGCCTGCGAAGGCCTTGTGAGTTGCCGACAAGTCGGGGCACGGCTGGAACTGGTGATCGTCGATTACGGGGAGGGGCATCGCGAGCGCATCGATGCGCTCGCGCCCCGTGCGGTCGGCGTTCTGGAGTTGAACCTGGAAGAGGCCTTCATTGAATATACGCGCGGCCCGCGGCGTTCGCTTCCGCTGTTGGCCACGCCGGCCAGTGCGACGGTTCCCACGGGGGAAGTGTTGGCTGAAACCGTGGACACGACATCATCGACACCAGAGGGCTAGCATCATGCGGCAAGTCAATGTTCTCATGCCAATCGCCGTGAAAGAACTGCGAGAAACAGTCGGCATGGCCGCCATCGCCGCCATCGTGGCGTTCTGTTTTGTGACAGTGGGTATGGTCGGCGTATTTCCCTGGTCCACTTCTTTCGACTATGTGCTTCCTTTTGTGACGGAATCATCCCATCTGTCCACCGTGGCGTTCGGTTTGGCTATCGGTCTGGGGCTGAAGCAATCGGCCTGGGAATCGTATACCGGAACTTACTTGTTCCTGCTGCATCGGCCGATCGAACGACGATTGATCATGGCAGTCAAGATCGCCGTTGGGCTCTTCGTCTATGGGATTACCATGTCCATTCCCCTGCTGGTCCTTGCCCTCTGGGCGGCCACCCCAGGTACGCACGCCAGTCCCTTCTTCTGGTCCATGACGGTACCAGCTTGGCAGGGTTTGTTGACCGGAGCGTTGTTGTACTTGGGCAGCTTCCTCAGCGGGCTCGGCCAAGGCCGCTGGTACGGTTCGCGGTTGCTGCCGCTGGCCAGCATGGGCGGGGCGACGGTCTTGCTGTTGCATTTCAATACCTCATGGCCGCTTGTCAGCCTGATCGCGCTGGGGGCAATCTCTGGCCTGCTCTGGCTGGCCATCGTGTTGACTAGCACCGAACGTGAATATGCCTGAAGGGGAGCAATCATGTTGAAACCAAAAGCTGCGATCGGGTCGCTGGTGTTGGCCACAATTCTTTCGTTCGGGGTCATCACTGTAGCGCTGGTTCTCTTTGGATTCGGCATTGGGTCTATCGTGCCCTGGCTGCTGACCAGCCAGAGCACCGAGACGATTCGGATGCGATCCGGCGGTGTGCCGGTGATCATGTCGTATTCAATCAGTGACCCAACGGACAACGAATTTCGCACGTTGGATGGCCAACCGGTGGACGAACCGGTCGACAAGCATTGGCTTACAGAAACCTCGTTGCCAGTACCGATCCATCGAACAGGACACTGGTCGGACGACTGGCAGGGCCGCATCCGCAGTTTTAGCGATTTCCGCCGGCCTGCTGGCTACTGGTACTTCGTCCGGTTCAAGGAACGGGGCTACTTCGTGGGCATCGACAGCCGCGGCAAGCTGCCAATCGGGTTTCTAGGGACCGGCGGATTCACGCGCTCAATACCGACTCGCGACGAGCAGTTTGCCTTTGATCGCAAGCCGTTCGGTCTTGGTGCCACGACGGGATGCCTTGTAGCCACCGGCCGCCACGGCGTGAATGTCCCAGCACTGAATCACAGTTTCAACCTGCGCTCTCAGGACTTATTGCCGGAATGGCTGGCGTACCTAGACAGCGAAGAAGGACTTATCGAAGTGAATCTTCGGGAGCGACAGGTGCGGACGTTGCTCGAATCGGACCAAATCGTGTCGCTGGCCATCATCACCCAGGGCCCCGAGGACCTGCTGGTCGAAGGGGACGACTCAACTCGGTCGCGGCCCAAGCAACTGCTCGCGGTTCGATACGCCGACCGCGTCGACCTGATCGATCCGACCGCGGATGACCCGAGCCAAGCCGTGTCTTATCCTGTTCCCGAGGAGCAACATATCTCGGCGGAACACCGACAGCCTCCGAGTTTGTCGTTGTGGCTGACTGAAAAAGGGACGCTCATCTTCCAATGGAATGCTTCAACGCCCCGAGACGACGCTCCGCGGTATCGACTCACGTGGGTTGAGCCGGGTGGACAGGAGTCGCGAACCGAGGACATTGAACTGGCCCGGCACGATGGGGTGAGTCCTGCGTGGCTGGCCGTGGTATCGCCGGGGGCGGGGGCTGCTTTTCCCACGCTCGCCGCGCTGGTGATGGCACCGAAAGATTTGGCTCGCGGCCGGGAGATCGACTACGCCGATGCCATGGGAGAGGTGTTTTCGATGGCTTGGCCGGCTCTCTTGTCGACCTACTTGGCAAGTGGCTTGGCCATCTGGTTGTGCCTTCGTCGGCAACGGCGCTATGGCGTTTCGGGATCGGCGATGTGGGTGGCGTTTGTCGCGGTGATGGGTTTGCCCGGGGTGTTGGGTTATGTCTGGTCGCGCCGCTGGCCGCCACTTGAAACGTGTACTGCGTGTGGGAAACCAGCGTGCCAAGATCGGAACGGTTGCCACTTGTGTGGGCAGAGCTTTGCTCGACCGCCTCGGTTAGGCACGGAAGTATTCGCGTGAACGTTGGAGAGCCTTCATGCGGCAGGCACGACGACACGACGTACGTTCGAGGCACGAATTGCCCGAGAGTTATTTCCGCGCGGCTTGCTTGATGGCCGTGCGTTGCTGGAACTCGTCGAAGGGCACTTGGTGGTAAGAGGCCATTGCCTGATGCGCCTCGTCGATGAGATGTTCGTCGGCCTTCAAGAGCCGCCAGGCCATTTCGTGTTCGCTGCGTAGGGTTGTTTTGCGGCGACCCAACTTGCCCTGCAACGACACGGTCAGCTCGACGTTCTTGGGGATCAGGCCATGCTGCTGAAGGGTCTCGTCGAGTTTGGCTCGGGCGAAAGGGGGAAGGCCCGAGACGTGTGTCATGGCGTTGAGTTGTGCGTACCAGTTCGAGAAGTATCGATATTGCTTGGCCACCTCTGGCGTGGGAGCGACGATCGAGGTCACGCGATAGGTCATCAACTTGCTGGAGAGAATCAGTTCATTGCCCTGCTCGTTCCAAGTCTCTTTGAAATCGGGTTTCGCCAGAAACTGTAACAGATCGTCCTTGCTCCCGGCGGCACGAACTTTTAGCTCCGTGGCGAACTGGACGATCCGTGCGGTGCCGACTTCAGTTCGAAGTTCGTGGGTCGCGTTGAGAAGCACGATGCGACCACGCGGGAGGTCGAGCACCGTGATCTCGCGAGGCTCTTCAAGAAAGTCGTACGTCAAGCCAGCCTTGAAAAGCGTCGTCGATCGACTGACCGGCTCGACATCCTTGCCGACGAACACACGGCTTTCGATGCGAAAGTCGGCCGCCTTGGCCGCCGCCGCAATCGTTAACAGAACAAGCAAGCATGCCAGGGGAAAGTGTTTAGAAGTGTGTTGCATGACACGGACCCATCCTTGAGCGAACACGACGCCTCGCGGCGCGATGAAAGAGAATGGGCACAATATCGAAGCCACCGCGAGAGGTAAACCTCGGTTTGTCGTGTGCTAGCACGCGGTAGCTTGATGGCGCCGCACGGTTACGCCTTATGGATCTTTTCCCGGGCGTGTGTCACGTTTTTCGTGGCGTTGCGGGTGTCGATGACTAGTGGGGCGTGTTTGACGATGAAATCGTAGTCGTAGTCCGAATGATCGGTGGCGATGAGCACGCAGTCTTGTTCGGCGAGATACTCCGGCGTGAGTTCCGAACTGCTCATCTCCGGCACGTCGTGGCCACGCATCTTGGGCAGCTTGGGTACGTAGGGGTCGTTGTACGTGAGCACCGCGCCCCGCTCCATTAACAATTCGATCAACTCGAATGAAGGGCTCTCGCGGGGGTCGTCGACGTCCTTCTTATAAGCAACGCCCAGCAGAGAGATCTTGCTGCCTTTAACCGGCTTGCCTTGCTGGTTGAGAACCCCCGTCAACCGTTCGATGACATATTCCGGCATCTTTTGGTTGATTTCACCAGCCAGCTCAATGAAGCGGGTCGAGAGGCCATAGTTGCGGGCGACCCACGTAAGATAGAACGGATCGATGGGAATGCAGTGACCGCCCAAGCCGGGGCCGGGATAGAAGGCCTGAAAACCGAACGGCTTGGTTTTGGCTGCGTCGATCACATCCCACACGTCGATGTCCATGCGGGTGAAGAGCATCTTCAACTCGTTGACCATGGCGATATTCACCGCGCGGTAGGTGTTCTCCACAATCTTGCATGCCTCGGCCACTTCGCATGTCTTGACCGGGATCACCTCGACCACGGCGTGCGAGTACAAATCACGGGCCAAGCGAAGGCTCGTTTCGTCGCCGGCTCCGACGACCTTGGGGATCGTGCTGGCGGCAAATTGCGGATTGCCCGGGTCTTCGCGTTCGGGGCTATAGGCAAGGAAGAAGTCTTTCCCCGCTTTGAGCCCTTTGGATTCGAGAATGGGCTTCAACACGTCGCGGGTGGTGCCGGGATAGGTGGTGCTTTCCAAGACGATGAGTTGACCAGGACGCAGCACCTCGGCGATTTGTCTGGCCGTTGCTTCGACATAAGTCAGATCGGGATCGCGGCTACCGGAAAGCGGCGTGGGGACGCAGATCAAGATTGCGTCGGGCTCGCTGAGCCGGGTCATGTCGGCGGTGGGGGTGAACTTCTCGCTCTTAATGGTGTCGGAGATCCACTCGCTGGGAATGTGGCCGATGTAGCTTTCGCCGGCCATCAAACGATCGACCTTGGTTTGGTCGACATCGAAACCCATGGTGCGGAACCCTGCGGCAATGAACGCTTGAATCAAGGGAAGGCCTACGTAACCAAGGCCAACGATGCCGACCGTGGCTTTCTTTTCCTGAATCGCGGATTCGAGTTTTTTGGACATACTCACGTTCATTTCATCAATTTGCGAGGATATGGAAAGATGCCAGAGTGACGTTTCGAGCGGATTAGAGTTCGGCAATCTGGCGGTAGTAGTCGATCGATCGGCGAAGACCTTCGTCGAGATCGATTTGCGGTTCGTAGTTCAGCCGCGCTCGGGCCTGAGAGATATCAGCCAAACTCTCGCGGACATCGCCGACCCGAGCCGCTTCGTGAACGGGATGAATATCCAACTTGAGATGGCGCCGCAGGGCCTCGAGCAATTCCAGTAGACTCGTTGTTCGTCCGTTGGCCAGATTGAAGACCCTTCCGGCGACCTCTTTCGCGTCGGCGGCCAACAGGTTGCCGTGTACCACATTCGCTACATAGGTAAAGTCGCGAGATTGATGGCCATCGCCGTAGATGGTTGGCTGCTTGCCGCTGAGCATGGAGGTGATGAAGCGTGGGATGACGGCCGAGTATTCGCTTTTGGGATCTTGCCGTGGCCCGAACACGTTGAAGTATCGCAGGCAGACGGTTTCCAAGTTGGAGGATGCGGTAGCCGCCTGGCAATACAACTCTCCGGCAAGCTTCGCCGCCCCATAGGGTGAAATGGGACGGGGCAGGTCGGTCTCCCGTTTCGATGAAGTCGGTTGGTCACCATAGGCGCTGCTCGATGCCGCGTACACGACGCGACGCACGTTGGCCTTTTGCGCTTCGTTGAGAACGTTGAGCGTGCCGGTCACGCATGCGGCGTTGGTGTCCAACGGCCGCTCAATGCTGCGTGGGACCGAAGCCAATGCCGCCTCGTGAAAGATGCAATCGACTCCGGCAACCGCTTTGGCAAGCGCGTCGGGGTCGGTCAGGTCTCCTTCGATGAACTCAATCTCCCCGGCAATGTGGCTGAAGTTCGCGCGCCGCCCCGTGGAGAGGTTGTCGAAGATGCGTACGCGATCGCCCCGCTCGACAAGCGCTGTCGCAATGTGAGAGCCGATAAAACCCGCACCACCGGTAACCAAAAATGTTCGCATTCGCTGCCTCGGCACATTACGCGTTTACAACCAAAGCCCCACTTAATCGACACGCACACAACAACCCGGCACGGGTTGCTAGGCCAGACGGCCGGGTTGGCTGTCGCTGTCCATTCTAATTGCCCGTTGTCGAGACCGCTTCGACCGTTGAATTCGCACGCATTTCACCGTTTCAACGGCCCTGATCGATGCCAGACCACCGCAATTCGTTGCGGTTCCATGCCACCGGAATCGGTCGAAACACATACGCGGGATGTCGAGAGCGGTCCACCACGGACTCTAAAGAATAGCCCTAAATCGTATAGTTCGCAGGGGTTTCTTACAAGCCAGCCCGGAGGATGGGGGAGAAACGGGGACTGCGATCTCGGGGGGCGATGTTCATGGCAAGATTGCTACGTGGACGTTCAGCATCGATAATCCACGTTGTACCCGACCGCTCAACGTGCTCCGCGGCCCATGGCTTTTGGTTGGTGGCCCCTGTTGAGATGGTTTGAAATTCCACTGATTCCGCATCTATTTGAGGAACGACTGATGAAATCCGTGTTTTGCTGGTTCAATTTTGCGGCCCCTGCTTTCGTGGTTCTCTGTTTGCTGGGCGATGCCCAAGCTCAGGGCGGGGATTGGGTCTCGTTGTTCGATGGGAAGACCATGAACGGCTGGGAGAAGGTTGGCAGTGAAAAGAGTATGTGGGAAGTGAAGGATGGGGCAATCTGTGTATCGGGACAGGCTTCGATGTTGGTCTCCACCACGGGCCCTTACAAGAACTTTCGCTTTCGCGCGGAAGTGAAGATCAACGATCACGGAAACTCAGGGCTCTACTTCCGGACAACCCGAAGGCCGGGCTTTGCCGACGGATACGAGGCGCAGATCGACAGCACGCATCGCGACCCTATTCGCACCGGCTCGATTTACGGAATGTGCCACGTCTATAAGCGGTTGGTTGAACCCGACACATGGTTCACCTACGAAATCTCAGTCCGTGACGGAGTGTGGCGGGGTCGTCCGGTAACGCGAATCAAGATCACCGTCAATGGAGACGAGCTGTACGAGTACCTTGATTTCGAGCAAACCTTCAAGGAAGGACACTTCGCCTTCCAACAGCACGACCCGGGTAGCAAAGTCTGCATTCGCAAAATCGAGGTCATGGAACTGCCAAGCAAATAGAATTAACGGTCTGCCTAGCCCTTCCCGTTCCCAATCTCCTTGCTTGAATTCAGCTTCGACCGGGAGGCCCCTGCCGACAAACTGGCGGGGCACCCGTCGAAGTGAGCAAGGGGCATTCCGGTTCGTGCGTCCCTGATTGCGACAAATGATCGGGAGCTCCGGTTCCGCCGGTGAGTTGTGTCCAGTCCGGTTCTTCTTGCCACGATTCGCGCTGTCGGGATCGATGGAGACGGCACGGTTGAAGGCGTTGTTTTCGCTCCGTCCATCACAACCGAACATCGCGAGCCTTGGTGGTTCGTCCCCCGGCGGTGATGAAGTTCAACCCGGGGCTCCACAACAGCGCACAGCAAGCATGTCGGTCTAGCATCGGGGCAGGGATTTGGACGACAACTGTCGAACAAACGGGGCTTTTCTGAATAGAGATCGCCCAATCATCGCCCTCTTTCACGAAGCGACGCGCTCGACACATAGGGCATCGCTAATTAACATGGCAGGCGTTGCAAGACGGGACGTGTTCAGGCGTTGCAAGTCTGAAATGTCGGGGCAAGAGGCCGGAGGGGTGAGGTCGGCTTTCAGCGGAATCAAAGGGGGCGGACTCGACACTTCCTCTCTCATCCTCATGGAGTGCCATCGCAATTCTCGACTGCTGGAAGGTCTAAAATGTGTGGTTTCGTCTCGGTGGTGAATTGGGGAGATCGGCACACCCTGCGCCGAATGACGGACCTGCAAACGCACCGCGGTCCAGACGATCGAGGAGAGTGGGACACGACACTCTCCGACGGCACATGGGTTGGCCTCGGTTCGCGACGCCTGTCGATCGTCGATCTCTCGCCCGCGGGCCACATGCCAATGCTGACGCCGGATGGTCGAACGGCCATTGTCTACAACGGCGAAATTTACAACTACGACGAACTTCGCAAGGAGTTGGAAGCAGCCGGCTATCAGTTTCGTTCGCACAGCGATACCGAGGTCGTTCTGTATCTGTACGATATGCTAGGGCCCGATTCAGTTGCCAAATTGAACGGAATGTTTGCCCTCGCGATTTGGGATGACCGACGACAACACCTCTTTCTGGCCCGTGATCACTTCGGAATTAAGCCACTCTACTATACGCATCGAGGGAATCGGTTTGCCGCGGCCAGCGAGATTAAATCGCTCCTGGAACTGCCAGACGCCCCACGTGGGCTAAACTATTCGGCGCTGCACAAGTACATCGCCTTCACGTGGGTTCCCGACCCTGAAACAACTTTCAAGGAGATCTATAAGCTCCGCGCGGGCCACTACGCCATTTTCCGCAATGGCAATGTGCAGGTCACGGAGTACTGGGACTTAAAGCCCCCGCCGCGGGAACACACCTTTCCAAGGAGCGAGTCGGATCTGGCTGAAGAACTGCGGGAGCGGTTCGGACGGATCGTCTGCGTACAACTGCGAAGTGATGTGCCGGTGGGGGCGTTTCTAAGCGCGGGGATCGACTCAAGCAGCGTCGTGGCCATGATGGCCGAGGCCACCCCACACCCGGTACACACGTTCACGATCGCTTTTCCCAAGGAGTATCAGAAGGGATATACGTTCTTCGACGATGCCCAGGTTGCCCAGAGGACGGCGCAACAATTCGGTTGTCATCATACACAGCTCGATGTCGAGTCCGACGTGGCGAACCTGTTGCCGAAGTTGATTTGGCACCTGGATGAACCGATTGCCGATCCGGCAATTCTTGGCTGTTTCTTGGTGAATCGCGCCGCTCGATCGAACGTCAAGGTATTGCTCTCGGGCAATGGCGGCGACGAGATATTTGCCGGATACCGCAAGTACAGCGGGCACTATTTGGCACGGCACTACGAACGGATTCCGTTGGTGCTGCGAAGTCGACTACTGAATCCGTTCATCGGATCGTTGCCTCCGTTCCGCGGGAGATCATTAGGACGTTACGTTCGACTGGCCAAGAAGCTTGTGAAGAACAGTTCCCTCGCACCGCGCGACTTCTTCATCGAGAATGGTGTGCAAATACCAGCTTCTAGTTGGGACGAACTCTACACGGATGATGTCCGCGAACAAATCCAGGCGTCGGCATGGGATCCTGGCCAGCGGCACAAAACCTGCTTCGACCATGTCTCCGACGCGGATTTCTTGAATCAGATGCTGTATGTCGACTCGAAGCTCTACCTCACAAGCTTGAATTGTACGTACAACGATAAGATGAGCATGGCCAATTCCGTTGAAACGCGGGTACCATTCTTGGACTGGGAACTTGCACAATGGGCGATGTATAATGTGCCACCTCGATTGAAACTACACGGTCGGTCCACAAAACATATCCTGCGCGTGGCGATGCGTGACAAGTTGGCGGACGAGGTATTCCGACAACCCAAGGCTGGTTTCGTTGCACCCGTGGATTTCTGGTTGGCGGAGAAGTTGAACGAAATGGTCAACGATCTGCTGAGTGAGAGTCGGGTTGCCGAGCGAGGTTTGTTCCGTCCGGAGACCGTGCAGCGTTATGTGCGAGAGCAGAGTAGCGGAACATGTGATCGGACGATTCAAATCTGGCAATTGCTGATGCTAGAGTTGTGGATGCAGACGTTTCTCGACAGCCGGCAACCGACGCCTGTTTCCGCGCCGATCACGCCGTAAGGGCGAACGGTTCGATGTGAGCTAGCAGAGATCGGGTTCCGTATTAGCTCTCAGTTGCTTCAGCTCGCAGAACAGTAGGTTTCTGCCCCCAGAATAAACCGTTCGGCTGAGACGTCCGTTCGTGTCAAGAAATGCCTTCTCGGCAGGCTTTTCTTCGCCGCAATCCGAGGCTATCATAGTAGTTTCCCACTTTCTTGGATCGCCCGACGTGTGGAGTTCCACTTTACGGGCAGGAGAAGCATATTGCCACCTTATATTCTTGGCTTACACGCGGGACATAACTCTGGTGTCTGCGTGGGCGATGCGTCGGGTGTGATCTACGCAATTCAGGAAGAGCGGCTTTGCGGTGAAAAGAACTTTTGGGGCTTTCCGAAGCTCTCGATCAAAGCCTGCCTGAATTCCATGGGGGCGTCGCTCTCGGATGTTGTCGGATTGGCCTATGGCGGCAATTCCGTGTTGTGCCGTTACCACAGCCGCGAGGATGTGATCGAGTCGTACCGCCGACAGGAGACGCTCACCGGGAAACTGCGGCAGCGTGTCGCCATGCCGATCTTGACGACGCTGCGATCGAACTACGGTCAGGGAAAGCTTAGGCAATTGCTCGATGAGAACGGACTTGCGGATCTGGAAGTGGTTCACTACGACCATCACTTGTCCCATGCCGCGACGGCGTACTATGGACTTCGTACTTCGCCCGAGAGAAAGTATCTCGTGCTGACCTGTGACGGTGCCGGCGACGGGCTATGTGCCACGGTTCGCGTGATGGGGGGAGGCGAGGATCGGCTGGTGGCCGAAACCCATTGGGGCGAATCGCTGGGAGCGATCTATTCGTGGGTTACCTACGGCATGGGCTTTGTTCCCATGGAACATGAGTACAAGCTGATGGGCATGGCACCCTACGCTTCTGAAAGTGGCACCCAAGAATTGGCGGAAATCTTCCATCGCTACCTTGCCATGTCGGAAGACGGGCTGTCGTTCAAACGACAAACTCGGCGTCGCATGAATGACGTTTACAGCGTCATGGAGGCGGATCTCCGCGGCAAGCGGTTCGATTGGATTTGCGCCGGACTGCAACGCTTCACCGAGGAGATGCTCGAACAATGGGTGCGCAACGCCGTGCGCGCCACTGGAGTGTCGGATGTCTTGGTGGCTGGCGGTGTGTTCATGAACGTCAAGGCGAACAAACGCATTGCGGAAATCGAGGAGGTTACCTCGTTCGAAGCGTTTCCTTCCTGTGGCGACGAAACACTGCCGATGGGTGCGCTGTATCTCGACGCCGCGCGGCGGTACGGCGGCGATCAAGTCGAGCCGATGAAAAATTACTACCTGGGCGACGATCTGAGCGAGGAAGAGATTCTCTCGGCCTTGTCCAACTGTGGATTGTCGTATGAAAAACCGGACGATATCGCGAAAACCGTGGCCGATGTGTTGGCCGCCGGACATCCGCTCGCCCGATGCGCGGGACGCATGGAGTTTGGTGCTCGAGCGCTTGGCAATCGATCGATCTTGGGCGACCCCAGCAATCAGGATCTTGTCCGCGTGATCAATCGCATGGTGAAGAAGCGGGATTTCTGGATGCCCTTCGCCCCGATGATGCTTGAGGAGCGTCAAGACGATTACGTGCATAACCCGAAGCGGCTCCGCAGCCCATACATGATGATGACCTTCGACACGAAGGAGAACTTCCGCGAACTGATTGCCGCGGTGCATAACGCTGATCTGACCTGTCGAGCCCAACTGCTTTCCAAGCCATACAATCCGGCGATGTATGACATCCTGAAGGCGTTTGAACAAAAGACGGGCCGCGGAGTGATTCTAAATACCAGCTTCAACTTGCATGGGCTTCCCATCGTGCGGACTCCGAAAGAGGCCCTCTCCGTGCTTCAGGGTTCCGGACTGGAGTATCTGCAATTGGGCGACTATCTAGTGCGGAAGACGCCCGCCGCGGTGACGACGGGCAATCTGTCAAGCCAGACCGCGCAATAGCTTCACGCCAGAACAGACGCCCCGACGCACCACTCGCTTGATGGCGTGGCTGGCATTTGCCCTGTTGTTCGCCGTTGTATTTCCACCGCGGTCACGCGGAAATCTTGACGAAGCAAAACCATCGACAGTCTCGTGGCGGTCACTTACACTGGGAGCGTTTCGCGTTGGAGCCTCTGGCGTATTTCGTTCGTTTTGTGAACGCGCCAGCATGCACGCAACGCTGTTTTTGCCCCCACCCGACGATCTTGGCGGATGCAAAGACGACGTACATGTTCGTCATGGGAATGCCGTGAGGGAAGGAGTGACATCCATGTCACAGGCCGGATATCGTGTGTCGCTCGTGCAATTTCCCGAAGACTGGGAGCCGGGGTCGCTGGATGATTCGCCCGATGGATTGCGCTGCACGGAGGACATCGGGCAGCACGTCCTGCTGGAAGACGCGCTGGAGCAAGCGCTCGACTTCAACGAACTGTCGGTCGAAGGTGAACGCTCGAAGTGGGCGGTAATCTTCGAGTCGCCCGTGCGAGGTCGCTTGAATTTTCGGGTCTGTACGCCGCTGAGTTACCGCATCGTGCATATTCATTGGCCCGAGGGTTGGAGCCCCCAGTCGCCTTTCGAGATCCCCGATTGTACGTGGCGCGACCAATCGGATTCAAGCAACGAATTCACATTCGACGAAGCCTTCGACGCTTTGAAATCGCTGAACGAAGCTCATCTAATGGAGCCGAGTTGTGAACGTTGGTCGATCATGTTGGCGATCGAATGCGAGCCCATTCACACGTCGATGTACTGTGACCATCTCGGTACGGAGACCACCATGACGGTACGTCGGCTACACGTTATCAGGCCCGTGGCGGATAGTAACCAAGGGCACCGGTTGTTTGCGACGATGCCGGTGAAAGAATAGGCAGAAGCGGCAGGCCGGAGGGATGGGATCTAGCGGACGATCCGCAAGAGAGTCCGCAAGATAATCTTCAGATCGAGCCAGAGTGATGCTTCGCGGATGTACTGCCGGCTAATGGCGATCTTGTCTGGAAGGATTTGGTTGATGTAGGCCGACTCGGGATCTTCCGCCTTGGCAAGAATTTCGGACTCGTCGCGGTATTTCACCGAGGCTAGATCGGTGATGCCGGGGCGAACGCTGAGCACCTCGCGATATGCGTCATGCATTTGATCGACATACCGCGATACTTCGGGACGAGGACCAACGAGGCTCATGTCGCCGATCACCACGTTGATCAGTTGGGGAAGTTCATCGATTTTCAGCTTGCGGAGCCAATAACCAGAGCGCGTTACACGGGGGTCGCCCGTTACGGTGAGCTGTCCACCAAGCGTGGGAGCATTGACGACCATCGTGCGAAACTTGTACATCGAAAATAGCCGGAAGTTTCGACCGACACGCCGCTGACGAAAGAACACCGGGCCTG
>Ga0114931_10007781_pt1 | contig 13052 bp, 7 predicted proteins | sample 2SBtaG_FD_89579 | JGI IMG/M metagenome (GOLD analysis project Ga0114931, IMG submission 89579) | Deep subsurface microbial communities from Kolumbo volcano to uncover new lineages of life (NeLLi) - 2SBTROV14_V59a metaG | ecosystem: Environmental > Aquatic > Marine > Volcanic | place: Kolumbo... | reverse complement strand
TTGATTTTTTTATGGCTGGTAGAAGCTGCTTCAAAAGAAGGTGTTGCTTTTCATTTTTACCCGCGTCTCACTATTCCGGCTATCCTTTATATCGAGGCTTGTCTGCTCACGCTTCTTTGGGCGCCAAGGTTGGATTTGGCAGCAATGGAAATCGTTCGTATGGTAAAAGTTTTTATCCTTTATTTCGTCATTGCAAATCAAATCAGGGATAGAAATGATTTGAAACTTGTGGCCTGGGCATTGATCGCTTCCCTTGTATTCGAAGGGTCGGTTGCCGTGCTGCAAATGATCAAAGGCGGAACCATCGGCCTTGCCTTTCTTGGAGAAGCGTACCTGCCCGATATTGATCGTTCAAAATTATGGCGAGTGATGGGAACGCTTGGGCACCCCAACAGACTAGCAATGTACCTGGAAATGCTCTTGCCGCTTTGCTTCGGCATGTTTCTCCTGGAGAAACGAATGAGGCGCAAAATGATGGCACTATCTTCTTTTGGCTTGGGGCTCGTCGCTCTTATTATGACCGGTTCCCGCGGTGCCTGGATAGCCTTTGTTTTGGGTATGTTGGTTTTCTTTGTTCTGGCTGTAAAAAGTCGCCATGTCAAGTTGAGCGCGCTTTTCGGAACCGGCATCATCGGCCTCATCGTTATGGCCGGCGTTGCCCTGGGTTTTTCGGGTATGATTGAGGAGCGCATTTATGGAGATGACTATGGTTCTGCCATGAGTCGAATCCCGATGATCCAGATCGCCATCAATTTGATAGAAGCACATCCTCTTGGGGGAGTAGGAATTAATAACTATGCGGTCGTTATGAAAAAGTATAATGACACCATTTTGGGACGGCGTTTCAAGTCTATTCCCCGGCCGGTGCATAATATGTTCTTGCTCGTAACAGGAGAAACCGGAATTATTGGTCTTTCGATGCTGTTATTGCTGCTCTACTTTTTTTTCGCAACGGCGTTTAAATCCGCCCGCTCTCCCGATGAAACGATATCCATAATAAATATCAGTGTGCTTGCCGGAATAGTGGCAATGTGTGCCCATGGAATGGTGGATAAGCACCCACCGGGAGGTTACCCGCTTTTTTATGTGCTCATGGCATTGATCGCTTCTGCATATTTTTTGAACAAGCATCTTTCGGATAACGATTTGTCACAGCCGGTGAATGCTGATGATAAAGAAATTGGCCGATCAAAGTCAATCCCGGGTACCTGATGCTCAAAAAAATGGTTCTCAATATTGGCGGCGTTTTTTCTATACTGTCCGCGATCATGCTCTTTGCCGCTCTCTCGTCAATTCTGCTTGCCAGGCTCCTCAGTCCGCATGATTTCGGAGAATTTGCATTAATGAGAACTCTGATTTTCTTTATTTCTCCATTGGCTGTCTGGGGCCAGGATGTTGCAACTGCGCGATTTTTCAGCCGCAATGATGCTCGTCGGTATCGATGGGACGCAGCATTTAGAAACATTCTTTCAGTTACCGTCATTATAGTGATTCTTGGTGTTGCGGTTTCATGGTTTGTGTATAAATTGGAAGCAGCAAAACTCGCAGGATTGTTTGTTGCCGCTGTTTCGTTCGGCAGTATTATTCTTTTTTCCAATTTAATGCGCAGCCGTGCCCGATACACCGAAGCCATTCTGATGCTGAACGGCTTTCGCGGTTTGTTCTTTTTCGTCCTTGTGGTTGTCTGGTTTTCGACCGGTATCACAAAATACTATGCCATTTTCAGTTACATTTTCATTATTGCTCTGGTTGCTTTCGTTGATATAGGGTACTCTTTTCGGAAGATCGAAAGGGGGGAGCTAAAGGTGCCGAAGGAATTTTATGTAAGCGGCCTGATCCTTATGGGTTCACAAATGGCTGTTACAATCATGACGTCTCTGGACACTTTGCTGGTGCCCAGAATGCTGGGGTATGATGCCCTGGCACTTTATGCGGCGGCACTCGTTCCCATTCAGGCATTCAATATTTTGGGTCGGGCGGGAAAATATGTCTGGGTGCCCGAGTTCGGAAGAAGCGAACGAGTCCGTTTTAAGCTTGTGGGCTCTGTTGTGTTTTTCGTTGCCATGGCCCTTGTTCTTGTCGTCTTTGTGGGAGCAAAGCCGATTTTGCACATTCTTTATGGCGGCAAATATGATCATGGTGTAACTCTTTTGCGGGTGTTGGCCTTTGTTGGTGTGGGACGGTTGTTTTATGGCCTGAGTTCCAGCGTGATTGTCGGTCGGCTAAAAAATGAAGCACTATATTATCATCTCCGAATAAATATCGCTGCGATGATTGTTTATATTACAACACTTTATTTTATGCTGAAAGAATTTGGAGTCATGGGTGCGGCTTTGGCATTGCTTATTGTTACAACACTTCGAATGAGCCTGAGCTATTGGGTGGTGTTCAAATTCAAAGATGGCCTGAAAGAGAAGGTCTGATTTGCAACAAGTGAAAAAGAAAAAAGAAGATGCGCTTAATTTATTTATCAAATGAAAGATTCCCCAGCCGCGATGCAGTAAGTATCCAGCAAATGCAGAACCTGGAGGCCTTTGGCCGCACCAGCCTGGATATTACTTTTTTGCGGCCTTATTTTATCGAATTGGCAAAATATTCTAACGATGAAATTTGCGATTTCTATGGTGTTGCAAAAAACTTTGAGATCATTACTCTGCCGAGTTTGTTAAGCCTCAGCAAACCCACATACGGTGTGGATATGGGATATGATACCTTCGGTAAACGCAAAAAAAAGGTACCATTCATCGGTGGGTTTTCTCTTATGCTGGCCACCTGGATTTACATTGTGCGCGAATGGGCAAAGGACAAATTTTACAACCCGACGATAATTTATTCGCGAAATTTAAACGCTGCGTATGTTTTTGTACGCTTCCGGGAAAGATGGTTTAAAAACAGAAAAATGAGGATATTCGTTGAGGCACATGCGCTCAGTCAAAAGCCGGAGCATTATTATGATTATATTATTCAACATTGCGACGGTATTGTGAGCATTACTCAATCGCTGAAAAATGCGCTCGTGGAAAAGTATGGTTTGGATCAAAAGGATATCCTTGTTGCCCCGGATGGAGTGAAAAGCAGTTGGCTGCAGAATGAGAAACTGAACAAACGCGAAATAAGAAAAAAACTTCAGATTCCCGATATTTATCAAAAGGTTGTTGTTTATACCGGCGGATTTTCGCCCGGCAAAGGCGTGGAAATTCTCATTCAGGCCGCGGCCGAGTTTGATGAAAAAGTGATGTTTTATCTGTTGGGCGGTGCACCCAGGACAATCAAAGAAGTGCAGCAAATGACAAAATCCGATCAATATAATAATGTTCATTTTGCCGGATTCATACCGCCGCGGGACATTGCCCTTTATCAGGCTGCTGCCGATGTTTTGATATTGCCCAATACACCGGATTATTCCTTGCGTGATTATACTTCACCGTTGAAATTATTTGAATACATGGCGTCGGAGCGCCCGATCGTGGCGAGTGATTTGCCTGTTTTCCGCGAGGTTCTCCGCCATCAGGAAAACTGTCTTCTTGTTCCTCCCGGCGATCCCCATGCTCTTGCCGAAGGCATTCGTCGATTTTTTTCCGACAAAGCACTTGCAACGCGCACCAGCCACAGGGCAAGGGTTGAGGTTGAAAAATATACCTGGGATGCGCGTGTGCAGAAAATAATGGGCTTTATTGAACAGAAAACGGGGTGGGAAATATCTAGTGAAGAATGAAAAACGAATAGTGAAAAATGGAAAAAACAATGATAAAGGATGACAGGAAGGCACGTCTGACGCATCCTCTCCGGGTTGTTGTTGGCTTGGACAAACTTGGCTGGCATGAACGGTTTTCTCAGGCCCTTGAAGAAAAAAAAGAGCAGGGGATTCCATTACAGGTAATAACTGCGAACCTCGAAGCGCACGACTGGCTGGAGCAGATCGAGGATGCAGATTTAATCTTGTGGAAACCGGATTATATGGGGATAAAATCGGCTTCCTTTTTTAAGGAAAAAATCTATTTTTTGCAATATATTGCCGAAAAAGTTATCGTGCCCAACTTGCAAACGATTTGGCATTTTGAAAGCAAAGTTGCCCAAAGTTATTTGTTTTCCCATTACAAAATTAAATCCCCGCGCACCGTCGTTTCGATGGACTATAACGATGCTGCTCAGGTTTGTGCTGAAAGCAAATTCCCACTCGTGTTTAAATTGTCTTACGGTGCCGGCAGTGAAAATGTGCAGATCATAAATGATCAAAGCAAGGCACAAAAGCAACTGCGGAAAATATTTTCTATGCCTATTTATGATGATGAGAAAAGAAGGTTGTTTTTCGGAGCAAAGGTGATGCTGCGCCATTTTTGGGAAAAATGGTTATGGTACAGAACCATTCGCCGATTGTATGAAAAATACGAAAATGTCGCAGCGAGTTATTTTCAGGAGTTTATCCCCGGGAATACGGCTGACCTGAGAATCACAGTGATCGGTGATCGTTTTGCTTTCGGCTTTTGGCGAAACAACCGCCCCGGTGATTTTCGCGCCAGCGGCAGTGGTTTGGTCGATTATGAGCGCTCCATTCCGGAAGAGGCAGTGAACTATTGCATTGAATTGAACCGAAAAATGAATTTTGATTCCATGTGCTATGATTTGTTGTTTAATGAGGATGGCTTTGTCATAACCGAAATGTCTTATGGATATAAAGCGGAAGCCGTCTACAATGCACCGGGATACTATCTTCTTCAAGACGGCAGCCTAACTTTTCACAAAGGACATGTATGGCCTCAGCAATTGTGGGTTGACTGGGCACTGCGCAAACTCCGCGCTTTAGGATAATTTTGCTCTTGGCGGATTCAGACCATTGATTTTCAGGTGGCCGGTTTCTTGTCAATCCTTACCGGCCGGCGCTTTCCGCCCGATTTCATGCCGGGGAAAAGTATGCATTAAACAAAAATAATAACGCCTTAAAAATTAAAAACTGCGAAAAAACACTCCTGCCGGTTCCGAATCGCTTTGTTTGTCCTGGCATCTTATTTGCTAAAGAATAAAGTTTTGAAAATCGCGATATGAAAATAAGTGGAGTTCCAATGCGAAAGCCCCATATTTTATTGATTACCATAGATAGTCTGCGCGCGGATCATCTTTCAACCTACGGCTATGCCCGCGAGACAAGCCCGAATATAGACATATTTTCTTCCGAAGCAACGGTTTATGACAATGCCTTTTCGGCTGCAAACTGGACGGGTGCTTCTCTCGCTTCGGTTTTAACCGGTCTTTATCCTACAGTGCACGGTTATACAAACCGCCGCTATTATCTCGATGCAGACGTACCTTCTGTTGCCTCCATTCTGAAAAAAAACGGATATTTTACCACCTGCTTTTCCAACAATATGTATTTAAGCAGCAAGACCGGTCTTTCCCGGGGTTTTGACCAATTTCTTTACCAGGGAAAACCGGAAACAACCGTGGATTCATCCAATGGGAGACACGGGGAGAGTTTTTCCCAAAAGATCAAAGAAGTGTTGCCCCTGCGGGCAAAATCAGTGATGAAGGATGTGCTGGATAATTTTCATAGGGATGTTATTTTAACTCGGGATGATGGCGCCTTTGCCACCGAATCCGCTTTTTTTGACTGGCTGAGCGATTATGATTCAGAAAGTCCGTTTTTTGCCTACATTCATTATCAGGAACCCCATTCCATTTATTTCCCGCCACGGCCTTATCGCAAACGGTTTTTTAGCGGCAGTTGGTTGGAGGAGAGCAAGTATCTTAAATTCGATCATATTGGTTTTTTTGCAGGACATGTACAATTTACTCCGGAGCAGGTTAAACACTATGTCGAGTTGTATGACGGCGAAATTGCATATCTTGACTGGCGCTTGGGCCGGCTCTTTCAATTCCTGCGCGACAAAAAAATAATGGACCAGACCCTCGTGATCGTCACTTCGGATCACGGTGAGAATATGGGTGAGCACAATTATTTCTGGCACGCTTTCTGCCTTTATGATTCATTGATTAGAATTCCTTTTATTGTTCGCTATCCGGAATGGTTTGAAAAGGATGTACGCAAAAGTCAGCCGGTACAAACTGTGGATATTGTACCTACGATTTTGGATGGGCTTGGCATCGAGTGGGATTACAAAAATGATCGGCAGGGTGTTTCTTTTTTGAATGGAAATGCACGGGACGCGGCGCTGACGGAAACATTTAATCCGGAAATGATGATAGACCGTTGGCTCAATAGACGCAGTGACTTACGCAAGCAGGAACTTGAGCAGTATATTCGCGATTTGCGTGCGATTCAGACACAAAAAGAAAAATTGGTGTGGGCATCGGATGGATGGCACGAATTTTATGATTTGCACAAAGACCGTGACGAATCCGGGAACTTGTACGACAGCGCTGATCCGCGAATCAGGAAAATGGAGCAAAAGCTGCATGAGTGGGTTGGTTCGTTTCAGCCTCATGTGGCGGATGATACTCAGCCCGGTTTTGATAAAAACACGTGGATGAAAATGAAAGACCTCGGCTATGCATAACATTGCATACGCTTGATGTCCGAATCGTTCGTAAAAAGTCCGAAAATGTCGTTGCGAGCGAAGCAAGACAATCCGGCTGTCGATTAACGTGCTGTTTTAGAAAGATCGTTTTCCCGATAATTCGGGGCCCCGCTCTTCGCGATGACATGCTTTTCGACTTTTTACGAATTTGTTATGTCAAATTTTAGGAACAATATCAGAGCAATACGATTAATAGAATAAAAATATTATATTTAATCCCTTCTTTAAGAATGGGCGGAGCAGAGATTCAGTTATTATCCTTGCTCAAAAGCATCGACAGCAAAAAGTTTGACGCGGTGGCTGCAGTTTTCTACCGTGGCCATGATCTTGATGATCAATTTGAAAAAGTAGCGAATGCCCGGATAATTTTTCTGGATAAAAAAGGCGGATTCGATTTCAAGTATCTGCAAAAGCTCAGGGCTTTAATTCAAAAAGAAAAATTTGATATTATACAGCCCTATAACGTTTCCGCCCGATTCATCGGCTGGATTATGGCGGCAGGATTTCATGTTCCGTTTACCATTCAAACCGAAAGAAGTGCGAGATTTCTTTATACTTCTTTGGGCAGCCGAATTTATCAGTTACTTGAAAACCGTGCTTTGCAAAGAGCATCGCTTCTCGTGGCGAATAGCGAGGCCGGCCGGGAATTTGCGATTTCCCGTGGTGTCAAACGTGATAAGACCCGGGTCATTTACAATGGTATTGATCCTGAGCGGCTGCTGGTTACGCGAAACCGTGAAGAAATTTGTCAGGAATTCGGCATTCCTGCCGATGCTTCCATCGTCGGCATGGTCGGACGTATTGAGGCGCAAAAAGACCCTGATGCCATAATTAATGCGGCGCAGGTTGTTTTGGCGCGAACCGAGAATGTGCATTTTATGCTGGTCGGCAGTGGCCCATTGCTGCTGGAATCGAGACAAATTGTTCGGCAAAAAAACATCGATGGTCATTTTTCCTTTACGGGTAATCAGGAACATGTCGCTGATTTTTTAAATGCCATGGATGTTTTTGTCCTCGCTTCGAAAAGGAGTGAAGGATGTTCCAACGCGATTCTTGAAGCGATGATGTTGGGGAAACCCGTCGTCGCCACGCGCGTTGGCGGCAATACCGAAGTTGTGCGGCATGACGAAACGGGTAAACTTGTTCCGCCACAGAATCCTGATGCTTTGGCAGCGGCAATTTTGGAAATACTTCAGGATGATCAAAAGCGGATGGATTTCGGCAGGAATGGGCAGATTCTGGCAAAAGAAAAATTTTCTATTCGTGCAATGGCCGGCGCTTATGAGAAGCTCTATTTGGGACTAATATCATCTGTGCGATGCAACGAATGAATAGCTGATGAGGGAAAAGTAAACTTGGAACAGGTTCTGGCAATGAAGAAACCGAGTGAATCCGTGCAATTGGCGGATCGTTCGTATCTCCTTGGATTTTATATTGACAAAATGTCACTTGATCAATGCGTTCGTTATCTTGATGACATTATTCAGAAAAGACAGAAAATTCATATTGTCCTGGTTAATGCGGCCAAAATAGTCAAAGCACGTCGTGATCCACAGCTTGCCAGGATTATAAGAGAGGCACATTTTGTTGGTGCCGATGGTGTACCCATTGTGTGGGCGTCGCGAATTTTGCGCCAGCCGCTGCCGGGCAGAATCAACGGCACCGATCTTATGGACAGCCTGATTGCCCTGGCTGCCGAAAAGGGGCACCGAGTTTATTTCCTGGGCGCAAAGGAAAAAGTGATTGCCAATGCTGTTGATTTGCTAAAAGAAACGTATCCGGGTCTTCAAGTTGCCGGTTTTCGCCACGGCTATTTCAGCTCGGCTGCTGAAGAAAAACAAATCGTTGCCGATATTTCTGCATCTGGTGCTGATATTCTTCTGGTTGGCATGAGTACACCCATGAAAGAGGAATGGGTCAGACGGAATTTTAAAGACCTTGATGTTTCCGTCATTCACGGCGTTGGCGGCAGTTTTGATATCCTCGGCGGACTCACCAAAAGAGCCCCGGTCTGGATGCAAAAGACCGGCCTCGAATGGTTCTATCGATTGCTTCAGGAACCGAGGAGAATGTGGAAGCGGTATTTGGTGACCAATACGATTTACGTTGGTCTGGTTATGAAAGAATTTTTATTCATGATTTTCAGAATTCGAAAGTAGTTCATTTTTTGCAAGAGGACGGAGGAATGAAAAGAATTAAATTGTTACTTGTTTTTATTTTCTTGTTTGCAAGCCTCACTTTGGCTCAGAATGACATCTGGATCAGCCACGGTCCGTACGGGGGGGATGTGCAGGCTCTGGCACTCGACCCGGCAAATGTGAATGTTTTATTTGCCGGTTTGAAAGAGGGCGGAGTATGGAAGAGTGAAGACGGCGGACAAAACTGGACTAAAAAAAGCCAGGGTTTGTTTGATGAACACATTCAGTTCGTTGCGATTGATCCGAAAAACGATCGTATCGTTTTTGCCGGGACAGAAATGGCCGGACTTTTTAAAAGCTCTGACGGCGGCGAAACCTGGCGGGACCTCCCCAACGGGATTATTACTGTGAATATAAAATCTCTTGTCTTTGATACAAGTGTGCCGCAGCACCTGTTTGTTGCCACTGATGCCGGCGTATTCGAATCATTTGACGCCGGAGAAAACTGGCAGCAGATGAATACGGATTCTTTGAAAAGTCTGGATATCACCTCTATTGCGATGACGGCAACAGATAGTACAGTTTACGCCGGTACAAGTACAGACGGGATTTTTCGCCGCGCTCCCGGTGATACGGCATGGGTTTCCGCCAACAATGGGCTGACGAGTCTAAAAATAACAGACATTGTGATCAAATCCAAAGCAACCGGCGAACTATTGGCAGCAACAATCGGAGGGGGCGTTTTTCGTTCTACTAACCGGGGGGATAGCTGGTTACCCGTGATAAGCGGCATGGTGAAAAAAGATATTCGGGATTTGGATGTTGATCCCGGTAATCCCAATATTATTTATGCTGCGTCGGATGGAAACGGCGTCTATAAAAGTATGAACGGCGGCTTTTCATGGACAGAATCAAATACTGCCCTGGATAGCAAATATTTGAATTGCATCAAGATTTCCCCGCTGCAAAGTACTTTGGTCTTTCTCGGCACACCCGGTCGAGGCGTCTTTCGTAGTTCCAATGCCGGTGTTTTGTGGATGGCCGCCAACAACGGATTGAAAAGTGCGGAAATTACTTCCATCCTCAGCGATCCGTTTATGGAAAATCGGGTTTATACGGCAGTGAGCGGCGGAGGCGTCTTCCGGAGTGATGACGGTGCGAATACCTGGACGCCGATAAATGATGGATTTAAAGTTTTGTCGGTGCGAAAAATTATTGCCGATCCGGCGACTCCCGATGTTTTATATGCTGCTGTTTGGCAGAGCGGTGTTTATCGCAAAACTGCCGGAACCAATACATGGACGCAATTAAACAAGTCGGACTTTGGCAGTACGGAGATCAGAGACATTGCCATTGACCGGACGAATCCCAACGTACTTTATGCAGCAATTCATGGGTATGGTATTTACAAAACCATCAATCAGGGTGTAAGCTGGATTCCGGTCAACACTGGTCTGACGGATTTGACTGCGCGTTGTATTTATGTTGATCCTAATACTCCATCTACAATCTATGTCGGGACTAAAAACAGCGGTGTGTGGAAATCCATGAACAGCGGTGCGAATTGGTTTCAATCCTCTTTTGGAATAAATACAAAGGAAATACGGCAAATTATTTCCGATCCGTCGAACTCGCAGATTTTGTATGCAGCTACTTTTGGCGGCGGCATATATAAATCAGTTGATGGAGGGTCGACTTGGTCTGCTAAAATCAACGGTCTGGGCGATTGGTGGGCAAAATCCATTGCTATTGATCCGACGAGTGCAAACATCCTTTATGCCGGAACCTGGCTTGGCGGTGCATTTAAATCTGTTGACGGCGGTGATTCGTGGCAGCCCATAATGACCGGCCTGACCGATCTTAATGTGCCTGCCTTCGCCGTTAATCCTTTTCAGAGCTATGTTATTTATGCAGGATCGTCCTCCGGAGTTTACAAAATGATGCAAACGGTTTCCGCAGTTGAGGAAACGGTGCACCAAGGTACGCCTCGTCGTTTTGCTTTGGGGCAGAATTATCCGAATCCCTTTAATCCCGAAACGACGATCGAATTTAATGTGGCGGAAACAGGTTATGTTTCAATTATAATTTATGACTTGTTGGGAAAGGAAATTGCGACTCTGGTTCATTCGAATTATCAACCCGGACATTATCAAATAGTCTGGGACGGAACGAGCAATTCAGGTCGACAATTGTCCAGTGGAGTTTATTTTTATCGTATGCGGACACACCGTTTTGACCGGATTAAAAGGTTAATTCTAATGAGGTAATACTTGATTAAAATGTAACAAATACTTGTCATTGCGAGGAGCGAGGAACGAACGACGAGGCAATCTCATGACTAAAGTATTGTTGCAAACCAACCCTGGAAAGTATACCTCGGTTATAATTATGCAGTGCGACACTAATGTGCGCCGCATTTGGCAATTCAGAAAGGCAACTTTGACAAACACAGCGTTTGGGAGGTTATCGTGGATGTGATTATAAAAATGAAGATCAGAATTTTATTCTTTATCGTTTTTCTTCCTTTTGTCCTGTTGGCGCAAACGAACGGCATCATCAGCGATGCTGTTATTATTCCCCCGGATTATGATACTTTTGTCCCTCCTCCGGAAATTGGCGGTTCTTATGTCGATCCGGCGTTCGGGACGAAGGTGTTTCGGATGACCAATAGCACCCGCTTTAACGACAATGTGATCGGAGGCTATTTCAGTAATAGCGAAATTTGCTATTTCAATAAAGACGGCTCATACTTTATCGCTTCGGAAAATGATATTGTAAATGGCGATACTGTGCAGGTTACATTTCTGTACAATGGGATAACCGGTGCTCGATTAAAGTTGCTTGGCGGAGGGAGCATCCGTCCCTATTGGATTCGCTGGGCATTAGCTGACAAATATAAAAAGAACGGCACATACATTTCTTTTGATCCGCTTTATCATTTTTATAAATACGAAGGTAATGAAGTTCGACTTTATGATGTTCGTGATATGGAAAATTATGTAGTGCTGCATAAATTTAATGAATATAACGAAATCGGGCCGGCAGGAGGGGAGGGCGATATTTCGGACGACGGCCGCTATTGGGTGCTGGATGGTGATGAAAAAGAAATGTTCGCCTATGATCTCATCGATGACATAAAATATCCGGTAAGCACTTTTGACGTCGGCAGCATGGGATCGAAAGGAAGCGATGTGGGTATCGATTATGCCTGTATTTCTCCGCGCGGAAATTATATTGTTGTGGCTTGGGGAACCGATCCCGGTGTTGGCCGTTACCGCGGCATTGAGGTCTATGATAAAAACTGGAACTTTCAGCGGCAGATTTATCCCGGCATTATTCACTGGGAAGTGGGTGTTGATGCTTTCGGGGAAGAAGTTGTTTATACTGCGGGAACGAAGAGGTATCCTGAATTTGCAGAACTGGATGGCATCAATACCGGTGATTTTATTTCCATTCGGCTGCGGGACGGTAAAATTCGTCTCTTAAAAAGAGTGGATATATGGTCCCCTTTTTCCATCTCTGCCTGTAATTCTGTGAATGATCATCGTTATGTTTATATTTCCTTGTCGGGGAGGCGTTCAGACGACCCTGAAGAACTTTGGGCGCCGTTTTGGGGTGAAATAATCGAAGTCCCGACTGATGGTTCCGGAGAAGTGCGGCGTCTGCTGCATCATCGTTCCCGCCCCATTGAAGGAAAAAGCGAAAAATTTTTCCAGCCGGATGCTGTCGTCAATCGGCAGGGCACAAAAATTGTTTTCCGCAGCACCTACAATACTCACTATGCTGATCTTTTCATGTTCGACGTCGGCAGCCGTGACGAATCCTATTCCGATACAACGCCGCCGAACCCACCTGTGAATCTGAATGGATCGGCCAAATCTCCCACAAGCATCGAGCTAACGTGGAACCAACCTGAAGCAGCGAGTGATGGCGATCTGCCCGCATTTTATCGCGTTTATCGAAATGGCGAAGAGATTGCAGAATCGTTTGAAACAAAGTACCTTGATACCGGCCTTGAAGAATCGGCAGACTATCAATACAAAGTTTATTCCGTTGATAAAGCAGGGCTGGCTTCAACATCATCAGCGAGCGGTATTTTTGCTACACTTGGCGACACGACACCGCCGCAACTCGAAAGTGTGGAGGTGACGCGGTCAACCGGACTTTTGGTTCGTTTTTCAGAAGCAGTTGACGAAAACACTGCGGAAGATCCGGCTAACTATTCGCTGAACCATAACGGCACCATCTATTCTTGTTCTCTTTCCGCCGACAGTGTCACCGTCGAACTGAGCACTTCTCCGATTATTCTCGGTGTGGAATATACTCTGACTGTGCAGAATGTCCGCGATCTTTCTGCCAACGGCAATGTCATTGAATCCGG
>Ga0114931_10007780_pt1 | contig 13056 bp, 10 predicted proteins | sample 2SBtaG_FD_89579 | JGI IMG/M metagenome (GOLD analysis project Ga0114931, IMG submission 89579) | Deep subsurface microbial communities from Kolumbo volcano to uncover new lineages of life (NeLLi) - 2SBTROV14_V59a metaG | ecosystem: Environmental > Aquatic > Marine > Volcanic | place: Kolumbo... | reverse complement strand
CGCGGGCTCGAAGCACCAGGTAAAAAACAACCTCTGCACAACCCCAAAACAAACATCAGTATACCAAAATCCCATTTTCATCCGTCAGGGTGAAACCCGGTCATGTCGGCTCAAACTGAAAACATTTAGAACCACGAAACACACGAAAGGACACGAAAGAAAGGTATTTTGTGGCAGCTTTCAGTTCAGGCTCGCAGTTCCTGTTTAGGCTGCTGAATTTTCGTGTATTTCGTCGATTTCGTGGTTTCCCTTTTCACTTACAGTAGGTTAGGTAGTTCCTTGGGAGCAGCGATGGTGGTTTAACGGACGGAAATGAGCCGCCGGCCCTCCCTAGCCCCAATGCCGTTTAACGAAGCACGCCAATTTGCAATGGCAGGCTGGATCTTGCGATGCATGGACCTGAATGCACAATATGTGAAATCGCCAACCTTGCTAGCAAGGCTTAATTCAACGGCATTGTCCCTAGCCCGGCTCACATGGCCCGTGGAACTTGACGTTGCCGGGACGGTCGTTTTCAGCTAATGGCGGACCGGTGACGGCCGCGGCGGCTTGCCGGCCGATGAGGGCCGTATCGCGAATCGCCGCTGCTTCGGCTTGAGGTTCTTCGTTGAATAGATGCAAGGTTCTGGTCGGATAGGCGAAACGGACTCCCAAGGTTCGCGACAGCCGCAGGATGTCGAGCAGCAGCCGATGCCTTTCCCGCAGTTCGACCGCCCATTCCGGACATTCGATGAAGCAGTAGAGCAGGATGTCGAGTGAACTGCCGCTAAATTGGTTGAAGTAGACGTGGTAGTAATCTTTGCGCGTGTACGGATGCCGGCGGATCAGCTCGCGGATCCCTTCGCAAAAGGCATCCATCTGTTCGGGGGTCGTATCGTATTGGATGCTGAGGGTGGTTTTGATGCGCCGATAGCGGCGTCGCCCCATGTTGTCGACAATGGCGGTCGTGAGCAGACTGTTGGGCACGGTGATTTGCGAATTGTAAAAAGTGCGGATGCGCGTACTGCGAAAGCCGACCGTTTCGACCGTGCCTTCTGTTTTTTCAGTCACGATCCAGTCGCCCACTTCAAAAGGACGGTCGGTCAGCACGGTGATGGAGCCAAACAGGTTGGCAATGGCATCCTTGGCGGCCAGGGCCAGGGCAGCACCCCCCAGGCCCAGGCCGCCGACCAGACCCGTGATGGGCAGATCGAATGCCTTGGCCCCGGTGATGACGCCCATGCATAGCACCAGCGCCTTGAGCGATCGGGATACCATGGGCACCAGCAGATCATCGAATTTGGTGTGACTGGCGGCTGCCTTGATCATGAGCTGTTTGGCCAGCAGGTTAATGAACAAGAACGCGGTCCAGACCGCCGCCACGACTGCGAACAGCTTCAATCCCACCAAAAGCAGCGACAGGACCGAAGCGGGCAAGCCGAGTGCCCGGGTGCCGTAGTACCAGACCATCGCCTGAGCCAGCAACCCGACCGGTTTCCAGGGATTGCCCGCTTGCTCCTGGGGCGATCTGCCCTGCCGGTAGCGAAACCAGACACGGGTCATCCGTCCCAGGACGAATCGGGTGATCCTATCTGCCAGGAAGCCAACAAAGATCAGCACCAGCAGACAAAACCACTGGTAGTCGGGGATCAACAGGTGCTGCCTGGTCCAACTTTCTGGAAATTGCGCAGCCAGCCAGAGGGAAAAAGGAATTTCCTCCTTGGTACTGTCGGGTCCCGAAGATTCGTCCACCCCGTGCGACACGATGGGCTCCCGTTGGTGCCAACGCAGCCAGAGCCCGCTATCCAATGCGACGAGTGTTTGGGGACTGAAGCGCCACAATCCTGCGGCATCTTTGTGGATGACAATTCTTTGGGCATCCTGCCGGTCCGCTTCGGTCAGGTAGGAGGACTCCTTGTCGAGTGAGTAAGGACGGCTCAAATCGGCGTCCAGCGCAAAGGTCGCCGGGTTGATCCACACCATTCGGTCGATCACATCCTGCAACTGAAAGATGTAGGTTTTACTCTTTTCTTTGGCAATCGAACGGTCCAATTCGGACAGATCGAGACAGGCCGTGGCCTTGTCGAATTGGCCATCTTCCATCGCTGATGTGAAGGTGAGCATCGTCCCCCGGGGCGATTTGAGCCCTTCCGCCCAGCGCGAATCGACCGAAGAATTTTTGGCCACCGCGGCGGCGGATTCTTTTGCCGCGGCTTGAGCCGTCTCGCTGGCTCCCGTCGCGGTGGGAAGCTTGGGGCCATCGCCCTGCAGGGCCGAGGCCCGCTGGGCCATCAGCATGGCCAGCGCCATCAGCATGGCCAGCCATGTGCAGGCAATAGCCATCCGGCCCATGGAGTTCCCGGAGCGGCGCTGCGTTGTGCGTGGGAGGTAGATCATGGTTGCCTTGAGTACGAGAATCAGGGGTAATCTTTATGTTTGGGCATATCGCTCATACCCAGGACCCTTTTGGCAAAGTATAGTGAATCTGACCTGGATTGCCGAGATCGAACCATCCGTACTCGCGCAGTTCGCCGAAATCCAAATTCAGCCAGGGGATACAGACATGCGTCCAGCATCACATTTCCAAAACGTGAGCATCGCGAAGCGGGCCATGCTGCTGTCGATAGCCATTGTCCTCCCTTTGGCCTTCAATCTGTCCGAAGGATACTGTCGCTGCGGGCCTTCCCATGACGTCCGCCAATACGGCGCGACGGGCGATGGCCAGACACTGGACACCGCTGCGATCCAAGCGGCCATTGATGCCTGCGCGGAAGAAAATGGGGGAACCGTTTACTTTCCGGCAGGCCGGTACCTGTCGGGGACCATCCGGCTGCGGAGCCATGTCACGCTCCAACTGGCAACCGGCGCCGTCCTGTTGGGAAGCCCTCGCGTGGAGGATTATCCGGTAATCCAGACCACGGTGGTCTCGTGGACCGATCGCTACTGTTGCCGAGCCCTGATCTGGGGCGAAGGCCTGGAGGACATCGCCATCGTCGGCCGCGGGACCATCGACGGGCAAGGGACCCATTTCCGTGGCAACCACCCCTCGGCGCAAGAGCTCGACACCATCCTGCAGTCGTGGCAAAGCGCCCACCGCTACCGGCCCAAGCCCCGCTATGTCAACCGCCCGTATGTCATCCGGCTGATCACCTGTCGCGATATCCGGGTGGAAGGAATCACGCTGCGAAACTCGCCCATGTGGATGCAGCACTACTTGAATTGCGATGGGCTCGTGGTGCGCGGCATCACGGTCTACAACCATTGCGGCGCGAACAACGACATGATCGACATCGACGGCTGCCACGACGTGGTGATCGCGGATTGTTTCGGCGACACGGACGACGATGCGTTGACCCTCAAGAGCACCACCAGCCGCCTGACGGAAAATGTTGTCGTGACCAACTGCGTTCTGAGTTCCCACTGCAACACCATCAAAATGGGGACGGAGTCGCACGGCGGTTTCCGGAACATCGCAATCAGCAACTGTGCCATCCGCCCGTCGCGAGATCGCGAGGCCATGGCCGGACAAAATACAGGGCTGGCAGGGATCGCGTTGGAAATAGTGGATGGCGGGACACTCGACGGGGTGACGATTTCGAATATCACCATGGTTGGCCAGTCGGTACCCATCTTTCTGCGCTTGGGAAATCGGGCACGGTCGTTTTCCAAGGGGGTGCCGCGTCCAGCGGTCGGCTCGCTCCGCAATGTCACTATCAGCAATGTGGTGGCGACCGGCGCGGGGAGCGTCGGCTGTTCGATCACCGGCTTGCCGGGGCATCCGCTGGAGCACGTCTCGATTGCCAATGTCCGCCTCGGTTTTACCGGCGGCGGATCGGCCCCCGAGGCTGCCACCGAAGTCCCCGAACTGCCGGAAAAATATCCCGACTGCACGATGTTCGGCCCACTGCCGGCTTACGGTTTCTATGCCCGCCACGTCCACGGCCTGGTGCTGCGGGACATCGACCTGACCTGCGAACAGGCGGACGCCCGGCCCGCCCTCGTCTGCGACGACGTCCGCGACCTGGTCGTGGACCACCTCGACGCTCGCGCCGAATCGGCTGCCGCGGCCCAGATAATCCTGACGAGTACCCGGGGGGCCCTACTCCGCGGCTGCCGGCCAGCCGCCACGGAGGTGTTCCTGCGGCTCGCCAAAGCGTGCGACCGCATCCTGGTCGTGGGCAACGATTTGAGCAATGTCCAAACACCATTCACCTTTGACAAGGCAACACCGCGAAGCGCTGTGTACGCCAACATAAACCGTCTGCCATCGGATCAACAAAAGTAAAGTGGGTAGTTCCCAATTTGGAGTGAGGCTCCTCTGGCAGAGCCTGATGAATTCTCAGCAGCGGAGCTGGTGGTTTACGGACGGGAATTATTGAAAGTGGGCTGAATGATGGATGCATGCCAGCTGAAAACATGGGACCGCCTTCTGGTCGCCCTGGTCCTTGCCGCCATTGCCCGCGGCCCGCGACAGGCTGCCGCGATGGAAGCGCCTGATCCCGGAACGAACCAGCCGCCCGAGACAAACTCCGCACCGAACGGTCCCGCCACCACGGCCGCTGGAGTGATCTTCGAACCACAACAGATCGAACCGGGACAGAAGCGGACGTTGCACTTCGATGCGCCGCCGGTCCCGACCGGCCACGAAGCGGTCCTGACATTCCAGGCCCGGCTCGTGGCCAGCAAACCGGCCGGCTACGCGCCGGCCATGCGCGTTGTCGTGAATGGCCAGTCGCTGGAGGCGGCGGACCTGCTCAACAAAAAACCGGTGGAACTCCGGACGAATGGCAGCACCCAAAGTATGGCCGCGGGTACGCGGCTGGTGGTCGGCTACGCGGCCGATTTCGAGTCGCCGGACCATGATGCCACCTACGCCTTGCCAGGCGCCAAAGTCTGCCTGTTCGAATTGCGGGTCACGAAGTCCTTGCGCGAGGGCGGCAACAGACTGATTCTCGAAAATACGCTCCCCCGTGGCCTGGACTATCCGCTGGCTGTTTCTGCAGGCCGGCTCGTTTTCCGCGCGCCCGCCGATCTGCCTCGGAAAGCAGGCCCACCGACAGGCCCCTTGCCGCTGCGGGTTCCGGCCGCGACCCACCAGGTTGACTATACGGCGAAGCTGCGGGACGACGGATCGGTGACGGTCGGCCTGGGCGGCGAAACGTTTCGCGTACAGTCGACTTTTTCGACTCCCGAACCGAACTGGCGGCATGGCTCGAATCGCTACTTCCAGCTGCAGCGCCGCATCGAACGGCGGCCCGAGGCGATCCTGATCCACGACACGTTCACGAATCTTAGCGCTGAGAATCTGCCGCTTATGCAGCGGCATCGCGTCCGCTTGCCGCTGCGGCGAGTCTGGCTGGCCGGTCTCTCGCCGTCCTCCAACACGGGCCGCAGCACCGAGCCGGCCAATCCGACGGTGTTCGGCGCGACCGGCCGGGTCGGCCTGGGCCTGCTGCCGCTGGACGATGTGTTTCAAGTCCACGTGGTCAATTCGTGCGACGGCCAGTCGATCGGGCTGGCCGACGAGTCGCTGGTGCTGAAGCCCGGGGCAACGCATACGGCTGAGTGGGCCATTGTGCCCACCACGACGCCCGACTACTTTGCCATGGTCAACGCCGTGCGCCGATTGCGGGCGGTGAACTTCCGCATCGACGGCGGCTTCGCTTTTCTGCGCAGCGATCCCCGGCTGGTCGGCAAGTGGAGCGACCAGCAGGTCGCCGCATTCATCCGCAACAAGGACGCCCGATTCGTCTGCCTGTCGATTGACTATCCGCGTTACCAGGGCCATTATCCCCACGGCACGGCGTTCCAGACGCTCGACTTGGGTGCGTGGAAAAAGGCTGTCATCCGCCGTCGCAGGCTCGTGCCGGGAATCCAGCAGCTCGGCTATTTCCATGCGTTCATCGACGTCTCGGACGGGGCCGAAAAGCGTTACGCCGATGCCCGCATCCTGCTGAGCAACGGCGCCCAGGCGGACTACGGGCAGCCGTACGACAAACTCTTCTTGCCGACGGCAAACAATGCTTACGGCCGGGCTATCGCCCGCAACGTGGATAAAATCCTCGACGATGCGGGATGCGATGGAGTCTACTGGGATGAGTTCGCCTACAGCCGGGTCCGCTACCACTTCGGCCAACCGTGGGATGGCGTGAGCGGGGACATCGATCCGCAAACCTTAAAGATCCTCCGTCTCAAGAGTTCCGTCGCACTCATCACACAGTCGTGGCGGCTGGCGCTGGCCCAGCGGATCCTGGCCCATGGCCCGCTGGTCGGCAACGGCGCGCCGCACACGCGGACCATGACGCGGCTGCACTTCCCCCGCTTCATCGAAACCGGTTCGATCAGCAACTGCGCGCGCGGCCAGCTCTTCACCCCGATCGCCCTGGGCGATCACCTGACCGAACGGGGCGAAGTGGACGCCTACCGGGTGATGCTGCGAGCACTCGACTACGGCTGCGTTTATTACTGGTACAACGACGTCACCGTCGTCCCGACGCACCACCACCTGACACGCTACATGTTCCCGATCACGCCGGTGGAGTTGCACCAGGGGTACCTGTTCGGCACGGACCGAATTATCACGAATCGCAGCGGCCGATTCGGCTGGAACGACCGATCCGGCCACGAAGTGCATGTATTCAACCCACAAGGCCGCGAAGTGGCCGATTTCGACGCCCCCACGGTCGTCGAAGACGGACACACCCTCACCGAACTGCGGATCGGCGCGGACTACAGTGCCGCTATCCTCCGCCGGCCGCAAGCGAAGAGACCAAAGTAGGCCGTATACCAAAATGAGATGCAATTAATATAACCAACATGGGCATGTGCCAGTTTGATACAGGGTTGTGCTTCACAGTACACGCGAATGGAATGCCTAACGACTGGCCCAGTTGTTATAGTCAGCGACCACCTGCAGAGCAGGTGGCTTGAGGAAGCCCCCTAAAGGGGGCCTAACAGGGACTCAGGGGGGTTTGGGGGGACACCCCCCAATGAACTGCCAATAGCTCAAAGTTGATCGTAGGGCACGGAAAACGTGTCGCCCTGGTTCATGTCGCCCGTCTTCAAGCCGCGGTAAAACCACTTCACCCGCTGCTTCGAACTACCGTGCGTGAACGACTCGGGAACGACGTAGCCGCGTGCCTGTTTTTGCAGGCGATCGTCGCCAATGGCGGAGGCCGCGCGGAGCGCCTCCTCGATCTGAAATCCGCAGGCCGATTGGACCTGACCTCGAAACATCACCAGTTTCGGCTCCCGGTAGACTTTGCCCGTGGCACGGAACAATTGTATCCACACGTCCTCGGTATCCGCCAAGATGACCGAAACCATTTGAGCCTGTTCGTCGGCAGCTTGTCCTCCAGGGGCCGGGCCGATCCGGGCGGGACCCGCCTGCCAAGACCCTTGTGCTTAAAAAATACGTGCCATTGGAAAGATGACGGCCAAGCCTGCTTCACCCGCCTGGTTGGGAACTACGGAATCGGTTGATCCTACCCTCCTTTCTTAGGATCAGCCAAGCAACCAGGCCATTTCCAGCCATTTCCATTCTCCCCTTCGGGCGACACGGTGCAGCATGTCCGTGAGAGACCGACAAATCCGGCAGCACCGATGGTAGAGCCCAGCTGTCCTATCAATGGTGGAAAACCGGCTCCACGTGATTCCATCAACACACGAAAATGCTTATACTTGACCAGAATGGATTTGTTTACCTATGGAACGTTGATGTTCGCTGAAGTGTGGCAGCGCATTGGCATCGAGCAACCCACCGGGCAACCTGCCACCTTGCCAGGCTACGCCATTTATCGTATCCGCGACGCTCTGATTCCCGGTATCATTCATACCAGCCCAAGAGACCATGTTCGGGGAGTTTTGTATCAAGGCCTGGATGCGACCACCCTTGAGGAGCTGGATGTCTATGAGTCCGATCTGTACCAGCGGGCAATCGTGCAAGTAAGGCGTCTGGATTCAAGCCTTATTGAATGCCAGACGTATGTCATTCCGCTGGTAAATCGCACCGTACTATCGAGAGAAATCTGGGACGCGGATTGGTTTCAGCAACACGCATTGGCCCAGTATCTGGAAGGCTAGGCACCGTTCTTTTTTACGGGACACGTTTTTCCGGTAAGCGTTCACGACAGAAGACCGTTATTTCCTATTCTTACTCTTAATCGGAATCCCCGGTCAGTCTTCCGCTCCCTCCCCTTTGGATTCATGTTAGGAATAGCCTAACACGGTCTCCGGCAATGAACGGTTACTTTTTCCGATGAGCATCGCTACGACGTGATGAGCTTTTTGGCCACCCATGGATTGAAACTCCGGCTATGGATGCCATGGCTCGCGGGCGCGAAGATCTTCCAGCAGGCCGATGTAGCCGCGTAGCTTATCGGCCAGAATATCCATCGGCCCTTTCAGAATGCCGGCAATGGCAGAAACCGTACCCGACTCGGCACGCAACCGCGCATTCTGCACGCCAAACGCGCTGAAATATTGCAGCATGGCCATGCCGCCTTTGACAAACGAGAGATTGTTCTCGTAGGTGGCTGGCTGGCCCGGCGGCACCACGGTCGAGCTTGCCCGTGGCAGCCAGACGTTGTAGAGAAAACCGGATAGTTATTTTTTGACGGTCTCCTCGCGTGGCCACAACGTCATCTCCTTAATGGTGACTTGCATGCCTTCGAACACTTTGCCCGGATGGACCTGGACACCAATTTTCCCAATCGGGGGGTTTGGGGGGGAACCCCCCAAGCACTGCCAGGTCGTGGAGCCACTTCGTCGATGTTCACTTGCCTTTGCTTAGCCAGTAGGATCCTTAGGTTTGCGCTGGAAGAGACCGATACACATTTAGCGGTTCACTGGGGGGAGCCCCCCAAACCCCCCGGTGTTTCTTCTTGGCCCCCTTTCAGGGGCCTTTCTCAATCCACCTGCAATCCGGTGGTTCCTTACTCACGAGCCTTGCCAGTCGGGCGCTGCCCTTTGCCTTTCCGGCCGCTATCGCCCAGGTCGGCGCGGGCAGCGTCCGCCAGGGCCAGGAGGCGCCGGACAACGTCGGGATGCTGCCGGGCCACGTTGGTGGTGGAGCCGACGTCGTCCACCAGCTGAAACAGTTGCGGTGCCGCCGGGGCGTCGGGATTGAAATGAGGATGGTGCGTGGATGGCAGGAAAAGCTTCCACGGACCGCTGCGTACCGCTTGCAGTTGGGCGCCGCTATAGTAGTAAAATGCCTTGTAGGGTGTTTTCGCGCCGGGCCGGCCGCAGACGAGCGGGCCTATATCATGGCCATCGAGATGTCTGCCCACGGGCAGCGGTGCCCCGGCCAGGCGGGCAAAGGTTGGCAGGAAATCCATCGTCGTCGCCAGCTCGCTGCAGACGCTCCCGGCAGGTACCGTCGCCGGCCACCAAAAAATAGTCGGGACCCGAAAACCGCCTTCCGCCGTGGTGTAGCCCCGGCCGAACAGTGGCCGGTTCGATCCGCGGGCCAGGCTGCTCGGGTCGGCGGCCAGCGGAGCCCCGTTGTCCGAGGTCCAAATTACCAGCGTGCGGCGCTCGAGGCCCAGTTCCACCAGGGTGTCAAGAATCTGGCCGGTCGACCAATCGATCTCTTCGATCGCGTCGCCCCAGGGCCCATTGCGGCTGTGGTGCTTGAAGGCTTTGCTGGCGAATGGGGCTGCGGTGCTGCCTGGCATCGGTTGAGGGAAATAGAGAAAAAAAGGCTGCTTTCGATTCCGCCGCAGGAAAGCCACCGCCTCGGCAGTGCAGCGCTGGGTGAGCAGGTTGCGATCGACCGGCGCCTCGACCACGGTTTCGTTTTCCATCCAGGGCAGGGGGGGCCACTGGGAACCTTGCCAGCGCCGGCCCAGTCGCTGGCCCACCGCCCGGGTCATGTCATCGCTGTAGGGGATCCCGTGGAACTCGTCGAAACCTTGCCGGGTGGGTAAAAATTCGGGCCGGTCGCCCAGGTGCCATTTGCCGACAATCGCCGTGGCATAGCCGGCCTGGTGGAGGACTTCGGCGATGGTCACTTCGTCCAGACTGAGTCCGTAAGGCGATAATGGCCGCAACACACGTCCATCGCGCGGGTTGCTGTGCATGCCTACCCGCTGGGCATAACAACCGGTCAAGATCGATGCGCGGGACGGCGTGCAAACGCCGGCGGTCACATAAAAGTGGGTGAATTTACGTCCTTCACGAGCCATGCGATTTAATTGGGGCGTTCGCTGCAGGGTCGCCCCAAATGGTTCGATGTCGCCGTACCCCAGGTTGTCGCAGACAATCAGGACGAAGTTGGGCCGCTCGGCCGCCGCGGCTGGCCGACCGGATGCCTGGTCCGATCCGACCTCAGTCGCGCCACAGGCCCTTGCGGCAGCCAGCAGTAAACAGGCTGTGGGCACGAACAAGCCGATTCGGCGGCGATTTCCAAAATTGATTCTCCTGATTCTGGTTCCCATGCGACTTGCCCCATAGAACATGATTTCCGCCGGCGCTATGATAATAACCCATATTCCGTACCTATCGAGTGGGTAGTTTCAGTACTTCCCAACTGTCGCTTAGCCCAACGTGGGACAGGGCGATAAGCCGTCCGGGTAATCGAGTTGTGGTTGGTAAGTTTTCATCTGCCGATCGCCTAAAACACCTGCTTTTCTACTCCCCCGGAATATGCTGTTGTAGCAAGTAGCCCTAGGGAACCACGAGAACCACGAAACAAACGAAAAATAGGTATGCGAGTACCGTTTGGCAACTATTCGGGTTTCCATTCCCTAATCGGAGAAAAAGGCCCGGTCCATGAGGTCCGTGTCGGACGTGTTCGTGCTGTGATTTGGGAAAACGAAACCCCCAATGGAAAGCGGCACAATGTCACCATCAGCCGGCTTTACAAGGACGGCGACCAGTGGAAAGACTCGACCAGTTTTGGCCGGGACGATCTTCCTTTGGTAGCTAAGGTCACCGACCTGGCGCATAGCTGGATCTTTGGCATCACGCGCCGCCAATCCCGAAGAATTGTTCGCGACCGGCAAACAACAGTCACGCCTAAGAATATGCTTCTGTAGATTCATTTGACTTCCGTGTGATTAGCTTTATCGTATGGGTTGGGGCATACTTCGGTGTAAGCTCGCTTGGCTTCGGCTAGATTGTCCGGCAGCACGTCATTCGGGAGTCCAATTCATGAGCAAGCGTTTTACCGCTATCATCCAAGCCGAACCACCAGGATTCGTGGCATTGTGTCCAGAACTGGACGTGGCTAGCCAGGGCGATACGATTGAGCAAGCCCTCGCCAACCTTCGTGAAGCGGTCGAATTGTTTTACGACTGCGCTTCCGAAACAGAGATTGCTGCTCGGGAGGGAGGCGATATCTACGTCACACAGTTAGAGGTGTCCCTTGGGTAGGCTCCGCGTGATGTCCGGCAAACAGGTCTGCGCAATCCTAGAGTGTCATGAATTTGTGGAAGTTCGCCGTCGCGGCAGCCATATAGTCATGCAACGTGCTAGTGACGATGGAGACACAACGACCGTACCAGTACCAGACCACAAAGAAGTGAAGAAGGGAACTTTGCGGTCAATCATTCGTCAATCAGGTCTGCCACGCAGCGAGTTTGAATCTTAAGTGCCACCTAAACGAACGTTTCAAGGACTACAATTACTACCAATGGTCCGTTTTATGGAGCAGTAGACGAAAATACTCCTGTTCTCGTTGTGCCAGAACCCACCACAGCGGTACTGCTCTTGTCCGGTTCTTTTTTAATCCTGTTCAATCTCCTAGGACCGAACGCCTTCTGCGGGCGCCGCCGGTTTGGTGCCGGCCGACCATTGGCGCGGTTGGCCCGGCGCCTCCTCGAACCAGACCTGGTGGCGGATTTCATCCGACTGGAAGCCCAGCGCCTTGGGCCGCCGGACGTTGGGCAATACGATCACGTCGTACAATTCGTCGATGGGGCCGCTGCTGTCGCCGTCGATCCGCAGCCAATGCGGGCTCGCGCCGGTTGTCAGGTCGACCACCTGCACGCCGCAACGGGCTTCGGCCTTTTTCTGGGCGAGGGTTTTCTCCAACGGTAGCCCGCCGAAGGTCGGCTCGTGCCGGGGCCGGGAGAGGCCGACCACCGCGTGCGTGCCGACAATCGCCAGACCCCGCGGAAAGCCGGGGCAGAAGGCGACTGGTTCAAAACGGCCGCTGGTCCGATCGACGTGGCCCAGCCGGCCCGTACCGGCCTCCACCAACCATAACCGGCCGCCCGCCAGGCGGGGCGAGTGCGGCATGCAGAGCGTGTCGGCGACCACCTCGCCCGACTCGACATCCAAGACGCAGCCCCCATCGATCCGCCGGTCCCGCCAGCCGTCCCCCACGTCGCTCTGGCCGGCGGCGGTCACGTAGCGGGGCATGTCCGATTCCATGGCCAGGCCGTTGAGGTGACAGCGATCCTCGGCGGCCAGCCGGCTGATAAAGGGCGGCTGCCAGAGCGGCCGGAAGCTGTACCGGTCGTCCAGCGTGGCCAGGCAACTGAAGAGTGTGTTGACAAAGACTGGCTGGCCTTCCCCGTTGACCGCCAGGTCGTGGACGTCCAGGTCGCCGGTCACGTAGCCGTGGCGGGGCACGTAGAGCCGATCGTAGCCGTTGTCCATGGCCCCATTGGCCAGCACGTTCTCGAATCGCCAAAGCTGGAACTGCGAGGCCATCCAGATCGTCTGGCCGTCGCTCCACAGGCCCATGCAACGGGGAAACGTCCGCTGGAAAACGCCGATCCGACCATTCGGCTGTACGCCGACCAGCAGCAGTTTGTTGGCCTGATACGTCGTGATGGCCAGGCTGACTTGCTCGTCGATCAGCCAATCGGCCAGGTGGCGGGAATAGGTGACGTTCACTCCGAAGCTCCGGGGTTGTTCGGCGGGGGTGGGCGGATACGAGCAGTATTGTAAGCCTTCCCATTAAACCACGTCGGCGGGTCAGAAGCAATTATTCCGGGCATCCTCCCAGGAGAACTGCAAAGTCCTTTTTTACGAACCGATGACTGAGATTTTCCGTATAGGTCCAGGTCCGAGTGCAGGCTATGCATGAATATAGGTGTGGCACGTCCCAGCGATGGGCGTGGTGGT
>Ga0114931_10007779_pt1 | contig 13056 bp, 5 predicted proteins | sample 2SBtaG_FD_89579 | JGI IMG/M metagenome (GOLD analysis project Ga0114931, IMG submission 89579) | Deep subsurface microbial communities from Kolumbo volcano to uncover new lineages of life (NeLLi) - 2SBTROV14_V59a metaG | ecosystem: Environmental > Aquatic > Marine > Volcanic | place: Kolumbo... | reverse complement strand
TTCTACTCATGCTTCTACTCATGCTTCTACTCATGCTTCTACTCATGCTTCTACTCATGCTTCTACTATTACTTCTACTATTACTTCTACTATTACTCCTGCTCCCACTTTTACCACCTGACATAGAGTAACTCCTACTTCTCTCAGAATTAGAAATCCTGACTGCTCTTCTATTATTGGGTTGATATCTAGGTTTAGTCAACCGTCGTTTCTTAATTGGACCATTGTCTAAATTAACCATACGGATTAAACCATTCAGACTTCCACCCACGGATCTTTTTATTAATTCATCAACACCGTTGGCTATTTGGACGATTACACCGTTGTAAAACCCAGCTTGATTATTATCAGAGTCTGAACAACTACTGAGCCTAGTTCTTGTTTGACACTTTATTGCAGATCTATTTTTCTTAACACCTGATGATCTAACTCTTGATGAGCTATCTAGATATGAATTATGTCGACTACTAGTTTGACCAGACTTCCGTGGGTCAACTGCTACTGATACACGGTCATAAGTGTTGAATCTTAGTGAAGAAGGATTTTCACTTTCTGAGATTATAGTGTCTACAAGATTCGGATCGGCCGGTTCTATCTGAGCTAAATATCTGGTCTGACCATCTTCATCTAATTCAGCAATAACATTTAGTTTGACAGTAGTTTTAACAGGGATTGATTCTGAATAAGCCATACTATAAGTACTAGTTTCATGTTGAGTTGGACTGATTACATTGATCGCTAAATTTGGATCAATAACCTCGTCATCAGTTTGTATAGAGTTGCCAGAAGAATAAGTTACTATTGGTCTGTTAACAAACCATGCGTGAACCCGGTCTATATTACTGATAGAAGTGTTGCTAGGATCGGATTTGTTGGTATCATTGGGATTGAATGGTGATTCAATTGGACTAAAGATAGGACCATCATTTATTGGTTGAGAATCAACTGCACTGTCGAACTGCTGAATGGTCGAAGCAGCGGCAGTATTAGAGTAATTTTTATCTTCTATATCATTCATGCACAATTAGTCCTGCCTCTATGGGACTTTTATCGAGTTTATTTAAACTTCTAAACACTTGAGTAGCTGGAAAATATATTAGTACCAAAAGGGATAACTAACATCAACTAAACAACACCCATATAGATTAGATTTTAGATTGCAACACAAATCATGCAGTTCAGAACTGATCAAGTTGTAAATCTATATCAAGAGGGAGTTTATCAGATTAAATGGATTACAGACCCTACCAATTATATAATGAAGAGTTCAAGTCTAGTTTTAAATGAAGATGATACATTGTTGGAAACTATTGACACTAGTATTAGATCAAGACTACCATCGGCTATTGATAGGATTTTGATATCAAAGGTTATAGATGCTATTCACACAAGATTAAAGAAAATACGAGACCTGTCAGGTTTCGTCAGAGAAGCATGGAATGGCAGTCAATATAAATATGTTTATACTTTTAACAAGAATATATCTATGCTGCAGGGGATGGAATCAGTTATGCAAATGATTAAGGCTATTGCGTACAACCCATTGTATATTGATATAGATCAGAAGATTTTGAACAATTTGTTTGGTTTGATTGACTTGTCAACCACTACAGGTGAATACCAAAATATAATGGCATCGACTAGAAATGGACTGTTGTCAATCGCAGGAGCGATTTGTACAAAAGTATCAGGAATAGAAGTTGGCAATGTAACGGAGACAAGGATTACCGATTCGATCGGTAGATTGCTTTTCTTGGCAACACCGCTCAACAAAGCAGCAGTTACTACAGGAGAAAAATGTATTTATGGTTCACAATTAACACAAAATGAAATGAATGTTAAATATAACATATATAGTTATCACGGGTGGAGATTTTTATCGTCTAATCCTTTGGCACTCTACGCACTTCATCAATTCGCAATTGGGTCCCAGCCAGATGGGTCTGGAGAACCAGTACTACCTGTTACTGACACCTTAGATTTTGAACCTATACCAAGATCAGAGGAAACAGCTGTCCCTGTATTACATAAGGACAATATGTACCTAATTCCAGCCACTAACGACTATAATTATATCATAGACAGGTTTAACATGTTCTTGAAGTCTTATACTAACTTGGGCTATCAAGTTATAGAGATGCCAGTAACAGTAAATAGGAAAGGAGAATCTGTTACCAAGGGGATAGAGATGGTTGAAAATAGCCTGATCACTATACACTATGAATTGTTCAAACGGTTCGATTATAAAGTTGTTGAAAATGGTCAAAATTATTATCGTTTTAGACCGAATAAAGCCATTCGTTCAATTTTACCACCCACGTCTAAGACAGATATTAAATTACCATTAATTGTCAAGTGCCCTGATGGATATAATATTGAAACTACACAAACATGGATTAAAGAATCGATCAATAGGATAGTTAATAACAGTTATCCTTTGATGATAGTAAGAGGTGAATGGCAAAATATGGTAACCGATCCAGGAAATCTGGTCTCAGCCCGGGTCTACTTGTTAGCTCATATGGTTTACAAAAAGCTCGTCCAAAACTATCCATATCTCAGATCTGCAGTCTTTGATTTGTCGATCAATACAGATCAATCAATTAATGTACCAGTTACCAGTAGAGTCGAACTTAATATATTTGAGAGAGAATTGAGAAAACTTTACCATAGAAACAAATTCAATAGTTGGACAGTAACTTGGTGCAAGGATATTATAGATGTGTCTCTAATGAGGTGGGCCTTGCAGCAAAGGTATCCAGAGAATCAAAGCATGGCAATTAGTCTCAGGTCTAGTTCTTTGGATGAGAAAACAGGAATTTATTTGGCCATTGACAAAGATGTAGAGATGGAGACAATTCAGAATATGAGAATTATGACAAAACCCTTTATGACTGCAGCACAGGAATATTTTTCGGAGTTGGGATCTTTAGATAATCTGAACTCAATTCTAGAGTTGGTGCCAATAATAGACCTAGGACCCGATGCTATTCAGCCCACAGTTACGTCAGTCAACCGAACTGTCTTCATTCGTTCCTCCGATACTATTTCTAGTGATTATCCTTTGTATGTCAACCCTAGTAGTCAGAATTATGTCAGTCAAGAGTCACTATCGATGGTTTTGACTTATCCCCAAGGCTGGATGGGATTATACGACATCGTTATACCTACAAATAGTAGACAATTCTTGAGAGGAATGTATACTATGGCACCAGTTAAGTATTTAGTACCTGTTGATGGTGTGATAACAGTCCAGACTAGTCTGCCTGAGACTAATTTTGAAAACCAATTCATGATCTCATTCAAAGCACAATTTGATCCTGGCAACTACAGTTGCTATAATCGATCTGGTTTGGATACTGATTCTGAGTTAATTTTGGATCTATTTACTTTAGCGTATCAACGGTCTAATATATTAGATAATGAGACTATCAGTCCTCAAGAAACTAAGATTGCTAATGACATGGTACCAATAGTACAACAGATGTGGGAGAAGGGATGGTTCTTGTCACAATGGTCGACTGCCTTGGCTTATGCTAATTACTCTGACAAGGCTGTGGACGTTGGTGCAATATCATGCATGGTATTGAATCAGCATTATCCGCTAGATGAGATATTGAAAACGGCTGATCGCGACACACAGAGTGGCAGATTAGCCTGGAACTATCTAACAGCTATGTACAATATGTTGTTGAGTTAAAATTTCTATAGTGCTTCAAAATTAATAGATATTACTATAAAATTAACTCGATATTACTATAATATTAACTCGATATTGTTTAATTGCAACAAATTTATCCACGGGATAAATTTTCCTAATCAAGTGATTTAATAGTTAAATGGTTATTAATATTTAGTTCGTTAGATGAAGGAGTCGTGGAAACAATTTAGAGATGGCTATTGGTTTATGAATAAAATATACAGTTTGTATATATATATTGGTATCTGTGACATGTAAAAAATCACAAATATGTTGACACATTTTGGTGGATACAAAAAGTTGGGACAATAAAAGGATCATATTCACGAACACAGATCCAAATTACGAAGGATCAGAGATGGCTGAATATCCAGATTATTCACACTTAGGTGATTGTAAGGACACATGCGTAAGTAGTCCGACTTGTCACCATGGATATACTGGACCAACTGGCTCTACAGGAAATACCGGACCAACTGGCCCTAAATGTACTGGTAATACAGGGTCTACTGGCCCCCGTGGCGCCACCGGACCTGGTGGTCGTCGTGGACCTACTGGTTATACAGGGCCAACTGGGCCGACTGGTTACACAGGACGTCGTGGTCCCACTGGTCGTCGTGGACCCACTGGTTACACAGGTCCTAAGTGTACTGGTCCCACTGGACCCAAAGGCTCAACAGGTCATCGTGGACCCACTGGTTACACAGGTCCTAAGTGTACTGGTCCCACTGGACCCAAAGGCTCAACAGGTCGTCGTGGTCCCACAGGATCCAAAGGCTCCACAGGTAATCGTGGTCCTACTGGCTACACTGGTCCTAAGTGTACTGGCTCAACTGGTCCAACTGGCTTCGGTATGACTGGACCAGAGGGTCCAGAGGGCCCACCTGGTCCATCGGGTCCGCGTGGTCGAAAGGGTCACACAGGCTGCAAGGGTGACCATGGTGAACGTGGTTGCACAGGGCCGATGGGTAAGCGTGGCCTCCCTGGTCCTGCTGGTGGACCCACTGGTCCGCACGGCCCTCGTGGACCAGCAGGTTGCCGTGGCTATCGTGGTTATAAGGGTTGTGACGGTAAGAACGGCCCGCAGGGACCAGTTGGTAAGTGTGGTCCAGAAGGTCCTTGTGGTCGCACTGGACCCCAGGGTAACCCAGGACCAAGAGGTGACACAGGCTGTGAAGGTCCGCAAGGACCTAAAGGTGATCGAGGTGATAGAGGTCCATATGGTTGTGAGGGCCCAATTGGTCCACAGGGACCAGAAGGTTCCTGTGGACCCCTGGGTCCGAAGGGTGATCAAGGATGCGATGGTCCTATGGGACCGCAAGGTCCAGTTGGTACTAAAGGCTGCACTGGACCAACAGGTGTAAATGGTTGTACGGGTCCGACCGGTCCACAACCATTTCCTGCCCACGAGACAATCTGTATTAACCTGTCAACTTATGAATCACCGCCACAGAGTAGAGTCATGTTAAGCTTCACCGTTGTTCAAATCTTGCACCCAGGAAATGCTACAATTGACCTGGCTGCCGAGGATGGTGGTGGTAATATTGTGTTCCGTTCAGTCAGTCCCGAGCAGTATCTCAACCTGGACAACCTGGCCACTGCAATCCTTTGCTTTAACAACTCAGGTGTTAGCGTCATGGCTGACACCGTCAATTCGACAACAGGTATCATCACTTTCTACCAGGGTAGCTTGCCTGCTGCACCTTACACTGGAGCAACTCTGTACCTGCGTTGGAATTAGTAAGAATCCAGGAGATTTTTGAACATTAAGTCTAAATACATGACATGAATTTACATTTATCTAATAGATAAATGTAGTTTATATATTAGTCTAATAGATAAATGTAGTTTATATATTAGTCTAATAGATAAATGTAGTTTATATATTAGTCTTTTAGTCATTCAAAGGATGACAAAAGAAATTTAGCGCAGACTCGAGAATATGCTATTGACCGTCAAAATATTTAGACTGAGTAACTTTCTAGAGGTATTAAATTACTGTGTTATATATTATGTGTTATATGTTATGTGTTATGTGTTATGTGTTATATGTTATGTATTATGTGTTATGTATTATGTGTCATGTGTTATTATATAGCAGTCAGAACCAAACTGAAAAGACGGATGACAATGTGAACTAAGGAATCTGACCAGGTGTCAGATTCCTTAGTTAAATTAGTAGAATGTTTAATAAACATCCTTGTTAGGTTCTTTACGAGCGGTCCACAAGAAGCCAACACCTAAGACCTGACCAATAATTAAACCAACTAATAGAGCAGATACGACAGGCAATAGAACGGCTAGCAGAAAAACAATCCAACTAGCATCAACGTTGCAACGACGGCATTGCTCGAAAATTATCCAAGCACCAATGATTATAACTAGAAAATGGAATGAGACACCTAATATAATAGCGATCCAATAGTCTGAGGCAGGAATTTCATAACCCATTTTGTCTCTATGAGGGGCTATTAGCCAGGCCCAGATATTGACTACAGCACCAATTATCATTAGGATTATGAAAAGAGTTATAGGACACTTGAAGTGTTGTCGAGCTGGATGACAATCTTTTGGTGTATCGTAGTAACCTAGTTGTTTTGGTTTTTGGGGCTTTAATTTAATGTTTGGTGTAGTAAGTGTAGTACCTTGTAATGAACTAATTAGGCTGTAAGGCTGGTCTGGGGGAACTAGGGCAGCCATTTTTGCTATCAAAGGTTGATATCAACTAACTGTTTAAATAGTTGATATCAGAGTAACTAATATTGACAAACTGTTTAAATAGTTACTATTTTATAGTTATAATATTTTATAGTTATAATATTTGAAAAACTGCAGATTGAGCCGCATTGAATGTCAAAAATGACTTTAGTAAGAAAATAACAACATAATAAAAGCGACATAGCTAAAAGATCAGGGGTTCGATGACAGAACCGGGTCTTGTAATTAGTAATAAAGGTAATTACCGAAGCGGTACTATTGATGATGATTATTTAATAGTTTACAATTGGGGAGCAACTTATGATCTACCAATCAAGTATTTATATCTTCAGAATGTGCAAGATGTACCATGGTCAGAGAGAACTAAAGAGAATGTTTTGCCACTCAGCCGTGTTGTGCAGTATATTTATAATCAGTCATCACAACAGGGAATCTCACTAGATCTGATACTTATCCAAGTGGCACAAACTGTAAACTGGCCTAAAAATGAATATAATGACTTAATAATGTATTATTCTTACACTATCGGATACCAACCAGTGAATGAAAATGGTAATTATATTCGTGCAGATAATTTGAAACCTGAATATGTACAACTAGGCAATCAGATCCTCAGTGGAGCAAATAAGTATATAGAATTCCTAGATAAGTCTACTTACATAGACCTTGATTTATTCAATAGACAATATGCAAATTGGTTCAAATCCTTGCGTCGGCGGGTCGAATACTTCAAGAAAGAACTCGAAAATATTGTCAAAACTCAGAATAGTCTCCTAGAGTTGCAACCTAATTCCAGAACTATTTTCTACATTTCTGATACTACATTGGCTACTCAACCCACATGGAATGGTCGTACACCAGATGCTAACGACGGTTATGATATCTTTAATGAGTCAGTAGTTAGCGAGCCTGTACCATACATTAGATACAATAGTACTAGCAGTGATCCCGAGAACTATCCTGACAAAGTGATAATAAGTTTCCGACAGCCTATTAACAGATTAGTTCCACCGGTCTTTGCCGAGAAAATCGACGGAGCCCGACACAACAAGATTGATGAGAAGCCTGAGCGTTCGTTGTTCAAGGTATATCCAGATTCTAGTGGTAAATTTAAATCCAGTCGCTACGACATCCAAAATTATATTAGTGATAATGTGACTAGTTATACAGAAGTTAGGAAGCGAGGTATCAAACCACCTAAATCTAAGAACCAACGACAGAACAGAATTTATATCGCAGTGCTACCTAAGGGTTGGGAGAGCAAGTCTATGGTCGATTATGTAACTGCTCAATATCATTTGCGATCTAATATTTTAACGGTTGTTCTTCCATCTAGTAAACAAAATTACTTGATAGCAAGTGATGAGGATACAGAGAAAACCATTGATTACAATGAGAATAGGGAGAGTATAACTAGTAAAATTAGTTCGGCTCTTCCTATTACTATTAATAGCTGGGAAAATGTTAAGATTAATGGTGTGGTTTACTACCCAAGAATCGATATAGATATTTATAGTTTCTTACTTGCTTTGATCATTGACCCCTTCTTGTCAATGTACTTGTACATCGATGAGACTAACAAACCTGCTGCCCTAAAAAAGAGGATAATAATTCATTACCGACCACCCTTGGAAAAAATCGGCTTGATCTCCGACGACAACTTGATAGCCAAAATTAAGATAACACTAATACAGAAGTATGCAACAGGACAGGAAATCTTCCAAATTCTAACTAGCACTGACAATCGACAGCATCAAGACTACCGACTAGATGTAGGTGATCCGTATTTGATGGTCAAACTCTTCGATATACCGTCACAAGCTGAAGCTAATAGAATTAGTGATCTTTTAGCGTACTTGTTCCGTCATTATATGATAGGGCCTCGAGAAAATTTGATGAATTACTACCAACAAATGATTCCTGGATTATATACTGAAGATAAGGCTTCACAGAAGGTAGTAACTATATCCCGTGCTCTGCCTGAGGATAGGTATAGTTACAAACAGGGTGATAAGTTGAAGATGTTGAAGGCATCGGCGCCACATATTTTCATTGAAAAGTATGCCAATAATTGTCAACTACCTAATCAACCCATTCCTATCAGACAAGATGACATTCCAGTCTGGCTGGATACTAAGTTTGAATACAAAGCTGGCGGAGAAATAGAAATCAAAACGCGACAAGTTATGGCTTACCCACCAAACAATCCTGAGATTTACCTAGTATGTCCATCAGATAAATATCCTTTCCCTGGTGTTAAGCCTAGTAGTTTAGAAAATTCAGATAAGTATCCTTATGTCCCATGTTGTTTTAGCACGGATCAAATGACACCTGGCTCTAGTAGTGCTTATAATGATTATGTTTTGGGTAAACTACCCACCAAACAGCGCAAAAAGGGCACGAAGTATGTCCTCAAGACTATTAGGCGCTTGGCCCCTGAAACCTATGGTGTAATACCCAAGAACTTGTCTGTCTTCTTCAACCTGTTTGAGCCTAATACTAATTACCAAAGGATAGGTATGCCCACTGGCCCAAACTCAATCTTACATGCTATACTAATAGCGTCTGGTGATATTGGTTACGTTAACTCCTATATTAATAATCCCTCTGCTGGCTCAATCTTAAATGCGCGAGATGAGTATGTGCAAAAAGTTAGGAACAATATCATGGGTTCATACAACTCAATTATTAGGCCTGAAATCATGTTGCAAGAAAACTTTGACCAAGATCTAGAAACAATTTATAGTGATTTCAATGACCAAAGTGTGTATTTGGATTCATATCGTCACTACAGAGCACTAGAGGAATACTTTAATATTAATATTTTTGTGTTTACTACGTGTTCAACAGGTAAGGGATTAATTGAAATTCCTAGACATAAGAACGTCTACATTAGAATACCTCAGTTGGTTAGGCCAACAGTAATGATTTATAAACATCCTTACAGTAAAAATCGCCGTGGTGGGTTCAACGAAATACAATTCGAACCAATTATTCAAACTAGTCTAGCTGCTGCGTTCGGTCAAGATAGGCGACTCAACCCTAATTTGAACAGTAGTTTAATCATGGCTTTGTACCAGATGTTCTATTACTTATTAGAAACTACTCAGTGGAATCTAGTTGATAACATGATAGTTAGTAGCAAGTTCAACAACCAAACTAATTACTACAACCTACTACAAAGACAAATAAATACTGATTGGTCAACTAGTCTCACTAGTCAGATGATTGACGATTATGGTAAGGCCCGGGGATTCATAGTCAGTATTCACCAACTTGTTAAAGGTCAATACCATATGACAGGTCAACATCTAATACAAACACCTACTAATCAGATATATGCTATACAAGAAGGGCAATTTATTGAATTGTCTAACAAACACGTCCTTAAATTAGCTAACAACCAGTTAACTGACATCTCTACTGGGTCGGTGGTTCAATTGACACCACAGGAAATCGGGATCATCGCCCCACCGACTAGCCAATTTCTTGTCATCACCCAGCCATCTCAGCCATATAACTTTAAACTATGGACTATTGATAGTGAAGATCATATAATACAACCTACTTATAAACAACTTATTACTTGGTTTAGCCTTCCAATAACTAGTGTCACCCACTGGAACAGCATGGTCGATGGTTTATGGTTTGGCAGGGATGGCCAGGATTTATTCTACGTGCCGATTCAACCTACTGATGACAATTTTGATGTTAAATCTAAGTTAGTCAGCTACAATCCTTTCCGTCGTTCTAAACAACCTCATAACCAGTTGCAGAGGATGAACAATCTCCACAAAACTAACTTAATCATTTTGTCACTGATTGAATGGGTCTACAATTTGTCTAATATGAGTTTAGATCAATTTGTACAGACTTACTTGTCGCGGGGTAAAGGTAATAGTGGTGATAGCGACAGTATTTACGATATCAGCAGCATGCCTGTAAAGCTACCCAATATTGAAACTGTTGAGCAAGCCATGCAGCACATCAAAGACAATAGCACCAACGTAATTATTGATGACAGATTCTATATATACAGTCCTAAATACTTATCTGGTGTGATATACTTCTTACGGGATTATAGTAAGAATAATAAGGGTCTAATTAAACGCAATATGGTTGGCGGCATTCTCCCAGGTATCTTCGACGATGTGTCCGACTTTGAACAAAGACCTGGCAACTTGGTCTTTTTGAACAAAACTGACTTGCTAAATTGGATCGAATATAGAAGACGTAAACAGCGACGCAGTGATATCATTTACACTAGACTTGAGCAGAACTTTATCCTGTTCATTGGTCCCTACCTCTTTGAGGATAGTGATGGTGTCAGTTATATTATTCAGAATGTATCCAGTGTTATAGATAATATCGATACTAGGATGATCACATTAGAAGATGACCAGGATCATCCTAGTGAGGTTTGCAGTCTAGCCCAGAGTCAGATTCAAGCCATTCGCAAAGCCACCCTACGTGAGTCACAGCAGAGAGCAACACAACAGCGTGATTACACACTTAGGTATCGCGCCTTGGCTGTTGCTTTGGAGTGGCAGAAGACTAAGACTAATAGTGGTTACTATACTGAGGGTTTGATCTGTCCAGTGGATTCAACTAAACTATATCCTCTGCACATTTTATATCGTATTAGTAGTGGTAGTAGATCTCACATGGCTGAGAATTCAGACCCTACTACTCAGTTCAATACTTATCAAGATTACCGCTTGTCTAATCCATTGAAGGTGTTATCATACGATAATGGTTGTTACGCGGCCATGTTACCACTCTGATTTCAAATTTCTAAATACTACTAATTAGTAGTATTTAGATTACTAAATTACTAAATTATTACTAATTATATTACTACTAATTATATTACTAAATTACTACTAATTAGATCATTAAATTACTACTAATTATATTACTAAATTACTACTAATTATATTACTAAATTACTACTAATTATATTACTAAATTACTAAATTACTAAATCACTACTAATTAGATTATTAAATTACTACTAATTAAATCACTAAATTACTATTAATTAGAATCAAAACTACAAAAAATGATCTAAAAAATATTTTATACAGGCAGACTAAATCTGATAGCTAGTGCTACTAGGCTCATCAAATACCGCCAATTATACTGCTGACAGTCTAACTTTACAATGTCAGATAACAACTATAACATGCAATATCACCATCATAGTCGTGAGCGTCACGATGATAGCGACGCAGGTTTGGTAATGCTACATAGTCGCTACGGTAATCCCTACCCTGAGGATAGAATTTCAGTCCCTAATGACTTAGAGAAGAAGCCTCTTCAGTCTGACCCTGAAACGAGTGTCAAGGGTGACCAGAACTATTTATACGTTAAAACGGGTCTGGCTCATCCCCATCAAGTAGTACACTGCATGAGAGATATTCTTAATGAAATGCAACTGGCCTGTGACTTTGTTTTGTCTCTGGTCACAAAACAAGATAAGTATCTTGGATACGCCTATATTTGGCTAAGCAATAAGGAGGTGTTTAGCATTTTGGCTGGCCTAGACGAAAATGGTGAACTCAAGACCAAAACCATTGTCGATCCTGGGTTTGAACCACCCGAGATTAGCAAGGAGGAACGAATTGCTCAAATCTGGGCCGAGTACGATGAGGACACTAGCGACTTTGCTGATATCCAAGAGCGTGAAGAGCGCATCGCGCATGTTAACTTAGAATATCAACCAACTTTGAAGGTGGTTCCTATTGAGTCACAGATTAGACCCAAGTATGTTCGTACCGCTGTTCAAATTGAGGAATGGCGTGACCGTGAATACAAGCGTTTGGTCAAGGAGTCTAATGGATCCGATGTCGACATCGACAGCATTGAAGTTTCGCAATATGGTCATATCCAGTTCAGCAAAGCCTTGCGACCCAAGGACAACACCTACACTAAGTTCCACATTATGCATTGCAAAAATGTACCAATTTGGATCAAAGACAAGGATCTGCAGAAAATCTTTGCTGTTTTTGTTACTGGTGAGAACCGCCAAGGATATCCTCACATTCGTTCCAACCAACGACCTATCCGGGGGCGTGGCCGGGGTAGAGGTGGGATCAAGCATTATCGTACTCGCTCAGTGACAGTGAGCTTTGATTCTAAGCGAGATGATGGTAGGATGGCAATTTTCGTAACTCGCCAACTGACAGTAGTTAGCACTAGCATGCGTAACCGTCAGGGGCCTGTTAAGTCTATTCTACATTTCCATCATCCAATCAAGGAGAGTAAGTACTGTAGCTGCTTCGATAGAACCTAAGTATTAATCTACAGATAAAAAAAAAGATAATTGCATCGTTAATCCCATCTAGATGGGATTAAGTTAGAGTGGAGGGATTTAGACTTAACCTTTGAAACTGCTCTTCCACTGAACACATCTGATTTGGCTTCAGATCGGTAGGATTAATCAGATTGATGACCAGAAGGGTTATCAGACATGTTGGAACGGTCCGAGTGATATAACGAACTACCAGACGAATGATCCGACGAATGATCCGACGAATGATCCGACGAATGATCCGACGAATGTGAACGATCAGATTTGTGAGAACCGTGGGAGCGATGAGACGTTTGATCAGAGATGTTGGAACGATCAGATTTGT
>Ga0114931_10007778_pt1 | contig 13056 bp, 16 predicted proteins | sample 2SBtaG_FD_89579 | JGI IMG/M metagenome (GOLD analysis project Ga0114931, IMG submission 89579) | Deep subsurface microbial communities from Kolumbo volcano to uncover new lineages of life (NeLLi) - 2SBTROV14_V59a metaG | ecosystem: Environmental > Aquatic > Marine > Volcanic | place: Kolumbo... | reverse complement strand
TATCACGGCCGCGTCAAGGAATTGGCCGACGGCGCCCGCTCTGCCGGACTCAAGTTCTGAGGCAATGACTATGAATGAGCTCGAAGTTGGCGAACTCGTAGACCGCGTCGTCTACATCAACCGCGTGGCCAAGGTCGTCAAGGGCGGCCGTCGGTTCTCGTTTTCGGCTCTGGTCGTCGTCGGCGATCAAAATGGCTGGGTCGGTGCCGGTCTGGGCAAGGCCAACGAGGTTCCCGAGGCGATCCGCAAGGGCAACGAGCGCGCCAAACGCAACCTGTTCCGCATCCCGATGGTCAAGGGGACCATTCCCCACGAGATCCTCGGTCGCTTCGGCGCGGCGAAGGTGCTGCTCAAGCCGGCTTCGCCCGGTACCGGCGTCATCGCCGGCGGCGCCGTCCGTCCTGTGCTAGAAGTCGCGGGTATCACCGACATCCTCACCAAGTCGCTCGGCAGCGCCAACCCGCACAACGTGATTCACGCTACTGTGGTCGCCCTCAAGGCGCTGCGTTCGGTGGACGTGGTCGCGGCGGTCCGCGGCAAGTCGATCTCGGAAATCACCAGCTGAGCCCACCCGGAGACGAGCCATGGCACTCAAGCTCAGAGTCACGCAGGTCAAGAGCGGGATCAGCCGCCCCCAGACCCAGCGCCTCACCCTGAAGGGGTTAGGCCTCACGCGGCTGCACAAGCCCGTGATTCTCAAGGACACTCCTGCGATCCGCGGGATGATCCGCAAGGTCGGCCACCTGGTGAAGGTGGAGCCGGTCGAGTAAGCTCCCGGCCCGCGCGAGAGATCAAGATTCGGTAATCGAGAGGACGTAGCAATGGGTACGACACTGTCAACGCTGGCTCCGAACAAGGGCGCGACCCGCAAGCGCAAGCGCATCGGTCGCGGTCCGGGCAGCGGCTATGGCAAGACCGGTGGCAAGGGCCAGAAGGGCCAGAAGGCGCGCGCTGGACATCACGGCGCCAAGGTCGGCTTCGAGGGCGGCCAGATGCCGATGCAGCGGCGCCTGCCGAAGCGCGGCTTCGCCAACCCGTTCCGGATCGAGGTGGCGCCGATCAATGTCGCCGCGCTCGAGAAGTTCGACGGTGAGGTCGACGTCGCCGCGCTCAAGGCGGCCGGCGTGGTCCCGCGCAAGGCCAAGATCGTCAAGGTCCTGGGCCACGGCAACCTCACCAAGAAGCTGACCGTTCGCGCTCACCGCTTTTCCAAGAGCGCGCGCGAGAAGATCGAGGCCGCCGGCGGCACCGTCGAGGTCATCGCAATCAAGACGTCCAAAGCGGCCGAAGCGTAGTCGACTCGGACGTGGTCCCGCGAGCCCGCCCCCCCCGGCGCCAAAGAATCACGCGCGAAGGACGTTAGCGTGGCGAACTCTCTCACGAATATCGGAAAAGTCCCGGAGCTGCGGAAGAGGATCCTCTTCACGCTCGCGCTCCTGGCGGTCTACCGCATCGGTGTCTTCGTCACCGTGCCGGGCGTGAACCGGGTCGAGATGGGCCGCCTGATCTCCGCAGGCGGCACCGGCTCGTTCCTGGGCATGTTCAACATGTTCTCGGGCGGTGCGCTCAAGCAGCTCTCGATCTTCGCGCTCGGCATCATGCCGTACATCAGCGCGTCGATTATCTTGCAGCTGCTCACGGTCGTCGTTCCCAAGCTCGACCAGCTCAACAAAGAGGGCGAGTCCGGGCGGAACAAGATCAACCAGTACACCCGCTACGGCACCATCGCGCTGTCATTGGTGCAGTCGTTCTTCATCGCCACCTGGCTCGAAGGGCTGGGGCGCGGTGGCGCCGGCGGCTACGGCGCCGGCCAGGTCGTGGTCGATCCGGGCTGGGGTTTCCGGCTGATGACCATGCTCACGCTAACCACGGGCACTGCCTTCATCATGTGGTTGGGTGAGCAAATCACCGAGCGAGGTATCGGCAACGGCATCTCGCTGATCATCTTCGCCGGCATCGTAGCCGGCATGCCGGACGGCCTTACCAGGTTGGCGTCGCGCAGCTCGATGGGCGACTTCAACCTGTTCAACGTGATCCTGTTGGTCGTCATCATCCTCGGTACGATCGCGGGTATCTGTTACTTCGAACGAGCACACCGAAAGATACCGGTCCAATACACCAAACGAATGGTGGGCCGGAAAATGTACGGCGGCACCCAGACGCACTTACCGTTAAAGATCAACGTCTCGGGCGTCATCCCGCCGATCTTCGCCTCCTCGATCCTGCTGTTCCCGGCGCAGATCGCCAACATGGTCGGCTCGCCCTGGATGCAGGAGATCGCCGGTGCACTGCAGCCCAGCGACTGGCGTTACAACGTCATCTACGTGGCGATGATCGTCTTCTTCACCTTCTTCTACACGGCGGTCACCTTCAACCCGGTGGACGTCGCGGACAACCTGAAGAAGGGCGGCGGCTTCATCCCCGGCATCCGGCCGGGCAAGAAGACCGCCGAGTACATCGATCGCGTGCTCACGCGCATTACCTGTGCCGGCGCGGTCTACCTGTCGGTGGTTTGTCTCCTGCCCGCGCTGCTGCGCAGCCGCATGCAGGTCCCGTTCTACTTCGGCGGCACCGGTCTCCTGATCGTGGTCGGCGTCGCCCTGGACACCGTGCAGCAGATCGAGTCGTACCTCATCACGCGCAACTATGAGGGTTTCACTGGCCCAAAGGGACCGCGGATCCGAGGGCGCACGACTCGTCGCTGATGCGGCGCGGGCTCGCCCGGGCCAAAGCCGACGTCGACGATGAGGATCCGCTACAAGTCTCGTGACGAGATCCGGCTCATGCGCGAGGCCTCCCTCGTGGTTGCCGAGATCCTCGACGCGTTGTGCGAGGCTGTGGCCCCGGGCATGTCGACGTGGGACCTGGACCAGATTGCGCGCAGCGAGATCAAGCGGACCGGCGTCAAGAGCGCCTTCCTCGGCTACTACGACTACCCGGCAGTGGTCTGCACCTCGATCAACGAGGTCGTCGTGCACGGCATCCCGCGCAAGGACGTGGTGATGGAGGGAGGCGACCTCATCTCCATCGACTTCGGCGTGTTCAAGCACGGCTTCTGTGGCGACTCGGCCCGGACCGTGTCGGTCGGCCCGCTCGAGGGACTGAGTGGCGAACGGCAGCAGCTGATCGAGGTGACCCGGGACGCCTTGCAGCTGGGCATCGAGCAGTGCCGCCCGGGAAAGCGCCTGGAGGACATTGGCCACGCGGTCCAGAGCCACGTGGAAGACAATGGATTTTCAGTAGTTAGGAGCTTCGTGGGGCACGGCATCGGCCGCGCCATGCACGAGGAGCCGGCGGTCCCCAATCACGGCAGCGCGAACCGCGGAAAGCGCCTGAAATCCGGGCTTGTGATCGCGGTGGAACCTATGGTAAACGCCGGGACCCACGAAGTTCAGGTCCTGGAAGACAAGTGGACGGCGGTTACCAAAGACCGCAGAAACTCAGCGCATTTCGAACACACAATTGCCATCACCGACGACGGTCCCTGGGTCCTCAGCCGTCCGTCGTCCTCGCCCGGTGAGCCCGGTCGCGACAGGTGATGCAAAGCGGGTCCGTCATGAAAGTCAGAGCATCAGTCAAACCGATTTGTCCCAAGTGCAAGATCATCAAGCGCAAGGGTGTGGTGCGCGTGATTTGCGAAAACCCGCGCCACAAGCAGCGCCAGGGCTAGCCAGAAGGCGCTGCCCCGAAGGTTAGAGAGAGAGACAGTCAACATGGCACGCATCGCTGGCGTAGACCTTCCCCGCTCGAAGCCGATTGGCATCGCGCTCACCTACATTTATGGCATCGGCCGGACCATGTCCAAGCGGGTGCTCGACGAGGCCGGCGTCTCCGCGGACAAGCGGACCGAAACGTTGGACGAGAACGACGTCCGCCGGATTCGCGATGTCATCGAGCAGAAGGTCAAGGTCGAAGGTGACCTGCGCCGCGAGATCTCGATGAACATCAAGCGGCTCATGGACCTCGGTTGCTACCGCGGTCTTCTCCACCGGCGCAATCTGCCGGCGCGCGGCCAGCGCACCCACACCAACGCGCGTACGCGCAAGGGCCCGCGGCGCCAGGCCGTGAAGAAGAAGAGCGTCGGCGGCAAGAAGTAGCCGAGCCTGCTGAAGATAGGAAGCTGCCATGGCACAGCCCAAGCGTCAGACCAAGAAAAAGGTCAAGAAGAACATCCAGACCGGCGTCGCGCACATCGCGGCGACGTTCAACAACACCATCGTCACCATCACCGACGTGTCCGGAAACGTCGTGTCGTGGTCGTCGGCCGGCCAGGTGGGCTTCAAGGGCTCGCGCAAGTCGACGCCGTTCGCCGCTCAGCTGGCGGCGGGCGCCGCGGCGAAGAAGGCGATGGAGCACGGCATGCGCAACGTGGCCGTGTACGTCAAGGGTCCGGGCGCTGGCCGCGAGTCGGCGCTGCGCGCGCTGCAGGGGGCCGGCTTCAAGATCAGCCTCATCCGCGACGTCACTCCGATTCCGCACAACGGTTGCCGGCCACCCAAGCGCCGGCGCGTCTGATCGAGGGTTATCCAATGGCCAGGTACACGGGTCCAGTTTGCCGGCTTTGCCGGCGCGAAGACATGAAGCTCTTTCTCAAGGGCGAGCGCTGCTACACCGACAAGTGCGGGTACGAGCGCCGCTCCTATCCGCCCGGCCAGCACGGCCAGGTGCGGCGGCGCAAGCGCTCCGACTACGGTGAGCAGCTGCGCGAGAAGCAGAAGGTCAAGCGCATCTACGGCATCGCCGAGCGCCAGTTCCGCGGCTACTACAACCGCGCAACCCGCATGAAGGGCGTCACCGGCGCCAACCTGATCCATCTGCTCGAGCGCCGGCTGGACAACGTCGTCTACCGCATGGGCTTCGTCAGCGACCACGCCGAGGGGCGCCAGCTGGTGCGCCACGGCCACTTCACCATCAACGGCAAGCGGGTCAACATCCCCTCGTACCTGGTGCGTCCGAATGACGTCATCGAGGTCCGCGAGCGCTCGCGCAAGATGACGCGCATCAACGAGGCGCTGGCGGCGGTCGATCGCCGCGGCGTGCCGGGGTGGATCGAGATCGAAAAGGACGCGTTCAAGGGCTCCGTCAAGGCGCTGCCCCAACGCGAGGACGTCACGCTGCCAATCCGCGAGCAGCTGATCGTCGAGCTCTACTCGAAGTAGCCCTCACTACCTCTAAGCACGAGCAACCCCAAGAGCAGCTCGGAGACGGACCCGAATGGATACAGCTACCAACGTCGACAAGGGCGAAACGCAGAGCCCCTTCATGGCGCGCAACTGGCGCGACCTGATTCGTCCCCGCATCCTGGAGACGGATGACAAGGCCGACACCTACGGCAAGTTCTCGTGCGAGCCGCTCGAGCGTGGGTTCGGTACCACCCTCGGGAACTCGCTGCGCCGGGTGCTGCTGTCGTCGCTGCAGGGCGCGGCCATCACCCACGTCCGCTTCGAGGGCGCGCTGCACGAGTTCACCTCGCTGCCCAACGTCGCCGAGGACGTCACCGATATCATCCTCAACCTCAAGGAGGTTCTCCTCCGCGTCGAGGAGCCGAAGACCTACACGGTCCGGATCGAGAGCGAGGGCGACGGCGAGATTACGGCCGGCGACCTCAAGCTCGTCGACGGCGTCACCGTGCTCAACCCCGAGCACCACATCGCCACCATCTCCGGCAGCGGGCGGATCAGCGCCGAGCTGACCATCCAGACCGGTCGCGGCTACGTCCCGGCCGAGCGCCACGGCATCGCCAACATGCCGGTCGGCACGGTGGCCATCGATGCGCTGTTCTCGCCCATCAAGAAGGTCAACTTCACGGTCACCAACGCCCGCGTCGGGCAGCAGACCGACTACGACAAGCTGACCCTGGAGATCTGGACCAACGGCGCCGTCGCCCCCGACGACGCGGTGGCGTTCGCCGCCAAGATCCTCAAGGAGCAGCTGCAGATCTTCATCAACTTCGAGGAGCTCGCCGAGCCGGTCGAGGCGCCGGTGGACGAGGAAGCCGAGAAGCTGAACGAGAACCTGTGGCGGACGGTGGACGAGCTCGAGCTTTCGGTTCGCTCGGCCAACTGTCTGCAGAACGCCAACATCAAGTACATCGGCGAGTTGGTACAGAAGACCGAGAGCGAGATGCTGAAGACCAAGAACTTCGGCCGCAAGTCGCTCAAGGAGATCAAGGAAATCCTCGCCGAGATGGGGCTGAGCCTGGGCATGAAGTTGGACAACTGGCCTGGACCGACCCCGCTCAAGAAGTAGCGGAGAATCGCAATGCGTCATCGCAAAGTTGGACGAAAGCTCGGTCGCAAGTCGCCGCACCGCCACGCCATGTACTCGAACATGGTGGCGTCGCTGGTGTCGCACGGCCGTATTGAGACCACCGAGGCCAAGGCCAAGGAGCTGCGCAAGATCGCCGATCGCACCATCAACTGGGGCGTGAAGGTGACCGACCTCCTGGCCAAGGATGCCAAGCAGCTGAACGGCGAGGAGCGGGCCAAGTTGGTCCACGCCCGCCGGATGGCCGGCCGCGTGCTCAAGGACGCGGGCGCCCTGAAGAAGCTGTTCGACGAGGTTGCTCCGGCGCTCAAGGGCCGGGCCGGCGGCTATACCCGCCTGCTCAAGACTCGCGTGCGGCGCGGCGACGCGGCCCCCATGGCCTTCGTCGAGCTGGTGGCAGAAGCGTAGGCTGCGAACTTCGCAGCTCTCTTCCACTATCTATCTCTGTGACGCCCGCCGCATCGGCGGGCTTTTCATTTGTGGTCAAAGGAGACCCTATGGGCACCGTCCGCACCATCTCCATCGTCCTCTCCCTCGCCATGGTGGCGCCGCTCGGCGGCTGCCGCAGCAGCAAGAACAACTCGAACAACCCGGACGGAGGTGGCGGCAATGGTGACGGCGGCGGTGGCGGCGACGACACCAAGATCCAGGACATCCAGAACGACAACATGCCGGTCGGCACGCTGGTCACTGTGCGCGGCGTGGTGGTCACAGCCATCGACACCTACGGCGGACGCACCGGCTCGGTCTACGTCGAGGAGCCCGAAGGCGGCGCCTACTCGGGCGTCCAGGTCTTCCTCACCGGCACCACCGCGGCCAGCCTGGCGGTCGGTGACCTGGTCGACGTCGAGGGCGCCCAGAAGGACGAGTTCGCGCTATCGAGCGACACCTCCGGCCGCACCCTGACCGAGCTCGACGCGCCGCAGGGCGGCACCGTCACGGTCACCAAGGTCGGCACCGGCACCGTGCCCGATCCCGAGGTCGTCATCCCCTGGGACCTGGCCAACGACGACGCCGAGGCCGAGAAGTGGGAGGGCGTCCTCATCCGCTTCGACGACGTCGGCGTCGTCTCGGCTCCGTACAACGCGACCAAGTCGGACCCGCTGCTGATGGACCTGACCGTCACCGGTCCCTACATCGTCGAGTCGGCCCTCGCCGACATCGGCACTCCGGCGCGCGACGACTGCTACGCCTCCATCACCGGCATCGGTGACTACTTCTTCGACTACAAGCTCCTGCCGCGCAGCGCGGCCGACCTGTCCACCGGCGGCACCAACTGCCTGCCGCAGGAAGAGGGCGCCACCGACTGCGCCGACACGATGGACAACGACCACGACGGCTACACCGACTGCGCCGACATCTCCTGCCAGGATACCGTCCCGTCCTGCACGGTGGACACGACGATCGTGGACATCCAGAACGGGACGATCATCTCGGGTACCGCCGTCAAGCTGACCGGCGTCGTCGTCACCGGCGTCGATCAGGACAGCTGGAATCTCTGGGTTGCCGACGCGACGCAGGCGGCGCAGTACAACGGCATCTACCTCTTCCGCGGCTACAAGGGTACGCCTACGCTGCCAGGCAACGTCATCGCAGGCGCCAAGGTGGACGTCCAGGGACGCGTCTCCAAGTACAAAGGATTGACCGAGATTTCCGATCCGACGATCACGGTCACCCCGCCGCCGGCCGGAACGCCGACTCCGCTGACGGGCGTTGCTTTTGCTGACCTCGCGTCGGATGCCAACAACGGGCCGTACAAGGGCGTGCTGGTTCAGACCACCGGAGCCTTCTCCGTGGACAACGCGGACCTCGGCTTTGGCCTGTTCTCGGTGACCGACGGCACCGACACGATCGTCATCGACACTTCGATCTTCGGAGCCACGGTGACGGCGGGGGACTGCTTCAGCTCGCTGACCGGCATCGTCCACCACGCTGACCCCACGACTGGGACGTTCGTTCCCGCTCTCGAGCCCTCGGCCCAGGCCGACCTGGTGTCGACGACCTGCCCGTAGGCGGCGGTCACCGTCTCCCCACCCCCCCCCGCGCGCGGCGGAGGGGGCCAGGTCTACAGGCTGTTGAGGGCCCGCACGGCCTCGAACAGGTCGCCGACCGAGTAGAAGTCGACGGTCACGAAGTTGGGCAGGGAGCCGGAGGCGGTCTGGCAGTCGCGTGCCGTGTCGAGGAGGAACGGGTCGGCGTTGGTGACGTCGGCCTCCTCCGGCACCGGGCGCGTGCGGGTGAGGAAGTGGTTGAGGATGAACAGCGGGTTGTTCGCATCGCCGCGGCCCAGGTCGCAGGAGAAGTCGGTGATCTCGCGGGCGGCGTACGGGTTGTCCCAGGCGTGGGCCCAGACGTCCATGTACCAGTCGTAGGCGCCGCCACCGTCGTCGTCGGTGAAGACCACCAGGCGCTCGTCGGCGTCGATCAGCTCGCGCAGGGTCGGCCACGGCGTGCCCGGCTGCTGGGCGTGGACGTAGCGGTCGGCGCCGCTGGCGGCGAAGGCGGCCGCGGTGTCGTCGGCGGTGACGTACGACTCGAAGATGATGGTTACGATCTCGCCGCGGTTGTTGTCGAGGAACCGGCGGATGTCGGTGAGGCCGTCGACCAGGGGCTCGTTGCCCAGCTGGCACAGGTTGTGACAGAGGTACGGCTCGCCCTGCCAGGGATGGGTGTCGAGCATCAGCGCGCGCACGCCGTCGGCCAGCTGGTGGGGGATGCCGTAGGACTGGTTGGGGATCGACCAGCCGTCCTCCTGGTTGGACATGGCGTTGTGCGTCGTCGGGTAGACCACCTGGTCGTAGCGGCGCGCGCACAGGCGGGCGGCGCCGTTGCAGGTGTCCGGCACCGGCACCGGCTCGCTGCTGCACGCCGCCAGCGCGACGCACAGGACCCAGGCGGAGCGGCCCATTGGCGCAGCGTATCACCGCGGGGGTGCGTGCTACAGTCCCGCCGATGGCCACGACTCCGCGCGTTCGCAAGGCGGTGATTCCAGCCGCCGGGCTGGGCACACGCTTTCTGCCCGCGACCAAGGAGATCCCCAAGGAGATGCTGCCGATCGTCGACGTGCCGACGATCCAGCTCATCGTCGAGGAGGCGGTCGCCGCGGGCATCGAGGAGATCATCATCGTCAACGGTCGCGGCAAGGGGGCGATCGAGGATCACTTCGACCACGCCTTCGAGCTGGAGCAGACGCTGCGCGATCGGGGCAAGGAGGAGCTCCTGGCCCAGGTCGAGCGCATCTCGACCATGGCCCGGGTGGTGTCGGTGCGGCAGAAGCGGCCGCTGGGACTGGGCCACGCGGTGCTGTGCGCTCGCGACGTGGTCGGCGACGAGCCGTTCGCCGTGATGCTGGGCGACGACCTGATCGCCAACCGCGACGAGCCGGGCATCGGCCAGCTCATCTCGGTGCACGAAGAGACCGGCCGCGCGGCGATCTCGGTGGTCGAGGTGCCCGAGGGGCAGGAGCACCTGTACGGTATCGTCGCCGGCGATGACGACGGCGCAGGCCGCGTGCGCGTGCGGCAGATGGTCGAGAAGCCGGCGCCCGGTACGGCGCCGTCGCGCAGCGCCATCGTCGGCCGCTACGTCCTGCCGGCCCGGGTGTTCGACCTGATCGCGGAGACGCCGCCGGGGCACGGGGGCGAGATCCAGCTGACCGATGCGTTGCGCGGGCTGGCCGCTGCCGAGCCAGGAGTCCTGGGGGTACCGGTGCGCGGCACGCGCCACGACGCAGGCGACCGGTTGGGGTACCTGCGCGCAAACCTCTGCTACGCGCTCGAACGCGACGACCTGCGCGCCGATCTCCTGGCGTTCATGGCCGAATTGGTGCGAAACGGCTGATTGCGTGGGCGGGGTGGACCGCACCCCGCTTTCGTGCCACGGTCCCGCGGTGCCCTCTTCGGCCACGCGTTCCGAGGCCGCTGCCAGGCGGCTCAGCATCACCCGCCTGGCCGGCGGAGCACACGCCGCTACCCCGGCCGCCGACGTCATCGCCGGCTTCGAGCGCGCCGCCTACAACGACGCCATCGGGCTGACCGCGGAGCGCAACCGCAACGTCCTGTACGCGCTCGACCGCCGCGAGCAGATGCTGGTCGGCGCCGGGTTGTCGACCGTCACCTGGATGGAGTCGCCCAACCGCTACTTCGCGCTCATGCTGGCGGCGCCGAGCCGCTGAGGGGCTGGCGGAGGCGTATGCAGTTCGCCGAGGTCGCGGTGCAAGCCCCGGTCTCCGGGTTGTTCTCCTACCGGGTGCCCGAGCGCCTGCGCGGACGGCCGCTGGTCGGTGCCCGCGTGCTGTTGTCGTTCGGCGGGCGGGCGGCCACCGGCGTGGTCGTGCGTGTGAACGACCAGCCGCCGGCCGACGTCGACAAGATCCGCGAGCTCGACGGCCTGCTCGAGCCGGAGCCGCAGGTGTCGTCCGAGCTGCTCGAGCTGTGCATGTGGATCGCCAACTACTACGAGGCGCCACCGGGAGAGGTGATGCGCGCGGCGCTGCCGGTCGGCACTCGCGGCGGCGCGGCGCAGCGGGTCGAGCTGACCGAGGCCGGGCAAAAGGTCGCGGCCGGCGGCGGCGGGGCGTTGCCGCGGCAGCAGCGCGAGCTGACCCTGGCGCTGGCCGAGGCCGGCGGCACCGCGACCAAGAAACAGCTCCTCGGCGGGCGCGCTCGCAGCCGCGACGTCGCCGAGCTGGTCGAGGCCGGGTTGGCTCGCTTTCAGCTGGTCGCCGACGCGCCGCGGGTCAAGGCCAAGACCGTGCGCGTGGCGCGTCTGGCAAGGCCGCTCACCGACGACGACCGCGCCGCCCTCGACAGGACGCCGGCCCGCCGCGCCGTGATCCAGGCGCTGGAGGAGCTGGGCGGCGAGGCCGACGTCACTGCGTTGCGCCAGGCCCACCCTCGGGCGTCCGACCACGTGCGCGCGCTGGCCCGCGCCGGTCTGGTCGAGCTCGACGAGCGCCAGGTGCGCGGAGTTGCTGCCGTCGGCACCGGCCTGCGCGCCGACGTCGCCCCGCCGGAGCTCAACGATCTGCAGCGCGCCGCGCTGGCCGAGCTGGAGGCGGCGCTGGACGCCGGCAGCTTCGCGCCGTTCCTCCTCCACGGTGTCACCGGCAGCGGCAAGACCGAGGTCTACCTGCACGTCATCGCCCGTGCGCTGGAGGCGGGCAAGGGCGCCGTCGTCCTGGTGCCGGAGATCTCGCTGACGCCGCAGCTGGCCGCGCGCTTCCGCGCTCGCTTCGGCGATCAGGTCGCGGTCTTGCACAGCGGGCTGACCGACCGAGAGCGCTACGACGAGTGGCAGCGGCTGCGCCTGGGCGAGGCGCACATCGCGCTGGGCGCGCGCTCGGCGGTGTTCGCACCGGTGGCCGACCTGGCCGTAGTCGTGGTCGACGAGGAGCACGACTCGTCGTTCAAGCAGGAGGAGGGGGTTCGCTACCACGCCCGCGACGTCGCCCTGGTTCGCGCCCAGCGCGCCGGCGCCGTCTGCGTGCTCGGCTCGGCGACGCCGTCGCTCGAGTCGTTCCACGCCGCGCAGACCGGGCGCTACCGGCTGCTGGCGCTGCCCGAGCGGGCGACGCCGCGGCCGCTGCCGTCGGTCGAGCTGGTCGATCTGCGGGTCTACAAGGCCGAGAGTGAGGCGATGCTGACCGCACCGCTCGCCCAGGCGATCGAAGAGACGCTGGCGCGCGAGGAGCAGGTGATCCTGTTCCTCAACCGCCGCGGCTTCTCCACCTTCGTGGTCTGTCGCTCGTGCGGCCACGCCTTCCGCTGCGAGCACTGCTCGGTGTCGCTGACCTATCACCGGTCGCGCGACCGGATGATCTGCCACTACTGTGGTTTCAGCCAGCGGGTGCCGACCGCCTGTCCGTCGTGCGGCGCCGCCGACGGCATCGTGCGCAAGGGGATGGGCACCGAGAAGGTCGCCGACGCCATCGCCGCGCGCTTCCCCAAGGCCCGGGTCGCGCGCCTGGACCGCGACGTCGCCAGCGGCGCCGGCATCGAGGTGATCCTCGGCCGCGTCGCCCGGCGCGAGGTCGACATCCTGGTCGGCACGCAGATGGTCACCAAGGGGCACGACTTTCCCGCGGTCACCCTGGTCGGCGTGCTGTGCGCCGACACCGGTCTCAGCCTGCCGGACTTCCGCGCCGCCGAGCGGACCTTCCAGCTGCTGACCCAGGTGGCCGGCCGCGCCGGGCGGGGCGAGCGCGCCGGGCGGGTGCTGATCCAGAGCTACCGCACCGACGCCGAGGCGATCGCGGCCGCCGCCGAGCACAGCTACGACCTCTTCTCCCGCGCCGAGCTGGTGGTCCGCGAGGAGCTGGGCTACCCGCCGTTCGGCCACCTGGTGGCGATGCGCCTGGACGGCCCGGATGCCGGCGAGGTGGCCGCCGCTGCCCGCATCCTGGCCGACCGCGCCCGCGCGCTGGCCGACCGCGTCGCCGCAGGCGTTACCGTGCTCGGCCCGTCGGAGGCGCCGCTGGCCCGGCTGAAGGGGCGCACCCGCTGGCACCTGTGGCTGCGGGCGCCCGAGCGCAGGTCGCTGCGCCAGGTCGTGCGCGGCCTCGAACGGGCCGGAGCGCCGGTCGGTCGCGTGCGACTGACCGTGGACGTGGATCCCGTATCTGCGCTGTAGTAGCGTGGTTTCGAGCGGGGATGAGCCATCGGTGTCCCCCGGAACGGAAGTCTCTTCGCACATCGCGGACCCTCTCGTCCGATGGCGGCGTTGCCCGTCGGTCGCTGTGGTCCACCCAACTCCCTCCTCGCGCCTTGCCCTCGAACGAGATGACCTCGC
>Ga0114931_10007777_pt1 | contig 13057 bp, 11 predicted proteins | sample 2SBtaG_FD_89579 | JGI IMG/M metagenome (GOLD analysis project Ga0114931, IMG submission 89579) | Deep subsurface microbial communities from Kolumbo volcano to uncover new lineages of life (NeLLi) - 2SBTROV14_V59a metaG | ecosystem: Environmental > Aquatic > Marine > Volcanic | place: Kolumbo... | reverse complement strand
GGACAGCACGGTACCGTGCAACACCGATGCCGATTGTTCGTCGGTCGGTGCCGGCACCTGCAGTTCGGACGGCAGCGGCGTCTCGCCGCGCTTCCCGAACGACTGCGATGGCGACAGCTTCGTGTGCTCGGATACCGGCGACGGCCTCCATGGCGAATGCGCCAGCAAGTCGGACACGTTCTGCGACGGCGTCACCCATCCGGACGGTACGGGTTTTCTCAAGTGCGCCACCAACGCGGATTGCGCCATCCTGAACCCCGAATGCGGCGGGGACTGCGGAAACTGCACGCTGTCAAGTCAGCGGGCCTGCTTCCTGCCCGACATCACGGTATCGGGTCATCCCTCGCAGGATACCACCACCGTGGCGGGCAACTTCTGCATCGCGGGTCTCGGGTCTTCCGGCTCCTCGGTCAATACGGCCGCCGGTCTGGCCGGTCCGGCTCGAATCGCCATCGACTTCGAGTTGAACCCGTTCTGTGACAGCCCGCCGACCAAGTCCTTCGTCGGCAACGGCGGGAACTGCAACCGCTAGGACCCAAGTCCGACTCGTTTGAGACGGTCAAAACCCCCCGCGCCCTTCCCGGGCGCGGGGGGTTTTTGTTGGACGTTCCTCGCCTTTTGCGTTACATCTTGCGGCCCGTGCTTGCGCCTCGCGGTAGGGTCGCGAAGTAGGCCGCCGGTGCGACAACGACTGCCGTTTGCCGCACGCGACCGTCGGGAGCAGATCTTCCTAGGTCCACCAACCCGGAGAGAAAGCCGTCATGAGTATCAAGACCGAAGCCTGGGTATTACACGCCGGCGAGAAAGGAGCCGCTCCGCAGGCGGCCGAACTGGCTCTCGAAGCCTTCGAATTCGACGACCCGGGGCCCGAGGAAGTCCTAGCGAGTCCGCTGTTCGGCTGCATGGAGGGCAATATGGGGCATGCACTCGACCGCCGGCCGATCGATATCTGCCTTGCCCGCGGCGAACAGCGTTGCGTGGTGGGGAACGCCGGCGTGATGCGTATCGACAAATGCGGCTCGGCGGTGACAACGGTCAAAGAAGGTCAGGTCGCATTGCTCTTCTGCAACGGTTCCTGGGACGCGTACGGCTACCCGAAACAGATCTTCGGATACGACACACCGAACACCATCGGGGTACTGGCGCGGCGTCACAAAGTCCACGAGTTGCAGGTGATCCCGCTACCCGAAGCGACCACACACTCGCTCGAACAGTGGGCGGCGTTTTCTCTTCGCTACATCACGGCCTGGTCCAATTGGGAATTGGCATTCGGAACCTTGCGTCTGCTCGTCGATGAGCGCGAGCTTCCGCGGCCGATGGTCTGGGGTTGGGGCGGTGGTGTCACCATGGGCGAACTGGCCTTAGCCAAACACTACGGTTGCGATGTAACCCAGATCGCTTCCACCGATTCCAGGCTGGCGACCATCGAAGCGTTGGGGATCAGGCCGCTGGACCGACGACCGTTCAAGGACCTGTACTACGACAAGAAGCGTTTCAGAAAAGACCAAGAATACACCGACAAATACTTGACCGCCGAGAGGCTCTTCCTCGGTGAGGTCGCCGAGATCAGCGATGGCGCCATGGTCAACGTCTTCATCGACTTCGTAGGCGTGCCGGTACTGCGAGCCACCCTCAAGGCGCTGGCGCGCGAGGGAGTTGTCACCACCGCCGGCTGGAAAGAGGGGATGCTCATCGAACTCGTTCGCGCGACGGAGTGCATCGCGCGCCATCAGCACGTGCACACGCACTACGCGAAATACAGCCAGGGCGTACGCGCGGTGGAGTTCGCGGAAAAGCACGGCTGGCTGCCTCCGCTGGACGGCAAAGTCTATGCCTACGAAGACATCCCCAAACTCTTTGAGGATTATAAGAACGGCAAGGTCGGGTGGTTCCCCATTTTCAAGATCAACGACGTTTGAGCGAAAACAACGTTTGAGCGAAGGAGAACGAATGGAAATCAAAAAACTCGCAGTCCTCGGTGGCGGCCAGATGGGTGCCGGAATCACGGAAGTCGCCGCCATGAACGGCGTCGCCGTGACCCTGATCAAGGCCACCCCGGGAGTCTCCTACCAGGCCCGCGCCGGCATCGAAAAAAGCCTCGGGCGCCAAGTCGAACGCGGCAGGCTCGAGCAGACCGTCGCCGAGCAAACCATCGAGCGCATCACCTTCACCGACGAACTGGGGAGCGCAGCAGACGCCGATCTGTTCATAGAATCGGTCATCGAAGACCTCGAGGTCAAACGAGAGAAGTTCACCCAAGTCGACGCTATCATGAAGCCCGAAGGGATTCTCGCCAGCAACACGTCGACCCTGGGGATCACGGCAATGCAGGAAGCCACCGGACGGCCCGACCGTTTTCTCGGCCTGCATTTTTTCAACCCGGCGACGGTCATGAAGCTCGTCGAAGTCGTCCCGACCGAAACAACCGCCGCTGATGTAACCGCGAGTGCCGTGGATTTTGTCGAAAAACTGAAGAAGACACCGGTGCTCGTTAAGGATCGCGCGGGGTTTATCGTCAACCGGCTTCTTACGCCGTACATGTGCGATGCGATTCGGTGTCTGGAAGCGGGGCTTGCCGATGTCGCGGGTATCGATACGGCGATGCAGCTCGGCGCCAACCATCCCATGGGGCCCCTGGCCCTGGCCGATTACATCGGCTTGGACATCGTGGCCGCGATGGCGACCAACTTGTTCGAAAGCTTCGGCCAAGAGCAAATGGCCGCGCCGGCATTGCTCAAGAAGCTGGTTGCCGAAGGCCAACTCGGGCGCAAAACGCAACTGGGCTTCTATGACTACTCCCCACGCCCCGCGGTACCCAACCCCGCTCTGGCGAAGTAGACCGGCAACCCCATAGCCGGGGTGCACTCGAAGCAGAGGGTTCTAGGTTTGCGACGGCATCGGCTGGTTGCGCGGATCACCCGCACGCAGCCGAGGACTCTACGAACCCGACCAAGCCCTCGGCTACCGAGTGCACCTCGGAGAGGCTCAGGACCGTGTCTCCGCAGGTCTCGAGCCAACGCTCGGGAATCGACCCGTCGCCGAGATATGCGCCGGCGATCGCCCCCGTCATCGAAGTGATCGAACAACTCGCCCCGCCGAGTCCGAGAGCTTCGACGATCGAGTCTTCGAAGCTGTTCGCATGGCGGGCGAAACAAAAGGCCGCGGTAGCGACCGAGCCGAGCGCCGTAGGCGCATTGCCGAGGCGCTCGACCAATACTGCACGGCGTAAATTCTTACGCCCGACGAGTTCGGCCGCCGTACGCATACGCGCCGCGAACTCGCGCGTTCGGCATTGCAAGGCCAACGAACGTAGAAACCCTTCCGCATCAATCGGCCGGCCCGCCGCTTGCAAAGCCATCGCCACCGCCAGAGCCTGCAGTACCGCACCCTCGATCGCGAGGACGTGGCCGTGGGTGACCGCGGCGGCCTGCTCCGCTGTCCAGCGCAAACGATCCACGTCTCCGGCAAAAGCGAGCCCCAAGGGGGCCGACCGCGTCGCCGCGCCGTTGCCGAAAGATGCCCGTCCGCCCGGCCCCGCCGCCGCGCGTTGCCACGCCTCTCCATTGCAGAGCCTTTCCAACACGCGCTCCGTTCCGCGACCGTAGCCTCGGTCGCCGTCGTAGGTATCGGCCAGACGGCGGGCGAAGTCCTCTGCGGCAAACGCTCCGCCGGCGGCCACGACGGAGGAGGCTAACGCCAAGGTCATCAATGTCGCCGCTCCGTAGGGTCCCGGACTCAGCACCCGCAGCGAGTCGGAATCCGCGAAGCGTTGCTCCACCAAGCGTCGCTCGAGACCTTGCACGCGAACACCCATGCCGTCGCCCACCAGCACGCCGAGCAGGCACCCGGCAAATCTGTCTTTTCTGTCGGTCATTGAACCCGTTCATCTAATTTGTCATAAACACGCGGGAAATATGAGAAAGCTCCTCATCACCGGAATCTCCGGCGGCCAGGGTCGGCTGCTCGCCAAACGCGTGGCCGATTCATGGGAGGTCGTCGGCGTCGACCGCATTCCCTGGGAGGGAGCACCGCGCGAGATCCGCATGACGACCATGGATCTTCGCACCAAGCGTTTCGAGGACATTTTCCGCGTGGAACGCCCCGACGCAGTGGTGCATTTGGCTTTTATACGCCATTTCCGCACCGACCCTCAGGTACGCCACGAAGTCAACGTAGAAGGAACACGCCGGCTTCTCGAACACTGCGCCGAATACAGCGTACAACAGGTAATCGTGCTGTCGAGTTCCTATGTATACGGCGCCTTGCCGGAAAACCCCATGTACGTCGACGAAGATCACTCGCTCAACATTTCGCGTACCTTCCCCGAACTGCGCGACTTGGCGGAAGTAGAGGGCCTGGTATCGACTTTCCTGTGGCGTTATCCCGAAATCGCAACCTCCATCCTGCGCCCGGTCAACACATTGGGCTATTACGTCCACAGCGCCATCGGGAGTTATCTCAAGCTCGATTTGGTACCGACCGTTTCGGGGTTCAATCCGATGATGCAGTTCATTCACGAAGAAGATGTCAGCGAAGCGATCGCGTTGACACTCGAGAAAAATCTACGCGGGGTCTTCAACGTGGTCGGACCGGGTGCCGTGCCGCTCAAAACGGCCTTGCGGGCGATCGGCATTCAGAGAATCTCAGTTCCCGATTTCATCGCGCGGACGGTGATCGGCCAATTGTTCCGTTTCAATCTTTATCAATTTCCACCCGACGCTATCGACTTCATCAAGTACCCCTGTACGATTTCGGGCAAGCGATTCGAGCAGGCGACGAATTTTCAACCCCTATTTTCTCTGGAGGATACCTTTGCGAGTGTCGTGCGGTGAGAGTTTGTCGGCCATGAATCTCGGCGGTCTGCTACACACGGGTGTGGAATCCCTCACCTCATTCACCGATTTTTGGGGAGACCTCCGCGAAGAACTCAACGCCAAGATCGATGCCGTCCCCGCCGATGTGAACGAATACGGATACGACCCCTGGGGCTTCAATCCGGAGGTCTGCAAACGCGCATTTCTGCCCTCGGCCATTTTGTACCGTTACTATTTTCGCTGCATCACGAATGGGGCCGATCGTTTTCCGAAAGGGCGCATGCTGTTGATCGGCAACCACGGCGGGCAGGTCGCGTTCGACGGCGCCATGGTAGGCGTAGCCTCGATCCTCGAAGCCGACCCTCCGCGGCTCGCACGCGGCATGGGCGAATACTGGCTCGGCACGATCCCCTGGTTCAACGTCTTCATGGACCGAGTGGGCAGCGCCGTGGGGACACCGAAAACCTGCATCGATATGCTCAACCGCGAAGAATGCGTCCTGGCCTTTCCAGAGGGCGTACGCGGGATGAACAAAACCTACGCGGACGCCTACCAGTTGCAGGAGTTCGGGCTGGGTTTCATGCGCCTTGCGCTCGAGACCGATACCCCGATCGTGCCGTTTGCGGTGGTCGGGTCCGAAGAACAGGCACCTGGGATCGCAAATTTCAAAGGTTTGGGACGGATGCTCGGCATGCCCGCTTTTCCGATCACGCTGACGTGGCCTTGGCTCGGACCTCTCGGCATGGTACCCCTGCCTACGCATTATCACATCGAGTTCGGCGAGCCCTTGCATTTTCACGGCGATCCGAACGACGACGATCGTACCATTCGCGAGAAGGTCGACGAAGTGAAAGCCACCATCCAATCGATGCTGCGCCGCGGTCTCGCCGAGAGGACGAGCATATTCTTTTGAGGCGTAACGACGAACAAAAGCGCTGACATGGACGACATACCGGGAAGAAAGCGCGTTTTCATACTCGGCGGCGGAGCCGCTCTCGGCGCCCATCAAGTCGGCGTCATCCGCTACCTGGAAGAAATCGGAATCAAACCCGACGCGCTGATCTGCAGTTCGATCGGGGTGATCAACGGCTGTGTCTACGGCACCGGCGGAGTGATGGCTTTGGAGGAGCAGTGGCGCAACTTCCACTCGCTGTCCAAGGTCATGTATCCGACACGCAAGGACAACCCGATCACAGGTCTTTCGATGTTCTCGATCGAGAGGATCGCCTCAGCCATCGAAGAGTTCATCGACTTCCCCAAGCTCCTCGACAGCAGGCTCGACCTCGAGTTCATCCTGTTGAATCTCTCCCGCGGACGCGGAGAGATGTGGTCGCAATCGATGTGTCGGGACTGGCGCGAACTGCGCGCCGTGAGTCGAGCCGGTTATTCCATCCCGCCGTTGTTTCCGCCGGTCGAGATCCGCGGCGAGTACTTTACCGACGGCGGCCTGGCCTGGAACATCCCCCTCGAACACGCGCTCGAGGTCAACGCCACCGAAATCTACGTTTTGGCGCCCATATCGAGCCAACTCCCCTACCATGCTGAGTTCCGTTCGGCCTTCAGCTACTACAAGCGCCTCCTCGACGTACTCTGGCGAACGATCGGCAACATGGGACATCTGTACGCCCGTATCGAAGACGGGCGTTTCCACGGCGTGCCGGTCACGATCATCGAGCCGGGAGAGGAACTGTCGGGGTTCAGCCCGCTGTCGTTGTTCAATTCGACGCCCAAGCAGGCGGGGCGATTGATCGCCGCCGGCTACCGGGACGCCAAGCGTACCATCGAACGCCCGGCGGGCGCCGTAAGGACGGATCGGGCAAAAGCCGTTTGAACCGGCTCATCCGGGGGGCAGACGGGCAAACATGCAATAGCCGCCCGACGCTTTGCAATTCGGTCACCCTTGGTGACTGCGTAAGCGACGGAATCGACTTGCCGGGCGGGGACTTTTTGTCGGCGTATGGGGCTGTCGGTGGCACGCCGCGTGCAAGAAAATTCGACGGTGGCGACACAACCGTACAATACCGCTCGCTTTCTGATCGAGCCCATAAATGCACGCAAGATTCTCGCTCCCGAGGAACTCGATCACGACCCCCAGACACGGACCCGTGCTCACGAGGCCTTCGCGTCGGCCCCAGGGGTTCCGCAACCGGACACCGGTGCGTCGTTGCTCGAGGAACTGCTTTCAAGCCTCGGCGGAGCACCCGTCGCCCGCACGCACGATGCTCTGGAAGCGATGTCGGTGCTCCCTTCGACCCGGTTCACCAGCAAGCTCAAGGCTGTGGCGGCCATGGCCGCGTCGCGATTGTACGCCGCCGAGAGCATGGCCTACCGGACCGCGGGAGGCATTCTCGAGGGAATAGGCTCGCGGCCGACGTTGATCGACCTGCAGACGGCTCTTCGCGCGCTCCCGGTGGAGTACGTGGTAACCCGGCGCTACGCCTTCGAAAACCTGACGGCGGCCACCGACCGCCTTCTCGAGGAATTGCGCAAGGCCAACCCGTATCTTCGCATCCTCCTGCGCGATGCGAGGCCGCGAACGGCCGCCGACCGAGGAGCCATAGCGCAAATGGTGCTCGACCGCTGCGAAGCCGGAGGACAAGGGTCGGGGCTGGCGGCACTCAGCCCCGAGCAATTTCCGGCCTTGGCCGTGCGTCGAGACGGCAGCCCGGGGCACGAGCGCCCCGATTGGATCCTCGGCCAAGAGCAGATGGCGGTGGAATCGGCCAAGTTGCTGGGGGCGCGCGTTCTCACGCTTCTCAGGGCGGTCGATCATCCTCTCCCCGAGGAGATCAACGAACGACTTCTCGACCTCATGATCCAGATATACGCCCTCGACAGTTCAGTCGTTCGCACGGTCCAGCTTCTCAAAGCACGGGGCATCGAGAAGGCCAAGGTACAGTGCGACCTGACGGCTCTCCACGCCGCCGAGGCTACCGCGGCGATCCGCAACACCGGCCGCCGGCTGTTGCGTCACTACACCGGTCCCGGCGGAACGCGCGACCTCATTGCCGGACTGTCGATCATTTCCGGACGCGATTTGGACGGAACCAGTGATCGCGTCGTCGCGCACTTCGTCGAAGCGGGACTCGCACGCGTTTAGGCAGCGGCGTTTAAGCCGCTCGGTCCTCGTCGTGGCGGCGTTCGTCGGCGTAACCACCGCGCAGATCGCCGGTACGCGTGACGCTTTCGCCCACTTGGGGCGCATCAGTTACTCCTACGTGGCCATCGAAGGCCGGACGGTCAGCTACCGCATTCGCTTCGCGGCCCACCTCATCCCGGGAATCCGAACCGGGCCCGACGGGAGAACCGACCGGCGTGCCGTTCTCGACGGCGAAGCAGAGCTTTCGCAGTGGCTCGAATCCGGGATCGGGGTAGTCGCCGGCGGCGGTGCTTGTCAGCCTAGTCTCCAAGACATCCTCGGACCCGACACGAGGGACGACCTGACCGTCACTTTGTCGTATCGATGCCCGTCGAAGGTTTCTTCGCTGCGAATCGAATTCCACCCCTTCGACACCGTTCAGCCCGAGTTTCGCAACATCGTCTCGATTCGCCGGGGTGCCCAGCGTTGGAGTTACGTATTTTCGCCCGGTGCACCGCTGGTAACACTCGGCGCAGACTCAGCCGGTGGAAACTCCGTCACACGAGCCCACGGCGGATTCGCAGACTTTTTTCTCCTCGGAGTCCAGCACATCCTCACCGGCTACGACCACCTCCTGTTCCTGTTGGCTCTGCTTTTGCTCGGCGGCAGTCTTAGGCATCTGGCCGGAATCATCACCGCGTTCACCATCGCCCACAGCATCACCCTCGCGATGGCAACCCTCGACCTGTTTCGCCTCCCTCCCGGGCCGGTCGAAATCGCCATCGCCGCGAGCATCGTTTACGTCGCGGTCGAAAACCTGCTCGTCTCCGAGGCCGATCACCGCTGGATCGTAACGTTCTTCTTTGGTCTCGTGCACGGATTCGGGTTCGCCGGCGTCCTCCGCGAGGCAGGCCTTACCGCCGGCAACACAGCGATTCCCCTGCTCGCGTTCAACCTCGGTGTCGAGGTGGGCCAACTGGCCGTCGTGCTGCCCACCGTGCCGGTTCTTACCTTGATGAGGGCGCGGTTTGGAGAACGAAGAGTGCGGATCCCCCTTTCGTGGATCATTATCGCAATCGGAGGATATTGGATCTTCCAGCGCTTGTGATTGGACGTCTGCCCCGTGTCCCGTCTATGATTACCAGCTATGCACGATTCGGCCATTGATCTATCCAGGATCGGCGCCGCCGTTTTCGATATGGGCGGCGTCATTCTCGCGGGCGGTCCCAGCGATGTACGCGCATTCGGTGCCCGCGTCGGCCTCGACGCCCAATCCTGGGCCGAATTGCGGCGCGAGATTTTCGGAAACGAAGGCGTGTGGGCGTCGATCGAACGGGGGGAAATCAGTTTCGAACAGTTTTGTGCACACATGATCCGGCGTATTCGCGAGCGTGGCGGCACCGCCGATCCGAAACTTGCCGCCCAATTCATGGGCGACCGGGCGGAAGCCGAACAGAGAAAACGCATACGACGGAGCGTGATCAACGCGATCAAACGTATACGTACGCGGATGCCGACGGCTTTGCTGACCAACAATATTGTCGAGTGGCGGCCGACGTGGAGTCGGATCCTCGACGTCGACGCCATGTTCGACGTGATCGTCGATTCCAGCGAGATCGGGATGCGTAAGCCGGAACCCGGCATCTACGAGCATACCCGCGCAGCGCTCGGTGTTGCACACACCGACATTTTTTTCGTCGACGATATCGGCCAGAATCTAAAAACCGCTCGCCAATTAGGGTGGCAAACCCTTCTGTATACCGACACCGATGAAGTGCTCGGCATACTCGAACGGATCGCCGAAGCGGCTGAACCGAAAGGCGGGGGGCCGGCGTGAAGCGAATCCAAAGTCGAATCAGCGCCGGCGACGCTCAATTCCAGGCCAATGCCGCCGCCCTAAAAGCTCTCGTTGCGGAGCTAACCGACAAGCTCGACAAGGCCCGACGGGGCGGACCGGCGCGCGCCCGACAGTTGCACAGCAGTCGCGGAAAACTCCTGGTTCGCGAACGGATCGACCGTCTCATCGATCCCGGGTCACCGTTCCTCGAACTGTCGCCGTTGGCGGCCGACGGCCTCTACCGTGGCGGGGCACCGAGTGCGGGAATCGTGACCGGCATCGGCAGCATCGCCGGACGGCGCGCGATGGTGATCGGCAATGACGCTACGGTGAAAGGAGGTACCTACTTCCCGATAACGGTCAAAAAACACCTGCGTGCGCAGGAGATCGCCCTCGAGAATGCCCTGCCCTGCATCTACTTGGTCGATTCGGGTGGGGCATTCCTACCCATGCAAGACGAAGTGTTTCCCGACCGCGACCACTTCGGGCGGATTTTCTACAACCAGGCCAACATGTCGGCCGCCGACATTCCGCAAGTCGCCGTCGTCATGGGCTCATGCACGGCGGGCGGCGCCTACGTACCGGCAATGTGCGACGAAACCGTGATCGTGGCCAAGCAAGGTACCATCTTTCTCGGCGGACCGCCGTTGGTAAAAGCGGCCACCGGCGAAGACGTCAGCGCCGAAGATCTCGGAGGCGGGGACTTACACACCCGCGAATCCGGCGTCAGCGACCATCTCGCCGACGACGATGCCGACGCCATCCACGTGGCACGGCGCATTTTCGAAAACCTACCGCCGTCGGGAACATGCCCGTGGGAAAGGTCCGAACCCGAAGACCCTTTTTACGATCCCGAAGAAATCTACGGGATCGTTTCGGCGGATCGCCGTAAGCCGTTCGACGTTCGCGAAATCATCGCTCGTATCGTCGACGGCAGCCGTATGCACGAATTCAAGCCCCGCTACGGGACCACCATCGTCACCGGCTTTGCGCGCATTCACGGGATGCCCGTCGGTCTGGTAGCGAACAATGGTGTGTTGTTTTCGGAGTCGTCTCTCAAGGCGACGCACTTCATAGAGATTTGCTCGCAGAGACGTATTCCGTTGATCTTTCTGCAAAATATTACCGGGTTCATGGTCGGTCGGAAGTACGAAGCGGGCGGAATCGCCAAGGACGGAGCGAAAATGGTCACAGCCGTAGCCAACAGCCGGGTGCCACGATTCACCGTCATCATCGGCGCGTCCAACGGAGCCGGCAACTACGGAATGTGCGGTCGCGCCTACTCGCCCCGCCTACTGTTCATGTGGCCGAACGCACGCATCTCGGTGATGGGCGGCGAGCAGGCAGCCTCGGTATTGCTGACGGTAAAACTCGAACAGCTCGCCAAGGAAGGTCGCACGATGGGAGCGGAAGAACGAGAGGAGTTCACACGCCCGATCCTCGAGAAATACGAACGCGAGGGCCGGCCGTATTACAGTACCGCTCGACTGTGGGACGACGGCGTAATCGACCCCCTACAAACACGCGAGGTGCTCGCCCTCGGATTGGCGGCATGCTTCAACAAACCCCTGGAAAGTTCCAAGTTCGGCGTATTTCGCATGTAGAACGGGCTGTCTGTCGACGCCATCCGAAGTAATGCCAAAGCAAAGACAAAAGAATCAACAATCGATTGGGCGCCTTCTAATCGCCAATCGTTCCGAGATCGCCTGCCGCATCGCACAAACTGCGCGCGAGATGGGTATCGAAACCGTCGCCGTTTTCTCGCAAGCCGATGAATACGCCCGGCATGTGCTCGAAGCCGATCGTGCCGTCCCATTGGGGGGACGAACCCCGGCGGAGAGTTATCTGGACATCGACAAGATCCTCGCGGCCGCCGGCTCGAGCGGCTGCGACGGCGTGCATCCGGGGTACGGATTCCTCGCCGAAAACGCGGACTTCGCCCGTGCCGTCGAGAAGGCCGGCCTGCTCTTCGTAGGACCGAGCGCGGAATGCATCGAAGCCATGGGCGACAAGCTGCGCGCCCGCGAACTGGCGGCAGCTTACGGTCTCCCGATCGTCCCTTCGGCCGCTCTGGGGGCCGACGCGGAGGAGAACGCTCGTGCCGGGACCGGACTCGGCTACCCCGTGCTCGTGAAAGCGGTCGCCGGCGGCGGCGGACGTGGAATGCGTAGAGTCGACCGAAGCGAGGAGTTGGGCCATGCCGTCGCCGCCGCTCGCCGCGAAGCCGAGGCATCGTTCGATGACGGCCGCGTGTACTTGGAAAAATGCGTCCTTCGTCCCCGCCACATCGAGGTGCAGATTTTCGGTAACGGAGACGGAGAGGCTGTCGATTTGGGCGAGCGCGAGTGCTCAATCCAGCGCCGCCATCAAAAAGTGATCGAAGAGTCGCCGGCCGCTGCACTCGACCCTTCTCTGCGGAGCCGACTGATCGACGCCGCCCTCGCCTTGGCCAAGGGCCTTTCTTACTCGGGTGCCGGCACCGTCGAGTTCATCACCGGCGAGGACGGCGCGTGGTACTTTCTCGAGATGAACACGCGCCTGCAGGTCGAACACGCCGTCACTGAGATGACCACCCGCACCGACATGGTACGCATGCAGTTGGAGACCGCTTGCGGGGCCGGGCTCGCGCCGGCTCCGGTCGCCGCCGGGCACGCGATCGAATGCCGGGTGTACGCCGAGGACCCGTCGGCGGGTTTTCTGCCGACCAGCGGTCGCATCGCGCTCGTCGACCATCCGCGAGGAACGGGTGTACGGGTGGACAGCGCCCTCTACGACGGCGTCGATATCCCGATGGAGTACGACCCGATGCTCGCGAAAGTAATCGCCTGGGCACCCGAACGCGATCAGTGCATCGCGCGCATGACGGCCGCGCTGCGAAAATTCGCAATCCTCGGCATAACCACCAACATCCCGTTGTTGCTCGACGTCCTTTGCGACAGCGCCTTCCTCCGAGCCGATTACAGCACGGAGACTCTAGAGCAGCGGTTCGCGGATTGGAAGCCGTTCGCCGACGATCAAGCAGCGCGAAAAAGGATCGAGGTGGGCAGTGCCGCGCTTGCGGTGTTGGTCGGCCACGGGGGGGCGGCCGGATCGCGAGCCACGTACGACGCAAGCGAGATGAGTTCCGCGCCCGACCCGTGGCAGAGCTTAGGAGCGTGGCGCTTGGGCGGTCGCAACCGACGCGATGATTCCGCAGAGGCCGATCGATGAAGCTCGACTATCGGTTGCGCGGCGGCTCGCGAACAAATCGTGACGGCTCGCCGGAAACCGCAAGCCCGGAACTATCGGCGACTTTCGCCTCCGGAAGCGGCACCGTAACGGTCGGCG
>Ga0114931_10007776_pt1 | contig 13057 bp, 1 predicted proteins | sample 2SBtaG_FD_89579 | JGI IMG/M metagenome (GOLD analysis project Ga0114931, IMG submission 89579) | Deep subsurface microbial communities from Kolumbo volcano to uncover new lineages of life (NeLLi) - 2SBTROV14_V59a metaG | ecosystem: Environmental > Aquatic > Marine > Volcanic | place: Kolumbo... | reverse complement strand
GCCAAGCGCGCCGCCCCCAGCGTCGAGTTCGAGGACGCGATCGAACAGCCGCATCCGACCCGCCGGCAACCGAAAGGCATCCGGCAGCGTCAACCCGGTGAAGGCCGGCCCGAAGCAACCGGCCAGGTCACCCGCCCTTAACGCCGCCACTTGTCGGTCGTCGAACGCCTCGGCTGCGGTGGGAACAATGCTCTCGGGAAGACCAGCGCCACCAAAACCCAGGGCAGGCTTGCCCTGGGCTTTCGGGGCCGTGTCACTGCCATCGCTCTCGCCATCCTTCTGATCAGGCGCCGGTCGACGAAACGCCGCTCGGCAAGACGCCGCACGATCGGTTACCAGAATCCCACCGGAGCCTTCGATCTCCGCATCCGTAAAGAATCCGGCACAGCCATCGCGCATGGTCAGGGCCAATTCACCATCGATCCGCCCGTCGAAGTGGAAGAAGAACAGATAGGTCTCGCCCTGCCGCACGAAGCGATCGATCTCAATCTCGTAGCGAATCACCTCACCGGGCCGGGGCAAGTCGCGATGAAACGTGACCGTCGCATCCAGCAGCCGATAGGCCCGCTTCCCCTTGACCGCCCGGTCGATACCCAGATAGCTGCACAAGAAAAGGTCGGCCTGCCCGGCTTCGACCGTGATGCAAATGGGGCATCGCCCGTGATCTAGATACCACGCGTCGGCCCTCACCTCATGCTCGGTCACGATTTTGCCCGACGTGAGCGAGCCCTGGTCCGCTTCAATCGAGAGGATGCGATCGACCAACATCAACGGCTCGTCCGGCAACCGCACGCGCACAGGATATGCGTCCGCATCGGCGAACTCCGGCCCTAACACCTTGGCCGCCGAGCCAACTGCAAACTCCAAACACTGCTCGCGCGAGAACAGAGGAACGAGTCGGTCATCGCCGCCGCCGGACTGTCCGCCGGGCATACGGCTCGGGGGGGGCGGAGACTCCACAATCGGCATCGGCTCGGCGAACAAATCGCCCACGCTCTGACCGCTCTGTACCAGAACGTGAGCCAGCCGCGACTGGAGCGTCAGAGCCTGGCCCATGCCTTCGCGGGCTGTGCTGGAAAACCGTAGATATGCCTCATGCGCAGAGGCCGTCGCCGCGGCCGATCGCGTCAAGCCGGCCGCCAAGTCGGGAATATTCGCGTCTTGTAAAGATACCTGTGGCACCGGCGTCTCGCCGGTGGAGCCACAGGCGGGACGCCTGTGCCACAATTCGGTTTCGTCCGAAGGCGGCGCTGTGATACACGGTGTCACGGGCCTCTTCAGTCCGGCCGCCACTACCTGCGGGAGGCGGGGCCGAGGGGCTGGGCGACCAATCCGAACATGGACCGTCGGCCGCTTCGCATCGCCGTTCGCCTCGGTCGAGGAACCCAACGTAGACCGTTTTCGTGCATACAGTCGACCGAAATCGACCGAAACCCGCTCCGCGACCAGCGCCGCCAACAGCCTGAGAACCGTCGCCTCCTCGTTCTCACCCCGGACGCTGACCGACCGGGCGAAGTGGGGCCGGCCCGCGAGAATCCGCTGGATCATCCGAGAGCAGAAGGCCTGCGGCCCCGCCTCGATGAAGACCCGAACGCCGTCATCGTAGGCACGGGCGATCAGCTTCGGGAAGTCGAACCCCGTCAGGGCCTGGCCGGTGATGGAGTCTGCGGCACCGTCGCGATCGACGTCGTAGGCACCGCCGCGCACGCAACTGTAGAACCGCACCCCGGCCGGCGGCGCAGTCTCCAGGAGGTGCAGCCGGCGATAGGCCGCTTCCACCGTGGCCACGGCCTCGAAGTGGACCGTCGGCACTCCGCCGATTGCAATCGCCTTGCAACCAAGCCTTGCCGCCACGGCGGCAACCTCACCGCGCGGCCCGCCGATCACACACTCGCCGGGGGTATTCACGATCAGCAATCGACAGAACCGCGCAGCATCCAGGGCTTGTTTCACCTTCGCCGCCGACCTTGTAACGATGGCCGCTTCCCAAGTGGCCGCTTCATCCGCACCGATGCCCCAGGCAGCCTGAAGCGCGTTTCGCCGCCCCGCCAGGTCGGTGTCGAACAACGGCGACGCCATCATGCGCCGAAACAGTTCGTCTGCGTCGGGCCAGGCCCGCATCGCCAGGAGACTGGTGGATTCGCCCAGGCTATAGCCAATGACCGCCGCTGGCTGCACGCCAAACTGGCCAAGCAACTCGGTCATCATCATGCCGTAGGAGACCTGACCAAGGATGGCCCGGCGGATATCCCGGGTGATCATCTCCTCGGCGTCGGCCTCCCAACCGCGTCGCCATGAATGGCGATAGGGCATGATCCATTGGGCCATCCATCGACCGGCGAAGTGGTCTGATCGGCTGCCAAGCTCGCCAAAAAGCTCCGGCCACCGCGCGCTGATGCTGCGCCCCATTCCCGGAAAGTGACTGCCCGAACCCGGGTACACCAGGGCGACCTGCCCCTCGCGACCCAGCGGACTGGGCGAATAAAACGCACCATCGCCGCCGTTCATGGGCATGGTGGGATCAGACCGCAACGAGCTGCGCGCCGCCTTGACGGCTTCGATAAGCTCGGCCTTCGACTCGGCGAACAGGCCCAAGCCTATTTGTCCGCCGCCCGATCCTGGGCTTCGAGCGAACCATTCGCCGGCCAAGGCATCGACATCGCCGCCGGTGGTGGATAGGAATCTGTCCAGTTCATCGAGTGTCGAGAGCAGTTCGCCGGCATCATCACCCTCGATCGCAAACACCCCGGCGTGACCGACATTGAGACTCCTCGCACCTTGCGAAGCAATCTGCCGCATCGACAAAACCCGTGGCATCAACAAGTCCTGTGGCACCGGCGTCTCGCCGGTGGATTCACAGGCGGGACGTCTGTGCCACGGTGGGATTGCTGCCGCCCGCGATTCCTCGATGCCTTCAAGAACCACATGCGAACAGTTGCCGTCGGCAGTCATCGCACTGACGGCGGCCCGTCGCGGACCGTCGGCCCGATCATGAAACCAGTACATCGCATCACGCGGGACATGCAGCCGATCGGATGGCCACATCGCGTCGGCAGGTGGCTCGGTAAAACCCGGCAGCGGCGGGACCATCTGCCGATGGACGCACAGGGCCGTCTTCACCAGCGAAGCCATGCCGGCAGCCGCGCCACAGTGGCCGATATTGGCCTTCACCGAGCCGAGGGCCGTCGGTGTCTTGTGGTTCGCGAACTCATCCAGAAGTGCGGCCACCTCGGCGCGGTCCTCCTGTGGATCGCCGCTGCCATGGGCCTCCAAGTATCCAACCGTGTCAGACGAGATGCCGGCCTCGCCGTAGGCCCGGCCAATCGCGGACCAATAGACGCGGGTCGTAATGTCTTCACGAAATCGGCCGTTCGACACTGCTTCCGCACCGCTCGCGGCCCTATCCCACGCTACCAGCCCGCCCCCGCCGGCGCTGCCGACTCCGCGGATCACCGCATAGATTCGATCGCCGGCCTCTCGGGCGTCGGACAACCGTTTCAGCACCACGGCGGCGGCGCCCTCCCCCACGGCCGTACCATCGGCCGAAGCATCGAACGGCCGGACGCAACCGGTCGGCGAATAGCGCCGCCACGCCGTCGAACTGACCACCGCGCGAGCATCACCCGCCATGTCCACCGCCCCGGCAATCGCCGTGTCCATCTCACCGCACTGGAGCGCACGAACGGCCAGCTCCAACGCCCGGAGCCCGGACGCCTCTTCACATGAGACGCCGAAACTCGGGGCCCCCAGGCTGCACTCCCGAGCGATGCGGCTGGCGATCATTCCGCCGAGCGCGCCGAGGGTCCGTGCGGCATCAAGCGGCGGCCCCACTTCGGTCAGCAGCGAATCGACCCAGCACTGTTCATCCTCCGGGGTGAGGGCGATGCCAAGCTCGGCGGCCCAGTGCCTCGCCTGAGAACGCAGCCACCAGCGCAAATGGAAGTTGGTCGCCTCAAAGTCCTGGGCCATGCCCAGAATCACACCGGCCCGCGGGCGTCGCTCTCGCAGTGGCAGACCGGCATCCGCCAGCGCCGTCGAAGCCACCTCCAGCATGAGAAGCTGTTGCGGCAGGACTTCGGGAATCTCCTTGGGCGGCAGGCGATACTTCCCGATCGGGATATCTAAACCGTCCAGGTATGCACCTGGCATGTTAAGGCCACCGAGCATCCGACCGGCAACGGAATCGCAGCCGCCCCACCGATCGGCCGGGCGCGGGCCGATCGCCGAATGGCCGCGGAAGATCAACTCCTGAAACTCACGAAGAGAACGAACCGATCCGAATCGCGCACCCATGCCAACGATAGCGACAGGTTCTTGACGAGCCGCGGGCTTCAGCCCGCGCGGTGCCTTGTCGACGCGATGCTGCCGCCCGCCGTGTTCACGGCGATCCCCTAACGCCCAGGGCAAACCTGCCCTGGGCTTTCGTGGGTTTCGCGCGGAATCCTTGGCATGCACCGCAGAACTCTCGGAACGCACCGCGAGCGAGGGATGCCACTCCTCCACCAGGACATGAGCATTGATTCCCCCGAACCCGAATGCGCTGACCGCCGCTCTTCTCGGCGTATTGTCCCCCCTGCTCGTCCAGAGCTGCGGCGCGGACTGCACGCGGAAGGGGCTGCCCCCCAGGGGAATGACATCTCCGCTTCGCCGGTAATTCGCCGACGGCGGAAGGGTCTCTTCGCACATCGCCGACAGAACCTTGATCAAGCCTGCGGCGCCAGCCGCCGTGAGGAGGTGGCCGATCATCGACTTGATCGAGCCGATGGGACATTGGCCGGGGCCGGCGCGCGTCTCGCTCCACAACTCCCGCAGACTGCGGACCTCGACCGCGTCGCCCAGCGGCGTTCCCGTACCGTGACACTCGATCAGATCGACCGCATCGGGCGACCAGCCGGCCTGACGGTAGGCCTCGCGCATGGCACGAAGCTGGCCCTCACTATCCGGGGCGAGGAGGCTGCCGCCGATGTCGTTGGACAAACCGATGCCGCGAATCAGACCGTAGATACGGTCGCCGTCATGCAGCGCGTCGTCGAGGCGCTTGAGCAAGACAACGCCGGCGCCCTCTCCCACAACCAACCCGTCCGAGGATTCGTCAAACGGCGAGCACCGGCCGGACGGCGAGAGAGCGCGAAGTTGGGTGAACCCCATCTGCGTATAGAGACACTGTGGCCTGGACACGCCGCCGGCAAGCATGGCGTCCGACCGGCCCGCTTGGAGTTCATCGCAGGCCAGCTTCAGGGCATAGAGCGATGAGGCGCAGGCGGCGTCCAACGTATAGCTGCCCCCGCCCAGCCCCAGAGCCTCTGCCAGCAAGGCCGCCGGGAGCGAGGTGACGCAGGCATTGAGCGGATCGGTCTCCAATCGCGCACCTCGCGAAGAAACCTGTGGCACCGGCAAGACCTGTGGCACCGGCGTCTCGCCGGTGGAATCACAGGCGGGACGCCTGTGCCACAGTTTGGTTGCGGCCGAAAGCTGCGCTGTGCCACCGGTTTCCAACCGGTGCGCCTGGGGACGGCTCTCATGTAATCGTTCAACAAACGCACGGCCGACGATCTCCCGTGCAATCGCGGATTGAGCATCCGTCGGCAGCGCGATGGCGGCCAGGATCACGCCGACGCGCTGACGATCCAATCTCGTCGTGATACCATCATCGAAGGCCCGACGGCCCGCGTGCAAAGCCATGTGGCAGACCGGATCGAGACCGACGAGTCGCCCGACGGGAAGATTCAATTCGTCCGCGTCAAGTGTGAATCCCTCGACGAAACAGCCCCGAAGAGAGGAGACCCGATCGGGTGCAGGGCCGTCGCCCACAGCAGCGCGCGGATCGAGCATCCACCGCCCGGCAGGCACCTCACGGGTCATATCGCGGCCGGCCAGAATATTCTTCCAGAACTGCGCAAGATCGGTGGCGCCGGGAAAGACTCCCCCCATTCCCACCACGGCGATCGGCTGACCAAAGCTCACCGTCGCCCTCTCTTATGACGTAGCATCCAGGATCGGCCCGCGACGAAAGGCGGCCCGCAGGGAGGCGTCCACCGTACACTCGTAGCCTTCCATCCGCGCGACCACGCCGCCGTCCTCCGCCAGATAGGTCAGATCGCCGGTCATCTTGCGGCTGTCACGTTGGCGAACTTGCAGCACGACTTTCAGGCCGTCATGCGGGAAGGCTGGGCGATATTGACGGTAGCCACGGACGTATGCCGGCAGCGACACAGCGCCCATTTCCTTGTCGCACCAGAGGATCGCCAATTGAAAGCCCGCGTCCATCGCCAACGGGCCTGTCAGCCAGTGACTCCGCAACGGTTCGGCCATCCAGGTCCCGGGAGGCGGCCCGGCCGAGACGCTGGCGGCCATCCCTTCCGAAGAGTAGCCTTCGACGCGCTCAATCCCGTGAAAGAACTCGCCGTGAAACAGCACTTCCGAATAGGCTCGAGCAATGCCCCGCTCGTAAGGCTTGCCGACGAGGCTGCCGGGCATCTCGAACGTGGGTGCAAGCGCCAAGCGCGAGGTCAAGACCACGGTGCAGCGCGCGTGCGGCCGTTCACAGCCATCATCGCCGACGGTGCGAAGCTCCACGTCGACATCGAGCACCTCGCCGCTGCGCCGCGGCCCGGCCGTGTAGAAACGCAGCAACTCGGGCCGGCCGTTCAGGACGACCCCTTTGAGCACACGCAGATCGTCCATACCCTGCAATTGGAGACCGGGGTTGCTGTGCAATGCGGCATGGGCCAGCCATTCCATCATCATCGCCGCAGGCAAGACGGGACGGCCGTCCAGGACATGCGACCGCAGGAATGGGTGGCCGTCCAAGTCCAAGCGACGCTCGAAAGCGAGCAGAAACAAATCTTTGGTTGATGCCACCGTTGGAGAAGTTCGCGCGGGCGTCTCGGGGGCTCCGGGCATGGGGAACGATGTGCCGAGTACGATCTCGACCGACCCGTCGGCCGCGTTGGCCAGCTCATCCGCGACGCATTCGCCGCCGGCCTCGAGCGGAATCAGCCTGATGCCGTGATTGAGAAACTCCCGCTTCAGAGCCGGACGCACCATGCCGCCGTCCCAGGGGCCCCAGTTCAGCGAAGCCACCCGGCAATCGGGCAATCGTGTTGCCAGTTGCTGGGCGACCTTGTTCAGCACCTCGTTGGCCGCCGAGTAGTCTGCCTGGCCCTGATTGCCGCACCGGCCGCTGACCGACGAAAACAGAAGGACGTGCCGCAGATCGTCCAGCCGCAGGGCTCCGAGCAGCGACCGCAGGCCCCCGACCTTGGTATCGAGCACCAGGGCGAATTGGGCCGTGGTCTTTGTGCGAATCAGGCTGTCTTGCAGCATCCCCGCCCCGTGGATCAGCCCGCGGATCGGACCGAGCGTGCTGCGGATGTTTTCGAGGACGGCGCCGACGGCGGCCGGGTCGCAAACGTCCACACTCCGATAGCACACCTGCGAACCGGCGGCGGCCAATCGCTCCAGGTTGCGTCGAATCTCCCGCTGGGCCATGTAGTCCTTGCTCACGCGGTTGATCTGTACGGGCTTGGGCCGACCGCCGTCGGGAAACGCATTGCCCCGGACCGCGGCCTTGATCTCGCGCTCAGTCTCGATGCCGGCGAGCCAGTCCGGCTCTTTGTCCGCGAGCGTGGTTCGGCCCAACAGCACGAGCGTCGGACGATATTGCCGAGCCAGAGCGTAGGCCGCTTCGGCCGTCACGCCCCGACCGCCGCCGGAGACAACCACCACATCGCCGGCGGCCAGCGCCGGTTGGCCCGACACGAGTGGCGCAGGCGTCAAGAGGAGCCCGCGCCGGGCGCCGGCATCCAGGCCGACCTCGATTGGACCGGGGCCGGACAATTCTCTCACGACTGCTGCGGCCGCCGCCTCGTCATCCTGCCAGGATCGCGCAACATCAATCGCGCGGCAGCCGACCGGATCCCACTCTCTGGCAGCGGTCTTGACCAATCCCGCCAGACCACCTTGCACCGAGTCAAACTCGCCCCCGCCAAGACCGAAGCAACCGTCCATCCGCGACACTGTCGCTAACAGCGCGCCACCTTGAGCAGCCGCTTTGAGCAAAGAATCGGCGACCGCCTTGATCATGGCGAAAGCACTTTTTAGGAAGTCTTCCGAATCGGCGGTCCAGGGGCACCGAGCCCGGCCTGCCGCCGCGTCACCGGAGGCACTGGGTAAGGCACTCGGCGCGACGAGAATGAAGCCGCCTATCGCCGACTGATCCGTCTCCGCCAACCCATCGTGCCGAACCAGCCGGGCGCTTTGACCCGAGGCCTTGAGGCGTCGCACGATCGCCGCGGAAAGCTCGCCGCCGTCGTCGCCCACCCAAATCTCCCGCCCCGGTGCGATCGCGAATTCACCTGCAACCACTTCGCCCAAGTCCGTCGTTCCCAACACGCGACGATTCAAGTCGAAGGCTTCTTCGGCCGGCTCGGGTGTTTCCGTATTCTCCTCATCAGGTAAGCCGCACTCCGGCTGCGAAGCAGGGCCATCTCCAACGACTGACGCCTGCGCCTTCGTCCCGGTGTTTTCTGCCGGCGATGCGGTGGCCGGCGTCCCCGTGCAGTGTTCGACAATTTGCCGAAGCGTGCGGATGCTGCCCATGTGGTCCGGCTTGACCTGCGGCAAGTCCGGCACGCGGCCTTCGAGTGCCGCCAGGATTTCGACACGCTTGATGGAATCAATCCCCAAGTCCGCCTCGAGGTCCATCTCAAGTTCCAACATCTCCTGCGGATATCCGGTCAACTCGGCGACCACTTCCAGCAGCGTCGCCTCAAGCGCCGCACTGTCACCGCTATGTGAGGCAGATGCCTCGGACACGGGCGATGGGATGGGTGTGTCCGTTGTAGAAGTCTGCGACGCGCCTTGCTGGTCGCCGGCGATCAAGTCCACGATCTGCCCGAGCGTCCGCAGGCTGCCCATGTACTCGGGATTCACGCCGTCAAAACCAGGAAGGCGTTCCTCCAGCGCGGCCACGATTTCGACGCGCTTGATCGAATCCACCCCCAGGTCCGCCTCGATGTCCATGTCCAGTTCGATCATTTCGGCCGGATAGCCGGTCTTCTCGCAGACCACCTCCAACAGTGCGGCCTCGATCTTTGACCGATCCATCGCGGGGCCGTCCGCCCGCTCTGCCGTGGCGACCGTGTTGGTGGGAGGCGACGCGACTGCCGTCTGGACGGTCGGCGTCACCGAAACCGGCGCCGTGGCTACTGGCTCCGGCGTTGCGACCTCCGGTGCGGGCGGCTCGGGCTTCAACGGCTCGCTCACCGGGGCCGCCTCCACTGCGATGCCGGGCGCCACTGTGGGAGCCGATCCGTCGATCAGATGGTGCTGCTGCTCGAGCAATCTCTGGATCGTTTGGTGAGCTTGTTCCTGGCTGGTGAGAAACTGCTGATGGGCCTGGGCCGTCGCTTCCTGGAGTTGCTGCATCGCCTGGAGTCCCTGCCGCAGCAGGCGGAGCGCCTCAGGAGCCGTGGCAGGGGATGACGCAGGTGCGGCCGCGGGCTGATGCGCACCTTCGATCGGGCGCGGCGCATGCACGCTTTCGACAGGCGTTTCCACCGGCGCGCGCGCAGCATCGCCTCGATCTGAATCGCTCCGACTCCCCTCCTGCACGTTCATCCTCGTCTCCGACGTTGAACCGGCGGCGGCAGCACGGCCTACCGGTGAATTCTTGTGGCTCAGCGCCTTCGTGACATCCTCTACAGCCTGAGCCCTCGCCATCGCCTGGATGGACTTTGATTCCGGTTCGCACTGCTCGCCAACGGTCGCGACCGTCTTGTGCCGCGGAGCGGTCTCGGCAGACCGCGAACGATAGTTCGCCCCGCCCAACGGTACCACCATTCTTGGCGTCCGCGGCTCGGCCACCGGCCGCTCCCAGCGGCTCAGGTCCACGCCATGTCCGGCGGCGGCAAGCTGCGCAAGAAGCCGGGCCAGATCGACCAATCCCGATCGGCGGCCGGCGGAAACGTCAACGGCCAATGCCAAGTGTTCCCTCTCGCCGAGGATTTCTCGCACCAGCGCAGTGAGAACCGCCCGCGGGCCAACCTCCACGAACACCCTGGCCCCGGCATCATACAGGCTCTCGATCTCCGTCACGAAATCCACAGGCTGCACCAACTGTTCGCCCAGCAGTCGCCGGGCCTCGGCAGCATCCCGCGGATAGACCTGGCCGGTGGTGTTGGAGAAGACGTCGATCGAGCCCTCGTGAAACGCCACCGCCTCCAGTGCATTGCGAAACGGCGGCAAGGCCCCCTGAATCAGTGAACTGTGAAAAGCACCGGCAACACGAAGCGGCGTCGCCGGCCAATCCGCCTTCTTACAGGCTTCCGCAGCTTTGGCGATCGCCTCACGACTGCCGGATAGGACATGCTGTCGGGGCGTATTGCGGTTGGCGATCACCAGGTCCAACCTCTCGCGATCGATCATCTCCTGCAAGGCCTCTGCCGTGGTGCGAACGGCCAACATCGTCCCCAGGTCACCTTCGCCCTCGGCCATTAGCCGCCCCCGCAGCCGCGAAAGCCGGTGCAAAGTCTCAGCGTCATACCGGCCGGCCACATGCAGGGCCACCAACTCCCCATAGCTGTGGCCCGCGACCAAATCGGGCCGGACGCCGAACCGCCCCAGCAGGCGCGTCAACCCCAGGCTCAGCGCGCCGATGGCCGGCTGCGCCACATCCGTCCGCGTCAGCATCGAAGCGTCCTGAATACGCCTGTCTTCATCAAAGGTCGGCGGCGGATAGACGGCCGCACAGAGCCGGCATTCGGCATCGTCGATCGCCCCCTCCGCCTCGGCGAAGGTGGCCAGGACTTCGGGAAAGGTGCAGGCCAACTCACGGCCCATCCCGAGATTCTGGCTCCCCTGGCCGGGGTAGAGGAAAGCAAGCTTGCCTGCCGGCCGGCCCGATCCGTAGAAGGCATTCGGCAGCGACCACTGGGTCTCCTCAGCGGACGACAAAAGCCGGGCCTTGACCTGTTGCAGGAGGGAAACGAGCGCATCGCCGTAAAGAGTGCCCTCCGAAGATTCTGTGGCGCCGCCCTCTCGGCGGTGTGCACGCGGGCGGGACGCCCGTGCCACAGCGCGCGCCGAATCTTCTGCGATGATCACCAGCCGGTGTGGATCGTCGACAGAGAAGGCCCCGCGCGACAGAGAGGCGCGATAGGCCACCATCTCACGGTTGGCCCCACCGCCCTGGACAAAGTCCAGCCACACATCGACCTCCGCCACCAATTCGTCGGGGGTCTTCGCGGACAGGGCTATGACCTGAACCGACCCGTCCCATGCCACCACCGGCAGCGCCGCCTGATGCTCTTCCAGAACGGCGTGGAAATTGCTCCCGCCAAAACCGAACGAACTCACCCCCGCCCGGCGCGGCCCGCCCGTCCGCGGCAACCAGGGACGCAGCTCGGTGCTGAGATAGAATGGGCTGTCTTCGACTTGCAGCTTGGGGTTCGGCTCGGAGATTTTGATCGACGGCGGCAGGGCCTTGTGATAGATCGACAGCGCGGCCTTGATCATTCCCGCGACGCCGGCGGCAGCCTTGGTGTGTCCGATCTGCGACTTGACCGAGCCCAATGCACACCACGTCTCCTCGCCTCGCGCCTCGCGAAAAACGTCGCGTAGGGCGGCGAACTCCGACGCATCTCCGACCGTGGTGCCGGTCCCGTGCGCTTCAATCAGTTCGATCGTCTCCGGCCCGAAGCCGGCGATCTCGTAGGCCTCACGCAGTGCCCGGGCTTGTCCTGCGGAGTGTGGCGCGTAGATGCTCTGTGAGCGGCCGTCGCTGGAGGTACCCATGCCACGGAGGACGGCGTAGACGCGATCGCCATCGCGCTCGGCGTCGGCCAGCCGCTTCAACACCATGAGCCCGACGCCCTCGCCCAGCACCGTCCCGTCGGCATCAGAGGAGAACGGCCGGGCATCGCCTGTCGGCGATAAGGCAGGCGTCTTACTGAAACACATGTACATGAAGATGTCGTTGAGCGTGTCCGCCCCGCCGACCAGGGCCATCTCGCTGCGCCCGGCCAAGAGCTCAAGCACACCCAGATGCACCGCGCCCATCGAGCTGGCGCAGGCCGCATCGACGACACAGTTGGTCCCACGCAGGTTGAGGCGATTGGCAATCCGACCGGCGACCACATTGCCGAGCAGGCCCGGAAAGGAGTTCTCCTGCCACGGCACATAGGCGTCGGCGATGCGACGGACGACCTCTTCGGCCACCTCGATCGAGACGCCCGACTCCTCCAAGGCCCGCCGCCAGATGGGGTGGCCCAACCTCGCCGAGAGCGGCAGGACCAGTTCCTGGGTTCCAGTGATCCCCAAAATGACGCTGACCCGGTCCCGGTTGAAATCGCGGTCCTCACCGTAGCCAGCGTCGTTCAGGGCCGCCTTGGCGACGACCAGACTGAGAAGCTGGGCCGTGTCCGTGGCTTCCAGGATCGCCGGGGGGATGCCGAACTCCGTCGGATCGAACGCCACCGGCGAGAGAAATCCGCCGCGCGTGCAGTAGGTCATATCCGGCCGCTTGGGGTCGGGGTCGAAATAGTCTTCCGCCTTCCAATGCGACTCAGGCACCGGGCCAATGCCGTCGTGCCCATGACGAATCGATCGCCAGTACTCGGTCAGATCCCGAGCCCCGGGGAACAAACAGCCCATGCCGATGATCGCAATCGGCGTCGTCTCGCGACCCGCGCCGTGTCGTGTCTTGCTCACAGTTGTCCCTTGTTCAGTATGACAGCGCTACAAAGCGCTACAAAGCACTCTTCGAGCCGCAGGCTTCGGCCTGCGCGGTCTCCGGGAGTCACTTAGGCTACCCAATCGGGGGAACCGCGCGGGCTGAAGCCCGCGGCTCATCAATTCAATGTATCTCGTTCAACAAACGATCAATCTCCACACTCTCCAATGGGCAAAACCTTGCCGCCTCGGCGGAGACGCCTGCACCCTGGGCCCGCAGCCAATTGACACGCGTCAGCACCGCGGCGCCCAGCAGCACGTTCATGGCGACAATCGACACGCTACGGTTTTCGGGCTTCTCCAGGAAGCTACCGCGGACCCAATC
>Ga0114931_10007775_pt1 | contig 13059 bp, 8 predicted proteins | sample 2SBtaG_FD_89579 | JGI IMG/M metagenome (GOLD analysis project Ga0114931, IMG submission 89579) | Deep subsurface microbial communities from Kolumbo volcano to uncover new lineages of life (NeLLi) - 2SBTROV14_V59a metaG | ecosystem: Environmental > Aquatic > Marine > Volcanic | place: Kolumbo... | reverse complement strand
GGCCGCGCCGATCCCCCGGCCGCCGCCGGTGGTCAGCGCCACCTGTCCCTGGAGTTTCTTCGCCATCGCTCCGCCTGCCATCCATCGCTCGCAAAGGAAGAACGCCGATTGTCACAGATCCACAGTCCATCTCACGACGCCAGCCGGCCAGTCGGGTCGAACCGCCAATTCTTTGTCGCCTCGACACACTGCACCGGTTCACGGCGCTACCGGCAGTCTACCAGAGAGGCAGTAAAAGGTCCATTTTCACGGGCGGCCAGGAACACCAGGTCGCGCGAACGCAGGCCCGTCAACGACTCTGTCTCAGTTGCAGAGTCCATCCCAATTTGACAGGATGCGAGAGCGTACTTTACAATCAATTTTGTGTTAGTCAGATTAGATTATACAATTCAGAATAATCACCGATAGAATAGGGGAGATGAATCACATGGCTGTGACACAGAGCAAAACAGAGACTGACCGCGGTCTTCTGACCGTTCTTTTTCTCGGCGTGCTGATGGGCGCATTGGACATTGCCATTGTCGGCCCCGCTCTGCCCGCCATCCAGGCGAGTTTCCAGATCGACGAGCGGGTCTCTGTCTGGATTTTCACCATCTACGTCCTCTTCAACCTGGTCGGTGCGCCGCTCATGTCCAAACTGAGCGACCGCTACGGACGGCGGTCGGTCTATCTGGCCGACGTGACGCTCTTCGCCCTGGGGTCGCTGGGCGTGGCTCTGGCCCCCTCCTTTGGCCTGCTGCTGGTCGGTCGCGCCTTGCAGGGCATCAGCGCCGGCGGCATCTTCCCCGTCGCCAGCGCGGTGATCGGGGACACATTCCCAGACGAGAAAAAGGGCAGCGCCCTGGGTCTGATCGGCGCTGTCTTTGGCCTGGCCTTTATCATCGGCCCCATCCTGGGCGGTGTGTTGCTGGTCTGGGGGTGGCAGTGGCTCTTTTTGGTCAATCTGCCCGTGGCCGTTCTGGTCATCGCCCTGGGGATGGGCCGTCTGCCCACCTCACGTCTGGCTACGCCCCAGCCCTTCGACCTGACGGGAATGGTGAGCCTGACGCTGGCTCTCACCGGTCTGACCCTGGGCGTCAACCGGCTGGACACGGCGCACTTCGGCGCCTCCCTCGTCTCCATCCAGGTATGGCCCTTCTTTGCCCTGGCTCTGGTCGCCGGTGCGGCCTTTGTCTGGGCCGAAGGCCGGGCTGCCGACCCGATTATCCGTCTCGGCCAGTTTGCCAACCGGCAACTGGTGCTGGCCAACGTTCTCTCCATGGGCGCGGGGCTGGGCGAGGCGGCGATGGTCTTTCTGCCTGCGCTGGCGATCGTCGCCTTTGGCGTCAGCCAGAGCAGAGCCAGCTTCCTGCTCGTGCCGGTGGTGCTGGCCGTGGCCGTCGGCTCGCCGGTGGGCGGACGGCTGCTGGACAGTCACGGTCCCCGGCCGGTGGTGCTGGGTGGGACCATTCTACTGGCGGCGGGGATGTTTCTCCTCGGTTTCCTGGGAACGAACTTCACCATCTTCATCGCGGCGGGCGTCTGTATCGGTTCCGGCTTGGCCAGTCTCCTGGGCGCGCCCATCCGCTACATCGTGCTCAACGAAGCGCCCGCGGCAGAACGCGCCGCGTCGCAGGGCGTCATCACCATCGCAACGGGGGTCGGACAACTGGTGAGCGGGGCGCTGATCGGCGCGGTGGCGGCCAGCCAGGGCGGCGGCGTCGAGGGCTACAGCTTCTCCTATCTCTTCGTAGGAGCGGCGGCTCTGATCTTGGTACTGCTCTCGCTTGGATTGAAGGCCCACAAAGACAAGGAGGCAACGGCATGAGTACGGGCGATCGTAAACTATTGCTGCTGGGCCTGCTGCGCATTCAGGCCATGCATGGCTACCAGCTCAACCAATTTCTGGAGGAACATCTGGACTTTATCGCCAGCTTGAAACCGTCCACGGCGTACTACACCCTGGAACGGATGGCGGACGATGGGCTGGTCCAGGTCCATGCCGAACAGCCGGGACGTAGACCGGCGCGGCAGATCTACGACATCACGCCGGAGGGAGAAGCGCACTTCCAGAGCCAGCTGCGCGAGAATCTATCCGGCTACGACGCCGGAGAAAGCAGCGATGACATTGGCATCAGCTTTCTGGCCGACCTGCCCCAAGAGGAAGTGCGGCTCTGTTTGGAGAAGAAACGGGCGACCTTGCGTAGAAAAATCACGCAATTCGAAGAAATCGCGACCCGGATCGACCTGAGCGACGCCACCCACTTGACCGTACGCCGCTCTCTGCTGCGCATGCGCGCCGACGAAGCCTGGCTGGAAGAGGTGGAACAGTGGCTTAAACCAGCAGGAAAAGTGAACAGTAAGCAGTGAACAGTTTGTTGCCGTACCCGGACACTGTTCACCGATCACTGACACTGATTGACAAAAGTGATTCAACGGGAATTTATGTGGCAGACCCGCTTGGTCTCGATATGGCTGGAAACAGCCCCAGCCTACTCAACCGGCGCTAGTCCAATCCGCATATGCCCACCACATAAATTCCCAGAGAACCACAAAAGTTTTCAAATTACAAATGAGGAGATGATTGGATGCATAGTTTTCTATTGATGGCCCATTCGGGCTGGCGCTATCTGGCCCTGCTGGCCTTGATCGTCGCCGTGGTAAAATACTTGATTGGCTGGCTGGGCAACAACGGCTGGAGTAAGATGGACCGGCAGATCGGGCTGATCACGAGTATCATCGTGGACATTCAACTGTTGCTGGGGCTGGTTCTGTGGCCCGTGGCCTGGAACGATCACCCGCTGAGCCGGACTCGCGGCATCGAACACCCGGTGCTCATGTTGATCGCGATTGTCGTGATGCATGTCGGCCAAGCGCGAGTAAAGAAAACCGCCGACGGGAACAAGGCCCGCACCGCGGCCATCACCTTTATCGTCACCGGCCTCCTTGTGGCCCTGGGCGTGGCCCTGGTGACCAGCGCGATGGGATAGTGAACAGGAAACAGTGATCAGTCATCAGTTTTCGTCGTCGAATCGATCCCTGATCACTGATTACTGATCACTGTTTCCTACAACTCCTTTTCGTACTCCACCCCGGCAGGAATCTCCACAAAACCAAGCGTTTTGTTGATGCCCAGCATGGGGTTATTCTCCTCGTTGTCGGTGCGGATGGCTATGGCGCCACTCTGTTGGGCCAGTTCGATGGCGCGCAGCTTCATAGCCAGGGCAATTCCCTTGCGCCGGTGGCTGCGCACCACGCCGGTCAGCCAGGTGTAGAGCCGTTCGGGCATGGGAGGATTCTTGCCCAACATGCTCACGCCCACGTAGGCGCCCACAGGGTCATCGTCGCTGCTCGCCGCCGGGTCGACGGCGATGAACCAGGCTTCGGGCCAGAAGTTGGGGTGTTTCAACCCCTTCACAAACTCCTCGAACGGCTCCTTGACCGGCGGATCGACCTGGGGCACGTCCTGCTCGATCTGCCACAGCATCTCGTAGGTCTTTCGCAGCCAGTTGGCATCCTTTTCCCGCAATTCGGCCAGGGGCAGGATCGTCACGCCCGCGCCGGCCACCCGCTCCTGTGCGCCCTCGAAACGGCTGAAGTCGAAGGTCGTTACGTCCAACTCGGAGACGGGGTAACGCATCTTGGCCGCAAAGCCCTGGGACTGGAGCCAGTTCATACGAAAGGTCTTGTCCTCGCGCGTGTCAATGCCCAGCGCCGTCGGCTGTCGCTCGGCCAGTTGCGCCAACACATGATCGTAGACCGCCTGATGCAGGTCGGAACGTTCTTCATAGGCAGGCAGAATCGAGTAGCCGTAGTAGTACTTGCCCGGCGCCCTGGCCCAGAACGGTTCTAGATAGTTGCCCTCTGCGATCAGTTGGCCGTCGTTCTCGACGACAAAACGCTGGCGCAGCTTGCCCTTCTGCCAGTGCGTGTCGTTGAACCGCCAACTGGCCATGGAGGCCGGTTCATCTGGCCAGGCCGCGTTGTGAACGGCAAGCAGGGCCTGATAGTCTTCGTTGGTGGTTGGGTTGAATGGTCGTATGGTATACATTGTCCTGTTTCCTCTGGGTAGGCGCGGTTGTCTTCTCTTGCAGGCAACACAAAAAGGCCACGGGCGTCTAGGCGCCCGTGGCCGAAAAATTCGTCGGTCAGTGGAATCAGCTCATAGCTGACGGTGGGCGCGCGCGCAGAAGGCCGATCGCGAAGCAAGACTTACGGTTCATCAGACCCTCCTTTCGTGCGCTGGAAATGAAGTGATTTGCCCAAACAGTCTACCACCTGCCGGGGACGCCGTCAAAACCGGGCAGGATTGAGTCCGCTGTCAAGAGGAGAAACTCACCGCGGAGGCGCGGTGAACACAGAGAAAACGCAGAGATTTTCGAGAAACATCCACCTGTCTCCCTATTCATCCGTGGCGCAGAGACAGGGCAATCGCGTCTGTCCCCGAAGAAAGCCAATCCGCCTCTGCAGGAGAGTCAGGGTGACCTATGATACAATCATTCCGCTGTTAGAACCGCCGACGATTGATCCCCTTTCACAGGAGCCAACCATGACCCACTTTCCCTCGACCGGACGCAGCCGCATGCGTCGCATCCCCCAACGCGCCAGCTACGACGCCGGGAGCATCTATCCTATCATCGACGAGGCGCTGATCTGCCATGTGGGCTTCGCGATCGATGGCCAACCCTTTGTCATCCCCACCATCCACGCCCGCATGGGCGACACATTGGCATTGCACGGCGCCAAAGCCAGTCGCCTGCTCAAACACGCAGCCGCCGGCGCGCCGCTCTGCATCACGATGACGCTTGTGGATGGACTGGTGCTGGCTCGTTCGGTCTTCCACCATTCCATGAACTACCGCTCGGCGGTCGTCTTTGGCCGGGGACGCCTGGCCGCCAGCGACGAGGAGAAGTGGGCGGCGCTGAAAGCCATCACCGAACATGTGATGCCCGGTCGTTGGGCCGACGCCCGCCAGCCCAACGCGCAGGAAATGAACGCCACCCATGCCATTCTGGTGGATATCGAAGAGGCCACAGCCAAAGTGCGCAACGGCCCGCCCTCCGATGACGAAGAGGACTACGCCCTGCCCGTCTGGGCCGGGGTATTGCCCAGCAGCGTGGCCTTTGCGCGCCCGGTCAATGATCAGCGGCTGGGAGAAGGGATCAGTGCGCCGGAATATGTGGAGACCTACTGGCGCGCCCGGCGCTGAAGCCGCCAGCAGCAGGGTAGAATCAGAGATTTTCCCCTGCCGGCCACGGTTTCTACTCTTCCCACTTTTTGAACGCCACCACCACATTCTGCCCGCCAAAGCCAAAGGCCTCAACTAGCGCCACACGGGGATCGAGCTTCAGAGCTTCGTTGCCCACCACATCCACGCCCAGTTCCGGGTCCGGCGTGTAGTTGATGGTGGGCGGGGCCATGCCTGTTTCCAGGGCGCGCACCGCGGCCAGGGCGCTCTGCGCGCCGGCCGCGCCCAGGGCGTGGCCGAGCATACTCTTGATGCTCGTGACCTTGGGCATGCGTCCCCCTTCGGCGCCGAAAACCGTGCGCAGGGCCAATGCCTCCACCTGGTCGTTGAGATGTGTGCCCGTGCCGTGGGCCAGAATCAGGTCCACATCGTGATTAGTGAGGCCAGCATACTGCAAGGCGCGGCGAATGGCCCGCACCGCGCCCTCGCCGCTGGGATCCGGCGCGGTGACGTGATAGGCGTCGCCGGTGAGGGCGCCGCCCAACACCTCTGCATAGATATGCGCGCCCCTTGCTTTGGCGTGTTCTTCCGCTTCCAACGTCATCGCCACCGCGCCCTCGCCGCTGACAAACCCATCCCGGTCCACCGAAAAGGGACGGCAGGCATGTTCGGGATCGTCGGTCCGTTTGGAGAGCGGCCCCATGTTGCCAAAGGCGGCCATGGTCAGCATCGAAAAAGTCGACTCAGTGCCGCCGGCGACAATCAATTCCGCCTCGCCGCGCTGCAAAAAATGGTAGGCTTCCAAAATGGAATAATGACCACTGGCGCAGGCGGCTGTGCTGGTCATCACCGGTCCCTTGGCGCCGGTTTCCATGGAGGTCAGACAACTGACTGCATTGGCCATGGCGCTGGGAACCACGAAAGGGCCAACTGAACGCCAGCTTTTCTGCACCATCACCTTGGTGGCGTACTCGATCTCGTTGATGCCGCCGCCGCCCGTTGCCATCAACACACCGACATTTTCCGCATTTTCCGGGGTGATGTCAAAGCCAGAATCGGCCAAAGCCTGCTTGGATGCCGCGATCGCAAACTGGGTGGTGCGGGCTGTGCGTCGGGCCAGCTTGCGGGCCATATAGTCCTGGGGATCAAAATTCTTGACCTCACACGCAATGTTGTAGGCCATGCCATCCGGGTCGAATTGGGTCAACCTGCCCACACCGGATTTACCCGCCAGCAGATTGGCCCAGAAACTGTCGGCGTCGTTCCCAATCGGAGTGATGGCGCCTAGCCCGGTAATTACAATCCGTTTCATACCTTCTCCCAAGTCATAAAATTCACAAATGTGTCGATGCTACCGCCGCTGCCGGCAGCACAATGGATAGCCGCAGGTGAATCGTTACAGATTGGCCGCGCGATCGACCACGCCGTTCCCCGGCAACCAGAAGTCTGTCCGTCCACGTTGCCAACGATTATAGAGGAGCCAGTCTGTCCTCGTCAAAAGTATAACCCGAAAGTTGTCCCTTCGTTGCGGCTCTGCTTACCCCGTGCTATACTTTGAGACAGGAAGAACTGTATCGTTGCCGGTTATCAATAAACAGTCACGAAACTGATGACTGATGACGGCTCACTGAGTACTGCTCACTGGCATCCCATGGCTGAAAGCACCTCCCACGCGCCTTCTCTTCTCACCACCTATGACCTGACCGCAGAGCAAGCCGGCGCGCTGCCGCCAGAGCTGCGCGACCAATTGCTCGATTTCATCGCTCTGTGGGGCAACCCCGACGAGCTGCTCTCCCTGTTGGCCATCTATTGGAAACTGCACGGCCCCATGCTGGCCTTTCTGGACCGGGAGGCCGAGGCCCATTTTGCCCTGGGGAACCTGGCGGCAGCCCTGAACACCATCGAACAACGACAACGGCGCAGCACGACGATTGCCAGCCAGGCCCTGGAGGCCCGCATCTCCCTGGCCGCGGGCCGCAACGCGGCCGCCAAAGCCGTGGCCGATGACATCAGCCAGGCGCACCCGCTGCACAGCGCGGCAGTCAACGCCGCCGCCGCGGTCTATGCCGAGTTGGGCCAGGTGGAAGAGGCGCGCGCGCTCCTCGACGTGCTCCTGGAGGCCCGCCCCGGCGACATCGACAGCCTGATCACCACGGCCCACATCGCCCTGGCCCAGGGCGAGAGACAGACAGCCCAGCAGACAGTTGCCCGTTTGGGCGTCGGCATCCCCAGCGCGGCCACAGTCCCGCAGCTACGCGCTCTAAAAAAACTACACGAAGCGCTGGGCAACCAGGAAAGCGCCGATGCGGTTGCGCTGGAGATCGACCGCCAGCGTCTTCTCCATGAGGAGGCGTTGGCCGCGGCGCTGGCGCCCATCATTGGCCTGGTGAAAAAGGGGGTCGACCCAGGCCAGGTCTACGCCGCCCTGAGCGGCCCGGAACGCATCGCCGTGAGCAGACAGGAGGCGCGCAAGATCAAGCTGGCCGCCATCCGCAACTTCGGCTTCAGCGCCCTGCGTCCTGGCCAGACGGAGATTATCTCCTCCGTGTTGCGCGGAGAATCGGTGCTGGCGGTCATGCCCACAGGCGCGGGCAAATCCCTCTGCTACCAGTTGCCGGGCATGGAACTGGAGCACGCCACCCTGGTCATCAGCCCCCTGATCGCGCTGATGAAGGACCAGGTGGAGGGGTTGCCGGCGCTGGCCCAGGCCAAAGCCACCTTCATCAACAGCAGCCTGGACGAGGCCGAACTGAAACAGCGCATGGAAGGCGTGGCCGCAGGCCGCTACAAACTGGTCTACGCCGCGCCGGAACGATTGCGCCAGCGCCCCTTTCTGCGCGCCCTGCGCGACGCCGGCCTCAGCCTCTTTGTCGTGGACGAAGCCCACTGTGTCAGTCTGTGGGGCCACGATTTCCGTCCTGACTATCTCTTCATTCAGGCCGCGCGCGCCGAGCTGGGCAACCCGCCGGCCCTGGCCATGACTGCCACCGCGCCGCCCCAGGTGCGTGACGAGATTCTGGACAACCTGCGCCAAAATGAAAGCCAGTCCGGCGCAAGCCCGCCCCAGGTTGTGGCCCTGGACATTTTCCGTCCCAACCTGCATCTGTCGGCCATCCAATTTCATAACGACGAAGAGAAGCTGGCCGCGCTGCTCAAATTTGTGGCCGAAACCGAAGGCAGCGGTATTGTCTATGCCAACTCGCGCCGCAAATGCGAGGCCCTGGCCCTGCGCTTGCAGGCCGAGGGCGTGACAGCCGAAGCCTACCATGCCGGTCTCAGCGATCGAGGCCCCGTGCAGGACCGCTTTATGCAGGGCAAAAGCCGGGTGGTGGTGGCGACGGTGGCCTTTGGCATGGGCATCGACAAGGCCGATATTCGCTTCATCGTCCATTTTCACCCGCCGCGCAGCCTGGCGGCCTATTATCAGGAGGCCGGGCGCGCCGGGCGCGATGTTCTGCCGGCCCAATGCACGCTCTTCTACAGCGCCAACGACTGGGCCAATTTGCGTCGCTGGGCCAGGGCCGACGAGTACAGCCGGGAATTCCTGGAACGTCTCTATGCGGCGATCGGCAGCCAACTGGGGGTGGATTGGACAGAGGACGACACGCCGGCAGCCGCCTCGGGGCCGGTCAACATCCGCCGCCTGCAGCAAGTCCTCAACGCCGACGAAACAGAGGTGCGGGTGGGGGTGAGTATGCTCGAACGGGCCGGCCTGCTCCGGCGGGGCTTCGACCTGCCCAACGAGGTCGAAATTGCTCTGCCCCGCCGCCCTCCGGCAGACCACAGCGACGGCGACCCGCGCGCATTGGAACGCTTTCTGCGCAAGATAGCCCTGCGTCCCGGTCGCAGCGCCGCCTTTGCCACTCGAGACATCGCCGCGGCCATGCATTGGCCCCTGCTTGATGTGGAATCACGCCTGCTCGCATGGCACTCCAGCGGGGCGATCACCCTCCTGGGCAGAAAACGTGAGATGGCCATCGATCTGCCGCCCCGTCCTGCGGACCTGACTGAACGTCTGGAAGGGCTGTTGGCCCAATCCCGCGCCCTGGGCCAGCGGCGTATCGACGACATTGTGGGCTACGCCACGGCCGAGAGCTGTCGCCACGGTTTCATCAGCGCCCATTTTGGCAGCCCCCCCCGCATTCGCTGCACCGTCTGCGACAACTGCACGGGCATCCGCCCGCAAGTGCCGGAGGTCGTGCGTCCGGATATCCCCCTGCCCGACGACGCCGACGTGGAGCCGATGATTCTCGACTGCCTGCTCAGCCTGCCCAAACCGGTGGGGCGCAGCGGCCTGGCGCGTATTCTGGTCGGCCATCTACACGCGCCCGTGGCCGCCAACCAATGCCGCCACCATGGGCGGCTCTACGTGCTGGGCGACAGGACCATCATCGAGATGATCGATGAGATGATCGGACGCAAGCTGTTGCGCCAGTACGAGCGCCAGGGCTACCCGGTGCTGGCCGCCACCATGGCCGGACGAACCATCGCCGAGGAGTGGCTGGCCTCCCATCCGGCGCTGGCTGACCCCACAGCCGCGGCCCTCACCGGCGACGACGCGCAGAGCGCGGGGGGAAAGGAAGAGAAGGTCGAGACCTACACCACGCTGCAAAAAGCGCTCTACGCCTGGCGCCGGCGCACCGCCGACGCCCAGGGCATCCCCACCTATGCCATCATGGACAACGAATTGATGCTGCGCATCGCCGAAAGTCGCCCCCAACACCTGGAGGAGCTGGCTCGACTGCCCGGCATGGGCGCGGCGCGCCTGGAAAAGTACGGCGGCGTGATCCTGGACCTGGTGAAACTGACCCCGGTCCGCGAGGGTGATGGCGCGCTGTTGACAGCCCAGCGAGAGGCTCCGCCCGCCGCGAAAACGTCCGTCCACACAGCGGCGACCAGGAAGATCGATCCGCGTACAGAGCGACAGATCTACATGAAGATGCAGGAGCTACGCCAGAAAGTGGCTGTGGCCGGGCGGGGCAAATCCTATCTCATCGCCGGCAATGGGCTGCTCAAAAAGATCGCCCACAGCGCGCCGCGCAGCGAAGCCGAGCTCAACGCCATCGCCGGCTTTCGCAGCAGCGGGCTGCGCGGCAAGGAGACAGAAATTCTGAAAATTGTACACAACGTTTTGGAGCGACTGGAAGTCGGATAGCAGTTCCCCATGCGCTGCTGTGCGCCACGGGAGATGAAAAGCGGGACGCAGGGTCCAAAGGGCACCCCCGCAGAAACAACTGCTCTGCGCAGATTGTATCAGCGTCAATCATCTTTTTCAGCGCCATCAGCGTCCTTTTTTTCAGGGCAGTTCTCCATGCGCTGCCGTGCGCCACGGGGAATGAAAAAGGACTCAGGACTTTGGACCCAGGACTTTGGACTTTTTTCAGGGCAGTTCCCCATGCACTACGTTGCGCCACGGGGAATGAAAAAGGACTCAGGACTTCGGACCCAGGACTTTGGACTTTTTTCAGGGCAGCCAACTGTACACGGCGCGCCGCGCCTGTCATTCACCATTTTTTTATCTCTCAACCCCACCTTTCTTCACGGAGCAGACTCCATGACAACACAAATCGATCCCTCGTTCTGGCAAGCCATGCGCTGGCGCTGTATCGGTCCCTCCCGCGGCGGGCGGGTGATCGCCGTGGCCGGCGACCCCAACGATGTGGCGACCTTCTATTTCGGCGCCGTCGCCGGCGGCATCTGGAAAACCACCGACGCCGGCGTCACCTGGCTCAACGTCTCGGACGGCTTCGTCAAGAGCGCGTCCGTGGGCGATCTCTGCGTCTCGCCCTCGGACCCCAACGTGATCTACGCCGGCATGGGTGAGTCCACCATCCGCATCGACGTCAGCCACGGCGACGGCGTCTACAAATCCAGCGACGCCGGGCACACCTGGCGTCACTGCGGCCTGGCCGACACCCGCACCATCGGCAAGGTGCGCGTCCATCCCAAGAATCCGGATCGGGTCTACGTGGCCGCGTTGGCCATGCCTTTGGCCCCAACGAGGAGCGGGGCGTCTTCCGCTCGGACGATGGGGGCCAGACCTGGGAGAAGGTCCTCTACGTCAGCCAACGGGCGGGCGCAGTGGACCTGAGCATCGACGAGCAGAACCCGGACATCCTCTACGCCGCCACCTGGGAGACACATCGCAACTTCTGGGAACTGAGCAGCGGCGGTCCCGGCAGCGGCCTGTGGAAATCCAGCGACGGCGGCGACACCTGGGACGAGATCAGCCGGGCCAAAGGGCTGCCCCAGGGCGGTCTGCTGGGCAAGATCGGCGTGGCGGCCTCCCCGGTGCAGGCGGGCCGGGTCTGGGCCATCATCGAGAGCCAGCAGGAGCCGGGCCTCTACCGCTCGGACGATTTCGGCGCCACCTGGCAACTGCTCAACGATAAATCGGACCTGCGCCAGCGTCCCTGGTATTACATGCACGTCTTTGCTGACCCCCAGGACACCGAGACCGTCTACGTCCTCAACCTGAGCATGTGGAAGAGCAGCGACGGCGGCAAGACTTTCAGCGAAATCTACACCCCCCACGGCGACAACCACGGCCTGCGGATCGATCCCCACAACAACCGGCGCATGATCCAGGGCAACGACGGCGGCGCCTGCATCAGTTTCAACGGCGGCGGCAGCTTCAGCACCATCTACAACCAGCTCACCGGCCCCTTCTACCGCATGGACGTGGACGATCACTTCCCCTTCCGCGTCTACGGGACCCAACAGGACAACTCCAGCGTGCGCGTTCCCAGCGACACGGATACCGGGGGCATTGCCTGGGGCGATTGCCGCATCGCGGGCACGGGCGAGAGCGGCTTTATCGCCGTGGACCCCAAGGACGACCAAATCGTCTACGTGGGCGCGGTCGGCTCATCGCCCGGCGGCCAGGGCAGCCTGGAACGGGCCGATCTGCGCAGCGGCCAGATTCGCCTAGTCAATGTCTGGCCCGAAGCCATGGGCGGCGACATCGGTCCCCGGGACCTGCGCTACCGCTTCCCGTGGACCTTTCCCATCCTCTTCTCGCCCCATGATCCGAACCTGCTCTACACCGGCGGCAACCACGTCTGGCGCAGCCGGGATGACGGCCAGACCTGGGAAAGGATCAGCCCGGACCTGACCCGCAACGACCCGGACAAGCTTGGCCCCTCCGGCGGCCCCATCACCTGGGACACCAGCGGCGCCGAGCACTACTGCACCCTGGCCGATCTGCGCGAGTCGGCCCACGAGGCGGGTGTCCTGTGGGCGGCCAGCGACGATGGGCTGCTGCATGTGAGCCGGGACGGGGGCGCCCACTGGCAGAACGTCACCCCGCCCGATCTGCCCGAGTGGACCTATCTCCAGACCATCGAACTGTCGCCCCACGACCCGGCTGCGGCCTATCTGGCCGGCACGCGCTACAAGCTGGACGACAACACGCCCTATCTTTTCAAGACGACCGACTACGGCGCCACCTGGACGCGCATCACCGACGGCATCCCCGCCGACGACTTCACGCGCGTGGTGCGCTGCGATCCCACCACGCCGGGCCTGCTCTACGCCGGGACCGAGAGTGGGCTGTACGTCTCCCAGGACGACGGGGCGAGCTGGCAGCGCTGGGAGAAGGGTCTGCCCGTCGTGCCGGTCTACGATCTGCGCGTCAAGGTGGGCGCGTTCATCGCCGCCACCCACGGGCGCTCCTTCTGGGTAATGGACGATCTGACGCCCTTGCGCAGTCGCGCCGCCGCCAATGCGGGCCTGCTGCTCTATCCGCCGCTGGACGCCGTGCGCGTGCTGCCGGACCTGTTCGAGGACTGGCTGCCCAGCGAAGGACGCGTCTACGGCATTGCCTCCAACACGACCTATATGACCAAGAAGGACGAGGAAACAGGCGTCAGCGTGCGCACCTATCTGGACGG
>Ga0114931_10007774_pt1 | contig 13061 bp, 8 predicted proteins | sample 2SBtaG_FD_89579 | JGI IMG/M metagenome (GOLD analysis project Ga0114931, IMG submission 89579) | Deep subsurface microbial communities from Kolumbo volcano to uncover new lineages of life (NeLLi) - 2SBTROV14_V59a metaG | ecosystem: Environmental > Aquatic > Marine > Volcanic | place: Kolumbo... | reverse complement strand
ATCGTAAAAATGATGGGTGTTATTTTTTAATTGTTTTGTCCTGGATTTTTTTCTTTAATTATCCTGCCATTAAATTATTCTGCCAAAATAATTTTATGCTTTGTCTATCTTTAGTTATCATATTTATTATCAGAATGTTATAAGACATGCTTAACGAGGTCTGAATTAATAGGCATGTGCATATACTTTTGAATTACTAAAAGTTAATGGCGCTTCTGCTGAGCAAACTAAGTAATCATTTTCAAGAAAATAGTGAGAATTGGAGTTCCTCCGATTAGGTTAGAAATTCTTAGCGAAATTGATGGCGTGAAATTTCAAGAATGCTACAAGAACCGAATTGTAGACGAGATTGATGGAGTTTATATAAACATTATTGATATTGATAGCTTGAAAAGGAATAAAAAGGCAAGTGGGAGAATGAAAGATCTTGCGGATTTAGAAAATTTGCCATAGAAAAAATATTCTCTTGTTTTGAGGAAATGAAATGATCACAATATCAGCAATAAAACTGAGAAATAATTTTTTCAAATATCTGGAAAAGGTTGTGGATGGTGAGACAATTTTGATTATTAGCAACAATCAAAAAGTCGCCAAACTTGTTCCGACCACTATTCCAAACTGGCGTAAGCATATTAAAGCAAAGCTTAAATTGCTCGTACCTCCTGAAGCAATCATCAAGCCTATAGAAGATATTTGGGATGATTATGTATAACAGAAGCACTATAGGCGTTGGGTACGCATGCCTAATAGTTTGGTGTAATCAACCAGAACAATGGGCTGCAGCCCATTGTTCGAATGTCCCTTCAAAAAAGATAAAATCGTAATTGTATCAAGAATGGAAAAAAGAGGTAAGAACTACTATGCAACAAATAAAAATCCCCGACATCTTGAATAGAACAAAAACTGTGCTTTCAGTATTCGTTTTGCTGGCACTGGCAGTTTTATTAACCAACGCGCAAGCCGAAGATTGGCCAACCTACAACCATGATCGCCAGCGAAGCTGTATTTCCTCTGAAAATCTGAAAATGCCGCTACATTTGCAATGGCAGTATGAAGCGAAAAACGCCCCCCGTCCCGCATGGCCGGCTCCGGCAAAAACGGATTACTGGCACCGTGAAGCCAATCTTAAACCCCGCGTCATTTATGATCGGACTTATCATCTTGTCAGTGTCGGCGACAATATTTATTTCGGTTCTTCGGCGGATGACAAAATATATTGCCTGGACGCGCGCAGCGGAAAAGAAAAGTGGAGCTTTTTCACCGGCGGCCCCGTCCGCCTCGCGCCGACAATTTCCGGTGGCCTACTCTACGCCGGTTCCGATGATGGCTCTGTGTACTGCCTCAATGCCGAAAATGGAAAACTCGTGTGGAAGATCGACGCTGAGCCGGAGAAACGGCTGCTTCCCGGCAATGAACGGGTCATTTCAGTTTGTCCGGTGCGCACCGGCGTGATTGTGGACAACGGTATCGCTTATTTCTGTTCCGGCCTTTTCCCAAATGAGGGTGTGGAAATGTATGCGGTAAAGGCAAAGGACGGCGAGATCATTTGGAAAAAATCCGCTGATTTATCGCCGCAGGGATACATGCTGGCTTCTGCTGAAAAGCTTTATATCCCCACCGGTCGTACAACACCGCAGGTTTTTTCACGCAAGGAAGGGAAAAGGGTGGGGGCCTTTGGCGGAAACGGCGGCACTTATGCTTTGCTGGACGGCGGCGAACTCATTTATGGCGGCGGCGACGAAGGCGAGTTGAATGATCTTTCCGTGAAAACAAACGATCAGGTGGCCACGTACGACGGCTTGCAAATGATAGTTGCAGGAAATATTTCCTATTTACGTTCCGATGGCGAATTATCAGCCATTAATCGCGGCAAATACTTTAAAAGCTATAAGAAATGGGAAAAGGCTTCTGAAAAGAAAAGCGACCTGGCTGATGATTTGTGGGATTTGCGCGAGAAACGTAAACTGGCATCTGCCGATGATATTAAAAAAATTGACAAAAAAATTGCGGCAATGATCGAAAAAATTGCCAACATGGATCAAAAACGCGAAAAAATTGAATCCGGCGGCATTGTCTGGAAAGAAAAGATTGATACTTCATATTCTATGATTCTTTCGGGAAATACAATATTTCTGGGCGGGCGAAACAAAATTGATGCAATAGATGCTGCAAACGGAAAAGTACTCTGGTCAAAAAAAGTTGCCGGAGATGTCTATGGCCTTGCCGTTGCAAACGGCCGACTTTTAGCGAGCACGGATGAGGGAAACATTTATGCCTTTGCGGCCAGGTCGGTTCTCCGGCCTGTAAAACGAAGGTCGAAAAATGTTAAAAATCCTTATCCAAAAAAGTTGAAAAATATTTATCGGACTGCATTAAAGCAAATTCTGGATACTGGCATAACGCGCGGCTATTGCCTTGTGATCGGCAGCGAAGACGGGCGTCTTGCTTATGAACTGGCAAAAAGGACGAATCTCAAAATTGTCGGCATCGAAAGCGATCCGGTAAAAGTGGAAAAATCCCGCAGGCTTCTGGACAAGGCGGGTTTGTATGGAACTCGGGTAGGCATTCAACTTGGATCGCTGGAAAAGCTGCCATACAGTAAATATTTTGCAGATTTAATTGTCTCGGATAAAATGCTGCTCACCGGTGAGTTGCCGACATCGGCGAACGAGGTTTACCGCGTGCTCAAACCTTTTGGCGGTGTGGCGTGCCTCGGCGTACCCAATTCAAAAAGTGAATTTATAAGTCAGTGGGTAGCCCGTTCCGATAATGCCGATTGGCAGAAAGAAAACAATGCGTGGGTTGTTGTGAAACGAGGCGCAATAAAAGGCGCGGGCGAGTGGACACATTTGTACGCCAATCCCTCAAACACCGCATGCAGCAACGATCCGGTTCAGGCGCCGTTGCAGATGCAATGGTTTGGCCGACCGGGTCCTCGGCAGATCATCAATCGTCATAGTCGTCCCATGTCGACGTTATTTAAAGACGGTCGCCTTTTCATTCCTGCCAATAACCGCGTCATTGCTGTCGATGCTTACAATGGAACGCCGCTGTGGAACGAGCCTGTGCCCAATTCCAGAATTCTCGGTGCGCTCAAGGACTGCGGTAACATGGCGGTCGCCGATGATTATGTCTATGTTGCGGCTGATGAAAAATGCCGCGCCTTGAAAGTGGATAACGGTAAGCAGGCATTTGCGCTTCAGGCGCCGCAGCTTATCCCGGGTGAAGAGAGAGACTGGGGTTATCTCGCCCTGGTTGATGACCAGGTTTTTGGCTCGGGTAAAAAGAAAGGCGCTTCATTTACTATTCTGGGCAAATTCAATTGCGATCAGTTTGAGGGCGATTTCCGTGAAATGGTTATGAGTGATTATCTTTTTTCTTTGAATAGAAAAACCGGTGATAAACTCTGGACATACAAGAACGGTGTTGTTTTTAACAATACGATCACCATCGGGGATGGTGCTGTTTATTTTATTGAAAGCCGCAACAAGAGAGCAGTCAATGATCCCGACGGAAGGATTCGAGTCGATTATTTCTGCCAAGGCCCGACTTTTCTTATAAAGCTGGATCAGCGCTCCGGTAAGAAAATATGGGAAAAGGCCGTGCGGTTTCCATTTCAGCAGATTATGTATCTTTCCTATTCGCAAGATGTTGTTTTGGCGACAGGCTCTTATAATAAGGGACGCTATGTGCACTATGGTTTGTTTGCTTTTGACGGCGGCAGCGGCAAAGAAATCTGGCACAACAGCTACCGCGGCGGCGACAATCGATGGAACACCTCTGTTAAAAAATCGACAATCGACGGTTCGCACGGCGAGCAATGGCAGCACCCGGTCATCATAGCGGATAAAATTTATTTGCCGCCTCATGATTTTGATCTGCACACGGGAAAGGAAGGTGGACTGAATCTTACCCGCGGCGGTCATGGCTGCGGCGGTTTGTCCGGTTCCGCTTCCAATCTTTTTGCCCGTGGTTCCAATCCGCGTATTTATGATATTTTCGACGGCAACCAAAGCGGCAAACCATTGACGCGCGTCAGCCGACCCGGCTGCTGGATAAACATCATCCCTGCCGGCAACCTGATTTCGATACCCGAAGCAAGCTCCGGCTGCACATGCGATTATCCGGTGCAAACGTCGTTTGTGTTTGTTTCGAAGAATTGATTTTATGGTTAGTTATAATTGGCTTTGTGATGAATCGAATAACTAAATGTGAGTGGTATAGAATTTAGTAAATGTTGGTATGGTCCTTAAAAGAATAAAAGACAAAATGATTAGGGACAAAATAATTATCAAAAATCATTATTTTAAAAATTCACAAATCTGACTGTTTCGTTCATCTTGGAATCAATTTTTTAAATTATTTTGTCAATAAAAATAAAATGAAAATTATGCACGGATTACACATTTTTTAAAATCGTTTTGCCCAAAATAGTTCTGCCTTGTTTTTAATACCCGGAAATGGAAAAATATGATAAAAAATATTTTCAGAATAACAATTTTATTCCTTTTTATGCACACGCTGGTCTTTGCCTGTCGCTACACCGTTCGCGAAATCGGCTTTGCTGATTACGGCGCGGATTCTTATCATTTTTACCTGTTTAAAGATAACCGCATCTCCGACAAGGATGCGACTGATTTTAAAAAGATTTCCTACGCCGCATTACTGGATGCCAATGTCTCAGCGCAAATTGTTGATGTGGATGGAACGGATTCCCTTGCCGTCATGAAATATTACAAAGCAAATAACAGCAGCAAATTGCCGAGCGCCGTTCTTGTTTCGCCGGAAGGGAGGACAAAACTATTTTACTTTAGCGATGAGAAAGAGGGTTTTAAAGAGAGCGTTTGGTCCGCGCTGGAAGAAATTGTGACCTCCCCGGCGCGGGAAGAATTGTTACAAAAGATTGTCAAATCCTACGGTGTGGTCTATTTTATTGAAGGAAAGGATAAAGCGCAAACAACCCGGGCTCGTAAAAATGTCGAGGGTGCGATCGATAAAATCAAGTTGATCATGGCGGATTTGCCAAAGCCTGTTGACCATCCGCCGGAGTTGATTATGGTGAAAAAAAACGACATACAAAATGAGTCGATATTGCTTTGGAGTCTTGGCTGGAAAGAAGCAGACAAAAACGAACCGGCGGTGGCAGTGATTTACGGGCGCGGAAGAAGAATGGGGCCGCTGCTCAAAGGGGAGCAAATCACCGAGAATGTGGTTGAAAATATGATGCGTTTTGTCGGCGCAGATTGCGAATGCGGGCTGGACAGAACATGGATGCTGGGGACGATGGTACCCTTGCGCTGGGGTTCTCAACGCCAGAGAGAAATTGTGCATCAATACGGTTTTGATGCCGATAATCCCATGGTCGTTTCGGAGATGAGCCAGATTCTTTCCGTTTCCCCCGCACGTGTCAATAAATCGCAAGACAGCGGGAATTTATACGGCTACTCGGAGGGCGTGCTCAAACTTTCAAACTCTGTTTCGACGGAAGAACAAAGCACGGTTAATTCGGAACATACTTTATTCAATTTGAAAAGGGCACTCTTTTTAATCATTTTCATTTTTTTAATGATTTTTATCGCCGGGGGAATAATATTTATTCGGGCACAAAGGAGAAATTCGTAATCATGGCTTTACTCGTTATAAAAGAAATCTTTCACCGGAAAATAAATTTCCTGTTAGGTGTGCTGGCGATCATCACGGCTGTAGCGCTTTTCATCGCATTTTTTACAAGCAGCGAAGCCTCTAAACGGGAGACCATTCGTCTGACGCGGGATATGGGTTTCAATCTTCGCATCATTCCCAAAAGCACGGATATGAATGATTTTTGGGTCACCGGCTTTTCAAAGACCACCATGCCTGAAAAATATGTTTTACGCTTTAAAAAGTTCAAAAACTTTTCCTACGCACACCTTGTTGCGACGCTGCACAAACAAGTGACCTGGCGCAATAAGAAAATCATTCTCACCGGGATTTCTTCGGAAATCGAACCGCCCGGCAAAAAGAAGAAAACGCCGATGATTTTTTCAATACAACCCGGCACGGCCTATCTTGGTTATGAAGTGGCAAAGGCGTTTCATTTAAAAAAGGACGATAGTATTGATCTTTTCGGCAAAAAGTTCCAGGTTGCGAAGACACTTTCCGAAAGCGGAAGCGATGATGATATTCGCGTCTTTGCGCCGCTGGCCGAGGTTCAGGATATTTTGCATGAAAAAGGCCGAATTAACGAAATCAAGGCGCTTGAATGCCTCTGCCTGATGAACGGACAAACCGATCCGCTCAAGATTGTGCGGCAGCAGCTCACCCAGGTTTTGCCGGAAGCAAAAGTGATTTTAAACCAAACCATTGCCGTGGCGCGGGAAAGACAGCGAAAAATGTTTGAAAACTATTTCGCCCTGCTTTTACCGTTTGTGGTGCTTGTTTGTGCGGCGTGGGTGGGAACGCTGGCCATGATGAATGTGCGCGAGCGGAAACAGGAAATCGGCATCCTGCGCGCGCTGGGTTACAGCGCCGAAAAAATCACCGTGCTTTTTTTGAGCAAAGCGCTGCTGATCGGCATTTTGGGCGCTGTTTTCGGTTTCATTATCGGCACTGCTCTTTCGCTGAAATTTGGGCCGGAGGTTTTCAAAGTCACGGCGAAATTGATAAAACCCAATTATAGTCTTCTCATCTGGTCGCTCATTGCTGCGCCGCTTTTTACCGCTTTAGCTTCTTTCATCCCGGCAATGATCGCCGTTTCCACAGACCCGGCCTTAACTCTGAGGGAGGACTAGAAATGATCGATTTGCAGAATGTCGGCAAAATTTACCATGCTAATGGGAAAAAGGTTGCTGCACTGGATGATTTGTCTCTGCACATTGAAAAGGGAGAGTTTGTTGTCGTCAGAGGCCCGAGCGGCAGTGGTAAGACCACTTTGCTCTTAACCATAGGCGCAATGCTGAAACCGGACAGCGGCGAGGTGGCTGTTGCCGGTGAAAATATCTATTCGCTCAAAGGAGGTGAGCGGGCAAAATTTCGTGCGGCCAATATCGGTTTTGTTTTTCAGATGTTCCATCTCTTACCGTATCTCACTGTTTGGGAGAACATCATGGTTCCTGCGTTAAAAAATCAAAAATCGGAAGCGCATGAAATACTGGAGGATCTTGGACTGGCCGAAAGAGCGCATCACAAGCCCTTTGCCCTCAGCGCCGGGGAGCGCCAACGGACAGCCGTAGCCAGAGCACTCATCAACCATCCGAAAGTCATTCTCGCAGATGAACCGACCGGGAACCTTGATCCTGAAAATGCTGCGGACGTTATCGACCACCTCGCCGCATTCCATGCCAACGGCGGCACTGTCGTCGTTGTAACCCACGGCGAACAGGCGGATCATTATGCGACCCGGGTCATTCGTATGCGTGAGGGGAAGATTGATGCCTAGTGAACAAGACCGAAAGAAGCGGCTAAAATATATTTAAATATCGTTATGATTAAATAAAAGACAAAATAATTGAGGACAAAATGATTGGAAATAAACTTTCCTTTAAAATGGCCGTTTTCAACAATCATCTTGTCCTTGTGAGTTTTGTTATTTTTTAATCGCCTGCTCTCAATGTTTAATTGAACCTGCCTCAAACGATCGGATGAAAACATGATGAATAAATTCTTTACAATTTGTCTGGCCGCCGTGGCTTTCGGCCTGTTTCATGTTGGCAATGCCGAGGACTGGCCGCGTTACATGCATGACAACTACAACAGCGGCGTATCCTCCGAGCGTATTGCTTTTCCCCTTGTGCAAAGCTGGTGTTTCATTGCAAACCAGGCGCCGAATCCTGCCTGGCCGGCACCGGCGCGGGCCGATTTCTGGCATGAAAAGCCACGCCTTGATCCGCGTGTCACCTATGACCGTGCGTTTCATGTCACTGTCGCACACGGGCTTTTGTATTTCGCTTCCTCATCTTCCGATAAAGTGTATTGCCTGGATGCCGAAAGCGGCGAGCAAAAGTGGACTTTTTACACCAAGGGGCCAAACCGAATTGCACCGATGGCTTACCGGGGAAAAATTTATGTGGGATCGGATGACGGTCGATTCTATTGCCTGGATGCCCGCAGTGGAAAACTTTTATGGCAATACAGTGCAGTTGAAAATGCGCGCAGGATTCCCGGAAACGGGCGCGTCATTTCCATTTATCCGATACGCACGGGCGCCGTTATTCAGAATCATATCCTTTATTTTATAGCCGGTCTTTTTCCCAAAGAGGGCGTTTATTTGTGTGCCTTGAATCCCGATGACGGTTCCGAACTTTGGAAAAAGAAAGAGGCGCAACTGTCCCCGCAAGGTTACCTCGTTTCCTCAAAAACCAAACTCTATATTGCCAATGGGCGTTCTCAACCATCCATCATTGATCTCAAAAATGGAGATATGTTGAAGCGTCTCTCCGGGGCCGGAGGAACGTATTTGGCATTGGAAAATGATGACCTGGTTTACGGCACCCAGGATACCGGTTTGCTTTCCATTCAGGGTACGGATGCGGCCGATCCTCTTAATTTTGCCATGTCCGGGTTGCGTTTTATCAGCAAAAATAATTTTTATTATGTTGCTTCGGAAAACAATTTACTCGCTGTAAATAAAACGCAGTATCGAAAAGCAATCAAAGAGAAGCACGATTTGAAAGCGAAACTAAAGGCCGCCTCGGAGAAATTAAAAGCCCTTCGCGTAAAACGAAAATCTCTCAAAGGAAAGACTTTAACGCTCGAAGCGCAAATTGATAAACAACTCGACTTTATTTCCGAACTGGGTGCAAAACTTAAAAGCCTGGACGGCGCTGAGTTTGCCTGGCAGCAGAAAGTCGACCGGCCTTACGCCATGATTCTTGCCGGTGAAGCTGCTGTTTTGGGTATGGATAAAACAGTCGCTGCCTATAATATTTCCGACGGGAAAAAAATCTGGTCTATGCCTGTGGACGGGCGTGCTTATGGCCTGGCTGCGGCGAACGGCAAATTGTATGTCAGCACGGATACGGGATCGATTTACTGCTTTGGCGCTGAATCGGCTGCCGGAAATGATCGGATTGTGGAGCGCGTCGTTGATAATCCCTTTGCAAAAGATAAAAACAGCCGGAAATATGCTGCGGCTGCCAGGCATATTTTAAAGCATGCAAAAGTGAATAAGGGATATTGCCTTGTGCTCAATTTTGGCACCGGACGTCTGGCTTATGAACTCGCCAAACGATCACAATTGAATATAATTGGCATTGAAAAGAATAAAACGAATGTCGATCGCGCGCGCCAAGTCCTTGATGCCGCCGGTTTGTTAGGGAACCGGATTACTGTTTTTCAGGGCTCGCTGAGTGATCAGCATTTTACCAAATACCTGGCAAATTTGATTGTTTCGGATCGACTTGTCATTTCCAAAACCATGCCTGAACCGGCGGATGAAGTTTATCGCGTTTTGCAGCCCGCCGGGGGCGTCGCTTACCTGGGACAGTTGGATGTAAAATCAGGTTTGAAAAGAAATGATCTGCAAAAATGGATGGCCGCGGCAAAGCAATCGGCATGGAAGATTGATGATAAAAAAGGTTTGTGGGCGCAAGTGCGTCGTGGAAATCTTGCCGGAGCCGGCGAATGGACGCATCTTTATGCCGATCCCGGAAATACAGCTGCCACGAAGGATGAGCTTGTCGGCAACGACATCTCCACACAGTGGTTCGGACGTCCCGGACCGCGTGAAATGACGGATCGCCACCATCGTACCGTGACGCCTTTGTATAAAAACGGCATTGTTTATATTCCTGGAGATAATCACATCATTGCAGCAGATGCTTATAACGGGACAATGTTGTGGGACAATACCGTACCAAATTTTCGAAGACTGGCTGCTCCGCGCGATGCGGGCAATATGGCGCTGACCGATGATTTTCTTTACGCAGCAGTCGACGCGCGCTGTTATGGATTTGATCCGCGGACAGGTGAGCAATTATCCTCTTTTGTGGTGCCGCAATTAATCCCCCGGCAGACGCGCTATTGGGGATATTTGGCAACAGTTGGCAAAAAGCTTTTCGGCAGCGGACGAAAGCCGGAAGCTGCCTACACTCTTGTGAGTAAACAGGAAGATTATGAAATCCAATGGGGTGACTATAAAACGCTGGTAACCAGTGATTATCTTTTCAGTATGGATCGATACAAAGGCAAGGTGTTGTGGACATACAAGTCGGGCGTTATTCTTAATCCGTCTATCGCCATTGACAACGGAAAAATGTATTTCATCGAAAATAGAAACGAGGCGTCCAAAGCCGATAAAGACGGTCTCATTGATTTGAAAACGTTTCTTGGCGACGAAACTTTTCTCGTTGCCGTCGATCTGCACAGCGGCAAACTCGTGTGGAAAAACCGGTTTGATTTTACCGCCTGTCAACATGTCCTTTATTTAAGCGCTTTGGATAATGTTTTGCTTGCTGTGGGTTCAAAAAACAAGAATAACAAAGTGTGGTATGATCTCTATGGTTTTGATGCGTCCGACGGCCAGGTGCTGTGGCATCAGGAACAGAATAATGAGGCAGGCATTGGCGGCGATCACGGCGAGCAAATTCATCACCCTGTCATCGCTAATGGGCGTGTTTATGCGGAGCCTTACAGTTATGATTTGCATTCCGGTCAACGCATTGATGACTGGAAGCTTGTTCGCGGCGGCGGAGGATGCGGAACGATTTCCGGTTCACCCTCTTTTCTGTTTTTCCGTGCTGCCAACCCGGCAATGTGCGATGTGATGCATTCTTCTAAAGGGGAGAAAATAAATTTTGTTACACGTCCCGGCTGCTGGATTAATATTATTCCGGCCGGCGGACTGGTCATCATCCCGGAAGCGAGTTCCGGGTGTACGTGTAACTATCCTTTGCAGATGTCTGTTGCCTATCTATCGAACAGTACCGGAAATTAAATGTCCGGAGTTTGAGCTGCTGAGCTTAAAATGCATACAATAAAACCGTCACAATTCATTATTGTAGATTTCCTGTTAATGTTTCTCATGTTGGCTTGCAAAAATCCATCATCAACCACGCAATGGGACTTGTCTTCTCCGGACGGCAATATCCGGCTTGATATAAAATTGGCGGCCATAGATGATCTCGGCTATCCTGCGGATAAAGTTCGATTGTATTACCGGGTCAAATTCGGCAAGAAAATTATCCTTCCTTTTTCTCCCCTCGGTATTCGTCGCCAGGATCAGGATTTTATCGACTGCCTTCTGTTTGTTTCCCGCAGCGAGGTTTCTGAAATTGATGAATCCTACCGGATGCTCCACGGGAAAAGAAAACAGTGCCGGAATCATGCGCATCAGCTTACACTGAATTTCAGAAATCAACAAGCAGCCGGACTGCAACTCATTTTTCGCGCTTATAATGATGGTATCGCCTTTCGCTACCGTTTTCCACAAAAGAACGATTCGATTATTACGGTAACGCGGGAACTGTCCGGATTTCGCGTGCCGGAGGGCACAACAGCTTTTATCGCCCCGCATGAGGATGCTTCTCTGTATGAGCCTTCTTATGAATCATATTTTAAAAACGGTATTCCTGCGGGCACAGAATCGCCGACAAAGGCAGGGTGGCATTTTCCCGCTCTTTTCAAGATTTAAGGCGGAAAATACTGGGTTTTGCTGACCGAAGCGGGACTGGATGATTCCTACTGCGGCTCTCACCTGGATGGAAATTCCTCACACAATATTTACCGGATTCGTTTTCCCGAAGCGGATGAGGGCAACGGCACCGGGGATGTCTGTCCGAAATGGACACTGCCGTGGGCCACTCCCTGGCGCGCTATTATTGTTGGAAATTCTTTGGCAACAATCGTCGAGTCTTCCCTGGTTACTAATCTGAGTCCGCCTTCTGTAGTCAAAGACACAAGCTGGATCAAACCGGGACGTGTTTCCTGGAGTTGGTGGTCGGATAATGACAGCCCGATGAACCGGAAAAAACTGGAGCATTTTATCGATCTTGCTGCGGAAATGGGCTGGGAGTACAGTCTTGTGGATGCGAACTGGAATGAGATGCCTGAGGGGTCAATTGAAAAACTGGTTGGTTATGCCGGCAGCAAAAACGTCTCGTTGATTTTGTGGTACAATTCCGGAGGCCCGCATAATAACGTGATGATTTTTCCCCGTGATCGTATGGACGACAGGGCAAGACGGCGAAAGGAATTTAAATGGCTGCACCAAATAGGCGTCAGCGGCGTCAAAGTGGATTTCTGGCAAAGCGACAAACAAAATATCATCCGGCTTTACCTCGATGTTTTGCGCGATGCCGCCGATTTTCATCTCATGGTCAATTTTCACGGCTGTACAATCCCCCGCGGCTGGACGCGCACTTTTCCCCACTTGATGAGCATGGAAGGCGTGCGCGGCGCTGAAAACTATCTTTTCGGAAAAACTTATTTTAAAGCGGCCCCCTGGCACAACACTATCTTACCCTTTGCACGAAATGTCATTGGCCCCATGGATTACACGCCGGTGACCTTTTCCGATACACAATTTCCGCACTGCACTACATACGGCCATGAATTGGCTCTTTCCGTTGTCTTTGAATCGGGCTGGATTCATTTTGCCGATAAAGTGAGTGCTTATGAAAATCTGCCGGATGCGCCGAAACATTTTCTCCGTACTGTCCCGGCTGAATGGGATGACATTCATTTCATCGCCGGGGAACCGGGAAAACTGGCTATCATTGCACGCAGAAAGGGCAATGAATGGTTCGTTGGCGGAATAAGTGGCGAGGATGTGCCTGAAAAGATTCGTATCCATTTATCTTTTTTGGCGGGCGGCGACTATTCCATGATATTTATTAGCGACGGCAAAGATGCAAAAAGCTTTAAAAGCGTGGTGCAAAATGTGAGCAGTGATGAAACTGTTAATGTGACCATGCTCCCACGCGGCGGATTTGTGATGAGGCTTGCACCGGAAAACGAAAAATGAAAAGTTGAAAGAGGGGGGAATTGAATCCGGGGAAGGGACAGCTCTTTTTTGCTCTCCGCTGTTTCGGTACCGGGGGGGTATCCGAATGAAGGAGCATGCTTAAGATTCCGGCATTACATTT
>Ga0114931_10007773_pt1 | contig 13061 bp, 12 predicted proteins | sample 2SBtaG_FD_89579 | JGI IMG/M metagenome (GOLD analysis project Ga0114931, IMG submission 89579) | Deep subsurface microbial communities from Kolumbo volcano to uncover new lineages of life (NeLLi) - 2SBTROV14_V59a metaG | ecosystem: Environmental > Aquatic > Marine > Volcanic | place: Kolumbo... | reverse complement strand
GCGCCGGCAGTTTATGCCGCAATAGCCCAGGCCACAGTGATTAAGGCCGCAGTAGCTCAGCTGGTAGAGCATCGCATTCGTAAGAAGCGGGTCGGTCGGCGGAGTCGGTTGGAGTTCAGTAAGTTACGGGTGCCGTACCCAGCCTAATACGGCTATAATACGGCCCAGGGCCGCCTTAGCTCAGTTGGTAGAGCACGGCATTCGTAATGCCGGGGTCGGGTGTTCGAGTCACCCAGGCGGCACCACACCTCCTAGAAGGCCCCTTGGGCGGCGAATCCTGCCAGAGGCTCCTGCCGTCCAATCACACAAGACGCCCCTCTGCGGTTGTCCCGATCAAGAGATAGCGGTTTACGAGGAGCTGGGCGCTAGATATGGTATGTGAAACGACACGTGATTGAAGCAGGATATGACGGACTGGGGCGACGCATACGACGTGATCATTGAGGAGGAGCCAAGCGCAGGCCGCTGGGCGTCGAAGGCCGTATACGAGACTGACCTGGGCGCTGCGTTCTGTGGAGACTCCCTTAAGGTGCTTCGGAGCAAGAGGCTTCAGAGGCACAAGGGGGAGGCCCAGCTGGTCTTCACATCGCCGCCGTTTCCGCTCAACACCAAGAAGAAGTACGGTAATCTCCAAGGCGAGGAGTATCTGGAGTGGTTCGCTCAGTTTGCGCCGTTGCTTAGAAAAATGGTCACCGAGAACGGCTCAATCGTCATTGAGATCGGCAATGCATGGGAGCCCGGTCGACCGGTGATGTCGACCCTTGTGCTCCGGGCCTTACTGCGATTCCTCAAGGAAGGTGATCTCAACCTCTGCCAGGAATTTGTGTGGTACAATCCGGCGCGCCTTCCCTCTCCTGTGCAATGGGTCAACATTGAAAGGTCACGCGTCAAGGACGCCTTCACCCGCATCTGGTGGATGTCACCTACCGACCGTCCGAAGGCTGATAATCGCAGGGTTCTGCGTGAGTACAGCCCGAGTATGAAGAGGCTCATCAAGAGTGGAAAATACAACGCTGGTAGGCGCCCGTCTGAACACAACATCGGCAAGGAGAGCTTCAAGACCGACAATAAAGGGGCGATCCCGCCGAATGTCATCGACGGAGACCTAGTTCCTTCTCTGGGCACACTCTTGAAGGGGACAAACACCCATAGCTACGACCAGTACCAGAAGTTCTGCCGCGAACGGAAAGTTGAACAGCACCCCGCCCGAATGCCGGCGGAGCTCGTCGAGTTTTTCGTGCGTTTTCTGACGGATGAGGGTGATATTGTTCTGGACCCCTTCGCGGGTAGTAATACCACAGGTGCCGTGGCGGAGCGGCTTTGCCGGCGATGGCTGTCCTGCGAAGCGAAATGGGAGTACGTCACATCCTCGATTAGTCGCTTTGATCCAGAGGTCATCACCTCCACTTGTTGCGACCTCAAAATCGAACCGCGTGTGCTCGAAAGAGCTACCGCTTAGACTGCTGGATTGCTTTGATCTGGTTTGCAAATCGATCCTCAATCGTCTCGTAAAAGGCTTTCAGCTGTAGAACGCTGTTCCGCGAGATAGCTTCGCTCCCTCCCGAAACTCCGCGTTGAACATGGTCGGTCTGGTTCTCAGCCATCCAGTCGAGAGCGTTCTGGATCGCAGTCTTAGTTCCGCGAAGGCGATCCGTTAAGTGCTGCGGTTTATTGTTGGTCAGTTGCAGGAATGACGCAGCACCGAGCCACATCCTCGGCTCCTCCTTATTCTTGCAGTGCTTTCTGAACACGCTGTTTCGGTAAAAGGGAGAAACTGCTTCAAATATTGCCTGAGGCGACCGCCGTGATTTACCCCCCGTGTCACTAAGCTGGCCAAGCCTCTCTGCTTCTGTCTGGCCAAGATTCGTAAAGCGGTACGTATTGGTCCGTATCTTTTCCAGCCACCCCCGACGAATTGGATTGTCCTTCTTTGTCGTGCCCATGATCTCCATCATGACCCGCTTGTGGTCAGGATACTGATCCTCGTAACCACGGCATCCAAATCGGTTCGGGTTTCTCTTCCAAGTCGCGACAGTTAGGTCCCACTCGGAGAACTCGGATTTGCCGGCAATGTCCAAATCGAGCGCGCCAAACAAAATCTCCTGTGCAGCGGTTAGCGCCCTTGTTGCGGGCTTAGCCATCGAAGCCTCCTTCATGGCGCAGGAGCTGATCGCTCAGCTCCCATGCTGCATCGATGAATTCGGCGCAATCCATCTCAGCCTCAACCGCGTACTGCATGTACTGGTACTCGGTTACGTATTCCTCAGCTATTTGCTGGCGAACATGGAGCCGTTTCAGAATGTCGAAACACTTTAGTGCTACAAAATGCAAGAAAGTCTTGGTTGCTTCACCCGATAGCCCACTTGAACCACCTCTGCTCCCGCGAACTCTTAGCGCTTCTTTGCTTCGGGGATTTATCCAGACAATGTTTCGGAAGTGAGGCTCCTCAATAATTGTAGGGTATATCTCGCCACCCAGATGGGTCCTCTGGTCAGGTGGAAACTCTTCCATTCCAGGCGCCGTATCACCGCAGAATAGTATCTCGGGAACGTCGCCACCTCGATTGCCTTGTTTTCCTTGTCGCGTCACGCTATCGGAACCGATTAGTATCTCAAAGTCCCGGAATTGACTCGGATTAGAACCGTACCGGACGCGAACAACGGCTACTCCTTCCTGTAGTCCAGCAGTGAAGCGACCGTGACGCCCAACCATTCCCATTGCCTGGTCGAGCACCTCACCATCGATAAGGGCATCGTCAATAGGGCCATCGGGAGTATGGAATGTGATCCTTAGTTTGACCCGTTGCCCCTGAAGCAGGGGATCGTCCGGACCATCCAGTTCCACGCTGCTGGCTTCTCCGACCCATACCTCCATTCGATTGGACTGAATGGATCCATCGGATGTTTCTAACCATATTTCTCCGATACCGGGCGTCCTTGCGGCAAGCATACCCTCTGAATCTAACTCAAACTGTCCCTCGGGTTCCGATCTTAGCTTTACAGAAACTTGTCTGACGGGTTTGGTCGAGCCGTCATCTTGTCGCTCGATGCAGCGATATATCAAGGGAACCTTCGTACCGCAGATTAGTGTGAGTTCACTGAAGTCAGGTTCCAATCTGATCTCGTCGACACGGGTCCCGAATTTTCGCTCGTCGCGCGAATGTGTCTGTCCGTTTTCTCCACGTCCGGACCTGGCTTCCCCGGCAAGCGTGTCGCTTGCATCGCCTTCTGCGTCAGGGTCCAGATATCTGCGCATTAAGTCGCGGATTTGACTAAGGGCTGTTCGTGCTCGTTCCCTGTCCTTTGGCCTAGTTTGCTTCGCCATTGCCAGGTGCAGATCATTGGCGAGCATCTCGATCTTTTCTTTAGTCCAATGTTCGAGTGCGCGACTAAGCGGGGTGTCTGACAAGTGATGCCGGTCTGCCCCGGCAAGATGTTCGTCCAATAGAGATGGACAGCAGAGCTTTCCAAAAATGAAGCTCGAAGTAGCACCTCCGTGTAGACCTTGAAGTTGCCACGTTGCGACGTTATTTCGGTTGTTCCAAACACGTATGACGTTCTTGGCTTTTGTCTCAGGAGACATGCGCAAGGGTTGCGCACTAGTGTGCAGCCGTAAGTACTGTGGGCCTTCGTGACCACTCAGCACATCAACGGGTTCGCCAGTCTCAGGGTCGGGAAGAATGTCGGGCACTTCGAATTCACGTGCTTCTTCAAAGCCCGGATACGGCTCAAGGTCAACTGGCCGGATTGGTCCAGCATCGATGATTTTGCGGTCGACCATGACCCAGACTTGGCAAGTCTCAATAGTCATCGCGGTCTGGCCGTGAGTGGCTATGATTTCGGGGATGAACCTAGTGGCAAGGTTTTTGACTTTTTGTTTCCTTTTATCCGTCCATTCAGCCACTTGCTCAAGGTATGCCATCGTGTAAGCGTTGCGCTTCGAGAACGCCGCTTTGGCTGGTTCCGGCAGTTGCTCAATGCTTGCGCCCATACTGGCGAGTAAGTCTTCGAGTCGTAATGTCGGTTGATCTTCCTCAATGGCGTCCAGTTTGACCCCGGAATCGATGGCAAATCCCGGCTTATACTTCTTGCCAGGTTGATCATTTACGAAGCCTTTGCGCGTCCGCCTGCCCCGGAAGCAGGATTCAAGGAACGCGGTCTTAGTCGCACCCCGGACCATGAAAGCCTTGCCGCCATTGCCATGTCCCGCCTCAATGTCGGCTGCGAGGTCCGCTTTACCGGCGGCTGGGTCTGACCATTTTGTCCAGCCCTGAAAGTTATCGGCGGGTGCTCCTGCGAAGTCCAGTACTGCCAGGGTGTGGCGGCTCGTGTCCGCTACCACCACTACCTGGCGATCGACAGCGTCCGCGATCCTTAGTCGCGAATATTGGTCTTTTGAGTTCTTAATCAGCTCCGGGAGTCCGTTTCTCACCGAGCGAAACCTGCTGGTGAGCTGATCGAGTGTGGCTTCGGGATCGATTGGAATTTCGTTAGGAAGAATGAAACTGTGCATTCCGTCACCCTGCGGAGAACTTTTTCTACCAGCGCCTACCTTATAGCTTGAATTTAGCATCAGCTTTTCCCTTCGGTGACGAGAACCGATTTTCTACTTCGGACACGGCATCCTTCAGGGCTTTGATAATCTTCCGAACCTCGGATTCCTCCCACTCATAAATCTGGCGGTTTGATAGGTTGCCAATACGTCCGATGGCGTCGAGCGCTTTGTTAGTGCGACGCTCGGCCAGCCCTTGAAACTTCGCGCGTTTTGCACCGGTATCCGCTTTCCTATCAAGGCTGGTTTGCATCATATTTCTCCAAAAAATCTGCTTTTTCGACCACAGGAATGTCCGTGATCAACGGCTCCAGTATGTGGGTACGGTGAAGTATTTGTCAATATATTCGGCGAAATATTTGTCAAAATAATCGTCGTTTGAAACACGCAGAATATTGTGCATATTCGGTAAATACATACAAAAAAGAACAAAAATGTAGCATATATCCTCACTCAGAATGACCAGTCTTTGAGTGGAAAAACTTGCCTATAACTTCCTATTGCGTTTTCCCCGAACTCTCCTTTGGAGCGGCTTTCCGTCTATAAATAGACCTCGGGTGAGCTAGTCCCGAGTTCCTCCAGCACCGTTTTCGTGCGGTCCGGTCCATGTCCTCGACGGCGATTTCCCCCGTCAGGTGTCACCGATAGGTATTCTGGTATTGGGAAGGCACCCTGTGTGCCCTCTTTTACCCCAGGAGCACCAGGAGCACATATTGAGCACCGCATAATTGGAGAACGAGGAGAACAACGATATCGGGTTAGCCCATTGTGAATGCGCGTTCTGAGAGACCTAGGCTTCATCGACATCAAGGAGGGGCCGAACGGTCCCATCAGTTACGTCCTGATATTCAACCCCTACTTAGTGGTGCGCCGACACCATGAGGCCGGACAGATCAACGCCGCATTCTTCAATTCGCTGACTCAGCGCATGATCGAGATCGGCGCCCAGGACCTTGACACCCCGCCCCCAGAAAAGAAGACAGCGGCGCCCAGGCGGGCGGCACCTAGGCGCCGTAGTAGGGCCGCGACAGCGTGAGCGGGAGCAGCGGCTTGAAATGCAACTTTTATAGCGCTGCGACTGGTGCGTGCACACGACCTCGCGTGCGCAGAAAGGGCTTAAGCCCGTGAAGTTCGCAGCAACTCGGCAGGCGTCACTTGCAATGAATCCGCTAGCTCCTGAAGCACTAGCACAGTCGGGTTGCGTGCGCCCCTTTCGATACCGCTGATGTAAGTCCGGTGAAGTCCAGATTGTTCGGCGAGCTCCTCCTGAGACCAGCCGCGCTCCCGCCTTATTCGACGCGTGTTGAGCCCGACTTGCTTCCGGATATCCATACCGGAAGCAAGCCGTCATGTAGATCAACGGTCTACAGACTATGAGTAACATTTTGTCGTGGAACTTGGCAAAAGAGGCTAGGATTTTGTCTCAACCACGGCAAAGGACGACCAATGAAGTGGACATTGACCCTATCGGCGATTGTGCTGGCCGTACTCGGCTTCGCGGCACCGGCCCTTTGGATCCTAGCTATTCCAATTGGGCTGTTCGCTATCGGCTCCGCGCCGTCCGGTCAGCGGGCGGACGGCAAGCGAAAAACCGGGGGACTCCTTGGCTGGCTTTGGGATGACGTGGCGATGGCGCTGAAAATGCGGGAGTGCCCGTATTGCCGTTCCTCGATCCCGAAGACCGCGATGAAGTGCGCCCGTTGCGGCGAGTGGGTCAATGCTCACGGCGGTTCCGCGCACGCTGGGGAACGAAGTTCAGCCAAATCCAATGCCAGTCGTCGTCGCACGCAAGACAGCCGCCGCTGGAAGTTAATCGCGGTTCTTGGTGGATTGGGTATCGTGGTGATCGCCGTGTTTCAGCAACAAAAACCCGATGCCCTGAAAGACCAAGTCGTTGCCCCCGCAACCGAGAGACCCGTAGGCGTTGAAGAAACGAAAATACCGCCCCAAGCGGTTCACGTTGACGGACAGACCCGATCTGACAACGGTGGATATTCAGATGCGTACATCTTCGACCAAAGGGAGAGTGCCAACCAGTGCTATTTTCCAAACAAACTTCGGGATTTCAAGATGTTGGATTTTGTCGGTGAGTTGATACGTAGCGAAAACTATGCCTGCGATTTCGTAACCAGGGGACGGCTTGAAGATTCCCATGTTGGTCGCATTGTGAAGGCCGATTGCAGCGGCCTTTTATATGACGTTTTGATCCGAAAGAACTCGGCATCTGCCGTAATATCGCCAGCCTACGGAGGGTTCTGGCCCAGTTGTGGCTAGCAGCCGGCATGCCCCAAACTTCACACGCTCGCTCCGAGGCGGATAGGGGAGTGCAGGTACTGTGCTTTCGATCCTCGCTCGAAAACACCAGCCCTGGTGTTTGAGACGGCTCTAGTCGTTATCGACAATCTGAGAAAAAATTCTGCCGCCAAGCAAAATTCCAACAGCCAAGAACAAATCAGCAACCTATATATCGAATAGCTTCCGATAAGCCTTCTTCTCGAACTCTTCTTTGGGGTGGATTTATGACCACGCAAGACCTTCCGGCAAACCTCTCCGGCTTCAATGTTCCCGCAACACTCCATGAGGAAATCGAAGTCGCCAAATCCTTCGCACGAGACCAGCACGCCAGCGCTACGCGGCAGGCGTATCGGTCCGACTTCCGTATCTTCCAGGCCTGGTGCGCGGCTAGATCGCTGCCCGGCTTTCCAGCGGAGCCTGCGACGATTTCAGCTTTCATCGCCGCAGAGGCGAAGGCCGGGACGAAAGCATCGACCATCACGCGCCGCTTGGCTGCGATCCGCTACGCCCATGTTCTGGCCGGGCACGAGCCGCCCACCAATAGCGAGGTGGTGAAAGCAACGATGAAGGGGATACGCCGCAATCTGGGGACCGCCCCGATGCGGAAAGCCCCCGCCACGGCCCAGCGCGTGGTGCTAATGGCCAATCTTTGCCCAGACGGTCTCAAGGGGGTCCGGGATCGCGCGCTGCTGCTCTTGGGCTTCGCTGGCGCGTTCCGACGCTCGGAGCTAGTGGCCTTGACCGTCGACGATCTTGAGGAGACGGATAAAGGCCTGCGCATCCGAATTCACCGCAGTAAGACCGATCAAGAAGGGGTAGGACACGTGATCGCCGTCCTGCGTGGCGAACGCCTATGTCCCGTCGCGGCAGTCCGAGCGTGGTTGGAAGCGGCGGGCATCACCGAGGGGCCGGTGTTCCGACCCTTTTCGCGGGGAGATCGGCCATTGGACCGCCAACTGACACCCAAGAGTGTGGCGATAATCGTCAAGCGCTATGCTAAACAATCGGGGCTTGATCCGGAGCAATTTGCCGGGCATTCGCTGCGGGCTGGGTTCTTGACTAGCGCGGCGGCTAACGGTGCGTCCCTGTTCAAGATGATGGACGTGAGCCGCCACAAGTCGGTGGATACCTTGCGTGGTTATGTGCGCCGCGCCGAGGAATTCGAAAACCACGCCGGGGCGGGCTTGTTGTAGGTATTCGGGTGGTTGCGACCTATTTCTGGGGTCTAGGAGCGTGCGCGAGTGTGTAAGTCGGGGGGCGAGGGCAGTAGGTACTCGGCGACCCCGGAAACTTGTCCCCTGTGCTCCTAGGCGTGGCCAGAAAATGGAAGTGGGTCTGTCGCGAACGAGCTACTCTCATGCTTACGTGCGGTCGCCGGTGGTTACCATCAATTCCAGGTTACTTTGTTGGGCCGACTCGCCAATTTTGACGACTGCGATGGCCCATATCGCCATCGGCGATGAGTCCAACAAACCTGAAAGCAGGTGAAGAAGGCTGGGGCGGACGACCTACCTCACCTGAGTCCGTTATCGGGTTAAATCCGATGATCCTGCTTCGTTAAAACGGAAAAACGTAGAAAAGGGTGAGACGGGTCGGCCGGGTAGGCCGACGGTCGAAAAATAGTGGGTTTTTTGAAAATCGGCGTCTGCTCTTCGGCTGCGAAAGGCGAGACGGGTGAGCCGCCTAGAATTTTTCGTCAGGCCCTTCCGTTTCCGACCTGTGGGCGTCATCATCATCTTCTTTGGGCCAATCTATTTTGTTGCCGACAAGGTTATCAAAATGTGCCCGACAAGTATCAAGAGGCGGTATCGCATATCCCGGTCGCCGTTGCGACTTCTTGATGCGCTCGCTCGGATGTGCCGGATCACGCAGATAAATATCGATGGTCCGTTTCGGTTTGCGCAGACCAGGTATTAGCTTTTTCAACTGCATTCCGAAACTCGTCAGATCGCCTTTATAGTGTTTGCCAGCCTTTCCCACTGCCGTCGCGTAGTCGTGGTAGAGTTCGTCCGTCGGTATCCAATCTCGCCACTCATCCTGTTCCTGAAGAATTGCACCTCTTTCGAGTTTGTCGATCCACCAACTTTGAATAGGCGTCATCGATAGTCGTTTTTGGTCATCAAGCGCCGCCGTCTTTGGAAGGTCCCGTAGCTCGACGTCCGATAGATCGAATTTCAAGAGGAAGTACAAAAGGGCTTCTCGGCCACCATTTTCCATCTGCTCAACAACAGCCTTGAAGTAGGTGATGTCCTTCATCCGCGCGTCGCTCAAATCGAGCACGACGAAACGCCTTTCTTCCATGCCGGCGGGCACAACCCACTCATTGTTGGAAGATATCAGAAGCCGTACGTAGTTCGGCCAAGCGACCGCATCGAAACCTTTGTTTTCGAGCATGAACGTCGGTTCTGTTACGAGCGCCTTAAGGACACCTTCGCTTTGCTTGTCGCCTGCCCAAAAGGCTTCATCAGCATATAACAGAAGGCAATCCTTGAGATGCGCGTTGAAATTGCCGGTGAGGTGGCGGCTTTGGCTCACCTGTGTGAAATGTTGGCCGAATAGCGCGCCAAATTCGCGGCAAAAGACACCTTTGCCGGTCCCCATACGTCCGCGCAAAACCAACGCTATTCCTGGGCGATTGGCGGGAGTCTGAACAGCGTCCGCCATCCACGCCAGCACATATTGAAAAAGCGCGCTATCGCCGCGGCAGATAGTGTCACGAATATGATCGAGGTATAGCTGGCAATCCCCCTCTCGCGGTTGAACCGCAAATTCGCGCCACAGATTGTACACACTGTCGGGTGTGTCGCCTGGGTAGAACATCACACTTTCGAAAGCACGCCGGGCGGCATGTTTCATCCAATAGACGGCAATGCAAACGGGCTTGTTGTTAATGAGAGTGAACCGGTTTGCGTAGAGCAACTTAAAGTCCGTCTGCCTTAAGAACTGGACATCGATTTTCCCAGTCGTGGGATTCGGAATCTCGGTCAAGATTGCCACGCGGTTTCCAAGGAGAACAACCGCGTGTTTGCTGTTGAGCTCGTCAACGATCTCTTGCTGGCTGCTTGCGAAACCAAGCCAGTTGGTCAACAGCTTTACGGCCGGCTTATCGACAATATCGATTAAGCGCCCACGCCCCGCCGTCGGTTTACCACTCTCAAACGCTTCATACGTGTCGTCCACGCACCGCAATCGATCATCAACCTCTGTATCGCCGACGTGCGAGCAAATAACTTCGACAAGATGACGCGTATCGTCGATTGGAAATCCACTTTTCGCTAAAAATCCCGACAGGGTAAGCGCGAATTCGTGCCGCTCGCCTTCGCCGGGCCACTGTTCCGCCAGGAGGCATGCCGCTGCCAGATTGCCTACTGCAGCCGACAGATCGATGGCCGATATTTGTGCGGGCTGGCCGTTGCAATCCCACTTCAACACCTCGCCATTTGGATGGGTTGAAGGTGGGCACATCGTTTGAGCGGCCTCGCCGCGTAGTTCCAAAAACAGGGATTTTGCTTCGTTGATAGGATCAAGGTTGCGGTATTTCTTGGTCCTGATTGTGTCATCTACCCGATAGATGCGATGAGCGCGCGGAGTACTCTTCCGCCCAAAAACACTATCAGTGGGCGGGAGAAATTCGTCTGCAAGATCGAGAGCTACGGGGCTATCAAGATCAATGTCAACGTGGTTATTCGAAACGCTACCCCACTGGATGCCAATATTTTGCGTCGGGTTAGAAAAATCTTGCGCCAGCTGCTTAGGGGTCGCCCACCTGTCTTGCCATTTATTAAAAATCGGTTTCTTCGTTTTGGCGTGGAGCGGTACAGGCTTCAATCCCTTTTCAAGAAAGCTTGCGGCGGCTACGGCAGTAGAAGTTGCGGTGCCCTCAGATTCGACGAGTTTGGGTGATTTATTACGGGCCACTGGATTACCTCAGTTGGAATTTGCCCGCGAAGCAGAACGTTCGCTGCCGTTATCGATTCTGCGGACCCGAAACCAGTCAAACAGCTCTGTTTCCCAGTACCGAACAGCATGGTCGAGCTTGACATAAGGGGGTCCGCCGCCGCTCCAGCGCTTGCGCTGGAACCAAGCAACCGAAAGGCCGGTGATCTTAGAAGCTTCTTTCTCGGTGATGAGGCGGTCGGTCATTTCGAATCTCCGCGATAATCACGGAGATAATAGGAACGACTACTGGCGACCTCTACGGAACCTAACTAGCGGGAGTTTCATTCGCTTCGCGTTTCGAGCCACAAAATTCTCAATATCATCCGCCCAAAAGTCCAGCGCGTCCTCCCTGATAGGACGCAAGAGCTTTGATTTTTCAAATATCTTTTTTGCAGATTCCAGCGTGTAGTGAATTCCGTGTTCCCTCAGTACAAACCTCGCGATTTCGAAGGCGTCATCCCCTCGGTATCCTCTGCTGCGTGCGGCCTTTACGTATTGGACCAAAAAGAGTCGACGAACGAACCCTTTTCCGAGGTTTGGTCCACCACGTGATCTGCGGGGCGGTTTCCAATCTTGAACGAAACCGGCAACTAGGCTCTGTAATTTCGGGTGGTCAAGGCGGATTCTACGATCAAGTTCAACCAAACGCTGGCACGACCGCACCGACAATTCTTCCTGAACCCAATGCGGAAATTCCATACCCGAACGAATGCATAGGACCACACACTCGTCGAGCGCGAACGGATCACCTACGTCGTGGGCGGACTTGTAACTCTTAGTTATGAAGTCCACGGGTTCGGGCGGCTTGGGCATGGTCGTCAAGCTCTACCACCGATTCTCTTGATCGCCCCTCGCATAACGCAATTAGGCGATCGGATATTCGCTGCATTGGCGCTCGCAGGCGCTCGACATCGAGTATGATGTAGCCTGAGGTCACATCCCAGCCGGTACGGTGATTCAGAAGCCGCTTGAGCGTATAGGCAGACAAGTCCAATGTCTCGGCCATTGTGACGAAAGTCCGCCGCAGGTCGTGTAGGGTAAACTTGATCCCGGACGCGATGTTGGCGCGCAAAAGCCACTTCTTAGGCTCCTCGATCCGCTTTGTCGGATCATCGCCGGGGAATACCCACTCGGCTTCAGGAAAGCGCTGTCGCCGGTCGTGCAAGAGCTTGTAGAGGAACGTGCTGAGCGGCAGGATCAATGGGTCGCCATTCTTCGTTCTGGGCACGGTTAATGTCAGACCAGAGAAATCGACATGCTCCCACCGTAGACTTAGCCCTTCCGAGCGCCGCATGCCGGTGAACAATAGCAGGCGCAAATAGTCTCGCGCATGATCGTTTTGCAGCCGCATGACAGCTGCGTACCAAATCGGTAATTGATCTGGTCGGACATAGGTCCGGCGTCGCGGGTCGCGATACCAAAGCCGTAGCTTCTTCAATCGGTCCGCCGGGTTCTGTGGCAGATGCTCATGCAATGCCATCGCGAAATTGTAGATTGAGCGGAAGGTGCGCATGTTTCGCGCTGCAATGGACGGTGTACGGGTTGCTTTCTGCCGCGAATATTCCTGAATCAATTCGCTACCCGAAATGCTGGCAAGGGGTCGATCAAGCCAATGAGCTAAATCGTGCGTGAGCGTCCGCCTATAATCGTTCCGCGTATTTTCGGTGATGGTCGTCCGCATCGCGGAGAATTGTTCCCAGGCGTCACGCAGCGTTAGCGATTGGTCTTCCTCTTGGCGTTTTGTCTCGCGGGGGTCTTCACCCCGCGCCATCCGGTTCAGAAGATCGCGAGCCTCCCGGCGCGCTTCCTCGGGGGTGAATACACCGTGTTTGCCGATGGTGATGCGGACCGTCTTACGGTTTCTTCCACGGCCACCCATGGTGCGCTGTGCGAAGTAGCTCTTTGCTGTCGCGCCAACGCACAGTCCGAAGCCCGGCAATTCGGCATCCCAATAATAGACCTGGCGGCCAGGAGTGAGTTCCAGCCGACCTACGACCGCCTTGGTAATTTTGATGATCTTCCGACCGCTTCTAGACATCGTTCTCAACCCGGTCCACGAAGCCCCTAATAAGCCCCGTGCTTCAAAATGTGTCAGGGTTAGTCTAATGCTGTCTTAGGCAAAATGAATAGCAAAAACAATCTATTGTGGAAACTTTCAAGGTGTTTCTAAGGCATTCAAAATCGTTCAAAACCCACAAAAAGTCGTTCGTAATGCGGGGGTCGGGGGTTCGAATCCCTCCTGCGGCACCATGTGTCCGGTACAAAACGTCACCTAT
>Ga0114931_10007772_pt1 | contig 13062 bp, 11 predicted proteins | sample 2SBtaG_FD_89579 | JGI IMG/M metagenome (GOLD analysis project Ga0114931, IMG submission 89579) | Deep subsurface microbial communities from Kolumbo volcano to uncover new lineages of life (NeLLi) - 2SBTROV14_V59a metaG | ecosystem: Environmental > Aquatic > Marine > Volcanic | place: Kolumbo... | reverse complement strand
GGTAATTTTTTTTGGATGATCGCCTTAATCTTCTTTTTCAATATTTTTGGTAATAATCCATTGCTGGATAATTGAAAGCGAATTATTCATCACCCAGTATACAACCAAGCCTGCCGGGAAAAACAGAAAGAACACGGTAAACACAACCGGGAACATTTTTATGACTTTTGCCTGTAAGGGATCAACGGGCGCCGGATTCAGACTTTGTTGTATCTTCATGGTTATTCCCATGAGTACCGGAAGCACGAAAAAAGGATCCTGTGCGGATAAATCCTGAATCCACAAAACAAACGGGGCCTGGCGCAATTCGACTGTTTCTATTAATACCCAGTACAAGGAAATGAATACCGGAATCTGCACTAATATCGGCAAACACCCCCCCATCGGGTTAACTTTTTCTTTTTTATACAAAGCCATCATTTCCGTATTGAAGCGCTGCCTGTCGTCACCAAAACGATCTTTTAACGCCTTTAACTTGGGTTGAAGCTTACGCATCTTAGCCATTGAACGATAACTGACATCAGATAACTTAAAAAATAATGTTTTAATAAATAAAGTTACGCCAAGAATAGACCAGCCCCAATTTCCGATTAATGAATGAATTTTATTCAGCAACCAATAAATAGGCTTGCCGATGATCGTCAACCAACCATAATCCACTGTCAATTCCAGACCGGGCGCTATTTTTTCCATTATTGTCTGAATTTTTGGCCCCTCATATAATTCTTCAGCAAAGATATGCTCACTATTAGCCGGCACCGTAACCACTGGTGAATAAGATCCAATGACATAATGTGAATTTTTTAATTCCTTGGTATAGAAATGGTTTTCCTGATCCGCCGGTGGAATCCATGCGGATGCGAAATAATGTTGAATGATGGCGCTCCAACCCCCTTTCGTGGTGACATTCAAATTTTCATCCGCCATGTCATCAAATTTAATTTTCTGATATTTATCCTCGTTGGTATAAACTACGCCGCCAGTATAGGTTCTGATAAAAGTATTTTTTTTCTTATCCTTATAGGGAAGGCGCAATAACTGATTGTATTGACTCCCCGTCCAGTCCTTATCTGAATCATTAATGACTTTTTGCTGCAGCGTTATCAGATAACTTCCGCGCGTGAAAATATAAGTTTTAATAACTTTCATGCCCTTGCCATCACGCCAGACTAAGGGTACGCGCAAGGTATTTTGATTTGGATCCAGTTGAAAATTTTCTTTATCAACCTGGAATTCGGTATGATGATTGGGTAATAATTCCGAGCCCCTGCTGGCAATCAAACCGCTCTGGGCAAGAAATAACCTTTCGGCGCTGCCATCTAACAGCCTGATCGGCTTTAGATTTTTTTGTTCGGGTTCAAAACCAAGGGTTGCACGCAGCTTATTAACAATTTTATTTTCTTTTTCAACCGGGTATGCCAAGAGATCAAGATTACGTAAAGTACCACCTATGGTATCTATCTCAAGGTTATACAAATCTGTTTTTACCGTGATAATTTTGCTGCTTTCAACAACTTTAGACTCAGGAGACGCCGCCACGGATTGCTTGTTTTGCTCCGTTTCGCCGGACTGGGAATGAGCATTGAGCGATTCCGGCACATCCGCTTTTAACGTGGCGCTTGCTGTTTCGGTTTTTGCAGTTTCCGGTTCTGGTCCGTAATCAGCCTGCCAAGCCTGCCAGAGCATTAAAATAATTGTTGATAAAGCTATTATCAGTATAAACCTTATATTATCCATTCTTTTTACCAATATTTTTTTTGGGGACAGGGTCGATTCCACCCGCATGAAAAGGGTGACAGCTAAAAATTCTTCTTATAGCAAGGTAAGACCCATATAAAGCACCATGCAGCTGAATCGCCTCAAGTGCATAATTCGAGCAGCTGGGATAAAAACGGCAGTTATTTCCAAGCAAAGGACTTATAAAATATTTATAAAACTTTATGCTTGTGATGAGTATGAACCGCATCGGTCAACCAACCTAAGCCAATGCCTTTTAAGTGAGTGCTTTAAGATATGTAGAGGTGCAATTGCCGCTTCCCTTCTCGCTAATATAACAAAATCCAGATTTCCTAATGTATGCTGATTAAATCTGAAACTTTCCCTGGCAGCCCTCTTTATTTTATTTCTATAGACTGCGTGCTTGATATTTTTTTTTGCGATTGCCAGGCCCATCCGGGGAGTCTGCAGATCATTTTTGCATGCAAGTACGGTAAAATACTTATCTGATGATTTGATAGGATCAGCAAAAACTTTTTTATAATCAGCCGGTTTCCTTAACCTTAAACGAGCAGGAAAACTAAACTTTCCCCCAGTCAATTTAGACAGTCAGCTTTGCGCGTCCTTTAGCTCGACGAGCGTTTATGACCTTACGACCGCCTTTTGTCGCCATTCTCGCACGAAATCCGTGAGTCCGGACCCGTTTGATGTTACTGGGCTGAAATGTTCTTTTCATTTGCCTAAATTCCTGATTTGATGATTTGTTAAAAAAACGGATAAAAAAGATTTGGAATGATAAAATAAATCTATTCACTTTGTCAATTCTGTGATGATCAGCCTATCACGGTATAGTGCTATTCATTCAATGTATATTGCTTTGAAGAAGACAATAAAAATACCCTAAATAATAAAATTACTGCATTTTTGTAAAAATAACTTGTGAATATACGGATTTTTCCCAAAACAGACTTTAACTTTTTGGCAGTATTTTTAAAATATATTACAGAATACAAATATTATAATATAGTATTTTTATGTCGTTAACGTTTAAATTAAACAACACTTATCATAAATAAATGAGTTTAATCTGGAAAACCTGCCTGGAAAAATTGGAACTGGAAATACCGGCCTCTGATTTTAGTACCTGGATAAGACCCTTACAGGCCATAGAAAAAAATCAGCAAATAAAATTACTTGCACCCAATCGATTTGTACTGGATTGGGTAAAACAAAATTATTACGACATCATACAGAACATCGTACATGATTTTTCTCAAAATAATTACAATTTAGTCTTGGAAATTGGCTCAAAAACATCGCAATCATCACCGTTAGCATCGCCTAAATTTTCTAATCCTTTAAAAAATAAAAAACCCAAACTTAATTTTATTAATACTTCCTTTACTTTTGATAATTTTGTCGAAGGTAAATCCAATCAATTAGCTAAAGCGGCTTCAATACAAGTTTCAGAAAACGTTGGCAGGGCCTATAACCCGTTATTAATTTATGGTGGTTCAGGTTTGGGAAAAACCCATATGATGCATGCGATAGGTAATGCTATTCTTAACAAACAGCCTTCCGCCAATATCATTTATCTGCATTCTGAAAAATTCGTTCAGGACATGGTTCGGGCTTTACAACAAAACGCGATTAATACATTCAAAGAATATTATCGAAGCCTGGATACCTTGTTGATCGATGATATTCAATTTTTTGCCGGAAAAGAAAGATCCCAGGAGGAATTTTTCCATACTTTCAATACACTGTTAGAAAATAAACATCAGGTGGTATTGACCTGCGATAAATATCCCAAGGAAATTGAAGGTCTGGAAGATCGCTTAAAATCACGTTTTGGCTGGGGTCTTCCCGTTGCTATAGAACCTCCGGACCTTGAAACCCGGGCGGCCATTTTAATGAAAAAAGCTGCCTTGGCTAATATTGATTTACCTCAGGAAGTTGCTTTTTTTATCGGTAAAAGAATACCTTCAAATGTTCGGGATTTGGAAGGCGCTTTAAGACGCGTTATTGCAAATTCTCAATTCACTGGAAGACCTATTACGGTTGATTTCACCAAGGAAGCATTACATGACTTGATTTCCATACAGGATAAATTAGTCAGTATCGAAAATATTCAAAAAATAGTGGCTGAATATTTTAAGATCAGAATTTCAGATCTATTATCTAAAAATCGGAAACAATCTATTACCAGACCCCGGCAGATTGCTATGACTTTAGCGAGGGACCTTACCAATCACAGCTTACCGGAAATCGGTGATGCCTTTGGAGGACGCGACCACACGACGGTGATTAATGCCTATAAACGGATCAAGTCCTTAATTGACAGTGACGCTAAAGTTTCAGAGGATTTTTCTAACCTGTTGAGAACCCTGTCACATTAATTGTGGAAAACATGTTGATAAACAGCTGGTTTTTTTAAGGTATTTTTTATGCACAGTAAAAACAGTAATCAATAGGTGTTTAATAACAAGAATAATTATAGTATAAGTAATTGATATAAAATAATAAAAACAACTTATACACAGATATTCACTCGTTTAATAACAATAATATAGATATATTTTATGAAATTTATTATTAATAGAGAAACACTCTTACAACCTTTACAAAAGATCGTAAATGTTATTGAAAAAAAACAAACCATGCCCATTCTCAGTAATATTTTGCTGTTAGCCGATGAAAACAAATTAATATTGACGGGAACGGATCTGGAAATTCAGCTCATTGCAAAAAAAAACATTGCCATTGAAGAAAGTGGAGCTATTACCGTTCCCGCCCGGAAGTTCTTGGATATTTGCCGATTGTTACCCAATGAAGCGAGTATGTTTATTGAATTAAACAAGCAGCAATTGAAAATAATTTCGGGAAAAAGCCGATTTAATTTAGCGACTTTACCGGCTGATGATTATCCTAAATTTCCAGATTCTGATTTTGAGTTTAATTTTTCTATCAATGCGGAAAAACTTAAATTGGCCCTTGATAAAACTTTATTTTGCATGGCTAATCAGGATGTGCGCTATTACTTAAATGGTTTGATGCTGAATATATCAAATAATCAATTAAAACTGGTCGCATCGGATGGACACCGGCTTTCCATCTTTGAAGATGAAATCATGCAAGCAACCGGTTTGGAAAAACAAATAATATTACCTCGAAAAGGTATTTTGGAATTAGCACGGTTATTGGATGAATTGGAACAAGATGTGACAATTTATTGTTCCAGCAACAATATCAAGGTGCTTACTCAACAGTTTATTTTTTCTGCTAAATTAATTGATTCTAAATACCCCGGTTATAAGAAAGTATTTGAACAGGATTTTAATGAACAGGTTTTTGTGGATAAAGTACAACTCAAGGATGCTCTAACCCGTGTTGCAATATTGTCCAATGAAAAATTCAGAGGTGTGTCTTTGCTTATAAAAGAGCACACTTTAGTAATTAGCACACATAATCCTGAACATGAAGAAGCTGAGGAAGAATTGGACATCAACTATACGGGTGAGCCGGTATCTATAGCTTTTAATGTGCAATATCTTTTGGACGCTGTTTCCAAAGTTGATTCTAAACAGGTTGTATTAACAATTGCGAGCAATTTAAGCAGTTGCTTTATCGAAGAAACAGACAGGCATCAATTTATTTATATTGTTATGCCGATGCGTCTTTAATTATTAAAAGCATCGATGAGTTTATGCAAGCTGGATATTTTTAATGTTAGAAATATTGAGTACGCTTCAATCGTTCCCTCACCGGGCATAAATTTTATTTATGGAAAAAATGCCAGTGGTAAAAGCTCCCTGCTAGAAGCGATTTATATTCTTGGCCGCACTAAATCTTTTCGTGCCAATTCCATCAAAAATGTCATTAACTTTAACCAGGAAGATTTAATCGTTTCTGCGCAATTAAAAAACAATACACTTGATATACGGAAACTTGGCATTCAAATAAAAACCAATCAATACCAAATTAAAATTGATCAGGAAAAAAAAAGTAAACGGTCGGATTTAGCATTTGCTTTCCCTGTACAAATAATACATCCAAAAAGCTACAAGTTATTAGATGCAGGTCCACAAATGCGTCGTGAGTTTATTGACTGGGGTGCATTTAATCATCAGGCCCCATTTCTAACGGCGTGGCGTAGATATTGTCGAGCCCTATGCCAAAGAAATGTATTACTAAAACAAAGACAAACTAAGCATATTGAGATTTGGAATCAGGAATTGTCTCAATACGGTACAATAGTCAATAAATTCCGGGAAAAATATATCGAGATCTTAACACCTGTATTTATTGATTATACAAAGCATTTTCTTGATTTAAATAACTTGGAAATAAAAATAATTTCCGGCTGGGATGTTAATAAACAACTGTCCGCTGTACTTGAAGATAATTTAGATAAAGATTTGAAATATGGCTTTACAAATTATGGACCGCATCGAGGTGATTTTAAACTTTTACAAGAAGGTCGGTTGGTAAAGGATTTTGCATCACGTGGACAATTAAAAATTTTAGTGATGTCTTTAATTTTAGCCCAGGTAGAAATTTTAAAATGTTTTAAGAATTACATCGGAAGTGTTCTGATTGATGATTTAAATGCAGAATTAGATTTATTTAATAGAAGGAAATTTATTGAACTCTTGTCTTCTATGGAAATTCAGGCTTTTATCACAGCCACTGAATTACAGGATTTTGGCGATCTAACTGGAATGAGCAATTATAAAATGTTCCACGTGGAACACGGTCATGTAGAGCAAACATAATGTTTCACGTGAAACATTTTTTATGCGAAGTGATAAGTTTCGACTCCTATAAGTATTTAATTAACCCCTTTTAGTGTTAACTACCTAAATGATGGAAATATTTATAAATTGAAAAAAGGAACCAAAGTTTCTTGGGATAAACACCGCATTATTACAACAGATATTAAGATATAAAATGACGTAACATTAAAATTTTAAAAAAAACGGCCTAAGTGTTGGGTAAATAGTATTTATTGAAAGAAGGTTAAATATGAAAGAAAAGAGTAGCCAGTATAACAGTTCAAATATCAAGGTCTTAAAGGGACTGGATGCAGTAAGAAAAAGACCCGGAATGTATATTGGAGACACAGATGATGGCACAGGTTTGCATCATATGGTATTTGAGGTTGTGGATAATTCAATAGATGAGGCGTTAGCAGGTTTTTGCAAAGGTGTTACAGTAATAATTCATACCAATGGTTTTATAACCGTTAAAGATGATGGGAGAGGGATTCCAGTGGATTTTCATCAAGAGGAAGGCCGGTCGGCAGCAGAGGTTATTATGACTATATTGCATGCGGGAGGTAAGTTTGATGATAATGCCTATAAAATATCAGGGGGGCTACATGGCGTTGGTGTTTCAGTTGTTAATGCGTTATCTGAAGAACTAAATTTAGAAATACGTAAAAACGGTCGCGTACATCGGCAAAAATATATTAACGGTGAACCTGTCGCACCGTTAGAAGTGATGGAGGAAACAAATGAAATGGGAACACTGGTTAACTTTAAACCCAGCTCTGAAATTTTTACCAATCTAGAATTCCATTATGAAATATTGGCTAAAAGACTCAGGGAGTTATCTTTTCTTAATTCCGGTGTTTGCATTACGCTAGTGGATGAACGTACTGATAAACAGGATGTGTTTGAGTTTCAAGGTGGAATCAGCGCCTTTATCGGTCATTTGAATAAAAATAAAAATCCTTTATTTGATGAAGTGTTTCATTTTATAGCAGAAAAGGACAATGTTACCGTTGAAGTCGCCATGCAATGGAATGATTCCTATCAGGAGAATATTTTCTGCTATACAAACAATATTCCGCAACGCGATGGTGGTTCGCATATGGCGGGCTTTAGAGGTGCATTGACCCGGACTATAAATCAGTATATAGAAAGCAATAAACTGGCAAAAAAAGAAAGAGTTTCAACGACCGGAGATGATGCCAGAGAGGGGTTGACAGCAATTCTGTCAGTAAAAGTCCCCGACCCAAAGTTTTCATCACAGACTAAAGATAAACTGGTCTCTTCGGAAGTAAAACCGTTGGTTGAGTCAACGATGAATGAAAAATTTCAGGAATATTTGCTGGAACATCCCAAGAATGCAAAAATAATTGTCAACAAAATTTTGGAAGCGGCGCGGGCCCGGGATGCCGCTAGAAAAGCAAGAGAAATGACGCGCCGTAAGACCACGCTGGATATCGCCGGATTACCTGGAAAACTGGCTGATTGTCAGGAAAAAGATCCGGCGTTATCGGAATTGTTTATAGTGGAAGGTGATTCAGCTGGGGGTTCGGCTAAACAGGGAAGAGATAGAAGAACGCAAGCAATATTGCCATTAAAAGGTAAAATTCTTAATGTAGAAAAGGCCCGGTTTGATAAAATGCTTTCTTCTGATGAAGTTGGTACTTTGATTACTGCACTAGGCTGTGGTATCGGACGGGAAGAATATAATCCTGACAAATTACGTTATCACCATATTATTATCATGACAGATGCCGATGTGGATGGTTCGCATATCAGGACTTTATTGTTAACTTTTTTTTATCGTCAAATGCCTGAATTAGTGGAAAGAGGTCATATTTATATTGCCCAGCCCCCACTCTATAAAATAAAAAAAGGCAAACAGGAATATTATGTAAAGGATGACAATGCACTGAATGAATATTTAATCCAACTGGCTTTGGAAAAGGCACAATTGTTACCGGATGAATCAACGCCACCCATCAACGGCCAGGGGCTGGAAAAATTAGCCAAACAGCATATTGCTCTCATCAATATAATAAATAATTTAGCCAACCGGTTTGATGAAACATTCTTGCAACAATTAGCTATGTTCAAACCCCTTAACAAAGAAATTCTTGCTGAAGACGCTTTGTTAAGTGAATGGTTTAATCAACTGGAGTCGCAATTGAATACCTGCGATGCAAAAGCGGATTTTAAAATAATACTGGAAGGGCAGCCATCAGGAGAGTTCTGTGTAACGGTTAATAAAAAACTGCATGGCGTTGCAAAATCATTTGTTATTAAATCCAGTTTTTTTCTTGGACTGGACTATCAAAAAATTGCACAATATGTCACAGATACAATGGAATTATTCGGTGAAAACACAACGATTAAATTTGGTGATAAACAACAGCAAGTAAAAAATTTCAAAGAGGTATTTGACTGGATGATGCAGGCCGTTAAAAAGGGGCAGCATATTCAGCGTTATAAAGGCTTGGGCGAAATGAATCCAGAACAACTCTGGGAAACGACCCTGGATGCGAATAGCCGGCGTATGTTGCAAGTTAGTATTGAGGATGTAATTGCCACTGATGAAGTTTTTACCACGTTAATGGGCGATGTCGTGGAGCCACGACGTGATTTTATCGTAAAAAATGCCTTAGACGTTCATAATTTGGATGTATAGATGATTAAATACCCGATGATCGACCCGGTCGCAGTTAACATTGGCCCGATAAAAGTTCATTGGTACGGACTGATGTATCTGATAGGCTTTGCCGCTGTGTGGATACTGGGTAGAAAACGTGCTGAAAAACCTTATTCACCGATTACGCCTGAAGCCGTTGAAGACTTAGTGTTCTATGGAGCCATGGGTGTAATACTCGGAGGTAGAATCGGTTATATACTCTTCTATAATTTTCAAAAATTCCTTGATGACCCTACCGTATTGGTGAAAATATGGCAGGGTGGGATGTCTTTTCATGGCGGTATGTTGGGTGTATTTATTGCCATGTGGTGGTTTGCCAAAAATAAACAATGTACGATGTTGGCGTTAACGGATTTTATCGCTCCATTAGCACCGATAGGCCTGTTAGCGGGGCGTATTGGTAATTTTATCAATTCGGAATTGTGGGGCCGAACGACGGATGTCCCCTGGGCGATGATTTTCCCGAATGGCGGCCCCTTGCCCCGGCATCCTTCGCAATTATATGAAGCCTTTTTAGAAGGTTTTGTATTGTTTTGCATTCTATGGATTTATTCAGCAAAACAAAGACCCCGGATGGCAACTACTGGGATGAGTTTAATGCTGTATGGCTGTTTCCGTTTTTTTATTGAATTTTACCGGATGCCGGATGTGCAATTGGGCTATTTGGCCTTGAACTGGGTCACGATGGGTCAGGTATTGTCCACACCCATGATTTTGATAGGTGCAACTTTAATGATCCTGGCGTATAAAAATAATAATGAAGCAATATCTTGAATTGTTGAATGAATTATTGCAAAAAGGCGTGCAAAAAAGTGACCGGACAGGTGTGGGTACCCGTTCATTGTTCGGCCGACAGTTGCGCTATGATCTTCAAAAGGGATTGCCGTTACTTACTACAAAGAAAATTCATTTAAAATCAATTATTTATGAATTAATTTGGTTTCTATCCGGTGATACAAATGTCCAGTTTCTGCAAAATAATGGCGTCACAATCTGGGATGAATGGGCCACTGAACAAGGTGATTTAGGGCCGGTTTATGGTGCACAATGGCGGCATTGGCGAGGTCATGACGGAAATACCTTTGATCAGGTTGAGGCGTTAATTTCAAATATAAAAAAAAATCCGGACAGCCGCAGACATATCATCAGTGGCTGGAATGTCGCTGATCTGCCTGACGAGGGAAAAACGCCGCAACAGAATGTTGCGGCAGGTAAAATGGCGTTGCCGCCTTGTCATCTGCTTTATCAATGGTATGTGGCGGAAGGAAAATTAAGTGGATCTTTGTATATCAGAAGCAACGATTTTTTCCTCGGAAATCCCTATAATACAGCGAGTCTTGCAATCTTCACGCACATGCTTGCCCAACAATGCGAACTTAATGTTGGGGAGATAATCCTATCGATTGGCGATTGCCATTTATATAACAATCATATCAAACAGGCTTACCAGCAAATAAAAAGATCACCTAAACCCCTGCCAATATTAATCATAAAACGTAAACCTAAAAGTATTTTTGATTACCGTTTTGAAGATTTTATTGTTGAGGGCTATGAGCCTCATGCCCCTATTTCTGCACCCATAGCTGTTTGATTTTCTGCAAGTCTTAAAGTATTAACAATGAAAATATCATTGATCGTTGCCATGGCCCGTAACCGGGTAATCGGTAAAGCCAATAAAATGCCCTGGCATTTATCCGCGGATCTAAAAAAATTTAAAAAACTGACGATGGGGCATCCGATAATAATGGGTCGAAAAACCCATGAGTCTATTGGCAAAGCCTTACCGGGCCGCTGCAATATAATTATTAGTAGAAATGTAGAATATCAACAACCGGGTTGTCAGGTGTATGGCAATATCGACGCCGCCATCTCAAGTTGTCTGGAACATGATGAAATATTTATTATCGGCGGTTCGGCGTTATGAAAAGGTGTTACCAAAGGCGGATTGTATATATTTAACGCTAATAAATAAAACCTTCGAAGGCGATGCTTATTTTCCTGAATGGGACCAATCGAATTGGTATGAAAAAACACGGCAGGATATATTTGATGATGCAACTGTGCCTTATTCTTATAGCTTTGTAACAATGGCAAGGGTAAGCAGGACGGTAGTTGAATAGTAAACGGTCAAATAAGGATTTTGAGCCTTTTTTATATTAGGCACAAACATTGTTGGGGATTGCAAGGTGATGCAATACTATCTAAGTAATCAGCAATTTTTTTAAGGAGTGCTTGGCATAGGCTGCTATAGAGCTAGCGGTATATCGACATGCCAGATTAGATATACGGCTTAGAAATTCATCTTTTGGAAATAATTTTGTCAATTTAGAAAAGTGAGTATATAAGATTAACAGAAACTATTTAATAACTTGTTGGGCTAAAAAATAGGAATCGATGATGATCGAAAAATTAAAGAAAATATTCCATGTTGGCGTTCAGTACATAAGTACTAAGACTATATCCGATGAATACATTAACTGGCTTACCTTTGCCAATGCAGGAATGTTGAATAAAGGAAATGTTTTTTGTATGGATTCTGCAATAAAGAACCTTCCTTCAAATAGCCCCGTACTTGAAATTGGTAGTTTCTGTGAATTATCAACTAATGTAATTACTTATTTATTATCTAAACACGATAAAAAAAATCAGGTTTTTAGTGCTGATAAATGGGTGTTTGAAGGTGCCGAGGATGGAGGTAATCTTGGCTTAGGCAACGTTTCTCATTTAGATTATCGAGAATATGTTAAATCTTCTTTTAAAAGAAACATAGAGTTATTTTCAGCAGAAAATAAGCCGTATACAATAGAATCATTTTCTGATGAGTTTTTCGAACTTTGGGAAAGAGGCGATAAAGTAAAAGATGTCTTTGAACGCGACATAGAGCTAGGAGGTGGATTTAGCTTTTGTTACATCGATGGGAACCACACATATGATTATGCAAGAAGGGATTTCGATAATGTAAATAAATATTTAGATATTGGTGGATACATATTATTCGATGATTCATCTGATAGTAATCCATTCGGGTTAACAAAACTTATGAAAGAAATAAAAAATAATAAAGATTATAAACTGGAAATGAAAAATCCAAATTATCTATTTAAAAAAATCGCCTAACAAGGAAAATGCACTCGGACGGAAAAAAGCGCCGCTTCTTCGTCACTCTGCTTTTGTCCGCCGGTGATTTGCAACGATATGTAAAAAATGAAAGCATTTATAAAATCATCTAAAAGAGATAAATGGACAGGAGGTTTAGAGCTTTCAGGAATGCTTTTAATTCTAATTTCATTTTACTATCAAGCTTTTTATGAAGGTGATAGTTTAAAATATCGTTATGATAATATTCGATTTAAATTGGAGTTAATACAGAATGAAGTTATACATAATTCAGAATTATACAGTCAACAATCAAAATATAATTTAGGGGATATAGCTTCAGGCTTTAATGAAGACAGAAAGAATGTTAACGAATTATCTGAAGAACATATTTCAACCATTGATAAAATTAACTCTCTAGTTTCATCTATTAGGGCTTGGATATTCATTGCAGGTTCGCTGTTGTTAATCATATCGAAATATTTTCAGTTTTATTGGAGGTCAGATAAAGATAATGACAATATTAGTACGTAAAAATAATTTCTTGGTTGGTACAGGTTGGAATAACTGGAATAACTGGGGTCATATATGGTCCGCCCCGTATTGCAAGAAAAAATTTGATCGTAGCATAAAGAAATATTGCACCCATATATCCGGCCTTTGTATGAGGTTGTTTAATACCTCTGGCCCTGATGGAATCCGCGCATTCCACACCTAATCAGAGTAGCGACCTCAATGGGCCCTAGACCCCAGCAGGTTCTTAGGAATGCAGGTGTTACCTTTTATGCC
>Ga0114931_10007771_pt1 | contig 13063 bp, 13 predicted proteins | sample 2SBtaG_FD_89579 | JGI IMG/M metagenome (GOLD analysis project Ga0114931, IMG submission 89579) | Deep subsurface microbial communities from Kolumbo volcano to uncover new lineages of life (NeLLi) - 2SBTROV14_V59a metaG | ecosystem: Environmental > Aquatic > Marine > Volcanic | place: Kolumbo... | reverse complement strand
GTCCCCCCGGGGCACCGAACACCGCGTCGGCGGCCGGGGCGAGCAGCGTATCCGCCACCACGATCTTTTCGAACAGCCCGAGCGTCAGGAGGGCGAGACCCCAGGACAGCTGGTCGGCCGAAGCGCGCCGGGGGCGGGCAAACTGGGGCAGCAGATGATCGGGCCGTACGATTGGGCCGGCCACGAGCTGGGGAAAGAAGGTGACGAACAGAGCGAAGTCCAGCAGACTCCCGCACGGGTGGGCGCGGCGCCGATAGATGTCAATCGTGTAGGCAAGGGTCTGGAACGTGTAGAAGGATATCCCGATCGGCAACACGATGTCGGGCGCGGGCGGGCGATAGTGCACGCCGATCAGGGCGGCGCCGGCCACGAAGGTATCGAGGAGAAACCCGCCGTACTTGAAGAACCCCAGCAGGCCGAGGTTGGTGGCAAGACTCAGCATCAACAGGGCCCGGCGTCGGAACGGCCCGCGCTCGGCAGCGAGTCGCCCGCCGACGAACCAGTCTACCCCGGTGGAGATCCAGAGCAACACGACGAACGGTGGATTCCAAGCCGCATAAAAGAGGTAGCTCGCGACGAGGAGATTGATCTTGCGCGTACGCCACGACAACGGCAGGGAGTGGAGGCCGAGGACGACCGCCAGGAACAGCAGGAAGGTGAGCGAGTTGAACAGCATCCTCGCGCCGCCGACCGGTCAGGACTGTGAGACCGGCAGTCTCTTGAGGTCGCGGAACCCGATGAGGGTCCGGGAGTCCTCATCCCACAAGGTCATGCGCAACGTCCGAAGGCTCTCGCGCAAGGTGAGGCGCGTGACATTCTGCAGGGCGGGGTTCTCGTCGAAACAGCGTTGCAACTTGTAGTTGGGAATGCGGCTCGCGATATGATGGATGTGGTGCAGGCCGATGTTGCCGGTAAACCACTGGAGTACCCGTGGCATGACCATATGTGAGGACCCTCGCAACCCCGCCTCGTAGAAGTCCCAGTTCCCGGCCCGCCGCCAGTAGGTGTCCTCGTACTGATGCTGCGCGTAGAACAGAAAGATACCGATCGATCCCGACAGCAGCGTGAGGGGAACCTGGACCAGCAGGAACGCGACGGGCCCGATGGTCAACCACATGATGCCCACGATCCCCGCCAGGGCCACATTCGTCATGTGGACGTCCATCCACTCCCGCCGCCAGGCCCGCGGCGCATCGGCCGGGAACCGATGCTTGAGGACGAACTGGTACAGGGGACCCAGGCCCAGCAGCACCAGCGGGTGCCGGTACAGGCGATACCCGAGCCGTCCCCACCGGGACCGGCGCCGATATTCCTCCACCGTCAGGGTGTCGATGTCCCCGAAGACCCGCTGATCGAGGTTCCCGGATGTCGCGTGATGAATGGCGTGGGTCTTCCGCCAGTAGCGGTACGGGACCAGCGTCACGATGCCGATGGCAAAGCCCAGGGCATCGGCCAGCCGCTGGGATTTCAGGAACGACCCATGCCCGCAGTCGTGTTGAATGATGAACAGTCGCAGCAGCAGGCCCGAGGCGGGAATGGCCAGCAGCAGCGTCAGCCAGTAACTCACTGCCAGGCTCCGGTACATGAGGAACCACAGGACGGCAAACGGGATCCCGGTATTGAGGACCTGAACAATGCTCCGCCCCGTGTCGGGATGCCGGTACGGGGCGAGCATCGCGTTCCAGGTACGGGCGGTGGTCGAACGTGGACGGGGCACGGAGGGGTTTCCTGGCGAAATGTGACTGCCCCAAGATACACCCTTCCCCAAATCCGGGACATACGGCGCCCGGGGGGTCAGCCGATCGCGCGCTCCAGCGGACGGCCCCCCGGTCGGGTCGACCCCCCGACGACGCGGTGGTTCAGGGCCACGAAGACGTGGGAGACTCCACCCGAGCGGTCGGGAAACACCGCGACGTCCGCCATGCCGCACAGGTTGTCCCACCGGAACGCCTGCCCGGAGTGGTCCGGTTTGCGAACCGGGAGCCCAAGGCTGGACAGGCAGCGGGGAGAGTACGGGAGCCCGCCGGCGTTCCGTATGACGACCCGGACCGCTCGACCGTCGGCAAAGGCGACCTGGACGCTGCCGGAACGATAGCTCACCTTCTCCTTGTCCCGGCCGGGCATCCTGGCACTGCCGGTGGCCGGCCCCAACTGGCGGGCCACCTCGTCCGGCGATCGTTTCATGATGGCCGGGATGTTCAACAACAGGGCGGGGAGGGGCGTGCTGCGCTGCTTCATCTTCACCTCCTTGGGGGGCAACGCCGGTCCAAACGCAAGGAGGGGCCCTCTGCGGACGGTCCCGGGCGATCACCGGCGGATCTGCCTGAGGTGTATAGATGTAATACATTGTAATACAAGGAGTTGTATGGGATGGGGCCGGCTGTGTGTCGATCGTTTCTGCCGCCGCCCCGTCCGATCGGTGCTCCACTCTGTGGCGTCCCCGACACGATTCGTACCACCGGATGTCGCACCGATCCCGTGACGCAGGTCACCCGGCCGATCCCCATCCGTCCACCCCCGACGCGCCCTCCGCCATCCCGGCCCGGTAACCGGCGATGGGGCGGTCCCTTCGGTGACAGGTCCCCGGGCCCCGGGGGGTGCCGTTCCCGCCGATGCCGGCCGGCCCAAGGGCTTCCGGGAGGCTGAGGCGGAGGTGGCCGGGCGCGCCACCCGTTGACGCAACCATTGCCACCGGTTAGCCTTACAGGCTATGGCATACGCGATTTTCAGGACAGGCGGGCAGCAGTTCCGGGCTGAGAAAGGCCGGACCGTGCGGCTGCCACTCATGGATGTGGAGCCCGGCCAGAAGGTGACGTTTGACGAGGTGCTGTTGAGCAGCGACGGGACCACCATCAAAGCCGGGACGCCGGTCATCAAGGGAGCCCGCGTGACCGCCGAGGTCGTGGGCCTCACCCAGGATCGCAAGATCTTCGTGTGGCGGTTCAAGCGCCGCAAGAACTATCGGCGCAAGACCGGCCACCGGCAGAAGTACACGGAAGTCATGATCACCGATCTCAAGGTCTGAGCAGGGTACCTCCATGGCGCACAAGAAGGGTGTAGGATCGAGCCGGAACGGCCGGGATTCCAATCCGCAGTACCTCGGCGTCAAGCGCTTCGGCGGCGAACGCGTCCGGGCCGGGAACATTCTGGTCCGGCAGCGCGGCACGCGGTTTCACCCCGGGCAGAACGTCCGTCGGGCCTGCGACGATACGTTGTTCGCCCTGGTAGACGGCGTCGTGAAGTTTGAGCCCAAGGACAAGCGCCGCACCAGGATCAGCGTATACCCCACCGTGGTGGCCTGAGACTTTCGTTCTCCCGGTGAGCGAAGCGCCCGGTGGCCGACGAGCCCCCGGGCGCCTTTTCTGTGCCCCGCCGGGCAGATCCGGTGAACGCATCCGGTCTTCGCGGCTCGCCCGCCGGGCCGAGGCCGTCAGGGCTGGAACGAACTCAACTGCATGTCGAGCTGGCCCGCGGCCACGAGCTTGACCAGACGGCGCTCGGGGCCCTTGGCGATCCACAGCTCCAGCGGGGCCGGTCCACCCTGGACATCCAGCTTCCAGGTATCGAACGTTCCCGCCGGCACCGTCATCTCGCCGCCGTCCGAGACACTGAGGGTTACCTGAATGGTCCCGCCCTGGTTGGGACTGAAGACCGCCACCGGCCACTTGGCGCCGTCGGCCAGGGGCAGCGCCCCGGCGAACACCTGGATGAGATTCCCGTCGATCACGTTTGGGTCGAGGTCCTGATCGATCTCCCGCGGTTCCGCCGTTCGGGTTTGGGGATTGGGAACCGACGCGCTCCCGGTGACATGGTTGTCGCGGTAGGTCACCTGGACCGACGTCTCGATGCCCTGGTTTTTCCCCGACATCTCGTAACTCATCGCGCGGAGTGAGGCCGCGTCGACGGTGAGGACGTCCGACTGCTGCAGAAACGGCGGCAGGTTGATGGCGGTGCTCGCCCGCAGGACCTCGTGCCCGTTCACGCTGGTCTGCTCCAGGGATCGGGTCATGCTGCCAAACACCTGGCCCTGGACGAAGATGGTGAACGAATCGGTCCCCGCCACGATCCGGCTGGGATCGAAGGTCAGGGCCGCCGCGGTCGGAGTGAGGTCGGCGGGGCTGAGCGGATTCCCGTCCGCGTCGACGATATCCACCGGGGCAATCCGGGCCAGCCCGTCGTAGATGGCGGGGCCGTCGCCCACCACCACGATCACCGCGGAGTCCGGTTTCATGAGCCGGCGGGCTACCTGTTCCACCGCATCCGCGTTCACCGCGGCCAGCCGCTCCCGGTACTGCTGCAGGTAGTCGTCTCCGAGGCGCAGGAGCTCCACCGTGCGCACCTGCCCGGCAATCTGTTGCGGGGTCTCGACCCGCAGCGGGAAGCTCCCGAGCAGGAACCCTTCCGCCGCGGTCAGCTCCGAATCCGCCACCGTCTCCCGCCGCATCCGGTCGATCTGGTGCAGAAGTTCGGTGAGCGAACTGTCGGTTACCTCGGTGCGGACCTCGGTGCTCGCCTGGAACCGTCCCACCCCGCGGGGCCGATTCAGGTTGGAATAGGCTCCGTAGGTCCAGCCCTTGTCTTCCCGCAGGATCAGGAAGAGGCGGGAATCCGCCCCTGCCCCGAGAATCTGATTCGCCACCACCGCCGCGTAGTAGTCGGGGTCGCCCGGCTCGAGGGCCAGGTTGCCGACCCGGATGTTCGACTGCGCCGACCCGGGCCGGTTGACGAGCAGGATCGACGTCGGCTGGGGAGTGGGCAGCGGGGCTTCGGCCGGGGGAGTTGGAGAGCCCGACCACTCCCCGAGGTACTGCTCGGCGATCTCCCGCGCCTCGCCCTCGGTCAGGTCACCCGCCAGCACCAGGACCGCGCCTCCCGGCCGCAACTGTCGCTCCTGGAACTGCACGACGTCGTCGCGGGTGATGGCTCCGAGTGTGGTGGACGTGGCGGTCCGGCCGTAGGGATGATCGCCGTACAGCCCGGCGTTGAAGAACCGGGCGGCGAGAAACGCGGGCTGGGCCTCCTGGGCCTTGAGCCCCGACTGCTGGCGCGTTCGCGTCAGCTCCACCTCGTCGGGCGGGAAGGTCGGGTGCAACAGGACATCGCTGATGAGGTCCATCGCGAGCGGCAGATTGTCCTTCAGCACCGTGGTAGAGACGGTGAAGAAATCGGTGCCGGCGCTGGCATTCAACGACGCGCCCACACTCTCGATGGCCAGGGCGATCTCGTCGGCGTCCCGGGAAGCGGTGCCCTTGAGCAGTGCGTCCGCGACGATCGACGCCAGGCCTTCCTTGCCCGGTGGATCGTACCGGTCTCCGGCCTGCATCGTCAGGCCGATGCTGACCAGCGGGAGTTCGTGATTGGCCACCACCACCACCTCGAGCCCGTTCGCCATCCGGAAGCGCTGGAACGGGGGAAGCTGGAGCGGTCGCATCGTGGCCGGCGGCGGTGGTTCGGTCGGGAACTGGGCGGCCACCGGCGCTGCCAGCCCCACGCTGAGAAGCGCCAGCACCGGCAGTCGGGAGTAGAACCTGCGTGTCGTCATCCTGTCCTCGGGAATCCTGCCGTGAACGGCGCTCATGGGTTCGGGGTCTCCGCACGCTTCGGTTCCACCAGCAGCGTGTAACTGTTCTCGGGCGTCAGATACTTGCGAGCCACGCGAAGGATATCGTCGGTCGTGACGGCCATGTATCCGTCCAGGTCCGTTTCGATCTCGTCCAGCGAGGAATGGAAATGCACGTAATGCTGGACGTTCTGGGCGACGTTCATCGTGGTCTGCCGGCCGAAGATGTCGCGGGCCCGGTAACTGTTCCTGGCCTTGTCGAGTTCGGACTGCGACACCCCGGACTCCAGCACCCGCGCGACCTCGGCCTGGAGCTGATCCGCCAGCGTTTCCGCTTCGGTCCCCTGATTCGCCACCGCCAGGACCGTGAACAATCCGGCCCAGCGCCGCGAATCGACCTGGGTGCCGGCCTGCAGCGCCGAACGCTGTTCCCGGACCAGCGCGAGGTTGAGCCGCGAACTCTCGCCGCTACCGAGAATGTTCGCGAGGAGTTCGAGCGCCCGGGTATCACCGTGATCATGGCCGGGCATGCGGTAGGCCGTCAGGACCAGCGGCAGGTTGGCGTGCTCGTCCTCCCACACCTTGCGTACCGGTGCGGTCCCGAGCGACACCTCGCACCGGACGCCGGGTGGGGTCGCGCCGGCCGGAATATCACCGAAATACTGTTGCACCAGCGATCGGACCTCACCGGGGTTCACGTCGCCCACCACGGTCAGGGTCGCGTTGCTCGGCGCATAGTACAGATTGAAGAAGGCCTGGACGTCTTTGACCCGGGCGGCATTGAGATCGTCCATCGAGCCGATGACGGAGTGGGCGTACGGGAAACACGTCGTCGAATCGAACAGGGCGGTCAGGCCCTCGACGAAGGCGGCGGCGTAGGGCTGATTGTCGACGCGCAACCTCCGTTCCTCCTGCACCGCCTTGCGCTGGTTCTCGAAGTTCTCCTGGGTGATTGCCAGGGATCGCATCCGGTCCGCCTCCAGCCACAATCCGAGGTTCACCCGGTTGGCCGGGAGGGTCTCGAAGTATGCGGTCCGGTCGTTGTTGGTGGTGCCGTTCAACACCCCGCCGGCCCGGGAGATGAGACCCGAATGTTCGCCCTTGGGGGCATGGGCCGATCCCTGGAACATCATGTGCTCGAAGAGGTGCGCGAACCCCGACCGGTGGGGCCGTTCATTGGCGCTCCCGACGTCGTACCACAGATCGATGGTGACGACCGGGGCCGAATGATCCTCGACCAGGATGACGCGCAGGCCGTTGTCCAGCCGATAGTCCTGGAGATCGAGTGGCGCCTGGGCGGCCAGCGGGCCGGCGCCCGCGGCGGCGACCGCCGTCAGGGCAAGTACACGATACAGCATATGCCGTCCTTCGCTGAGGTTATCCGGGTCTCGAAGGCTACCCGCCCGGTTGCGCACCGTCAATCGCCTTGGCGGGAGAGGGCGATCCACTGGGTCACATGGTCCCGATCCGGGGTCCGGGTCACCAGCGATACGGCCACCACCGTGGCGAGATTGGCCATCAGGCCGATGATACCCTCGTGGATCCCGAAAGGTCTGATGTCGGGATTGAGGATCAGGACGGTGGTGACCACCGTGCCGACGATCAGGCCGGACACGACGCCGGCGGCGGTGGTCCAGCGGGTCAGAAACGCGAGATACACCGCCGGCGCGAGCTGCACGATCGCCCCATAGGCCATCAGCAACAGGCCCACCAGCGACCACCCGGTCCGGAGCGACAGGAGCGCGACCCCGTACCCGAGGACGCCGAGCGCCACCGCCCCCCAGCGGATTACCGCCCGCCGGGTGTACTGGTTCATCTCCCGCCCCGATGCCCGCCGGTACACGTCCTCCACCGCGATCGACGCACCCCCGTGCACCAGGGCATCGCCGGTGGACATCGAGGCAGCCAGTGCCCCGGCGCAGAACAGCCCCACGACCACCGCGGGCAGGCCCGACGTGAGAATGATATGGGGCATGATGGCGTCCGCCTGCTCGGGAGCGCTCGGATACAGGATGCCGGCGAAACCGACCAGGAACAGCGGCAGCAGGAACGCCTGGAACGTGGGGAACAGGACGATCGTGCGTCGGATGGTTCGATCGTCCCTGGCGGCAAAGGCTTTCATGAACAGGTGGGGCCACATCATGAAGCCGATCGCCGAGACCAGAATGGCGGAGCTGAAGGCGCCGGGCGTCCAGGGGTCACCGGTCGCGGTGAGTCCCGGGGCGGTGAGCATGTCGGGTCGGACGGCTTCGATCCGGCTGAACATTTCGCCGACGCCCCCGTACAGGGCGTGTGGAATGTACAGGCCCAACGCCCAGGCGATGACGATCATGAACACACCCTGGAACACGTTGGTCCAGCCGACCCCCACCACGCCGCTCCGCCAGACGTACACGAGGACGACCCCGTACGCCACGGCACTGCCCAGCCAGATCGGGATGTGTTGGCCCGTGACCTGATTCAGGACGATTCCGGCTCCCTGCATCTGGAGCGCGATGTAGGGAATGATGGCGATGACGCTGACGATCCCGGCGGTGACGGCCACGGCGTCGCTCTGGTACCGGTGCGCCAGCATCGACGCCTGGGTGAGGTAATCGTACCGCCGGCCGACGCGCGCCGCCCATGGGCCGAGGGCGAAGAACGGCGCCATGCCCAGCACCCCATACGCAAAGATGTAAAAGGCGGCCGCCCCGCGGGCATAGCTCCAACCCGGTCCACCGAGGAACGCAAACGCCGAGAAGCTGGTGGCTCCGGTCACGAAGTACATGACCAGGGTCCCGAACCCCCGGTCGCCCGCCACGTACCCGGCCACGGTGTCCGAGGAGCGACGCCCCGCTCCCAGGCCCACGGCGAGATTGACGGCAAGGTAGATGGCGACGATGGCGACGACGACATGCCATTGGGTCATCGGCTGTGCACCCGGTACAGGATGTAGAACACGAAGAGGGAGGCGAGAATCCAGCCGAGGAAAAAGGCCAGAACGAACGGAAGCCCGAACACCATGGGGTGGATGCGATTGAACGGCGTGAGTCCCGGGAACGTGACGGACACGGTCATCAGTACGAAGAATGCGCCGGCCAGCCGGTTGACGGTCCGTTTCATTCGAGGACCTTGCCCTCCTTTCGGGCGGCTTTCATTTCGCGCAACGTTCGCCGGGCCTGGCGGACTTTGCCGGCAAAGTAGCCGAACGGGGTGAGACAGACGACGCCCAGCACCGCTGCGGCGATGGTGACCCCGGTGGAGTACGTCGCCGGCCCTACCAGCGTCCAGAGAACGGTCAGCTCCGACGCCACGACCACGGCCCCGAAGCTGTCCCGGAGCCCCACCATGTCCCTCCGGTACTGGAGCAGCTCCAGCTCCCGCCCGGTCCGGGCCGCGCTCGCGGCCAGCAGGTGGCCGTCAAACCGGTAGATGGAGCCACAGGCGTCACACACGCGGAGGGGCTTGGCGAAGACGCTGACGATGCCGTACCACCAGTGTCGGGTCCACCGCAATCGCTTCCACGGGTGTCGGAGAAGCCTCAGTGGCCCCCCGCAATGCTGGCACCGATCCCGATTCTTCATGGTGTGCCGCCGGCCTTCGGATCAGGCCCGGCCTGCCGGGGCGTCCGGGGCGGGTGCACGCTCCCGCGCGAGGCCGGTCCGACGTGCAAAGAGCTGCTGGAGTTCCCGGGTCAACGGGCCCGACGTCCCCGATCCCACCGGACGGCCGTCGACCTCGACCACCGGCATGATTCCCACGGTGGTTCCGGCCAGGAACAGCTCCTCGGCGAGCGGGAGTTCGTCCACCAGGATCGGTGCGAGCCGAACCGGTATCCTGGCCTCGCGACAGAGACGCAGGGTGACCCCCCGCGTCACGCTCGGCAGGATGTAGTTGGTCTCGGGGGCGGTGCGGACCTCGCCGTCGAACACGCCGAACAGGCTGCATGCGGCGCACTCGAGGGCCACGCCGTCGCGGACCTGGATCGCCTCGACCGCGTCGGCCTCGAACGCCCGTTGAGCGGCGAGACAGTTGCCCAGCAGGTTGATCGACTTGATGTCGCACCGGGTCCAGCGAATGTCGGGTACGGTAATCACCCTCACGCCGGTGGGATCTCCGCGCCGTTGGAGCGGGGCGGCAAAGGCGTATACCGTGGGTGGCACCGGCGGGTCGGGAAAACGGTGGATCCGGGGCGCGGCCCCCCGGGTGATCTGGATGTACACGATGGCGTCGGACGTTTCGAGGCCATTCCGGTCGAGGAGCGTGGCGGTGACGGTGGCGAAGTCGACGGTGTCCGCGCCCGCGATCTGCAGGGCCGCAAGCCCGTTCCGCAGGCGTTGCACGTGGGCCGGCAGCTCAAAGAACCGACCGCCGTACGCACGTACCACCTCGTAGATCCCGTCGCCGAACAGGAATCCACGGTCGTCTGGCGAAATCCACGCCTCGGACTTCGGGAGGTATCGACCGCTCAGAAAGACGATGGAGTCGCTCATGCCGCTCGCCACGCGTGAAAGGTCATGGCCCGGAACAGCACCGGCCGTTCGCTGCCGCCGGACGCATTGGCCTCACCGGTCGCCGCCGGGAGCCTGCGATGGTGGCCGAATCGCGCTCCATGCCAGCATCGCCCATCCTCCCAGGAGACTCACCCCACCCACCGGGGTCACCGCTCCCCAGGCCCGGACGCCGGTCAGCACCAGGGCGTACAAACTGCCGGAAAAGATGACGATTCCCGCGACAAACAGCCAGCCGACCCACCGGAGCCGCGGGTCGGGACGACGTGCGGCCAGGCCCGCCAGCGCGACCAGCGCCAGCGCGTGGTACATCTGGTAGCGCACCGCGGTCTCGAACACGGCGAGCATCGCGGAATCCACCCGGGCCCGCAGGGCGTGGGCCCCGAACGCGCCCGCGGCAACGGCCAGGAATGCCGTCACTGCCCCGGTGGCCAGCCATCGATCGGTATGCATCGCCATGCCACTCCGTTGGTCAGGTGAGCGTCCACACCACGAGAGTAATCACCACCACCGCCACCCCGTTCAGCCAGATCCCGGCCCGGGCCATGTCCCGCGACCGGATGACACCCGCACCGTACACGACGGCGTTGGGCGGGGTGGCCACGGGCAGCATGAACGCCATCGATGCGGCAAACGTCGCCGCCACCATCATGGGGTACGCGCTCACTCCGAGTCCCGTGGCCACGCCGGCAATCAGCGGCATCGCCAGGGCCGCGGTGGCGGTGTTGCTGGTCAGCTCGGTGAGCAGAACGAAGAGCGTTACGGTAATGGTCAGGATCACCGGCAGCGGCGTGCCCCGAAGCCCGATGAGTCGGCCCCCGATCCATTCGGTCAGTCCGCTGGCGGCGAACGCCCCGGCCAGGGCGAGGCCGCCCCCGAACAGGAGCAGGATCCCCCACGGCACCCGGCTCGCGGACCGCCAGTCCAGCGCGGTGGGGAACCGGGCATTCCGGAGCGGCACGGCGAACAGGACAAGGGCGGCCGCGAGCGCAATCCCGGTGTCGGAGATCCCGGCGTTCAGGTCGGTGAGCCCGGGGATGCGCACGCTCGCAACCATCTTCGGCGCCCGCATGATCCACGCGAGGGCGGTGACCCCGAACACGACAACGATGAACCGCTCGGCTCCGGACATTGTCACCACCGTACGGGCCTCCCGGTCCACGCTGGCCCGGAGACCCTCGACCGGTCCCCGCACCCGGAACAGGCGAACCAGCAGCCACCAGCACGCCAGGAACATCGGCACCGCCACCGGCAGGCCGAGGGCCATCCACCCGCCGAAACCGACCTCGCGGCCCAACAGCTCCGACGCCGCGCCGGCAAAGATGGCGTTGGGCGGCGTGCCGATGAGGGTGGCCACCCCGCCGATCGAACAGCCGTAGGCGACCCCGAGGAGGAGCGCGGTGGCAAACCCGTTCGCGGATGAATCGGGGCCCCCCGCCGTTTCGCCAACTCCGCTCGCCACCGCCCCGGCAATCGGCAGCATCATCACGGCGGTCGCGGTGTTGGAGATCCACATGCTGAGCCCCGCCGAGGCGAGCATGAACGCGAGGACGACCCGCGGCCCGTCGGTACCCGATACGCGGATCGTGGCAAACGCAAAACGCCGGTGGAGATCCCATCGCTCGAGGGTGGCGGCGAGGAGAAAGCCGCCCAGGAACAGGAAGATGATGGGATCGGCGTAGGGGGCTGCGGCCTCCCGCACGGAGAGGACGCCGGCGAGCGGGAGCACCACGAGCGGCAGCAGCGCGGTCGCTTCGAGGGGAATGACCCCGGTCAGCCACCAGACCGCCATCCACCCGGCCATCCCGGCCACCCGCCACCCCTCGACGGGCAATCCGGACGGGGCGCCCAGCACGAGTGTGAGCGTAAACAACACCGGCCCGCCCGCCAGCGCCACGCGGTTCATCGGGGCGGGATCAGCCTCAGGGGATTGGTGCGGGTGATCTTCGCTCTCGTTTCCTCAGCCAGCGGCAGCCCATTGAACTGGCCGAGGTTCTGTCCCATGTCCTTCACCCCGGGGCTCGGCCAGTCCGTACCCCAGATGACCCGGTCTGCGATGGCTTCGATCCGCGGGAAGTATTCGAGCAGCTTGAGCGGCGGGATGCCGGAGATCTCGAGGTGCAGGTTCCGGTGACGTCGCATCAGAAAAAACGCCTCGTCCATCCACAGCGGCCGGCCCCCGTGGGCCATCACCAGCTGGAGCTCGGGAAAGTCGATCGCCACGTCGTCGAGTTCCATGGGACGCCCGTACTTGCACCGGGCGCCGGGAAAGATCGACGTCCCGGTGTGGACCAGCACCGGCAGACCGCGCTCTTCGCACCGGCGATAGATCCGGCCCAGCGCTTCCAGTCCCTGGGTGTACGCGTTGGCGGGGAAGAGTTGGTGGGGCGGGTGGATCTTGAGACACCGGATCCCCATCGCCAGGAGTTCCTCCACCTGGCCCTCGGGGTCCGTGGTGAAACGCGGATGGACCCCGCCGTACGGCAACAGCCGCTCGGGGTCGGCGGCGGCGTAGTCGGCGGCGAACCGGTTGGTCTCATCCGTGAAGCCCATAAGGTCGGGGCTCGGGTAATTGATCAACCCGCACCGCCAGACCCCGGCCTCGTCCATCACCTCGAGCAGCGCGTGCGGATCGTCCATGAGCGCGATGAGACGCTCCCAGTGATCTTCTTTGCCGGCCCGCATCACCTCTGCCACTCGCGGCGTCAACTGGCGCCACGGCTGGATGTGAATGTGCAGGTCGCTGACCCCGGGCAGGGAAGCCGCGGCACCTTCGGTCACGGCCGCCTCAGCGGTTGGTGAACGTGGGCGGGCGTTTGTTCAGGAAGGCCTCCACGCCCTCCGCCTTGTCCTCGGACGAAAACGCCAGACCGAACAGGGTCCGCTCGTGGCGCAGCCCCTCGTCGAGCGAGGTGCGGGTCGACGCGCGCACCGCCTCTTTGATCAGCTGGAGCGCCACCGGACTTTTCTCGGCGATCCGGTTGGCCAGCTCGCGCGCGCGTTCCATCAACTG
>Ga0114931_10007770_pt1 | contig 13066 bp, 11 predicted proteins | sample 2SBtaG_FD_89579 | JGI IMG/M metagenome (GOLD analysis project Ga0114931, IMG submission 89579) | Deep subsurface microbial communities from Kolumbo volcano to uncover new lineages of life (NeLLi) - 2SBTROV14_V59a metaG | ecosystem: Environmental > Aquatic > Marine > Volcanic | place: Kolumbo... | reverse complement strand
TTGTAGCCCATCTGCCCGCCGACCGCGTCCCAGGTCAGCGACAGCACCACCATCATCCAGAGGAAGGCGATCTGGGTCTGGTAAGCTGGAAACAGAAACGGCGCACCGATCGCGGCGACGGTGATCGCGCTGTAGAGAAGGACACGCCGGGACGAGGCGTTCATTTCAGATACCGCCGCTGACGGCGGAGAAGCAGGTTGCGGCCGACCAGGATCACCACCAGGAGGGTGAACAGGAAGGCGGTCTGGAATTCGGCCCCGAGCAGGAAGCCGGCGAAGTTCTCGACCACCCCGAGCCCCAGCCCGGCGACGATCACACCGACCAGATTGCCGAGCCCGGCGACGATCACGATCATGAACGAGCGCACCGTGTAGGTCAGCCCGATATAGGGGTGAACCACCCAGATCATCGCCACCAGGGCGCCGGCGGCGCCGCAAATCGCGGCGTTGATCGAAAAGGTGGTGGCGTAGACCCGGTCGGTGTCGATGCCCATGATGCGCGCGGCGCGGGCGTTCTGGGCGGTGGCCCTGATCGCCTGGCCGAGGCGCGAGACCTTGAGGAACCACACCAGGCTGGCGCCGAGCACGATCGCGAAGACGAAGGAGACGACCTTGACCTGGGCCACGGTCACCATGTCGTTGAACAGGAACCAGGTCGATAGACCGGGATCGGTGTTGCGAATATCGGCGCCGAAAGCCTCGTTCATGACCTGCTGTAGGAGAATGCTGATGCCGAAGGTGGCGAGGAGCGAGATGAACAGGTCCTTGTCGACCACCCTGAAGATCACCGCGCGATAGAGGAGCCAGCCGACGACATACATCGCCGCCGCCGCCAGCGGCACCGTCAACAGCGGGTGCAGCCCCGCGACGTAGAGATAATAGCTGATGTAGCCGCCCAGGATGACGAGTTCGCCCTGGGCGATGTTGATGACGTTCATCACCCCCCAGACCAGCGCCATGCCATAGGCCGCGAGCGCGAAGACCGCGCCGACGAGAAGGCCGTCGATCAGCAGTTGGACGATCAGGATCGGGTCCTGGAAGAGGAGATCTAGATTGTTCATGGCGACTACGCCCGGGGCGCGAAAGCCCGGCCCGCTTCCGTCGAAAGATCGGAAGCGGGCCGGCCCGTCACTCAGCCTCGATCGCGTCTAGCGCTCGCTCCACTTCGGGCGCGGGAAGATCAGCTTGGCGGCGGCCCATTTGGCCGGCGCCACGACCTTGTACTCGCCGCCCTGGATCTGGCGCAGCGCCATCGGCTTGGCGATGTTCTTGCCGGTGGCGTCGAACTTGATGTTGCCATAGAAGGTCTGCATGTCGGTCGCCGCCAGGGCGTCGCGAACCTTCTTGGTGTCGAGCGCGCCGGCGCGGGCGAGGGCGTCGGCGTAGACCAGCACCGCGGCCGACGATTCGGCGGCCTGGTAAGGTGGCGTGTAATCGTAGGCGGCCTTGAAGGTCTTGGCGTAATCGGCGGCCGAGCCGAACCACTTGTCGCTGTAGCTCATGGTTGGCGCCCACTGGGTGGCGCAGAGCGTGTACTCGGCCTTGTCGCCGAACTTGGCCTTGTCGGTCACCTTGGCCGATTCACAGTGGGTGAGAGCCAGCATCGGCACGTCGATCCGCGTCTCGGCGAGCTGGCGCGTGACCAGCGAGGCGCCCTTGGAATGGCCGGAGACCACCAGAACGTCGGGCTTGAGCGCCCGGACCTTGGTCAACGACGAAGACATGTCGTTGACTTCCTTGGGAAATTTGTCGTCGATCACGACCTTCATGCCATAGCGGGCGGCGTCCTCGAGAATACCGGCCCGGATATCGAGCGAGAAGGGATCGTTCTCGACCACCACCGCGACCTTGACCGAGGAGGGGTCCTTGCCCGCCTTCTTGGCCTGCTGGGCGGCGAGGTTGATCGCCTCCTTGAGATACTGCTCCGAGGTCGACAGCACCGCGAACAGGTACTTGTAGCCCTTGTTGAACAGCGACCGCGAGGCGCCGTTGCCCTCGACCATCGGGATCTTGTACTTCTCGGTCACCGGCGCGATGGCTTTGGTCAGACCCGACGAATACGGGCCGAGCATGAACTTGATGCCGTCCTGCTGGATCAGCCGTTCGGCCAATTGGGCGCCGCGCGCCGGGGTCGATTCGTCGTCGTAATACTTGATCGCCAGCTTGTAGGTCTTACCGCCGACCGTGACCCCGCCCTTCTCGTTGATGCGCTTGATGGCCAGCTCGTAGCCGTTCTTGGTGTGGTTGCCGGCGGTGGTGTATTTGCCGGTCAGCGATACCGCGGCGCCGAGAGTGATGGTGTCGCCGGCGGCCTGGACGGCAACCGGCGCCGAAAGGGTGAGCGCGACCGCGGCGGCCGCCAGGGCGGTCGCGCGAACGCTGCTTGCGCGTTGATACATCGGTTCTTCTCCCAGTTTCTCGTTATTTGTCGTCATTCGACGATATGTCGCCAAAAGTCGCCTCCGGGGTCACTCTACCCGATCGTGGGGTGACATCGGAAGCCCCTTGCGCATAGTCCGCGACGCGCGATGCCGTCGAGCGATGACGGGGCCGATATAGGCGCGAGGCAAGCGGCGGTTGTCAAGCGCCCGTCGCGATCATTCCGTCCCGCCGCGTCACCCCTCGGCCAGCGCGCGACAGATCGCGGCGGTGACCTCCGGCGTGGTCGCGGTGCCGCCGATGTCGGGGGTGCGGACCCGGTCCTCGGCGAGCACCCGGTCGACCGCGTTCTCGATCGCCCGGGCGGCGTTCCAGGCGCCCAGGTGGTCGAGCATCATGGCGGCCGAGCGGATGGCGCCGATCGGGTTGGCGATGCCGGTGCCGGCGATGTCGAAGGCCGAGCCGTGGACCGGCTCGAACATCGACGGATTGCGACGCTCGGGATCGAGATTGGCGCTCGGCGCCAGGCCCAGCCCGCCGGCCAAGGCGGCGGCCAGGTCGCTGAGGATGTCGGCGTGCAGGTTGGTGGCCACGACGACGTCGAAGGAATGGGGGTCGGCGACCATGCGGGCGGCGGCCGCGTCGACTAGCAGGCGCTCGGTCTCGACGGTCGGGAAACTTTCGGCGATTTCGGCGTAGACCGTGTCCCACAGCACCATGCCGTGGCCCTGGGCGTTGGATTTGGTGACCAGGGTCAGACGCCGCCGGGGTCTTTTCTCGGCGAAATCGAAGGCGAAACGCATGATCCGGGCGACACCCGTCCGGGTGAACACCGCCGTCTCGATGCCGACCTCGGTCCCGAGCCCCCGGTGGACGCGGCCGCCGGCGCCGGCGTATTCGCCTTCCGAGTTCTCGCGCAGGATGACCAGGTCGAGATCGCCCGGAAAGACGTCGCGCAAGGGGCTGGCGACGCCGGCGACGATGCTGGCCGGGCGGACGTTGGCGTATTGGTCGAGCCCCTGGCAGATCGCCAGTCTGAGCCCCCAGAGCGTCACGTGATCGGCGATCTCGGGATCGCCGACGGCGCCAAAATAGATCGCGTCGAACCCGCGCAGGGTCTCGACCCCGTCGGCCGGCATCATGCGGCCGTGGCGGCGATAATAATCGGAGCCCCAGTCGAAGCGCGTGATCTCGAGCGCGAAGCCGGGCACCGCCTTGGCGGCCGCGTCGAGAACCGCGAGGCCGGCCTCGATCACCTCGATGCCGATGCCGTCGCCGGGGATGACGGCGACGCGATAGTTTTTCATGGCCCCGAGATTAGGCGGCTCTTGCCGGTATCACAAGCGATCGAGACTTGATCGCCCGGCGCCGGCGACCCATGCTTGCGCCCGTTTCGACGGTTTAGGGAGACAGCCATGGCCCTGCATTTCGCGCGCGCCGAATTCGCCGAGCGCCAGGCCCGCGCCATCGCCGCGATGGACGCGCGCGGCCTCGACGGGCTGCTCATGTTCCGCCAGGAGAGCATGTACTACCTGACCGGATACGACAGCTTCGGCTACGTCTACTTCCAATGCCTCTATCTCGGCGCCGACGGCACCCTGACCCTGCTCACCCGCGCGCCCGACCTGCGCCAGGCGCGCCATACCTCGACCATCGAGGATATCCGCGTCTGGGTCGACGCCGAGGACGCCAAGCCGGCCGAGGCCCTGCGCGACATCCTCGCCGAGCACGGTAGTAAGGGCCGGCGCCTGGGCATCGAGCTCGAGGCCTACGGCCTGACCGGCCGCGGCCTGCGCATGCTCGACGCGGCGCTCGACGGTTTCTGCGCGCTCGACGACGCCTCGACCCTGGTCAGCGCGCTTCGCCTGGTCAAGAGCCCGGCCGAGATCGCGTATCTGCGTCGCGCCGCCGCCCTTGGCGACGCCGCCCTCGACGAGGCCAACCGCCTGGCCGCGCCGGGCGCCTTCGAGGGCGATATCCTGGCCGCCATGCAGGGCGCGGTGTTTCGCGGCGGCGGCGACTATCCGGGCAACGAGTTCATCATCGGCTCGGGCGCGGGGGCGCTGCTGTGCCGCTACTTCTCGGGCCGCCGGCGGCTCGATCCAAGCGATCAGTTGATGCTCGAATTCGCCGGCGTCTATCGCCACTACCACGCCGCCCTGATGCGGACCGTGCTGATCGGCGCGGCCGGCGATCGCCAGCGCGCCATGCACGCGGCCTGCGTCGAGGCGTTGCGCGCCTGCCAGGACGCATTGCGCCCGGGCGACCCGATCGGCGCGGTGTTCGACGCCCACGCCCGGGTGTTGGATGGCGCCGGCTTCCGCGACCACCGGCTCAACGCCTGCGGTTACGCCATGGGCGCGACCTTTTCGCCCAACTGGATGGACTGGCCGATGTGTTACGCCGGCAACGGGGTCCTCGCCCAACCCGACATGGTCTTCTTCCTGCACATGATCCTGATGGATAGCGAGCACGGCTTGGGCATGGCGTTGGGCGAGACGGTGCGGGTGACCGAGCGCGGCTGCGAACGGCTGTCGGCGGCGGCGCTCGACTTGGTGGTCAAATAAGGGACGCCATGCCGCATCTGATCGTCTTCGTCGTCATCCTCCTGCTCGGCGCCCTGGTGAGCTGCGTGATGTAGTGGCGCGATCCCGCCGCGCGGGTCAGTGCCAGAGACCGGTCCAGCGCTGGCGCGGCGGGTGCTGGATCGCCGGCCAGTGCGCGGGCGCGCCGAGGGCGCCGTAGCGCGGCATCGGCGGCGGTCGTTCGGGTAGCTCCAGCGCCAGCAGGCGGGCGATGCGTTCCTCGGTGCGCGGATGGGTGCGCAACAGCGAGGGGTCGGGCAGGCGGCGGCCGGGCATCAGCACCCGCTCCCACGGATTGCCTTGCAGGCGCTCCAGCTTGTCCAGGGCCCGGGCGAGGGCGCGTGGATCGCCGATCAACTCGGCGGCGCCGAGGTCGGCGTCGAACTCGCGGGTCCGCGACAGCGCCAATTGCAGCAACGCGCTCGCGGTCGGCGAGATCATCAGGATGACGATCGCCAACCAGGGCAGGGTGCCATAGCGCATCATGATGGCGGCGAGGTTGAGCAGCAGCATGAACCAGCCGACCATGGCCAGGATCCGGGTCAGCCGGCTGACGCTGTCGGCGAGGTTCATGATCCACATGTCGTTGTGGCGCGCATGGGCGATCTCGTGGGCTAGGATGGCGACGATCTCGGGCTCGTCGAGGCGCCGCATCAGGCCATCGGTCAAGGTGACGGCGGCATCGTCGCGGCGGCCGAGCGTGAAGGCGTTCATGGCCTTCGTCGGCAGGTAATAGAGCCGTGGCGGGCGCGGCAGCGCGGCCCGTCGGGCGAGCTCGACGGTGGCGGCGTGGAGCTCGGGCATCTCGGTCGGCGCGATCGGCCGGGCGCCATAGAGCTTGAGGATCAGGCGCGGCGACACCTGCGGCGCGAACAGCAGCACCAGACCGGCGCCGAGCAGGGTCCAGAGAATGGCGCCCGGCCCGGCGACGATCCAGGCGAGCAGGGCGAGCAGCCCGACCATGCCGGCCAGCAACAGCGCCGATTGGGCGAAGTTGTTGATCTGATGACGGAGGAGTTGCTGGCGATCCATGCCCGGGTTCCACGGCCTAGGGGAAAGACCCGGGGCGGTCCCGGGGCCGCCCCGAATATAGGTCGTCGCCGGGTGGGATTACAGGACTGGGCGCGAAATTCGCCGGCGCCGGGCGATCACGCGCGGATGCGTTCCTTGGGGAAGCGGATGGCGACCGTGGTGCCGTGATCGATCTCGCTGCGCAGGTCGAGAATGCCGTCGTGGAGCTCGACCATCGCCTTGGTCAGGGGCAGGCCGAGGCCGGTGCCCTCGTATTTGCGGGCCAGGGTGCTGTCGACCTGGCCGAAGGCCTCCATCACCGTCGCCAAGTCGTCCTCGGCGATGCCGATGCCGGTGTCGACCACCGCGATTTCGTACCAGCCGTCGGCGGTGACCTGGGCGGTGGTGGTGACCGAGCCGCCAGGCGGCGTGAACTTGACCGCGTTGGACAGCAGATTGAGAAGGATTTGCTTGAGCTTGCGCTCGTCGACGAAAAGCTGGGGCGGATTGGCGGCGATGTCGCGGCGCAGGGTCACCTCGGCCCGGGTGGCGCGATCCGAGACCAGGCGCATGCAGCGGTCGATGGTGTCGCTCACGTCGACCACCGCCTCGTTGAGGTCGAGCTTGCCGGCCTCGGCCTTGGAAACGTCGAGGATATCGTTGATCAGGCTGTAGAGATGGGTGCCGCTGTCGTGGATATCCTTGATGTATTCCTTGTACTGCTCTTGCTCCAGGGGGCCGAACATTTCGGCCATGATGATCTCGGAAAAGCCAATGATGGCGTTGAGCGGGGTCCTGAGTTCGTGGCTGACATTGGCCAGGAAGTCGGATTTGGCGCGGTTGGCGATTTCGGCCGATTCGCGTGCCGTGCGAGATGATTCCTCGGCCTGGCGGAGCGCGTTCTCGCGCTGCTTGAGCTCGGTGATGTCGGTGCGCAGACAGACCAGCGAGCCGTCGGCCATGCGCTGGTCGCTGACCTTGAGCCAGCGGCCGTCGTTGAGCTGCTGCTCGTAGGCGCCCTGGGCATCGCGCAGATTGTCGAGCTCGCGCGCCACCCAGGCGTCGACGTCGCCGGCGGCGTCGGCGAACTGGCCGCGCTCGGCGCCCTTGATCAAGAGCTCCTCGTAGGTGACGCCCGGGGACATCAGATCGGCGATCTTGGGGAGATAGTCGCGGTAGCGCGTGTTGCAGATCACCAGCCGGTTGTCGCGGTCGAACAGGGCGAAGGCCTCGGAGCTGCTCTCGATGGCGGCGGCGAGTTGGCTCTGGGCGCGAGAGGCCCGTTCCTCGGCCTCGAGCTGGGCGGTGATATCGGTCCCGGTGCCGCGATAGCCGATGAAGGCGCCGGCGGTATCGAAGATCGGCATCCCGCTCAGCCGGCAGAGACGCGCCCGCCCGTCGGCGCCGATGACCCGGAAGAGATAGTCGCGGAACGGCGTCCGCAGGCTCTTGTCGGGAGGCTCGCCGTCGCCCTCGGTGAACACCCCGAGTTCGAAGATGTCGGTCCCGAGCAGGAGGCGCGGGTGCATGCCGAACACTTCCATCACCCGCGACGAGACATAGGTGAAGTTGAAGTCGCGATCGACCTCCCACATCCAGTCCGAGACCAGCCGGGCGATGTCCTCTAAGCGCTCCTGGGCGTGGACCGCGCGCTCGGCGATGGCGCGCTCGCGCGAGATGTCCTGATAGATGCCGCCGACCGCGACCAGCTCGCCCTCGCGGTCGGTGATGGGGAAGTGGCGCGAGCGATAGTGACGGACCATGCCGTCGAATTCGAGCGCGTGCTCTAGGGTTACCGATCCCATCTCGCGTTCGACCAGGACCAGGGCCTCGGGGCTCAGCAGGCGGACATTGGGCTCGTCGTCGGTCACCAGGTCGGTGCCGCCGGCGGGCGTCGCGTCGCCGATCCTTTTTACATCGTCGCCGGGCTTGCGGCCCTGTAGCAGGGTCTTGTATCCGGGGTTGGCGAACAATAGCGAGCCGGCCCGGTCGGCGGCGTAGATCGGCGCCGCCGACGCCAGCAATTCGTGTTGCAGGTTGACCCCCGAGCGCGACAGTTCGGCGTGACCGTGCAGGGCGCGCGCGAGATGTTCGACGATACGCGGCGAGGGATGCTCGCCGCCGGTCGTCTTTCCGTCTCGGCGCCCGAAGTCGGCCACGGCGCTATCCCTCGCCATGAAGCTGCCTCTGGGCGTTGAGATACTCGGGGTTGCGCAGCCATTCCCGGCGCACCGATTTGGCGTGGCCGGTGCTCACCCGGTCGAAGAAATCGGTGATCCGGGCGATGTCGGTGGTGGTGTTCGACGACGTGGCCTTGCGGGTGAGCTGGAAGATCGTGGCGAAGGTGCCGCGCCGGAATCCCGCCGCCTTGCAGGCCAGGGCCAGGGCCTCGCCGCCCGGCTCGTAGAGCAGCCGACGGGCCAGTTTGAGGTCGATCTCGGTGGCCTTGGCGAAACAGCCCTCGAACAGCGATACCTCGCCCTGGCGCAGGGTTTCGAGCAGGAATTCCTCGCTCAACTGCCCACGCGCCGCCATCTGGTCGGCGAAGCGCTCGGCCTCGGTCGGCTGCTCGACCTGGATCCCTTCCTTGATGGCGTCGTTGACCGCGCCCTCGATCGAATCGTCGAGCGTGCCGGGATCGACGTCGAAATGCTCGATGATATGGTCGCGCAAGGCCGCCGATACCCACCAGTACATCTTGCGGGCGAGGTCGGCGGGCAGATCGTCGCGCTGGACCAGCGGCATCTGGAAGGTATCGATGCGCTTCGATTCGGCGACCAGATACTCCATCAGGCTGCGCGAGATCGAGGCCTCGCCGTTTTTCAGGAGCGAGGTGATGACGTCGGCGTCGCCGGTCTCGACCAGGGCTTGCGAGACGTCCTCGCTGACGTCCTTGCGGACCGAGATCGCGAGCTGGTGGGCCTGGGTTCGGTGGCGGATGATTTCGATCAGGTCGACATCGCGAAGAACGCTGCTATTGACCAGGATCGAGTGGGCGACCTCGATATCGTCGCTGGCCAGGGCGGTGATGAGTTCGCGCGGCGCGTCCGAGCGCTTGGCCATGCGCTCGGCGATTTCCTTACGCACCCGCTTTTCGACGTCGGCGATCAGGCGCTTGAGGATATTTCCCATCAATGCGCGTTCGCGGTCGGTGAGCTCGCTTCCCGAATGCAGGAAGAGGTCCTCGTCCGTCGCGAACAGGGCCTGCCGGCCTTCCTTCGACTTGCGGCGCGCTAGATCAAGAAGCGAATCCAGATCGGGAACGCCGTAGTCGCGGAGCTTGAGCGCCGTTCGTTCCGCCATGTCGTTGTCAGCTTGTGTCCGTATCCCCAGGAAGCGCCATGCCCGACCCCGTCATCGCGCTGACCGGTGGGCGCCGAGGGTGGCGAACCGGTCGCCTCCACTGTCTGTTCCAGGGATTAATAATTCGCTAACTACCGCCGACGATTGCCTGATCGACCAACGGCTTGCGGCGGATGGGGGTGGCGGTGGTGACGGCGCTCGACTAGGATGCGCCGCCGCGACAGCCGGGGACGGGAGCGTGTTGAGAAAATACCTGGTGATGACGATCATCGCCTTGGTGATGACGATGGCGCCGGCCGCGCTCGCCGCCGACACGCCCAAGACCTATGGCGACGCCATGCGATGGTACCGCGCCGAGGCCGAGAAGGGCTATCCCCGGGCGCAATTCATGCTCGGCTATATGTACGAGGTCGGCGAGCGTATCGCGCGCGATTTCGCCCGCGCTCGCGAATGGTACGCCAAGGCCGCCGCCCAGGGCGAGACCGAGGCCCAGTACCGCCTGGCCCAGCTCTATTTCGAGGGGCTCGGCGGCGACCGCGACCTGGCCCGGGCCGCGCGCCTCTACCGCGCCGCCGCCGAGGCCGGCCATGTCGGCGCCCAATCGGTGCTCGGCTATCTCTACGCCCTTGGCGAGGGGGTCGCGGCCGATCCGATGGCGGCCTATCTGTGGCTGTCGCTGGCGACCGACGCGGGCGACCCGTTCGCGGCCGAGAATTTCGCCCGCCTGGCCGAGCGCCTGAGCGCCGACCAGATCGCCGCCGGCGAGGACAAGGTAAGACGCTGGCGCGCCAGCCATTGACCGGAGACAGCGGCGGCGACCCGGTTGGCGCGAGACGCGGCGGAGCACGCGAGGCCGGATCGCGCTTTCCCATCGTGACCGGCGCGAGAACCCGCGGGGCCACCGGTCGCGGCAAGGGTCGCGATGGAGCAGCCAAGCGTTCCAACTTCACGGGGATTTGAGCAGGTGAGCCGGACCCGAAGCGTATATTGATGCGGGACCTGTCGTGGTTCCGTTCACTAGGGAAGAATGAAATGACTCCGATACACTTCAGAAAACAATCGGCGCCGTGGTCGATCGCCATGGCCGCCATCGTCGGGCTGTCGTTCGGCGCGCTGGCCACGCCGGCGGCGGCTCAGCAGGACATGAAGGCGGCCATCGCCAAGATGCAGAGCCTCAACCAGACACGCGGCTATCTCGACGCTCATAAGGGCGTGAAGAACCCGCTCGGTCTGCTCGGCGGCCCGATCACGATCAAGCTCACGCAGAACAGCGGCGGCGTCTTCGTCGGCTTGCCGGCGCGGCGCGCGCTCGACCCGACCGTGTTCGGCCCGCCCAAGATGCCGCGGCATTACGCGGGCTCGCCGATCATCACCGGCGTGCCGCCGATGCTGCGCGTCAAGACGGCGAACGGCGGCTTCCGAACCAAGGTGCTCACGCCCTTCGGCGACAAGCACATCGTCTTGCCCAACGGCCGCTTGACGATTTCGGCCGTCGACGCCACCGCCACCGACGCCGCGACGACCAAGGATAGGGTCAAGATGGTCGCCAGTTGGCAGGACAAGGCGGGTAACACCTATGAGGTCAAGTGCTGCCTCAAGCTGGCGGCGCATGGTCTCGAATACCCGACGTTCGGCGGTGTCGTCACCAACACCATCATGCATGGGTTCACCGGCATCGGCACGCCCTTGATGCCGAGCGAGTTCGCCTATTTCGCGTTCTGGGGCTTCGGCGAGGTCTCCAAGAACGGCAAGACCCTCGACAAGCCGCGCCTGATCCACGGCATGTTGACCGAATACGTGCGTACACAGGGCTACGCTCTCGGTTGGGACCGCGACGTGACTCCGACCCGCACGCAATTCCACCTGATGGTGCCGCCGGTCAAGCCGAATATGAATAAGGGCGTTTTCGCCAAGGCGCCGGTCAAGACCGGTTTCGTTTTGCCGAACGGCAAGCATCTCCCCTTCTGGCACGTCATGTTCGAGACCCTTGATGTCACCGCGACGCGGGGTTGATCGCCGGCGAGTCCTTGTCGCGACGGTAACCGGGATCGCCGCGCTCGGCGTCAGCGGCTGCTCGACCAAACTTGGATCCCTCTTTTCCAAGAAGAAACAGCCGCCGCCGATCGTGACCATGACCGACGAACTCGTGTTCAAGCCCAGCCGGGTGACGATCAGCGTCGGCCAAACGGTCATCTGGCGCAACGAATCCGTCCTCGTGCATACCGTGACGGCGGACCCCGGGATCGCCGCCAGGGCGGCCGACGTCGCCCTGCCCGACGGGGCCAAGCCGTTCAATTCGGGGAACATCAAGCCAAAAGGAACCTTCCGCCGGACGTTCACGATACCCGGGACGTACCGCTACTTCTGCATCCCGCACGAGGCCGCGGGTATGATCGGCGAGGTAATCGTTCAGCCTTGATCGGCGCCTCCCCGGCGTTGGGGTGCCCCCGAGAGGCCGTTCCCGCGTGGGGCGGCGCTCCCGGGGGCATCCCATGAACGCTTGGGATGTCCCCGCGATCACGCACCATGCCCTTGATGGGATTTTTCCCTCGCAATTCCACGTCTGGCCGTCGATCGCGCCGCCGCCCGGCGACGACGCCTAGACGAGCAGGAAGCCGGCGGCGAAGGGGTCGCGGTCGTCGATGAAGATGGTGTTGAGCCCGGTAACGCGCGCCCAGCCGGCGATGCTGGGGACGATCGCCGCGTGCTCGCCGACCCGGGTCGCGCGTTCGACGCGGCCGCGAAACAGGCTGCCGATAATGCTTTCGTGGATGAAGGCGTCGCCCGGTCCGAGCGTCCCCCGGGCCGCCAACTGGGCCATCCGCGCCGAGGTCCCGGTGCCGCAGGGCGAGCGGTCGATGGCCGCGTCGCCGTAGAACACCGCGTTGCGGGCGTCGGCCTCGGGCGATGTCGGCGCGCCGGTCCACATCACGTGGCTCAGGCCGGCGATGGTCGGGTCCTCGGGATGGATATAGCGCCCGCTTTCGTTCAGGCGACGGCGGATCGTCGGGCTCCAGCGGAGGATGTCGCCGGGCGAGATATCGGCCAGATCGCGATAGCCCGCCTGGGGCTCGATGATGGCGTAGAAGTTGCCGCCATAAGCGATGTCGACCGTGAGCCGGCCGAGTTCGGGGCACTCGACCGTCACCCCCTCGGCGGCGAGATAGGCGGGTACGTTGGTGATCCGCACCTCGGCGACGAAGGGGCCATCGGTGACGTAATCGGCGACCACCACGCCGGCCGGGGTGTCGAGCCGCAAAACGCCCGGCGTCGCCGGGGTCGCCAGGCCGCGCTCGATGGCCACGGTCACCGTGCCGATTGTGCCGTGGCCGCACATCGGCAGGCAGCCCGAGGTCTCGATGAAGACCACGCCGAGGTCGCAATCGTCGCGGGTCGGCGGATAGAGAACGCTGCCCGACATCAGGGCGTGGCCGCGCGGCTCGTACATCAGCCCGGTGCGTATCCAGTCGAAGCGCTCGATGAAGTCGTGGCGCCGCTCGCTCGCCGTGGCGCCATGCAACGGCGGCGCCCCGCCGGCGACCACCCGCACCGGGTTGCCGCAGGTATGGGCATCGACGCAAAAGAACGTGTGGCTGGCCATCCCTTTCCCTCTCCACCGGCCCTCCCAAGCGTCGCCGATCCGCCGGGCCGGCGCAAGTCCCGCCGGCCCGGCGTGATAGCGTCATTGACCGGGTGGACGGCGAAGCCTAAGGCTCAAGATCGATGGGTCGTGGTCCGGGGGGCGTGGTGAAAGACGACGAAGACGACGGGAAGGCCGAGATCGACCCA
>Ga0114931_10007769_pt1 | contig 13068 bp, 14 predicted proteins | sample 2SBtaG_FD_89579 | JGI IMG/M metagenome (GOLD analysis project Ga0114931, IMG submission 89579) | Deep subsurface microbial communities from Kolumbo volcano to uncover new lineages of life (NeLLi) - 2SBTROV14_V59a metaG | ecosystem: Environmental > Aquatic > Marine > Volcanic | place: Kolumbo... | reverse complement strand
TTGCGTTTGATTGAAGAAGAGGCCATGAAGGACAAAACGTCGGGCATCATCGCCCAGATCCCTGTCCAGATAGCATCTTTTCTGTTAAATGAAAAACGCCAGTCAATCGTTGAAATAGACAAGCGCTATGGCATCAAATTAATGATTGTGCCAAACCCCGCGCTTGATACGCCAAATTTTGAAATTCAACGTATACGAAACGGCGAAACCAGCGAGCTTGAAAAAGCCAGTTATGACATCGCGGCAACGCCGGAACTGGATGTTAACCTGGCAAGTCCCGAAAAATCTGCACCTCCTGAACAACCTGCCGTTAAAGGGATTATACCAACATCCCCGGCACCTGCCGCGCAACAGCAAAATAAGGGTAATGGTGGTTTCATCAAGCAGTTGTGGGGCAACTTGTTTGGCAATAATCATGAAGAGGAGAAACAGGAACCACGAACGCAACCACGTCGCCGCCCGTCAGGCGCGAGACCTTCCGGCAATGGTTCCAGGCCACGTCGCACGCGCAGCCGCGATGGACAGCCACAACGACGCAAGCGCCCTCAAACCGGCCCTGGAACCAGGAAAAAAACGCAAAGTTCATCCAATAGTACTAGTTCATCTAGTACTAGTTCATCTGGCAATAAAAACGCTCAGCAGAATAAGCCGGCTAAAGGTGTCGATGAAGCGACGGCCGGTAATGATGCCGCAGCTGCCAAGCCACGGACCCAGCGCGGTGGTCGTGGCCGACGCGGACGCCGTGGAGGCCGCAAGCAAACTCCGCGTGACACAGCCGCACAAACAGCTCAATCTACTGACAAAAACACAGCTTCACGTCAGGTGCCACAGCAAGAACCTGCCAGTCCAACAGCAACAAATGATTCTGCCAATACACTGCAACAAGTTACTACAAACCCATCGCCTGCAAGTGATACAACAACTGCAGCCCGGCAGGTAACTACGCAACCAGATAAGGCGGATAATGTGGCAACTCCGTCTCAGCAAGCCACAAATGATCCTGTTAATGAGGTTAAGCCTCAGGTCGCACCCAAACCTGTGCCTGAAAAAGAAGCACCTGGAGTGATGCAGCAAGTTACTACTAAACCTGCTTCGTCGTCACCCGCACAGTCTCAACCAGACGTTGCAAATAATTCAACCAGCACACCTGGGCAACAATCAGAAACTCAAGTAAATCAGAATAAAACCCCTGACATATCACGAGCTGAATCAACACCATCTGCGCCGCGTACAGAAACACGGGTTATGCAACAAGTTCATACCAAATCGCAAGCGACTGGCGACGTCAGGGAGACATCTGAAAACAAAACGGACAACTCTGCATCGCAATCAACTTCTGTCAGCGAGTCAAGCCATTCAGGGTCACCTGTGGCCTCAGAGACAGCTGTTAGTGCGTCTCATACTCCGGCAGTGGTAGAATCTGCTGCCAGTCCGCCTTCAAAAGTTGATATTCCAGAAGCACCGACACTATCCAGCGATAGCAACCCGTTTCTGGAAAGAACACTTAAGTCTCAGGATAGCATATTCCAAAGTGACAGAAATTTACATCCTGGAATTACAACGCCACCGTTCGAGAAAGCAGTAGCAAGTAAACCGGTTGAAGATGATGTCGTGAAGAATGATAGTTTCAATACAGGTAATAAGGAGCAACACAAAGACGAGTAGTTTCAGGCAAGAGTTTCAAAAATTCTTCTCTTTCCTGATGGCTTCCAATAAGCCGGGATTGTAGTTTATAAATCTTTTTCTTTTATGATAGATTCTAATAGACCGATACTGGCCTGCTCCACCATATCTATCACTTTGTCAAATCCCCTGTTGCCGCCATAATACGGATCAGGCACTTCACTTGTTTTGAGATGGGGAGCGTAATCAAGAAATAACCTGATCTTGTGTTCATGATGCTCAGGACTATGCATTCGCAAGTCCTCGAAATTTTCCCTGTCCATGGCCAGGATATAATCAAATGTTTCAAAATCCTGATCATCCACACGACGACCACGCAGGCTACTGATATCAATGCCCCGCCGCAAGGCACATTCCTGGGCACGCTGATCAGGTTCATGGCCAACATGATAAGCATGCGTTCCGGCGGAATCGATTTCAATTTGATCCGTCATCTCCTCATCTTCAATAAGTTTGCGGAAAACCCCCTGCGCTGTAGGAGACCGACAGATATTACCCATACATACAAACAATACTCTTACCATCTATGACTCCTTAAATATATAAGGAAACTTCCTGCGATATACATTCAGACACGTATGACATACCATGATCCGGCGTCATTAGCGCTAACCAGGTAATTCCATGTCGACTATCGAGATTACTATAGATCAGCTACGCGGTCTTATCGGAATTAACGTTCAATATCAGGGGGAATCCTACCATGTCGTTGAGGTCCTTGAAGATGGCCCATCACTGATACTGAAAGCTATTGATGAACACACGGTTATCCAACCAAATATTCTTGGTGACGCTTCAAGACGAGTTCCTGAAATCATGACTATCCCGGTGTTGAGTTCTGATAAAACTGAACTTGCAACGGAATTCCTGGAACTGGACCTGCTAGACATCTAAGTATTTTTTAACCCGCTCAAGATCTTCTTGTGTATCGATCTCTGGTCCCGGCGCTTCGCTGGCTTCACCAACATGAATTTTGCCGCCTGCCCACATGACGCGTAATTGTTCCAGAAGTTCTGCTTGTTCCAGCTCACATCGATCCATGTTAACAAATTCACTCAGAAATCCGGCTCGGTAAGCATATAACCCGATATGTCTGAAAAAAACCGTTGATTCCGGCAGCACGTCACGAGAGTCTGCAAAACCATCCCGGTGCCAGGGAATCGGTGCCCGACTGAAATACAATGCATAGCCGTGTCTATCCAGAACAACCTTGACAGCATTTGGATCAAATAACTCTTCCGCATTAATGATTCTGGTACATAACGTAGCTACTTTGGCTTCAGGAAAAGACGCCAGATTATCAGCGACCTGATGGATTGCTGTGGCGGGCATTAAAGGCACATCGCCTTGAAGATTGACAACAATGTCTTCTTCATTGAAATCGAGAATACGGACAGCTTCGGCGAGCCGGTCCGTTCCAGTCTGATGATCACCCGACGTCATAACAACTTCGGCGCCAAAATTTTCAGCTGTCTCACGGATCCGTTCATCATCCGTTGCTATCACACTTCGCGTGGCGCCACTGGCAACAGCACGATCATGGACATGCTCGATCATGGTTTTTGAACCAATACGCAGGAGTGGTTTACCCGGCAAACGGGTGGAGGCGTGACGTGCGGGAATTATTACATTGAATGTCATTCTGCTTGGTGCTGTTCGCTATTCTACCCAGGCTTCACTTCTTCATCCGGGCTGAGAATTCTCGCCTCTGATTCAAGCATTACCGGTATGTCATCGACAATCGGGAAAGCAAGCCTGTCAACCTTGCATATCATTTCTTTATCGGAATCAACAAATATGAGTGGCCCGTTACAAACGGGACAAACCAGTATGTCTTTCAGGGTGTTATTCATCAAATATGCCTCTTTAAAATGACAATTCTTGCATCTGTTCCTGCATATTAGCAGGATCAGAACTCTGTTGGTTGTACATAGACGTCTTTTAACAGTGTCAACACCTTGTGAGTGAACTGCTCTTGCGGTTTTACGACGACTTTGACGTACCAATGCCGTGTGTTGGCAAAACGGCGGCATTTAACCGCATCTTTCTCTGTCATCAGGACATCCAGATCATCATCAAAAATAATGTCATCTTTCCTGTACTTATGATGGTTGGGAAAAGGGTGCTTGATAATATCAAGACCCAGTTTTTTCAGATGTGTAAAAAATCGCTCCGGATTACCTATGCCAGCAATTGCATGTACGGTCTTCGTCTTGAAGCTGTCAATATCACGTACATCCTTATCATCACAAAGATTATAAATGCCTTTTTCCTTCAAGGTCATTGAAAACTCGCCTCGCTCGGAAAAGCCGTTGCTAATAATAACATCAACCGTGTCAAGCCGGTTAACAGGTTCTCGTAATGGACCGGCGGGTAATAACTGACAGTTGCCAAAACGGCGGATGCCATCAATAACGGCGATTTCGATGTCGCGTTCAAAAGCATAATGCTGTAAACCATCATCTGTGATGATCACATCGCATTTTTCCTGTGCAATGAGCGCGTTGGCGGCTTCATGGCGGTCGGGGTCAACAGCCACCGGGCATTTGCAATTAATCGCCATCATCAAGGCCTCGTCGCCGACAACAATGGGATCACTGTCAGGTCTCACTTGCTGGGGCCACATAGTGGCACGACCACCATAACCGCGAGTGACAATCCCGGGTTTATAGCCAGCATGCATGAGCAAGCCTGCAAGCCAGATCACCAGAGGTGTTTTACCTGTGCCTCCGACAGTTATGTTACCAACAACTATAACTGGTGCATTAATTGGATGTCGTTTGAAAATTTCATGTTCGTATGCCTTTTGGCGCAGAACAATGATGAGATGGTATATCAACGAAAGCGGTAATAGAAAATAGACGAAAGGCCTGTATCTTCCCTTGTACCAACAATCATTAAAGAATGACTCGATTACTGACATCATTTTACTTGAGTAACTCAAAGCTTGTGCTGACCATGATACAGCCTGGCATAATGTCCATTTTGCTCAAGCAATTGTTGGTGAGTGCCGGATTCAACAATATGACCGTTATCCAACGCGTAAATGATGTCTGCTTTCTCAATCGTTGACAGGCGATGCGCCACGATGAGCGTGGTTCTGTTTTTCATTAATTCTTCCAATGCAGACTGGATGTAACGCTCCGATTCTGTATCAAGTGATGAAGTGGCTTCGTCAAGAATCAACACAGGCGCATCTTTAAGGAGAGCACGTGCAATCGCCAGGCGTTGTCGTTGTCCGCCTGATAACAGGACGCCATTTTCACCCACCAGGGTATCAAGTCCTTCCGGATATCTATCAATAAACTCCATCGCATGGGCCATTCGTGCAGCATGAATAATATCATCCTCACTTGCCTGGTTTAACGTTCCGTAAGCGATATTATTCCTGATTGAGTCATTGAACAAAGTCACATGCTGGCTCACCAACGCCACCTGATTTCGTAAACAATCAAGTGTTAATGAATTAATGTTTTGCCCATCAAGTGTAATCTCACCTGTTTCTACATCATAGAAGCGTGTCAGCAAACTGACCAGTGTCGATTTGCCGCTTCCTGATTTGCCAACGAAAGCGGCGGTATGCCCGGCTTCAATGTGCAGGCTGATATCCTTAAGTACAAGATGCTTTTCATCATAGGTGAAAGATACATTTTTATATTCTATTTCGCCGTTTACATTTTCAACTTGCATGGTTCCGGTATCTTTTTCTTTCTCTGAATCCAGCAAAGCAAATATACTTTGCGCGCCAGCGATGCCTTTTTGTATATAGGCATTGACAGTCATCAACCTTCTGATTGGTTTATTCAGCCAGATGAGAGCGGTCACAAAAGATACAAACTCTCCTGGTGATATCGAGTCGCGCATGGTTCCATGGGTTGCAAAATAAATAACACCTGCGAGTCCAATGGATGCAACAAGCCCAAGCAGACCAAGTCCTATTGCCTTGGCTGCCTCCATTTTCAGCACCTGTCGCCTGTTATTATTATTTACTTTTTTGAAGGTTTTATCTTCATATTGCTGGCCGCCAAACACCTTGACAACTTTATGCCCTTCTATCGTCTCTTCGGCTACATGGGTTATATCGCCGACGGACTGTTGTATGCCATGACTTATTTTCCTGAAGCGCTTGGTAATGTGCTTCATGATTAATGCAATCAGGGGAATAACAATAATAAAAACCAGAGTGAGTATCCAGCTACGATAAAACAACACTCCTAACAAAAATATCATAGTGAGTGAGTCTCTGATCAGCACTGTGACAGCATTAGATGCTGCCTGGGATACCTGCTCCGCGTTATAGTTCAGTGTTGATAACAGATGTCCTGAAGATGATTGATCATAATACGACGTGGGCGAATGCAACAAATGAGTAAACATCTCACTGCGCAAGTCCCTTGTAACCCCTCTGCCCACCCAGTTAATACCGTAGGTAGAAACAAAGCCGGATACTCCTCTGAGAACAGCGATCAGAATAATGGCGCCTGGAATAAGTTTTATGATGTAAGGGTCCTTGTTAACAAAGCCCCCATCAAGCAGAGGTTGCATGAGAAATGCCATGCCTGCTTCAAGAGCCGCAAACACTCCCATGGCAAGTCCAGCAAAGATAAAACCTGCCCAGTACGGCTTTACATATGTTAACAAACGGCGATAAACAATTACGCCATTATAAATGTCTTTCTCTTTCGACATTAATCGGGGTCAGCTTCCGGTTTCTTCGTTGCAAAGGTGAGATGCACCAAACCCAATTGGCGAGCAGCATCCATTGCCGTAATGACGGCCTGATGTGGCGTTTTGGCATCTGCGCTGATTATTAACGGAGGATCTTTCCTGTCACCCAATACTTTTTGTATTGCACCTTTGAGTGTGTCAGCAGATGTATTAATAACTTCTTGCTGATTGACATAATACTTGCCGGCTTGATCGATCGTGATCTCGATTGCTTCTTTTGCTTTTTCTGTTTTTTCGGTGGCTGCTTCCGGCAAATCAATACTGATCTCGGATTCTTTTTTAAATGTAGTGGACACCATAAAGAATATCAGCAGCAGGAAAACCACATCAATGAGTGGTGTGAGATTAACATCAATAGTGTTATCTTTCCCCTGACGCAGATTCATCTTCTATTGCTCTTCGCTTTCATCAGGCTCTGTTTCTCGATCGCCGTGTAACACTTCAACGAGTTTGATCGCTTCCTGTTCCATGGAAATAACAAAATTATCAATACGCCCGTTAAAATAGCGATAAAACATAAGACTTGGAATCGCCACCGACAAGCCTGCCGCTGTCGTGATGAGGGCTTCGGAAATACCACCGGCCAGCACAGTGGGATTGCCAACACCTTGTGTAGTTATTGCTGCGAACACCTTGATCATTCCGATGACAGTACCGAGCAAACCGAGTAAGGGAGAAATAGAAGCGATTGTACCCAGCGTATTCAGGTAACGAGACATTTCAGATACGACATGACGTCCGGTATCTTCAATGCTTTCTTTCATGATTTCCCGTTCATGATGGCGATTAATAAGGCCTGCTGCGAGTACACGGCCCAGTGGTGAACTGATCCTTACCGCATTGATTTTCTCATCATCCAGTTCACGTTTGCTATGCAAATGCCAGACCTGGGCGACCAGATGCCTGGGGAGAATGCGTCTTCTTTGTAAAAACCACAGACGCTCCCCGATGATGGCAAGCGCAATGATGGAACACAGGATGATCGGCCACATGAGCCATCCACCTGCTCTGACAAATTCAAGCACAGCTTTTATCCTTCTGTTAGCAAACGCCCGTTAATGTATCAAAGATCGCTGTTGTAATCACCGACTATGCCAGAATCGGCGATTGGTTTGCCGATAGGACGCTATCGACAGAAAGGATTTTTGTCTCATGTTGAATTTAATCGTGATCGCTCCCTCACCTGCAGATTCAAACACCTTTGCCTGACGGGCACGATAGCGGGCGACGACATCCGGCTTGGGGAAGCCATAGCGGTTGCGGTAACCAACTGGAAACAAGGCATATTCAGGCTTGACTGCGTCCAGAAATGCAGGGCTGGATGATGTACGACTCCCGTGATGTGGGGCCACCAAAACATCTGCTGACAGTATATGGCCATATTCTTTGACCAGCCTCGCCTCAGCCCTCCGTTCGATATCGCCTGTTAATAACACGCTGCCGCTGTTACTCTTGATTAGCAGTACACAGGAAGCATTGTTGCCAGTCCAGTGACTATTATCGGGGGGATGCAACACCGTAAAGTCCACTCCCTCCCATTGCCAGTGTCGGCTATCGCCACACCGGAGCACATCGTTGCGGTCAATTTTTTCGGGCACACTGGAAATGACGGATAAAACCGAAAATTGCTGTACTAGTGAGGCGGCGCCCCCGATATGATCATTATCACCATGACTGACCAGCAACGTATCCACATGGGGAACACCTGCCTGGCGTAAAAAGGGAATCACAACAGCACTGCCGGTATTAAACCGCTGGCTAAAACGAGGACCCGTGTCGAAAACCAGAGTGTGCTTGTTAGTACGCACCACCGCCGACAAACCCTGACCAACATCCAGTAAGGTAAACCACATGTCGCCCTGTTCTGGTGATGGTGGCCTGACCAATACCAGTGGTAATAGCCAGATAACACCAAGCCAGCGACCTGGCAATCCTCTGGGTGAGAGTAACCAGACAATCCCGATAATCGATAATATTGAGACCCACCATGAAGGTGCTGGCATCACCCAAACACTCGCAGGAGATGCCGCCGCCTTGTCTAGCACCAGCCATAACATCGACATACTCCAGTGTGCGCACTTCAGCACAATGGCGCCTGCAGGCGGGTACACAAACAAGGCCATTGCACTGACAAGCGTCAACGGCACAATAATGAAACCTGTTCACGGCACTGCAAAAAGATTAGCCACAGGCGACATCACCGATGTTTGTTGAAAAAATATAAACAACAACGGTGTAAGTCCAATTGCAATCACAAACTGGACACGCCACCATTTCTCCCCCCATTTCCCACGGGCTGACCACTGGCCAACACGTCCGGTCATAGTGAATAAAATAATGGTGACCGCACAAAAAGATAGCCAGAAGCCTGCATCCAGCACCGCAAGAGGATCAAACAAGAGCACCAGGAACAGGGCTGCTGCGAGAATAACCGATGGGGTACTGCGACGTTGAATCAAGGTCGCTAACATAACAATCATCACCATGATCAAGGCGCGTTGCGTCGGGATTGAAAATCCGGCCAGTGCTGCATAAAAAGCCGCGGCCAGAATGGCTGCAATTGCACCTGCTTTTGCGGCTGGCCATGGGAAACGGGTAATAAAAAAACGTTTCCAGATAAATTGCACAAGGAAAAAGGCAAATCCGGCAATAAGGCCTATATGAAGGCCTGAAATCGCCATTAAATGATTGGTGCCTGTTCTTGTTAATACCGCCCACTGTGAAGGTGATATCAAACTTTTATCTCCGATGACCAGCGCCATTAAGAGGCCTGCATAGGGCTTGTTTCCCAGCAAGTCCTGGATACTCTCGCGCAACCGGGTACGGAGCCTGTTAATAATATTGAGTTTGTTTTGTTGCTGAAGAAGCTGGTTAGTGTCTGACTGTTTTACATAACCTTTTGCACGCAAGCGATGCAAAAACATCCAGCGTTCATAATCAAATCCACCGGGATTCATAAAGCCATGTGGCCGTTTAAGTCTGACTTTCAGTTGCCAATGTTGACCGATCTTGAGATCAGGGATTTTTGTGTATCGACGCGCATACCAGGAAAGTAGAATTCGCCCGGGGCTGTCGTGAACATTTTTTTCATACCTGAGAGTGTGAACTTCAAACTCAAAGCGTGCACTGCGCTCACGCTGTTGTGGTAATGACGAAATAATTCCATCGACGAAGAGATCCTTACCTTCCAGCGATTGATCAAGACCTGCATCAAGTATCAGACTGGCACGAAACAAGGCCCAGAGAAAACCGGCCACGAACAGTGACGGCAGAATTAATTTTCTGGTATAAAATACGAGCGGAATAAAAAGAAATAGCAGGAAGATCCATCGACTGTCCGGAAGTTCCGGCAATTGATGCAACAAAAATATTCCTGCAAGAAATGCAATCGTCCCTGTACGCATACGCTACCATCCATTGGCTATCAGTGTTACGGCAAAGTTATTATATTGTACAATAGGCACAATGCCCAGAAAGATAATCAAGCGTTTCCTGCCGGATCATGAGGCAATAAAGCAGCACAAACACCTGCAGATATTCGGGACCCTGTTGCACGACCCCAATTTATGGCACCTTAACCGCCGTTCGGTGTCCTCTGCTTTTGCTGTCGGCTTGTTTGTGGCCTGGATGCCGATTCCCTTCCAGATGTTAATGGCCGCAGCAGGCGCCATTGTGTTTCGTACCAACCTGCCCCTGGCTGTGGTGCTGTGCTGGACCAGTAACCCGGTCACTATCCCGCCGTTATTCTACTTTGCATACAAACTGGGCGCACTCATTCTCAACATTCCACCCGGTGAATTCACTTTCGAACCATCCTGGGAGTGGCTCATGGGTGAAATGCTTGTAATCTGGAAACCGTTTCTGCTGGGCTGTGGTGTCATGGCTGCCTTGAGTTCCATGGGTGGGTATGTGAGCGTCAACTGGTCCTGGCGCTGGTATCAGAAAAGACAATGGAGGAAACGACAAAAAATAAGAATTAACTCATTAAATAACAAATAGTTATTATGTATATTTAAAGTAAATAATCATATTCCTGATAACCGCCCTTCTTCAAGGCTCAGCACCCTGTCCATGCGAGCAGCAAGTTCCTGATCATGTGTAACCACCACCAGTGAAGTATTCATCTCGTTATTGAGCTCCAACATCAATTCATAAACATGTTCGGCCGTTTTTTTATCCAGATTGCCAGTGGGTTCATCCGCCAGTAAACATTGCGGCCGGGTAACCAGTGCACGTGCCACGGCTGCCCGTTGGCGCTCTCCGCCAGACAATTGCCCTGGCTTATGTGCCAAACGATGGCCAAGGCCTACCTTCTCCAGTATCTGCATTGCCTGCTCACCCGCTGCTGCATGTGATTGCCCACGGATCAACAATGGCATGCTGACATTTTCCAACGTCGTAAATTCCGGCAATAGATGGTGAAACTGATAAACGAATCCCAGGGTTTTATTTCTCAATACCCCCCGCCGGGTTTCATTGAGGTGTGACATATCCTGGCCAGCCACAATCACCTCTCCCCGGGTGGGTACGTCCAGACCACCAAGCAAATGTAACAATGTGCTTTTGCCCGCACCCGAGCGACCGACAATGGCCACACGTTCGGCCGGTAGTATGGCAAGATTAACATCAGTGAATACTTCAACACGCAGTTCACCCTGGTCAAATATTTTGGCCAGACGATGGCATGCCAGTACAGGGGCATTATTCACCGAGGTATTATCGCCACGGGACCCATCCGTGGCGGTCTCCAGTGCTGTGTTCATCTCCGCTTACTCATACCTTAATGCTTCCGCCGGCTGTACGCGTGCCGCGCGCCATGCTGGATAAAAAGTCGCTATCAGTGTTAATAAAAAGGCAACAATCGAAATGCCTGCCACGTCTTCCCAGTGAAGATCCGAGGGTAATTCAGTGATCAAATAAACATCCGCTGCCAGGAACTTGATACCAAAAGTCGTTTCAATCCATCCTACAATGGTTTCAACGTTATAAGACAAAAATACACCCGCAGTTGCCCCTATCAACGTACCAAGAAACCCGATAATGGTCCCCTGGATCATGAATATGCGCATGATAGAAGCAGGCGAAGCACCAAGTGTGCGCAGAATGGCAATATCGCTTTCCTTGTCAGTGACCACCATGACCATCGTGGACACTATATTAAAGGCAGCCACCGCAATGATGAGCACAAGAATGATAAACATCATTCTCTTTTCAATCTGAACGGCGCGGAAGAATGTTCGATGGTACTGGGTCCAGTCATTGACTATAAATCCACCATGTAATCTGCTGACCAGTTCCCTGCCAACCCGCGTCGCGAGGAAAATATCATCCAGCTTGACCCGCAGGCCGGTAACCTTGTCCCCGTATCGGAACACTTTGGCGGCATCCCGCATATGAACAAGCGCAAGCCCCGAATCATATTCATTGTGACCCACCTTGAACATGCCAACGACGGTAAACCGTTTCAATCTGGGCAAAATGCCGGCAGGCGTTACTTGTATCTGCGGGGCGACCAGGGTGACCTTGCTGCCAACTCTTGCACCGAGTATGCGGGCAAGGCGGAAACCAAGAATAATATTGTATTTACCCGGTTTGAGATCGTCCAGCCTCCCTTTGACCATACTGTCACCGACGATGGATACATTGGGTTCCTCGCCAGGCAACACACCACGCACCAGAGCGCCATTCACTTGCTGGCCATTCGTCAACATGCCCTCCGCCCGGATAAAAGGCGCAACACCGATCACATGCGGATGTTTGGTTACTGTCGCTGAAAGAGATTGCCAGTCCGTGAGCCTTCGGTCTATCCCGGTAATTGTCACATGCGAAGCCACACCCAGAATTCGATTCCGCACTTCCTGCTGAAAGCCGTTCATCACCGACATGACCGTGATCATGACTGTTGCGCCCAGGGCAATTCCGGCAATGGAGGCAAAGGAAATAAAAGAAATAAAATGATTACGACGCTTGGCGCCGGTGTAGCGCATACCGATAAAGAATTCCAGGGATTTAAACATGACTGTGGGCTGGGTAAATACGTTCTTCTTGTGCTGTTGGCTTTAAACTGACCCAATATACAACATTTATTGCTCACTGTGCGTAATTATGTGGATCCTGTCGCAGATCAGCGCCTGTTCCGGTACTATATTAAAGCGCATATATCTAAAATAAGGAACATCCTGTAATAACTCAGGGTTGGGGAAGAAAATGAAACAAGCAATAATATTGACTACTCTGTTGGTCTTCGCCTGTGCCTCTGCGGTGCAAGCCGATGTGATCGTAATACCTGATATCTCAAATGAACCACCAAATTCACCGGAAGGAATACTACGTCCTGTTAAAGGGATGAACATGGTTCAGGTAACGGAGAAATTTGGAGAGCCAGTAAAAAAACATGATCCTGTCGGTGATCCTCCTATCACACGCTGGGACTATAAGAATTTTGCTGTTTTCTTTGAATATCAGTATGTCTTGCATTCGGTTGTAGATCCTTAATCGAACACCTGTAACGACATGAAATAATAATCAAGAATAATAAATAATGGAGTCATCCCGGTGACAGTTATCAGGTTGTAGATAGCCGGTTAAGGGCGCTTCTAACACACTCGGAAAGTGCCAGAGCAATTTATAGAAGTGCCCTTAAGTCACCCTGACTGA
>Ga0114931_10007768_pt1 | contig 13069 bp, 9 predicted proteins | sample 2SBtaG_FD_89579 | JGI IMG/M metagenome (GOLD analysis project Ga0114931, IMG submission 89579) | Deep subsurface microbial communities from Kolumbo volcano to uncover new lineages of life (NeLLi) - 2SBTROV14_V59a metaG | ecosystem: Environmental > Aquatic > Marine > Volcanic | place: Kolumbo... | reverse complement strand
GCGGCCACCCTGATCCACGGCTGGTTCTATCCGCTCATCTTCAAGCTCTCGATGAGTGTCAACGCCATGACCTCCGGCTTCTCATATTACACCGGCATCCAGCGGCCCCTCCGCTCGATCGCCGGGGCGAGAGTCACCAACTGTTGGGGCGGCGGCCCCGTGCCCATGCCGCCCGGCTGGAACCCGGTCTTCAGCATGTTCGAGGGCAAGTTGAACCTTTCGTTGACCTACGAGCGGCCGGCGATCCCCGACGATCTCGCCGGCCGCTACGCCGACCTCATCGAAGCCGAGGCCTTCGGATCACCTTGATACTGGGAGCGATCCGAACACACGCTAAGATGTGCCCCATGCCGATCACCCTGACCAATGCCATTCTGCTCCAAATCGATCCGCTGGAGGTCTCCCACGGGGCCGTTCGCATCGTCTCAGAGCGCATCGAAGCCGCCGGTCCCGACGTCGAACCCGCGCCCGGCGACGAAACCCTTGACTGCCACGGCGCCGTCGTCCTGCCCGGCCTGGTCAACGGTCACACTCACCTCTATTCGGCCCTGGCGCCGGGAATGCCCCCTCCGCCCAGAGCGCCGCGCAACTTCCACGAAATCCTCCAACTGATCTGGTGGCGGCTGGACCGGGCCCTCGACGCCGAGTCGATCGAGACCAGCGCCCGCATCGGCGCGCTGGACGCCCTGCGATGCGGCACCACCACGCTGATCGACCACCATGCCTCGCCTAAGGCCATCGGCGTGAGCCTGGACCACGTCGAACGGGGCGTCGCCGACGCCGGTCTGCGGGCGGTGCTCTGTTACGAAACCACCGACCGCCACGGCCCGGCCGGCGCAGAGGCCGGCCTCGCGGAAAACGGGCGATATATTGACAAGTGTAAAGACAGAACCGACCATCGTTTCGCCGCTCTGGTTGGGGCCCATGCCGCCTTCACACTCTCTGACGCCTTCCTGAAAGCCTGCGTCGAACTCGCCGACAAACATGGCACCGGCGTCCACATCCACCTCGCCGAAGACCTCTGCGACGATGCCATCTGCCGAGAAGAATATGGCGCCCCCCTCGTCCGCCGCCTGGAAAACTGCGGACTGCTGCCGTCCAGCGCATCGGATGGCGCGCGGCGGTCCGGCTCCGTCACCACCGCCTCCATCCTCGCACACGGCACGCATCTCTCCCCCCCCGACGCCCGGCGCATCTCCTCGCAGGTCGCCGCCCTGGCCCACAACCCGCGCTCCAACATGAACAACCGCGTCGGCCACGCACCGCTGAGTGACATGCAGCGGGTCATGCTCGGCACCGACGGCATCGGCGGCGATATGTTCAACGAAGCCCGAGCCGCCTGGTTCAAGGCCCGCGACGCCGGCAGCCCGATCCACCCGGCCCGAATCATTGAAATGTTCGCCCAGTCCGCCCGCGTCGCCGGCGCTGCATTGGGCTGCACGCTGGGAAGGCTGGCCCCCGGCGCAGCCGCCGACATCGTCATCACCGACTACGTCCCTGCCACCCCGCTGAGGAGCGACAACGCCGCCGCTCACTTTCTCTTTGCCCTCGGCCCGCAGCACGTCCGCGACGTGCTCATCGCCGGGCAATGGGCCTACAAAGATCGCGGCCCAACCCGCCTCGATGCGATCGGTGCGCGCAGAAAAGCCGCCCCCGTCGCCGATCGGCTCTGGTCCAGAATGCAAGCTCTGGCACCATAAGACCGCGCCACGCCCACCTCTCTGCGCGCAAAACGGGTCATCCGATCCATCTGTTGAACAGACTCTTACCAAATCCAGTATGAACAGACCGATTGGATGTGAGGAAGAGCGGCGGGGTGAAGACGACGGAGAAGGAAGTCTGAACGCCTGTGCGGCCTTTGCCATGCGAAAAACTGCTCAATCGCTTTAGCGACCAATCGGCATGGACAAACTGGATTGGGCCTCAGCGGCCGTGCCCAAGCTCCGCCAACGCTGCCCGCAGCCTCCCGTGACGTCGCAGTTTCCAAACATAGCTGCGTTCCCTCACGCCCCCCTTTGCCCGCATCAGAGCCACCAGAGTCTTCTTCTCCGCATCGGACCACCCGGATAGTCGCCGAATCGGACCCAGCAGCACGCTCAACCGCCCGAACGATGCGCGCTCGTCGCTCGGCCACGTTGCAAGCCCGCGCACGTTCAAGTCAGACGCCGCCCTACGCAGCGCCCATCGTTCGGCGGCCTGTCTGTCCCCGTCGAACCGCTCCCCGATCCACCGCGTGACCGCAATGCCCACGTCCGAAAGAGCGACGTCACTCTTGTCTAATCCCCCATCCACATCCATGTCGAAAACCAGCTTGGACCGAGCCAGTCGCCGCAAAACCTTCGCCGGACTGCGATAGGACCGGTCTTGCTGAATCCTGGCTCGCTCGCCATCCGCCAGGCTGCGCAGCTTCTCATCGAGAGGGCGAAACCCCAGGCGATCGTAGAACCAAAAGGCCCCCGACCGAATCGCCTCGGTGTTGCCTGCGCCAAACTGATAAGGATCAACGACGAACCGTCGGGCGCCGAAATACTGGTGATAAACGCGCAGGACCTGCCCAAACAGCAGCGCCGATTCCCCGCCGCGAAACTCGTCGAAGATGTTGACGCCGATCTCCGACCGATCGCAGAACACCCACCCCCCGCCATAGCCGACCGGAACGCGGTTGCGGGCCAGTACAAACCCAATGTAGCTCTCGATGGGCAAACGTCTCTCCGGCCTCATGCCGAAGACCGCCAAGTCGATGCCGCGTTCGAGACGAAACAGAGACACCTCATGCTCATTGACGTAACTCAGCGTGTCGATCTCGCGGCGGCGCACGCACAACGTCACTCGGCATGCATCCAACAACGGTCGGGCTTCGGCGACTGACAATGTGCCATTGCCCTTAGAGCTTGCCGCGGCCCCCCGGGATCGCCCTGCCGGCAACGGACGAGCCATCAACTCGCGCAGGCGGACAGCCCGATGAAGCGCGTCCTTCTGATAGAACAGTCGCCGCTTGGGAAATCGGGCAAAGGTCCGCGAAGCCCCCGCGTCCTTCAACCGCCACCCCACCTTCAGGTCCAACCCGTCGAAGGCCCGCTCGCGCAACTCCGGCGAGGCCTCCAACCGCTCGAACCGCTCCACCAGCCAGCACAGATCGCTTCGGCGGCCGGCACCCCTGGCCAGCTCAAACCACTGCCGGGTCGTGAACCGATCGCTCAATAGTCCGTCCCGCTCGACGTGACACGTCAGCAGCGCCAGAAACTCGTCCAGGTCCGATCCCAGCGAATCCTACTCCCACGCCGGCTCCACGCCATCGCCGAACCGCCGCACCAGCCAGCCCATCATGTCGAGCGAAAACGAGTAGCCCAACACCGTCCCCGCAATCCCCGTATCCGACAGGCGACGGATATCCCGCTGTCGGCCGGCCTGAAAGACCCGTTCCGCAGTGCGCCCCACGCGCCGTAGCTCCGCCTGAACCATCCGCAAGACCTTGCCGTCATCCGGATAGGCCGCCATAAACATCAGGATGTCGTGGTAGTCGAGCAAAGACGTCGCGTCGTCCAATGGGAGCCGGGCGGCACGAGCCAACCACAGACGCTTCGCACTGCGCTGCTCTGGGCCGAATCGCGTTCGCAAGCCCCGCAGCGATTCCAATGTCGCACCCATCGGCATAAAACCCTCCGCTCATGGTTGTATCGGCAGGCCGGATTGTATCGCCGGCGGTGGACACCGGCGGTCTGGTCAAACCACCCCGCGTCTCGACATCCAACCACCCCCGACGACATACTCATCCACTCGCCCGAAGCGCTAGCGAGGGCGACTGTAATCAATCACCAGCATGGGTGCCCCCCCTTCCAGGGGTGGGGGACGAATGTGACCGCAATGATGTAGCGCAGGTCTAATCTTCGAGACCTGTCATCTTCCTAAACAACGCTGCTTTCCTCACCCTCGCATCGACGGCCCCCTGCAACGGGCCACAAAGGCTGCCCAGATCGTGCAATGCACCTATTCCATCCGGGTGCATCTCATTTCACAAGGAACAGTCCGGCGGCCAGTTCCGCACGTCTGTCGATAGGCAGAGGTAGACGAACAGACATCCGAACAGCCACACACCGCCCACACCCGCTTGCCTCTTCGCGCCCATCTCACCCACCCACCAGCCCGAAGCGCTAGCGAGGCCGAATCCTCGACGGCCTAACAATGGGCCGCATAACTTGCCCGGATCATGGGATGCACCCATTCCATCCTCCACCGCCCGCGGCCCTTGATCGCTCCCCACCTATCCCCTACCATCCCCCCCCGCTGGGCAAGCCGGTCGCATGTAATGGCGGCGTCCACTTCAGGCCCGTGCGGGCCTGAAACCTCCCCCGCAAACCCACCGGCCCCCCGCAGCGAGGACTTCACGCACATGACCTCGGCCTATCGCAAGCTCTTTCGCTGGGGAAGGCTCCTGCCGATCCTGGTGCTCTATCAGTCCTTCGGATGCCTGCCCAACGATGCCCTGAGCCGGGTCTTGTCGGAAAACATCGTCCTGACCGCCGCCATCGCCATCCAGTCGGTCACGTCGGTCTTTTTCAATTCGTTGTTCGGTTTCATCTAGCGGAGGCGCCCATGTCACCACAAAGGAGGAGCCGCCGTCTGGCGCGCCTCTACAGGTCGAGGCTCGGCAAGAGCGTCCTGCTCGGCGTGGCCGCCCTCCCCCTGTTTCAGACCACCGGCTGCTTCCCCGATGTGTTGGGCGCCCTAAACTTTGAACTGCAATCCTTTGTCAACCTGGCCCTCATCAGCACCGTCAACGTCGTCGTACAAAACCTGCTGGGGCTCTAAACCGCCAAAGGCGGCCCGGCGGCCGTCTCTCGGATCGCACCCATCGGTCCCATGGACTTTTTTTCATCGTTGTCGATTCATTCTGGAGGCTTATCGTGAACACACTGCTCGATCGCTTTTGCCGCTACGTGAAAATTGAAACCACCGCCGTCGAGGATGCCGACACCTACCCCAGTTCGCCGAAACAGCTCGACCTCTCCCGCCTCTTGGCCGACGAACTCCGCGCTCTGAAACTCAATGATGTGAGCATGGACGAAAACGGCATCGTCATGGCCACCATCCCCGGCAACGTGGACGGCGCCCCGACCATCGCCTGGCTGGCCCACGTGGACACGTCGCCCGAGTACACCGCCGAAAACGTCAAGCCCATCGTCCACGAGAACTACGACGGCCGCGACATCGTCCTGCCCGGCGACAAGACCAAGGTCATCCGCGTGGACGAGAGTCCCGAACTCGCCCCCCTCAAGGGCAAAACCATCATCACCAGCGACGGCACCACCCTCCTGGGCGCCGATGACAAATGCGGCGTGGCCATCATCATGGCCACCGCCGAGCGATTGATGGCGGATTCCACAATCCCCCACGGCCCGATCCGCATCGTCTTCACCTGCGACGAAGAGATCGGCTGCGGAACCGACAAGCTCGACCTCAAAAAGATCAATGCCACCGTCGCCTACACCCTCGACGGCGAAGACCAAGGCAACCTGGAGTGCGAGACATTCTCCGCCGACCTGGCCCTGGTCTCCATCCGAGGCATCAACATCCATCCCGGCCTGGCCAAGGGGAGAATGGTCAACGCCCTGCGCGTCGCGGCGGACTTCTTGTCACGATTGCCGAGCGATACACTGGCGCCCGAGGTCACCGAGGGGCGCGAAGGGTTTCTCCACCCCTACGTCATCGAAGGCGGCGTCCCCGAGGTGAAGATCAAGACGCTGCTCCGCAGCTTCCAGACCGCCGAGCTCACCGAGCAGGCCCAACTCCTGCACACCATCGCCGAGAAGGTCCAGTCCGCCCACCCCGGCGCCAAGATCAGCATCGACGTGCAAGAGCAATACCGAAACATGCGCCAGGCCCTGGAGAAAGAGCCCCGCGCCAACAAGCTCGCCCAGGAGGCCTTCCGCCGGGTCGGCCTCGAACCCAAGACCGAATCCATCCGCGGCGGCACCGACGGCTCCCGCCTCAGCGAAATGGGCCTGCCCACCCCCAACCTCTCCGCCGGCATGCACAACTTCCACTCCCCCCTCGAATACGCCTGCCTCGAACAAATGGAAATCGCCGTCAATATGCTGGTCGAACTGGCAAAGCTCTGGGGCCGGGAAAAGTAAGCGCTGGATACAAGACAAACCGAACGAAACGAGCCGAACACAGCGAGCCGGGCCGTCCCCGGCCCCGGTGGATCGAATAAAGGGAGCCCATCGCAGTGACGACAGCCAAACGTGGTTTCTTCGGCACGGTCGCCAGCTATCCGTCATCCTTCTGGATCGCCAACACCATGGAGATCTTCGAGAGGATGGCGTGGTACGGATGGTTCACGGTCATGGCAGTCTACGTGACCGGATCCGTCGCGACCGGCGGACTCGGTTTCTCTGAAGAGACGCGCGGGGCACTTCAAGGAATCGTCCCTTGCATTCTCTATCTCCTGCCGGTGCTGACCGGGGCCTTGGCAGACCGCTATGGCTACAAAAAGATGTTCATCATCGCTTTCCTGGTGATGATAATCGCATATTATTCCCTCGGTCAATTTCATACTTTGCCCACATTTTTTATGGCCTTCCTGTTTGTGGCGATTGGGGCGGCGATTTTCAAGCCCGTCGTGGTCGGCACGGTCGCCCACGTAACCGATGCCTCCAATTCTGCCACGGCATTTGGCATTTTCTACATGATGGTCAACATCGGTGGCTTCGTTGGACCCATCATCGCCGGGGTTGTGCGTGGCTGGGGTTGGAAGTGGGTCTTTACAGCCTGCTCCACCTGGGCTGCTGTGAACCTGCTTATCGTTCTTTTTCTCTATAAGGAACCCACAACCGAGGCAAGATCCAAGAACAAGCGAGCATTAAAGAAAGTCATGGATGATCTTGTGGAAGTATTGGGTAATCTCCGTTTCTTCATCACTGTTGGCGTTGTGATAGTGGCACTGATGATTGCCAGTTTTCTGGATAGTACAAAAGTCTCGTGGTTTGATTGGAAATACTGTGCCCTGGTACTCTCTGCTTGGGTGGCCGCAAACTTTCTATACGACTTGTTCCTCCCACCGAAAAGTGGAGACCCGCAAAACCAGGCAGCAAGAGGTCGCATGTTTCTGGCGAAGCGGATGCATTGCAGTAATTGGCGATTCGCCCTCTTCCTACTCATCATGTCAGGGTTTTGGACCAGCTTTAATCAAATCTTCTACACCATGCCGGGATATATTCGTGATTTCACAAACACTCGACCACTTATTCATTTCACCGAGTCCATCTTTGGTAAAAGCGACCCCGAGAACCCAGACGTCGGCATTGCCAGTAAAATTGCAACGATAAACCCAACAGAACGAAAAGAGATCGCCAAGAAGATTCAAGAGTTGATCACGGCTTCTGCGAATGCAACAATGAGCAAGAAGTTGCTGGATGATGCGGCCAAGGATTTACTTGATAGCAAGGTGAGAGTGGCTCCTTCAGCATTAGAGGCTCTTGTGAGGGTCGATAATCCCGATGTGGATCAGATTACAAATCATGTCATCATTACAAGCAGGCAGGTCAATCCAGAGTTTATTGTCAATTTTGATGCCGGAGCCATCGTTCTGTTCCAAGTCCTTATTTCATTTCTCATGGCCAAGTTCCACCGTTTTACAACCATGATTCTTGGCATGGTCATCGCTGCGGTGGGAATTGCGTTTTCCGCTTTCGCTGGTGATCATGGCATGATCGGGACTGGTGGGATTGTTTGGTTCGTTGCCGGTGGAATTGTCATCTTTGCCTTTGGAGAAATGATGGCCAGCCCGACCAGCCAGGAGTATGTCGGACGCATTGCCCCTAGGGATAAGGTGGCGCTCTATATGGGCTATTATTTTCTTGCTGTAGCGTTGGGCAATCTGTTTGGTGGCATTCTGTCGGGCAATCTCTATGGCAAGTTGGCCCGCGATATGCAACGGCCCGATCTGATGTGGCTGGTCTTTGGGGCCATCATGTTGGGGACAGCGATCGTCTTCCTGCTCTACAACAGGTTCGCACTGCCAAAACATGCTGCTGACGAACTGATGTCCGCCGATGCGTCCTAGGTTCTGACCTGCCGTCGTTGGCGAGAGAAGTATATCGCCAACAAAAGCCCCGCCCCAACCCTGCCCGGGCTTTCCCATCCCCGACGCTCGTGTTACCCTGCCCCGCAATGTTCGGTCGTCTATTTGTTGGCGCGCAGGTGGACGTCCGGTTCTTTCCAGTCGACGGCATCGAGAGGACATTCGCATGGACGATCTCCGGCCCCAGGCGACGCTTCCGGAAAACGCCTATCGCGAACTAAAGCCCGGCGAAAAATTCGTCCCCATGATCCCGCCGGGCACGTCGGTCCCGGAAATGACGCCTCGGGCCATCGGCTTCGGCCTCCTGATGAACGTCGTCTTCTCCGTCGCCGCCACCTTCTTGGCCCTAAAGGCCGGCCAGGGCATCGAAACCGCCATCCCCATCTCCATCCTCGCCGTCGGGCTCTCGGGGTTCATCCTCAAGGCCGGCGGCCGCGCCAGCTCTCTGCTCGAGAACGTCTACATCCTCGCCATCAGCACCACCTCCGGCTACGTCGCCGGCGGCACCTGCTTCACCATGCCCGCCGTCTATATCCTCAAGCTCAACTCCCATCTGAACATGGGCAATCTCTCGCTCTTCCTACAAATCTCCTTCGTCCCCTTCCTCGGCGCCATCCTCGGCATCCTTTTCCTCATCCCATTTCGCCGTTACTTCGTCAAGGAAATGCACGGCAAGCTGCCCTTCCCCGAGGCCACCGCCACCAACGAAATCCTCATCACCGGCGCTTCCGGCAGCACCAGCCAGGCCTGGATTCTGATCTACTCCTTCGTCCTCTCCGCCGTCTACACCTTCCTCGCCACCGGCCTCAAACTCTTCAGCGACGTCTTCACCACCGCAAAGGCCGCCCTCCATCCGGTCGGGAAAAAAACCATCGAAACCCTCGCCTTCGGCGATACCGGCCTCTTTGCCACCCTCACCGACAAGATCAAGGTCGTCTTCGCCATGGGCACCGGCGCCTATTACCTCGGCCTGGGCTTCATCATCGGCCTGCGCTACGCCTCCATCATTTGCGCCGGCTCTTTTCTCTCCGTCCTGGTCATTGTCCCCCTCCTCGGCCCACTGAGCCTCGACCAGCTCCACGCCATCAATCCCGCCGTCGCCTCCGCCGACGCCCATGACATCTGGTATCAAATCCCCCGCGTCATCGGCATCGGAGCCATCTTCACCGCCGGCTTGCTCTCCATCATCAAGATGGGAAAGGTCATCGTCACCGCCCTCCGCCAGGCCCTCGGCGGTTTGCTCTCCCACAAGCAAGGCGAAGCCACCCACGACCGAACCGACCAGGACATCAACTATCCGACCATGATGATCCTCGGCGCCCTCACCGTCCTGGCCATGGCCGTCTTCTTTCGCACCGTCGTCTTCGCCGGCATGGCCCATCCCGCCTGGCTCACCTTCGTCGCCGTCGTCCTCGCCCTGGTCATCGCCTTCCTCTTCACCACCGTCTCGGCCTGGGCCATCGCCATGATCTCGGTCACCCCGATCTCAGGCATGACCGTCACCACCATCATCATCACCGCCGTCCTCATGGTCTGGGCCGGCCTGGAAAGCGGCGACCGCGGAATGCTCGCCGTTCTCCTCGTCGGCGGCGTGGTCTGCACCGCCTTGTCCATGGCCGGCGGCCTGGTGACGAACTTCAAGATCGGCTACTGGCTCGGAGCCAGCCCCAAACGCATCGCCGTCAATGCCCTGATCGGCTCATTCGTCTCGGCGGTCTTCGTCTGCGGCACGATCATGGTCCTGGCCTATCAGCCCGGCTACACCGGCGAGAATCCCCTGCCCGCCCCGCAGGCCAACATGATGGCCGGCGCCCTCAAGAGCTTCCTCGGCACCGGAAACGTCCCCTGGCTGCTCTACGGCATCGGCGTCGTCACCGCCCTCACCGTCGAGCTCCTCGGCATCTCCGCCCTGGCCTTCGGGCTCGGCATGTATCTGCCCATCGAGATCAACACCCCCATCCTCGTCGGGGCCTTTGTCGCCATGCTCGTCAAGAAGAGTGCCCGTGAGGAAAAACTCTCCAAGGCCCGAACCAACAAAGGAATCCTCCTGGCCTCCGGCCTCATCGCCGGCGGCGCCATCACAGAGGTGCTGGTGAATCTCGGCGGCGCCCTCGATCAGCAGTTCTTCGGCGTCAAGACCCTCGTCGGCGGCGCCGAGCGGGTCGTCGGCAAGATCATGCCCTTCCTGGACGTCAGCGGCCACCTCATCGACCGCGGCACCAATCCCGTCGCCCTGTCCCGATTTGAAAACTGGGCTGGCCTGATTCTCTTCCTGGCCCTGTGCATCTTCGTCTATTTCGACTGCCGCCGCGCCAAGCCCGAACTGGGCGAAAGCGAAATCGGCTGACCCGCCTCACATACAGACTCTCTCCGCTGACCCAACGACCAGCGCCCCAGAAGATCCGCGGACTATCGAGGAGGAAGAACGCTTCTCGCCAATCTGTACACCGCGCCGAGTAACGCCCGCGCGGACTCCCGCAGGAGAATCTTCACAAACATGGCTGAGGCGTATCCAATCGTGAAATGCTATGAACTCCAACGTGCAAAACGACAGTGACCGAAGCCACGTCTCACGAATCAAGTCACGCCGTGCATCCGCCGTTTCAGCGGCCTGATGAGAAGGGCCATCAGCAGGGCGCCTCCCGCGCACATCACCACAAACATCATGAAATACTGCGCAGGGGGCATCTTCCCCCAATACGCCCCGAAGACCTGAGCAAGTTTTTCTGCAATGGCCGTCGCCAGAAACCACCCGCCCATGAAAAGACCGACCTGCTTGGGCGGAGCCAGCTTGGTCACCAGGGAAAGACCCACCGGAGACAGACACAATTCGCCGCAGGTCAGGCACATATAAAATAGAATGAGCCACCAGATGCTCACCCGAAAGCGGGCCGAATCAATGTATATCGTATCAATGGCTTCTTTGAAGCCGGAATCAGCGGCCGCGGCCAGCAGCTCATTCTTTGCTCTTGCCTTGATCTCCCCCTTGACCGTCAGTGTCTTCGTGTTTGGATTCCATTCGAGGACCTTTGGTGCTTCTTCACCCCGCATCGCAAATCCCGGCGGGACCGAGGAAAACACTTCGCTGAGCGTCTCGCCCTTTTCCAGATCAACAGATTTCTTGGCGAGCGTCTTCACCCGTGCCTTGAAATCAGCAGGGGCCGACGCGGCAAGCAGCCGTAGCCGATCCAGATCGCTAAGAACGCCGCTCATGTGCAGGACGTGCCGATCGCCGTCGTAATGCAATCGCGTTGCGCCATAGTCCACGCGACTCTCGGCCCCCGAGTCGCTCTGCTCCTTGCTATAGACCTCACCCTTGGCATCCACTTTCAAACCAGGCGGCAAAGCCGCGAGCGAGACTTGGCTGGGTCGATTCTCCCGAGCCGCCGCCGGCAACAAAATGGCAAACGCCACACCGACCAGCGCAATGCCCATGACCATTTTTGTCGGCGTCGACGGCTGCTTATTACGTCGGTCGAGCCACAGCCAAAGCCAGGCAAACACAGGCCCGAGGAGAATAATAAAAAACGGATTGAACGATTGTGACTGCCCCGAGGTGATCGCCGGATCGGCGAACCAATCCTTGACCTGTTGAACAAAGGGAATGGTTGCTTCCGGCTCGCTCGCCGCGTTCCCCAAATCCAAGGACACCGATGCAGGCGTCAATGAGAAAAGCCTGAGGTTGGTGTTTTTGTCGGCCCAGTTGAGCAACGCGTTGGGGCTTTGCTCAAACGCCGTCCAAAACAGAATGACAAACGCAAAGACAACCAGCAATACAAAGACCCGGTCGCGGATGACGTGCGGAGGATGAACCTTCACGGGCTCCGAGTCTTCCTCCTCGCCCAGCTCGCCGGCGTCCTGATTAAACTCCACGAGATGCCTCTGGCCGATGACGTACACGATCAATCCAAGAATCATCCCCACGCCGGCGGCGGCGAATCCGTAGTGATAGCCGTAGTTCACTCGCAGCCAATCGCAAAGCAGCGGACCGATCAACGCGCCCACGTTGATGCCCATATAGAAAATGGTGAACGCACCATCGCGCCGCGGGTCGCCCGGTTTGTAGAGGGCACCCACCTGTGTGGAGACGTTCGGCTTCAGCAGTCCAACGCCGGCAATAATGAATCCCAGGCCGGAGTAAAAAAAAGGCAGCGGCTCGAACGCCATGAGAAGATGGCCGATCGAGAGCAACACGGCCCCACTAATAATGGCCCGCCGCGCTCCGATGTAACGGTCCGCAATAAACCCCCCCACCACCGGCAGCCCATACGCCAACCCTGAGTAAGTCCCCAGGAGCCCCGACGCATCCTCCTGCGACCAGAAGAAATGGTTGAGCATGTAAAGTATCAGCAGGGTCTTCATCCCGTAGAAGCTGAAGCGCTCCCAAAGCTCGGTGAAGAACAGCGTGTAGAGACCCAGCGGATGCCCGAACAACGTTCGCGGAGAGGCCGGGGCGGAAAAGGCGGGAGCTTGAGACATAGGCATCTTCCTCTGCTGCGGAGGGTCCGATTCTGACCGGGCGGATTTGGCGCTCCGGTGGCTCTTCGCCACGCTGTCCGCTGGACTCTGGCGAAGCGATCAATCCGGTCGCGGCCAAACAAATCAGCCGGTTGCGGCGAAGCAGTGGATCAACAAAGTGAGCCGGTCCGATGGCTGCCGCGAGCGGGCATCATAACCGCTCAGCCAGCCATGTCATCGTCTTGGACCGATAATCGAATGGCCGTAAGAGATTAGAGTACAGTTTTTTCCCGAATTGCCCGCTGATAGGAACATGCCGGACAACGCCACACAACCAACGCGGCCCGCTCGGCGCCGCTGGGCCTATTGGCGAAACGTCATCACCCTCGCCGCCCTGGTCGTCCTGGGCATCACCCCCTGGGCCCTCGCCCAGCAGCCGCCGCCCGTTCAGCCGGCCCTGTGCCCCCCGCTCACCTCCATCGCCACCCCGACGCTCTTCGACGTCCTCTTCGGCACCATGCCGATCCG
>Ga0114931_10007767_pt1 | contig 13071 bp, 11 predicted proteins | sample 2SBtaG_FD_89579 | JGI IMG/M metagenome (GOLD analysis project Ga0114931, IMG submission 89579) | Deep subsurface microbial communities from Kolumbo volcano to uncover new lineages of life (NeLLi) - 2SBTROV14_V59a metaG | ecosystem: Environmental > Aquatic > Marine > Volcanic | place: Kolumbo... | reverse complement strand
GTGGTTCATCACGAACAGCCATCCGTGACGTCGCCCGCGCTCGCGCAGCACGCGCCAGCCGGCGTCGTCACGGTAACGCTCCGGGCTGACGACGTAGACGAGCAGGTCGACGAACGGGAGCCACAGATCGACCAATCGGCGGTTCTCGAGCTCGGTGCTGTCGATATCCGGGGCGTCGAGCCAGGCGAGCCGCGCGCCGCTGGGCGCATCGTGGCGTGCGATGCGAATGTGGTCGATCGGCATATCCCGCGGCAGTTCCGCCAGTTCGACCGACGCGTGCAGATAAAGCGTGACCTCGCGCGAGGTGGGGCGTTCGACACCGGTGCGGGCGACGTTCCTGCCGGCGATACGGTTGAGCAGGCTGCTCTTGCCGACGCCTGTGCCGCCGAAGAACGCGACAACAACCGGGCGCGGGCCCGAATCGCTGAACAGGTCCGCCGGGCGGGCGTGTTCGACCCGCGCCAATACGGCCAGGTCGCACGCGTCGAGCCACTTCGACTCCAGAGCCCGATCGCCCCATTCGCGACCGTCCCGCAACAGCGCCGCCACTGCTTCATTCATCTTCACCACGCCCCCACGCATCGAGCGCCGCGTGGGCCTCGTCGAGTTGCTCGGCGGAAACCCCGAAGAGCGCCTCGTCCTCCATGTCGTCGGCCAACCCGCGCAAGCTCGCCCCGATATCCGCGTTTACCAGTTGCCCACGGACGTGCTCAAACTGCGTTTGTCGCAATTCGTCCTCGACCCGCCTCATGTAAGTCCCCAGCGCCCCCTCGGTCAGCATCGACGTAAATGCGAACATCGCCGGCGCGAACAATACATCATTCAGCGGCGTGCCGGCGGTCTTGATTGCGATCGCGATCGACGCCACATCCGTCGTCACCCGAGCCGTCCGCAACACGTTCAACAGCGCCGGCCGATCGCGCAGCATGTCGTACAACCGACCCGCGGCGGCGGTGACTTCCTTGCGAAAATCCAGATGATGACGCCGCGCCGCGCGACGAAGCTTCTCGCGCAACGTCTCCTGCTCACAGTCCATGCGCCGCGCCAAGGCCGCCCACAAAGCCGCCCCTGCGCCTGCCGCGTCGCGGCGGCGAAACGCGTCGCGCTGCAATCCGGTCAGCAGCGTATCGATCAGGTCGAACAAGACGCGCTCTTCACCCGCCAGGTCGGGCCGCGGACCCGACCGCGCCCGCGATCGGCTCAGCAGCGCCCGCCCGCGCCCGATCAGTTGCCGCGCAGGCCACGTGAGCACGGATCGAATCTTTCCGAGCGCATGCGCCGCGCCGGGAAGCTCGAGCAGATGCAGCAGCTCGACCGTCGCCAGGCGAAACGTGTCGTAGCGCCGCGAATCGTCGAGGAATTCGCGACGATACGATCGCAGCATCGCCTCGAGCGCCGCGTCGACCAGCTCACCCCACGCGCGGCGGGCCTCCTGCTCAGCCCGAATCGGCGCGGTCCAGTTTCCCCAATGCCGCTTCAAGAGCGCCACGCAGCCCGAGCGCCGCTCGCCGCGTGACAGGCGCGACCCGCCCGTCAACCAGCCGCGCAGCGTGATCAGCGGCCCATAGTCGCGCTCGCAGCCGAGCCGCGCCGTATCGGGCACATAGCTCAACTGAACGATCTGCGCAGCGCGATGAAACGGGCAGTACTCCTCCAGCCGCTCACACAGCGAGCGCTGAATCGCATCGCGCGCCTCAGGCGTCAGCTTGTTCAGCACCACGATCATCGGCGTGCCGAGCGGCTCCATCAGCCGCAACATCTTCCACACGCTCAGGTCCGAGTATTTTTCCTTGCTGAGCACGACGACCAGCGCATCGGCCAGCGCGGCGATCTCGAGCACGCCGCGACGATAGCGGCCCGCCGACAGCGAATCGAAATCGGGCGTGTCCCAAACGACGCACGGCGGAAGACTCAAATCCTCAGCTTCGTCCGTGAGGCGGGTCAGTGCATAGGCTTCGAGCCGCTCGCGCGTCAACTGATCTTCGGCGAGCCTCGTCCACCCCGGCAGGAGCGTGTCCTGCCAGCCGTCGCTCTCGGTGTCACCTACTTCAACCCCGCGTGGGTGTACGGTGAAACCGGCCAGCGGACTGACCTCCGCCGCCGCGGCGCCGACGATCAGATTCACGAGTGTGCTCTTTCCGGCCTGCGTCGGGCCGAGCACGGCGACTTGCAGCGGCCGGTCGGCGCGGGTCGCGAGGGTGTAGTGCAGCGCCGCCTGCGCGAGCGTCAGCGACGTCAATTGCTCGTCGACGTCGCCCGCATCCGGCGCTGCGTTCAAGCCGCTGCGCCACAGCCCATAGCGATTGCTGAGCCGCGTGAGAAATGCGCGCAGCGTCTCCGACGGGCCTTCGGAGGGAGGCGCGTTCCCGCGCGCCGTCGGCGTTTTCGATTCAGTGCGGTCCACAATAGAAGTATTCTGCCCGATCACGACTTCATTCGACAGCCGACGCGTCGCATTCTCGTTCGGGTCAGCGTCGCCCGCGCCAAGCCGCCCGGATCGCCGGTGGGTTTCAGCGCGCCCGGGTGGCGAGTATAGTGATCGCCTTTCGGCGAACGACCGGCGACTCTGCCGGCGATCGCTCAGTTCGACGCAGGCAACCGACGGTCGGAGAAACCATGGCCAAAGCGCGTCCGATGAAGATCGAGGATCTGTTCAAGCTCAACGCGGTCGGCAAGGTCGCACTCTCACCCGACGGGCGGCGCGTCGCATTCGAGCTGAAGCGCTTCGACCTCAACGAAAACAAGAACTTCTCACAGCTCATGCTCGCCGATGCCGAAACCGGTCGCGTGCGGCAACTCACCAAGCGCGCCAAACACAACGACACGCTGCCGCGCTTCAGCCCCGACGGCAAACAACTCGGTTTTCTCTCGACGCGAAACAAAGTGTGCTGCTTGTGGATCATGCCGATGGACGGCGGCGAGGCGCGACGGCTGACCGATCGCGACGGCAACGTGAAGGACTTCGCTTTCTCGCCCAACAGTCGCCGCATCGCGTACACCCGGCAATCGCTGTCGGACCGCGAGAAACTCGAGCGCGACGACAAGCAGGAGGAGATCCGCAAGGGTGTGCAGATCAAGCACATCACGCGTCTGACGCACAAGCTCGACGGCGCGGGGTTCTGGAACGGGCACTACACGCACGTCTATGTGACCACGCTGAGCGGCGCGAAACCCAAACTGCTGACACGCGGCGACTACGATCACACTGAGCCGCGCTTCAGCCCCGACGGCAAGACCGTCAGCTTCGTCGCCAACAGGACCAGCGACCCCGATCGCAATTTCGATCAGGCCGACATCTACACGACACCCGCGTCGGGCGGGCGCTTGAAACGCGTTACGCAGATGCCGGGCGACTGCGGCGGGCATGCATGGTCCCCGGATGGCAAGACCATCGCCTTCACCGGCATGCCGAACAAGGTCGATCAGTGGTGGAAGTACGAGCCGAGTATCTGGCTCGTGGATTCCGCCGGCGGGAAGCCGCGCCGTCTGACGCGCGAAATCGATAACCACACATCGAATGTGACGATCGGCGACATCTCGGGAGCGTCGTTCGAGTCCGCTCCGCCGATCTGGTCGAAGGACGGCTCGCGCATCTTCTTCCTCGTCAGCGAGCATGGTGAGACGCGGCTTTACTCGCGCTCGATCAGCCGCAAGGATCTGCGCTGCGAGATCGGCGGCAATGTCAACGTGTACGACGTCCAGCGCACCGCATCCGACGGGCCGATCGCCGTCGCAATCGGAACCGCGACGAATCCTGGCGATGTTTTTCTGTTCGACCCGTCCGAGGGCGCCGCGCCTGCGCGACTGTCGAATGTCAACGCCGCCGCGCTCAAGCGCATCCAACTGATCGAGCCGGAAGAGTTCTGGCTCAAGTCAGGCAATCGGCGGCTGCACTGCTGGGTAATGAAACCGGCGGGCTTTCGCGCGTCGCGCAAGCACCCCGCCGTGCTCGAGATTCACGGCGGTCCGCAGGCGCAGTATGGCTACTCGATGTTTCACGAAATGCAGATGCTGGTCGGCAAGGGGTATGTCGTGGCCTATTGCAACCCGCGCGGCAGCGCGGGGTACGGCCTCGATCATCGCAAGAGCATCATCGGCGACTGGGGCGGCGACGACTACACGGACATCCGCAAGATCACCGACTGGCTGCTCAGCCGGCCGTGGGTCGACAAGAAACGCGTCGGCGTGACGGGCGGTTCGTACGGCGGGTACATGACCAATTGGGTCGTCGGCCACGAACAACGCTTCCGCGCCGCGGTCACGCAGCGCAGTTGCGTGAACTTTGAATCGTTCGTCGGGACCGGCGATTTCGGGCACGTGATCGGCGGCGAACTGATGGGCCTGCCGTGGGACAAGCCCGAGAATCTTCGCCGGCAAAGCCCGTTCACCTACGTCAAGAACATCAAGACGCCGCTGCTCATTCTGCATTCCGAGCAGGATTTGCGTTGCCCGCTCGAACAGGCCGAGCAACTCTTCACCGCGCTCAAGTATCTCGGCCGCGAGGTCGAGCTCGTCAAGTTCGAGGGAGAGTCGCACGGGCTGTCGCGCGGCGGGCGGCCGCAGAACCGCGCCGAGCGGCTGCGACGGATGGCCGCATGGTTTGACAAGTACTTGCGCTGAGCGTGACTGGACAGCCGTGGGGTCTACGCTGATGGAAATGATCTTCGACGTTGTCGAACGCCGCACGCTTGGCGTGCTGATGGAGAAGTCCGCGACCCAGCCGGACTACTACCCGATGACGCTCAATGCGATCGTGGCGGCGTGCAATCAGAAGTCGAATCGCGATCCGGTCATGGACCTCGACGAGGACGTGGTCTGGGACGCGCTCTCGTCGCTGATCGAGCGCGGTCTGGTCCTGCGAATCCTACCGCCGCCGGGTGCGCGGACTGACAAATTCAAACACGAGGTCGCGAGCGTGCTGAGCTGGCAAAGCCCGCAGCGCGCCATCATGACCGAGTTGATGCTGCGCGGGGCGCAGACCGTCGGTGAGCTCCGCACGCGCTGCTCGCGCATGACGGCGTTTGACAATATCAAGGCCGTCCGCACGGTGCTCGATTCGCTCGAGAACTGGACGCCCGCGCTCGTCCATGAGCTGCCGCGCTCGCCGGGTCAGTCGGCGGTTCGATTCGACCACTTGCTTTATCCGGACGAGGAGCGCGCCGCGCGTGGGTCGACCGCCTCGGTTTCGTCGAGTCCCGCTGAGAGGCTCGATCTGCCGGCCGGCGACGTCCGTGAAGAGCTGAATGCATTGACAGATCAGGTGACTGAATTACGCGAGGCGTTTTCCGAGCTGCGCGACCGCCTGCACGCTCTCGAAAACAAGTCGTCGTGAGTTATGCAGCTTCACCAGCCCATCAGCGGCGCTGAACGAGATTGCCCGGCAAGCGCCGAATCAAGCCTTTGAGCTCCAGCGAAGTGAGTGCCGCCATGACCTCGCCCGGAGGTCGCTCGCTGCGCTGTGATACCAGATCCTGCAGGACGGGCTCGCTCGAGATTTTCTCGAAGACGCTCCGCTCGGCGTCGGTGAGTTGCGCAGTGTCGGAAGCGCGTGTGCTCCCGGCCCGCTCCGATTTTGACGCGAGTGGTCCGGATTCGGGATGCATCGCAACCCCCACGTCGCCGAGTTCGTCCACGATGTCTTCAAGACCAATCGTCAGTTTTGCCGCACCGTCGCGGATCAAAGCGTTCGCCCCGAGCGAGGTCGGATCCTGAGCACGCCCGGGAACCGCGAAGACCTCGCGGTTGTATTCGCTGGCCAGCCGCGCTGTGATCAGCGCTCCGCTGCGCTTGGCCGCCTCGACCACGAGCGTGCCCAGCGTCATGCCCGCGATGATGCGGTTGCGGCTCGGAAAGTTCCCGCCGCGCACCGCGGTCCCGAACGGGTACTCACTGATCCACGCGCCGCAGTCGAGGATGCGCTCGGCCAGTGCGCGGTTCTCAGCGGGGTACACGTCGCTCAGGTCGCGCCCGAACACCGCGACGCTGCGGCCGCCTGAGTCCACCGCCCCGTGATGGGCGAACGCGTCGATGCCGCGTGCCAGGCCGCTGACGACGGTGTACCCCGCGCCCGCGAGCAACTCGCCGAAGCGCCGCGCCTGCTCGCTCCCGTAGATCGAGCACCTGCGACTGCCGACGATCGCCAGCGCGACGGCGTCGGTGGCGCGCAGCTCGCCTTTGACATAGAGCACGATCGGCGGGTCGGGGATTCGCCGCAGCCCCGCCGGCCAGGCCTCGTCCTCGCGACAAATAATACGCACGCCAAACGTCGCCGCCGTCTCAATTTCACGCTCGATGTTCACCGCATCGCGTTGCGCGGCGAATGTGTCGGCGGAGCGGTTCGAGACGCGCGGCAGCGCGACGAGTTCGCTTGCTGAAGCGGCGAGGGCGCGCTGCGCGTCGCCGAAGCGCTCGCACATGCGGGAGAACAGCAACGGCCCGACCCCGTCGACGAGCGCCCAGCGCAGGTGCGCGCGAGCGGGCTGCGATATTACGTCGCACATGCGCGAACTCCCGAGCGAAACAGATGTCCTACGAGTCCAGCGATCCGAGCACGTCGACGGTTTCCCGCTCGATCCGGCACGACTGATCCAGCGCGGCGCACACTTCACGCACCCCGGCGGGGGAATCGAGCAGCGGCCCGACAGCCTCATCGACCGTATACGCGCTGAGCAGATCGACGATCCGGTCGCATGCGCCGGCCCAATGCGCCGTCGCCTTGAACGCCGCCGGTGCGAGCGCGTCCCCGATCGAGCGCAGCCAGATCGCCAGGTAGCGACGCGCGGAGACGAGCACGCGCGTCGCTTGCGCGTGCTGGCGAAAACGCGGGGTGACTTCATGTTCGTCGTCGCGCGTGCGGCTGAGTCGCTCTTGCCAATCCGCGTACGCCGCCGCGCCGCAGACGATGCTCTCATTCGCCGCGGGGACGCGCCTCCATGCGGACAGCGTCTGTTTGCGGACGCGCTCAAACTGCTCCGTCTGCGCGAGCGGCTTGGCGACCTGATCGCAGTGTTCGACGACATAGACCTGATGAGCGGCGCTCACGAGCGGTATCGGCTGCCCGTTGTGCCACAAGCTGTGCCCGATGAACATCCCGCTGCGAAACTCGATGATCAATCCCCACAAGCGTTCGCGCGGCGCAGGCCAGCCGCGCCAAACGAGGACGGGTTGATCGTGCTCGAGGGCTCGCTCGATCAGTGGAGCATAACTGTCGCGAAAGTGGCCGGCGAACTCGGATGACGATTCGAGCCCGCGCGATGCCGCCTGAGGATGGAGCGCCCGCAGCCGCACGCCGTAAAGTCGCGCCGTCTCGTACAGGTGCGTGTCACGGGCGAAGGTACACCACCAGCCCAGCGCTTCACCCCGCACCGCGACGAGCGTGGTGGAGAAGCCGAGCACGGCGGCGAGCTCTTCATAGCTGACCTCGCGTCCCGCGCCGGCGAGCAGGGCGCGCAGGCAGACGGCGAGCGATTCGTAATGCGCGTTTTCTTCGATCCAGAGCACCTGTGGCATGTCGTGGCGATTCCGTCGAGCGATCAATTCTTCAAGTGCAGCGCGTCAACCGGCGATCAGTATTATTGCAACGAACCGACTGTATCCGGCACGGCACTTGCCCCATAGTCCAACTGAATCGGGAGCATGGAAGCCCCGACGCATGGAATACCTGATAGCTGCGGAGTTTAGAATGATCGCACGCCACAACAAGCCCGCGGGACGTAAATCGCACACGCGCAGTTTTCGCATTGCAGGCGCAAGCGCTGCGCTGCTGACACTGTGGGTCTTTAACGCCGGCGGGTGCAGCACTTCGCAAACCACATTCAGCGCGGCGGCCTCGGACAGTTTCCGAACCGGTCTGAGCGCCCTCTTCGACGGGTTGGTCAACGGCCTGTTCGCCATTGTCGACCAGAACACCGCCAATGCGTCGACATCTGGGACAACGACGACAACGACGCCGACCGCCGCTACGCCGACGACCACACCATAGCAGTCCGCCGCGAAAGTAGCTTGGGTGCGGAGAATCGTCCCTGACGCCGCGGAAACACAGCCGAGGGCGGCCGTGCCACACTTTCGCGGCGGACGAACTGACGCCGCGCTTGTGTTGAACACGACGCGCGCGTGCGCATGTCGCTCAGGTCAGTCGGTACTCGTCGATGGTGGCTTTGACGAATTCGGGGTCGGGGATGCCGCGCGCTTCGATCTCGATCCCGGACTGACCGGCGCTCGAGATTCCGACATAACCGACGTCGAACATGCGTTGCAGCATGGATTGGCGCACCTGAATGTTGCGGACGTGCTCGTGCAGAACCTCGTTTGTGTTCTTGCTGAGCAACCCGCGGCGCAGGATCGTGCGTTTGTCCGTCACCGTAATTCGCGTCGAAAGCGTCGAGAGCCACCACACCAGCAGGATGACGAGCCCCACGCCGACCACGACCAGGATGCACGAAAGCACGAACCAGATCGGATGGTTGCGAAACATTGCCGGACGCGTTTCGATCAACACTTCTTCGGCCATCGGTGAAGCTTCCTCGAACGATTGCGCTTTTGATGTAGCGGCCTGGCTCTGCCCCGGCCGTTCAGCGCGGCCTGTAAGTATGCGGAAAAACGTCCTGGGCACAGCCAGTACGCTACATCATCCCTGAAGCCGCTCTAATCCGCGGCGCCGGCAAACCCTACGCGAGCGGCGTTGTCCACATAGAGATTTCGCAACACGTCCGGCGGCAGGTTCATTCCCGCCAAACGCGGGGGATCCTCGCCATCCGGATCCTCGATCGGCGACTCGCCGCGATACGCCGTCTCCCACATCGTCCGCTGCGCCCAATAGCGGCTCGCGTAGTGATCGAATGTGTCGAACGCGTCGCGGACCACCAGGTCGCTGCCGAATAGAATCCGTTCCGAATTGCGGACGAAGAAATCGCGGACGGCATCCGGTTGGCGCGCCACCTCGCGCACGATCCATTTGGTCGCGCTGCTGTCGAGCATGAGATTGTCGAAGCGGTCGAGCAGTTGCTGGAGAAACTCGGGATCTTCAATCGTCCCGGCCATGTGGACGCCGATTACCGTCCGCGGCGCGACCGTTTCGAGCAGCCATTCGAGCTGGGGATACTGGTCGCGCTTACCGCCGATGACAGCGTCCCCGGCATACTTGTCCTCACGCGCCCACCAGACGCTCGGGTCCGCAACGTGAATCATGAACTCGAATCCGAGATCGAGCGCCTCGGTGACGACCGGCCGGACGAACGGATCGTCCACGCTCAGCCCGTGCTCTTTCTTGGCGCGCGGCGCCATCCAGAACTTGCAGAAGCGCGCCCCGGATTCTCGAAACGCCGCCAGATCGCGAATCCACCGCGTGCGGAACGCCTCGTCCCGGCCCATGTCCTTCCAGTTCGGGATCGCGATGAACGCGACGCGTTCGCCGAGCCTGGCGCGCACTTCGGGCAGATCGCTCAGCGGCGTCATCGACGCGATTCGCCCGATGCCGTACAAATCCGCCGCCTCGATAAACAGCTCGAGCGCCTCACACGCGTAAATGTGGGTGTGGGCATCGACGAGCGGCTCGCGAAATTGAATCCGCGGCAGCACTCGGTAGTCCAAGCCGATCCGGTTCGCGGGCGAGGCCTGCCTGCCTCCATTCGTCGCACTTTCTGACAAGGTTCAATTCTCCCGGCTTGCGTTTCGGCTTGTTGGAGAGCCAATCATCGCGAATAATACAGCATAGTATGTTGCGCGGGTTTCGTCACACCCTGTTCCTGTTGATGCAGGTCGGCGTCGTGGTCAGCGGCGCGATCGCGCTCGCGGTTCGTCCCCACGCGTGGCCGGCGATCGCGATCTGCGTCAGCGGCTCGATGCTCGCGTCACTGCTCTGCGAACGCATCGCCAGCCGCTACTTGCGCGGCACCTTCGGCCAGCTTCGCCGAGCCGCCGACGAGATCAGCCGTGGACGATTCGAGCCGATCGACGTCAGTCCCGGCAACGACTTCTACAAGCTGGTCAACGCGATCAACCTGCTGACGACGCGGCTGGCCGAAGCGTCCAAAGAGGAGGAACGTCTCCAGGACGAGCTGCGCCGCCGCGAACGACTCGCGTTTCTGGGCGAATTGGCCGCATCGGTCGCGCACGAGGTGAACAACCCGCTCGATGGGATTCAGAACTGCGTGCGGATCCTGCGCCGCGCCGGCGACAACCCGGCCCGCGCCGAGCAGATGCTCGGGCTGATCGAGGGAGGTCTCGTCCGCATCGAAACCATCGTCCGCCGCTTGCTGGCGCTGGCGAGCGAGCACGGCATACGCCGCGTCGACGTTCGCATTCGCGACGTGGTCGAATCGGCCGTTCAAGCGGTCGAGCCCAAACTCACGGGCCGCAAGATTCAAGTCCATCGCGAGTTCGACCGAACGGGCACGCACACCTACGCCGATGCCCAGTTGCTCGAACAGGTCTTCGTGAACCTGATGCTCAACGCGGCCGACAGCATGCCCACAGGCGGCGCGCTCACCATCCGCGTCCGGCTCGATCCCGCCGCCGCCGCGCCGCCGCCGCCGCGACCCGGGATCGATTCGCCGCAGGATCGCCTCATACTTGTATCCGTAAGCGACACCGGCAGCGGTATCGCGGCCGATGTATTGCCGCACATCTTCGAGCCGTTCTATACGACGCGGCAAGGCGGCCGCGGCACCGGGCTGGGTCTGCCGATCGCCGCCCGCATCGTTGCCGCCCATCACGGGAGCATCGAAGTGTCTTCGACCGGCGACAACGGCACGACGTTCGAAGTCCGCCTGCCCGTCCGCGATGAATCCACCGCGTCGAGTGACCCGCGCCCTTCACGCGCCATTGGCGAGTTGGCGCCGATCGCGAAGTCCGCCTGACCGAGCGTCGCTTCAGAATCCGCGCTTGGAATCGTTGAATAACTCCTCCCCGCTCGCCGTCCATCAAAGCGATGTGAATCGGACGGAGCAATCCGCTGTTGCCGCGAAAGCGGCCTGGTTTTTTGAGACGTTGGCGTGCGAACGTTCGCCGCCAAACGTGTGGGGATCGTACGTGTCCATCCAGCCAGACAACCCGCGACCCGCGACGCCGCGCGATGACGCCGCCAGCGATGCGTCGCTCGTTCGTCGTTCGCGGGATGGCGAGTCGCGCGCCTTCGACATGCTCGTCGAGCGCTATCAGCGGCGCGTTGTCTCGGTTTCGTACGGGCTTGTCGGGAGCATTCATGACGCGCTGGAGATCGGGCAGGAAGCCTTTGTCCGCGCCTACAAAAACCTGGAGTCCCTCGCTGATGAGACGCGGTTCGGCCCATGGCTGATGAAGATCACAACCAACTTGTCGCTCAACTTCCGGCGCGACCGCGCCGCAGCCGCACGCCGCGTCCCGGTCGAACTGAGCGACGATCCGCTGCACAACGGCAAGCACTCGCCGCCCGGCGAGCGCCCCGGTGCGGCGCTGTCGGCTTCGGAGCTGCGTTCGATCGTCCAGGATGCAATTGCGCAGCTCAGCGCTGCGCAGCGCACCGCGCTGATCCTCTTCAGCATCGAACAATTGCCGCAGCGCGACGTCGCCCAGATCATGTGCTGCAGTGTCGAAGCGGTGAAATGGCACGTCTTTCAGGCCCGCCGAAAGCTGCGAGAAATGCTTCGAGACGTGCTGTAGCCGCGCGGCCGGCGAACGAATCGGACGCCGACCATGTCGGCTGATGCGCTCGAACTGCTCAGCGGCGAATGGCTCGATGAACGCGGCCGCATCCGACCCGACGCCTGCACCGACGCCGAGTCCGACCAGCGCGGCGGCCTGGCCGATCTGATCGCCGAATGGCAGCGCGTCGACGCGTTGGTGCGATCGAGCCTGTCGCTCGATGGCGCGGTCGCTTGGGATTGCTTCGGGACGGATCTGCGAGTGCGGCTGCGCGAGTAGCGCCGCGCTTTCGCGGAACAGTCACGCGCGCGAGGGTCGACCGATCAGCGCCCAGGCCCGGCGCCCCAGCATGACCGACAGCAGATCGCCGCCGCGGGCGTTGATGCGGCGCGTGATCAGCAGAAACAGCGCCACGAGCACGCCCGCGAGGAATCCGCCCAGATGCGCCCAGTGCGCCACGCCGTCCTCGATACCGAAGACCGTGTAGATCACGTCAAATGCGATGTAGAACAGCACGACCCAGATGCCGCGCCACACGTACGTCCCGTAGCGAAACCAGAACAGAAACAGTCGAATCCACGCCGCCATGTGGACCGGATGGGCGGGGAACAACACGGCGTACGCGCCGGCCAGTCCCATAACGGCTCCCGACGCGCCGAGCAGCGGATACGGGATTCCATCGGCGCCGGAGATCATCTCCGCGCCGCCCGCGATGATCGCGAACAAGGGATACAGCAACGCGGTCCACAGGTTTCCGATCAGCCGATTCACCGCCGATCCGAGCACGATCAGGAAAACCATGTTCCCCAGCAGGTGAAACAAGTCCGCGTGGAGCAACGCGTGCGTCAGAAGCTGGTACGGATGAAACGCGCCCGCATGGCGCAGATGCTCGCGAAGCTGAGTCGATGCGCGATCCGCGGCGTCGGCGTTTTCGAGTTCCGCGAGCATCCGCCGGCCCGCGTCCGCGCTTCCGCCCCACAGCATCAGGTTTTGCAGCGGATTCGATCCCGGGCGATCGCGCAGAATGAACGGGAAGTACGCGATGCTGCACACGAAGGTGATCAACACGATAGTGCGGATGCAGTATGGCTTGCTCGTTCCAAACCCCTCCGACGCAATCGGAAAGATCCCCAGCGGAACGAACCAACTCGCCATGCGAATGAACGCCATCGCACCCGAGTGGATCGCGTTCAGGTTTTCGTCCTGCGTCGTCAGAATCGCTCGCCCGCTCGCCACGAGAATCCCGCACTGTACGCAAATCTTCGCGCCGACCTCGAGCGTGCGCCCACAACTCGGACACATCGGCCCGCTCTCTTGCGGAACGGACGCCGCGGGCGCCTGCACCGACGTCGGCTCCGGGTCGGCCAGCGGGATCAAACCGTCGTCCGGCCTTTCAATCGGCGCAGAGCCAACTCGCTGAACGTGCGAACAGCGCGGACAGCGCACCCGCCG
>Ga0114931_10007766_pt1 | contig 13071 bp, 14 predicted proteins | sample 2SBtaG_FD_89579 | JGI IMG/M metagenome (GOLD analysis project Ga0114931, IMG submission 89579) | Deep subsurface microbial communities from Kolumbo volcano to uncover new lineages of life (NeLLi) - 2SBTROV14_V59a metaG | ecosystem: Environmental > Aquatic > Marine > Volcanic | place: Kolumbo... | reverse complement strand
TGCGGCCCGGGGGGAGACCGGATGAAGCGGCAGGAGAGCTTTGCGTTCCCCGCCAGCAGCGAGGGGGCGAGGGGAGAGGCCCGCACCTCGGCTCGCGAGAGCGGCCGGCGCTCGGGCAGGGCGCCGGGCAAGCCCACAGGGCGGCGCCAGAGGAAGCCGGCGGCTCGCGGCGACACGGCCCGGGAGATGGCCGGGAAGCAGCGGGACATCTCCGTCTCCGAGTTCTTCGCCAAGAACCGCCACCTGCTGGGCTTCGACAACCCCTCCAAGGCCCTCCTCACCACGGTGAAGGAGGGCGTGGACAATGCCCTGGACGCCTGCGAGGAGGCGGGCTTCGCGCCGGACGTGCGGGTGGAGATCCAGCAGCAGGACGAGACCCGCTTCCGGGTGGTCATCCAGGACAACGGGCCGGGCATCGTGCGCGCCCAGGTGCCGCGCATCTTCGGACGCCTCCTCTACGGCTCCAAGTTCCACGGCCTGCGCCAGAGCCGCGGCCAGCAGGGAATCGGGATCAGTGCCGCCGGCATGTACGGCCTGCTCACCACCGGTCGGCCGGTGCGCATCCTCACCCGGACGGGCCCAAAGAGGCCGGCCCATCTCTTCGAGCTGGTGATCGACACCCGCACCAACCAGCCCCGGGTGAAGCGGGACGAGACCGTCGACTGGGAGCCTCCCCATGGCACCCGGGTGGAGATCGAGCTCGAGGGCTCCTACCGGGGCGGCCAGCACTCGGTGGATGCCTACCTGCGCCAGATCTCCCTGGCCAACCCCCACGCGCGCATCGAGTACCTGCCCCCCAACGGAGGCAAGGCCGAGGGCCCGGTGGTCTTCCCGCGCGTCACCGAGGAGCTCCCGGCGGAGACGGCGGAGATCCATCCCCATCCCTACGGGGTGGAGCTGGGAGTGCTGATGCAGATGTTCCGGGACACGCGCGCCCGCAACCTGCGCGGCTGCCTGCAGGGGGACTTCAGCCGCGTCTCCAGCCGCGTGGCCGAGGAGATCTGCACGCGCGCCAAGGTGAAGCCCAGCCGCCGCCCCTCGGAGATCACGCGCGACGAGGCGGAGTGCATCCACCGGGCCATCCAGGCCACCCGCATCATGGCCCCACCGGCGGACTGCATCGCCCCCATCGGCGAGGAGCTGATCGAGCAGGCCCTGCGCGCCGAGGTGGAGGCCGACTTCTACGCCGCGGTCACGCGCCGGCCGGCGGTCTACCGGGGCAACCCCTTCCTGATCGAGGTGGGCCTGGCCTACGGCGGCTCCATCCCCGCCGACGCACCCGTGACGGTCTACCGCTTCGCCAACCGCGTTCCCCTCCAGTACCAGCAGGGAGGTTGCGCCATCACCCGGGCGGTGATGGCGACGGACTGGAAGGCCTACCAGCTGCAGCATCCGCGCGGAGCGTTGCCGGTGGGGCCCATGCTGCTGATGGTGCACATCGCCAGCGTCTGGGTGCCCTTCACCTCCGAGAGCAAGGAGGCCATCGCCCACTACCCGGAGATCGTGAAGGAGATCCGGCTGGCCCTGCAGGAGTGCGGGCGGCGGGTGGCCACCCACATCCGCCGGCGCAAGCGCGAGGCCGAGGAGGCGAAGAAGCGCGCCTACATCGAGAAGTACATCCCCCAGGTCGCCATCGGTCTGCAGGAGATCCTGGGCCTCTCGGACGAGGAGCGCGACGGCGTGGTGACGACCCTCTCGGACGTGCTGGAGAAGAGCCGGAGGAGCTGAGTGACCGCCCGCAAGAAGAGCGCGAAGAAGAAGGCCTCCGCCTCCCGCCGCGCCGGCGCGAAGGCGGCCGCCCGGGGTTCGGGCCGAGCTTCCGCCCGGGCCGCGGGCCAGCACGCGAAGGATGTGCGCGAGCGCAACCGGCAGCTGGACCGGGTGACGGTGGAGGCCATTTGCAGCACCGCCCGCGGCGTCCACCAGCGGATCCGGGCGCGCAGGAAGCCGGACCTCCACTTTCCGATCCGCTCCCTGCGCAACGTCTCCTACTCCCAGAAGACCGGCTACTTCGAGATCGGCGCGCAGAAGAAGACCCGCACCCTCACCGTGAACACGGTGAAGAACTTCGCCCAGACCCTGCGCATGATGGCGCTCTCGAAGGAGCTGGTGGAGACCAACGACTTCGCCACCAAGCGGGACGCCTACTACCAGAGCAAGAACTGGGAGGAGGCCCGCTTCAACGAGCAGTCCGAATCCGACGCGGTGATGGACGACATCGAGGCCATGTTCTCGGTACGGGACGTCTCCCGGGAGCAGCTGCGCTTCATCCCCGACGAGGCCTCCAACGGCTCGGTGGCCGGGCGGCTGCGGGTCCTGGACCCGGACCGCGAGACCGGCGAGATCGAGCGCATCGACTGCACGCGCTTCGGCTCCGGCGCCTACTCGATCCCCTCCTCGGTGGAGCCCCTCTCCTTCGAGACCGACGCCCGCTTCGTCCTGTGCATCGAGACCGGTGGCATCTTCCAGCGCCTGCAGAGCCACAAGTTCTGGCAGGACGCGGACTGCATCCTGGTCTCCATGGGAGGAGTCCCCTCCCGGGCCTGCCGGCGCTTCGTGCGCAAGCTCTCGGACGAGTGCCGGCTTCCGGTGTACGCCTTCGTCGACTGCGACCCCTACGGCATCTCCAACATCTACCGCACCCTCAAGGTGGGCTCGGGCAATGCGGCCCACCTCTCCCAGTTCTTCTGTGTACCCGGCGCCCGCTTCCTGGGCGTCACCCCCGCGGACATCCGGGAGTACGACCTCCCCACCCACCCGCTGCAGGAGGTGGACATCAAGCGGGCCCGGGACGCCCTCAAGAACGATCCCTTCTTCCGGGCCCACAAGCCCTGGCAGAAGGCCCTCCAGGACCTGCTGCGCATGGGCGTCCGGGCGGAGCAGCAGGCGCTGGCCAAGTGGGGCCTCAACTACGTGATCGAGGAGTACCTGCCGAGGAAGCTGGCCCACCCGGACCGCTTCCTCCCCTGAGGACGGGCGCGTGAAGGGAATCCTGCTGGCGGGCGGAGCGGGGACGCGGCTGACTCCCCTGACGCGGGCGGTGAGCAAGCAGCTGCTGCCCGTGTACGACAAACCCATGGTCTACTACCCGCTCTCGGTGCTGATGCTGGCGGGCATCCGGGAGATCCTGCTGATCAGCACGCCCGACGACCTGCCCGCCTTCCGGCGTCTTCTGGGAGACGGAGCCCGGCTGGGGCTGCAGATCGCCTACGCCGAGCAGCCCCGGCCCGAGGGAATCGCCCAGGCCTTCCACGTCGGCCGGAAGTGGCTGGCCGGGGAGCGGGTGGCCCTGGTGCTGGGCGACAACCTCTTCTACGGACACGGCCTGCCGGAGGTGCTGGCGCGCGCCGCCGGACGAAGGCAGGGCGCCACCGTGTTCGGCTACCAGGTGCGCGACCCGGAGCGCTACGGGGTGATCTGCTTCGACGAGGCCGGCCGGGCCCGGGACATCCTGGAGAAGCCCGCCCGGCCCCGCTCCAACTGGGCCGTCACGGGGCTCTACTTCTACGACCCCCGGGTGGTGGAGGTGGCCGAGGGCCTGCGCCCCTCCGAGCGGGGCGAGCTGGAGATCACCGACGTGAACCGGGCCTACCTGGAGCGCGGCGAGCTGGAGGTGGAGAAGCTGGGCCGCGGCTTCGCCTGGCTGGACACGGGCACCCACGAATCTCTGCTGCAGGCCGGGAGCTTCATCCAGGCGGTCCAGGAACGGCAGGGGCTGATGGTGGCCTGCGTGGAGGAGATCGCCTGGCGCCAGGGCTGGATCGGCGAGGAGGCCCTGCGCGCCGCAGCCCGGGAGATGAAGGGCACCGGCTACGGCCGCTACCTGGAGCAGCTCGCGGAGCGGGGGGACTAGGACGCTTGCGCTTCCTGCCCACGGATCTCCCGGAGGTCGTGCTGGTGGAGCCCCGGGTCTTCGGGGATCGGCGCGGCTACTTCCTCGAGACCTACCACGAGGAGAAGTACCGGGCCGGCGGCATCGCCGACCGCTTCGTCCAGGACAACCAGTCCCTCTCGGCCCGCGGCACCTTGCGCGGCCTCCACGCCCAGCTGGCGCCGGCCCAGGGCAAGCTCGTGCGCGCCGTGAGCGGCGAGATCTTCGACGTGGCGGTGGACATCCGCCGGGGCTCTCCCCGCTTCGGCCGCTTCTGCGCGGTGAGCCTCTCCGGGGAGAGCTTCCGCCAGCTCTGGGTGCCGCCGGGCTTCGCCCACGGCTTCTGCGTCCTCTCCGACCAGGCCCTGGTTGAGTACAAGACCACGGCCCCGTACCGGCCCGAGGGGGAGATCGCCGTGGCCTGGGACGACCCGGCCATCGGCATCCCCTGGCCCCTGGAAGCGCCCATCCTCTCCGAGCGCGACCGCGCCGCGCCGCCCCTGGCGGAGCTCACCCCCCACCTGCCATGCTGGGAGCCGCAGGCCCCTTCGGGCGCCGGGAGGAGACCGGAATGAAGCTGGATGGCAAGGCGGCGATCGTCACCGGAGCGAGCAGCGGCGTGGGGCGCGCCACGGCCCTCGCCCTGGCCGAGCGGGGCTGTGCGGTGCTGGTCAACTACAGCCGCTCCGAGGAGGCCGCCGAGGAGGTGGCCGCCAGCGCCCGGGAGAAGGGGGTGCGCAGCTTCGCCTTCCGGGCGGACGTCTCCCGGGACGCGGAGTGCCGCGCCATGGTGGAGGCGGCCCAGTCGGAGCTGGGCCGCCTGGACGTGCTGGTCAACAACGCCGGCACCACGGACTTCATCCCCCACGCCGAGCTGGAGAAGGTGACCGACGAGGTCTGGGAGCGGATCCTCGCGGTCAACCTGAAGGGGCCCTTCCAGTGCGCGCGGGCGGCCCGGGCCGCGCTCCGCGCCGAGGGCGGTGGACAGGTGGTGAACGTCTCCAGCGTGGCGGGCGTCCATGGTACCGGCAGCTCCATTCCCTACTGCGCCTCCAAGGCGGCCCTCAACGTCCTCACGCTGATCCTGGCGCGGGTGCTCGGCCCCGAGGTGCAGGTGAACGCCGTGGCACCGGGCTTCATCGACGGGAGCTGGCTCCGCCAGGGCCTCGGGCCCGCCTTCGAGGCGGCCCGGGGGCTGTTCGCCTCGCGGGCGCCCCTGGGCCGGGTCTGCACGCCCGAGGACGTGCGCGACGCGATCCTCTCCTTCCTGGAGGGGTCCGCGCTGGTCACCGGACAGGTGCTGGTGGTGGACGGCGGCGCCGGAATCGCGGCCTGAGGGCTCAGCCCGCATCCTCGAGGGCGTAGTCCGCCTCCGAGGCGCCCCGCAGGACCAGGGGCGCCCCGCAGTAGCTGCAGAACAGCTCCTCTCCCGGGCGCTCCTCTCCGCTCATGGGGACGTCGGCGCTGCAGACGGGACAGCTGAGCTCGGCCATGCCCCGCAGATCGGCGCCCCCCTTCGCCGGCTTGAGAGCCTCCCGCTGCGGGATCCCCCTCCGATCAGCGGCGCTCGGAGCCGGAGCGATCCGCCGGGCCGAGGGGCTCTCCGGAGCGCGCCTTCTCGTCCTTCTGGCACTGGGCACAGTGGCCGTAGAGCTCGTGGCGGTGCCGCAGCAGGCGGAAGCCGTAGCGCTCCACGATCTCGTTCTGGGCCGCCTCGATCATCTCGCACTCGAACTCGATGATCTTGCCGCAGCGCAGGCAGACCAGGTGGTCGTGGTGCTCCTGCTCCACCTCGTAGCGGGTGACGCCGTCGTCGAAGTGGTGCTCGCTGGCCAGGCCCGCCTCGCACAGCAGCTTCATGGTCCGGTACACGGTGGTGTAGCCGATGTTCGGATGCCGCTCGCGGACCTTCTTGTAGAGGTCCTCTCCCGTGATGTGGCCTCGCACGTCCAGGAACACCGCCAGGATCGCCTCGCGCTGCTTGGTGTGCTTGAGGCTGTGATCCTCGAGGTAGGCGGCCAGGGCCTTCTGCTCGACCTCATGGGCCATGCTCGCACCCTAAGCGAAGGGACACAGGCGTTCAATGTTGGCACAGCCGCGGGGCGCCATCCCCCGGGGCCGGTGGGCTAGGGCTGTGCGATCCGGCTCACCCGCTGGCGGGCACGGGTGACGGCCAGGTTCTCCTGGGCCGGCTGGTTGCTGCAATCCAGGGCGACCGCGTGCTCGAAGGCAGCCAGCGCCTCCTCCTCCCGGCCAGCCGCCTGGTAGGCCAGGCCCAGGTGGTTCTGGATCTCGGAGACCTCGGGTCGGAGCTGGGCCGCGCGTTCCAGCAGCCGGATCGCCCGCTCCGGCTCACCCGCATCCAGGGCGGCCGTGCCGTGGTGGTACAGGCGGGCGGCCTGCCAGGTGGTGCAGGCGGGCAGCAGCGCCAGGGCGAGGCCCAGCCCGAGGGCGCACAGGAGCGCCCGGGGCTCACTCCGCATCGCCGATCTCCACCTCCGCCACCACCGGCAGGTGGTCCGAGGCGCGGCGAGCGGCGGGGCTGGTGTGTGCGGCCAGGCCCACCACCCGGGCGCCGCGGGCATAGACCCGGTCCAGGGCCAGGACCGGACGCGTGGCGGGAAAGGTCCGCGGCCAGACGCGCTCCTCTCCGCCCACCAGCTCGCGCTCGAGCTGGCGGGTGGCCTTGCAGCGGCGCCAGGCATTCATGTCGCCCAGCAGCAGGGCGGGACCCTGGAGCTGAGGGTGCTCGAGGATGGACTGCACCTGGCGGCGGCGGGTGCGGTCCACCAGGGCCAGGTGGGTGGCCACCACCGCCAGCGGCCCGTGCTGGCCGCTAAACTGCACCGCCACCGCCGAGCGCCGCTCCATCCGAGAGAAGGAGAGGTCGAGGCTGAACACGCTGGTGATGGGCCAGCGGGAGAGGATCGCGTTGCCCACCTCGCCCCGCCGGTGGACCCGGGTGGTCACGAAGGCCAGGTGCAGCTGCAGGGCCTCGGCGATGGGCTCCAGCGGGTTCTCCACATCGAAGGGCCGCAGCACCTCCTGCAGCGCGATGATGTCCGCGTCGAGCTCGGAGATCACGAAGCCCGCCCGGGCCGGATCCGGAGCCCGGGTGCCGTTCAGGCCCGCCCAGCGGTGCACGTTGTAGGTGGCCACGCGCACGCTCCGTCCCAGCTGCTTGCCCGCCAGCGGAACCGAGGGGGCCCGCACCACCGAGAGGTAGGGCAGCACCGCCTGGAGGGCGTCCCGCCGCGCGTGGGCGCGCTCCCGGGCCGCCCGGGCGACGGCTCCGCGCAGCTTCTGCTTTCCGGTATGCCTCCCTTCGGGCGTGGGCTCGGCGGGAGCGGCGCTTCGCGGGGTTCGTGCGGGCATCATCCTCGAATCGGCCAGGAGCCGGCCGGGCGTGACCGAAAGCGCGAAGCCGGATCGCCCGGAGTCCGGGGAGCTTCTCCTCCCGTCCCGCTGGCAGACCATAGCGGAATCGCGATTTCCGAGGCGCGGGCCCCCCGGGCCGGTGGGGCCCCTGCGTTGCCCTGGCGGAGCGGGCCGCGCCGCACGCGCAGGGGCCGTCTCCCCGCGGTCGCAGGTCCACCTCCGTTCCCCACGGGGACCGAGAGACCCCAAGACGAAGGCCGGGAGCGCCGATAGGATTGCCCGCCATGGCGCGCCGCCCGCGGAGCCCGCTCGCGTCCTTGCTGGACGCCCCCGCCGTACGCGAGGCGGCGGCCCAGCTGGTGGACGCCGTGGCCGAGGAGTCCCGCAGCCGGGCCCTCTCCCCCGAAGCCTACGCCAAGGCCCTGCGCGAGCTGGAGCGGCTGCGCGGCCGGCCGCTCTTCTTCCCGCTGCTGCTGGCGGGGCCCGGCCGGGGGGCCCGGGTGCGCCTCGCAGACGGCCGCAGCCTGCTCGACTTCATCGGGGGCATCGGCGTCTACGCCTTCGGCCACGGCGACCGGGACCTGCTGGAGGCAGCCTCGGTGGCCGCGGCCACGGACACGGTCTTCCAGGGCCACCTGCTTCCCGGGCTGGAGGCGCTGCGGCTCTCCCGGCTGCTGGTCAAGCAGGCCGGTCCCCGGCTGCGCCACGTCTGGCTCTCGGTCTCCGGGGCCATGGCCAACGAGAACGCCCTCAAGATGATCTGGCAGCACCACGCGCCCGCCGACCGCATCGTGGTGTTCGAGAACAGCTTCGCGGGCCGCACCACTACCCTGGCGGAGCTCACCGACAAGCCGGCGTTCCGGGAGGGGCTGCCCCTGCGCGGCAACGTGCTGCACGTGCCCTTCTTCGACCCGGGCGATCCCGGCTCTACCGAGCGCAGCGTCGCAGCCCTGGAGGCCCATCTGCGGCGCTTCCCCCAGCAGGTGGCGGCCATGCTCTTCGAGCTGGTCCAGGGAGAGGGCGGCTTCAACACCGCCCCGCGCGAGTTCTTCGCCGCCCTCATGGAGCGCTGCCGGGAGGCCGGGATCGCCGTCTGGGTGGACGAGGTGCAGACCTTCGCCCGCACCGGCGAGCTGTTCGCCTTTCGGACCCTGGGCCTGGAGGAGTACGTGGACCTGGTCACGGTGGGCAAGGTGCTCCAGGGCAGTGCCGTGCTGTTCCGCCGGGCCTACAACCCGCGGCCCGGCCTGGTGGCGGGCACCTATGCCGGCGCCACCGTGGGCATGGCGGTGGGGGCGCGCATCATCGAGCGCCTGGAGGAGGAGGGCTACCTGGGGCCCGAGGGCCGCATCGCCGTGCTGGCGCGCCGGGTGGAGCGCCGCTTCGAGTCCCTGCGCAAGCGCCTGCCCCGCGCGGTGGGCCCGCGCTCGGGCATCGGTGCCATGCAGGCCTTCGTCCCCTTCGACGGCCAGCCGGAGACCGTCCAGGCGGTGATCCAGCGCGCCTTCGAGGAGGGCCTGCTGGTCTTCGGCGCCGGCCGGGAGCCCATGAAGGTGCGCATGCTGCTGCCGGTGAACGTCACCGACGAGGAGCTGGAGGCGGGCTTCACGATCCTGGAGAAGGCCCTGCGCCAGGTGGCCGAGGAGCGGGGCCTGCCGTGCTGATCCTGCGGCCGGTGGCCGAGCGCGATCTCGAGGATCTGCTCGCGCTGGCCGCCCTGCTGGACACGATGAACCTGCCGCGGGATCCCGACTTCCTGCGCGAGCGCATCGCCATCTCCCAGCGCTCCTTCGCCGCAGCGCTGGGTGCCGGGGAGCCCGGCCCGGACCCCCGGGCGACGGTCTTCGTCTTCGTGATGGAGGATCTTTCCAGCGGCCACTGCATCGGCACCTCTCTCATCCGGGCGAAGGTCGGCCGGCCGGGGGAGCCCTACTACTGGCTCGAGGTCTCCAGCGAGGAGCGCCGCAGCCCGGAGCTGGGAAAGCGCCTCGTCCACCGCAAGCTGCGCCTGTGCTCCACCGAGGACGGCCCCACGGAGCTGGGCGGGCTGGTGCTGGACCCGGCCTGGCGCCACCACCCCAGCCGCTGCGGCAAGGCGCTCTCGGTGGTGCGCTTCGCCTTCATCGCCGCCCACCCGGAGCTCTTCGAGCGCGAGCTGATCGCCGAGATGCTCTCGCCCTTCCAGGCGCCGGGACGGAACCTGCTGTGGGACGCCTTCGGCGCGAAGTTCACGGGCCTGCCCTACCGGGACGCCGACCACCTCTCCGCCCGCACCAAGCAGTTCATCGCGGACCTCTTTCCGCGCGATCCCGTCTACGCCACGCTCTTTCCCGAGGAGGTGCAGCGCGTGATCGGCCAGCCCGGAGAGACCGCCAAGGCGGCGGTGCGCATCCTGGAGAAGGTGGGCTTCCACCCCCTGAACCAGGTGGACCCCTTCGACGGCGGGCCGTACTACGGAGCGGCCCGGGACGCCATCGTTCCCGTCCGCGAGCGGCGGGAGCTGGTGCTGCCCGGCGAGCCGGCAGCGCTGGAGACGCATTCGGACGCCCCGCTGGCCCTGCTCTCCACCGAGGGCCAGCTCGGCTTCCGCTCCACGGTGGTTCCGCTGGATCCGGAGGGAGCCCCCCAGGTCTCCGCCGAGTGCCGCAAGGCCCTGGGGGTGGACAGCGGGGATCGCGTCTCCGTCACCCCCCTTCCCTGAGCACCCGAAGTGCCGAAGGCCCCCGACGTCCTGGTGAGCCGCTCCCCCGCCGACCCGGCGGACGAGCTGGGCCGCTTCGCCGTCTGGGATGCCGAGGCCGTCTCCGAGGCCGTGGCCCGGGCGCGCAGCGCCTTTCCCGCCTGGCGGGAGCTGGGCTTCGAGGCCCGCGCCCACCACCTGCGCCGCCTGCGCGACCGGCTGGCGCAGCGGACCGAGGAGCTGGCCCGGCTGATCGCCCGGGAGGTGGGCAAGGCCCTCTGGGACGCCCGGGGCGAGGCGCGCCTGCTCCCGGCCAAGGTGGACCTCACCCTGGAGGAGGGCATGCGCTTCGTGGCCCCCATCGAAGCGGGGCCGGGTGCGCGCGCCCGCTTCCAGCCCCGGGGTGTGCTGGCGGTGCTGGGGCCCTTCAACTTCCCCGCGCACCTTCCCCACGGCCACATCGTGCCGGCCCTGGCCACAGGCAACACCGTGGTGTGGAAGCCCAGCGAGCTGGCTCCGGCGGTGGGCCAGTGGCTGGCCCGGGCCTGGCGCGACGCCGGCCTGCCGGCGGGGGTGCTGGAGCTGGTCCAGGGCGGCGCCGAGACCGGCCGCGCCCTGGCGTTGCATCCCGACGTGGACGGCGTCCTCTTCACCGGCTCCTGGCGGGTGGGCCGGGCACTCCAGGAGGCCACCCTGGACCAGCCCGGCAAGCTCCTCGCCCTCGAGATGGGCGGCCGCAACGCCATGCTGGTGCTGGAGGATGCGGACCTTCCGCTGGCCATCTCCGAAGCGGCCGTCTCCATGTGCGCCACCACCGGCCAGCGCTGCTCCTCGCTCTCGCGCATCTTCGTGGCGCGCCCTCTGCTGGATGCCTTCGCCCAGGGGCTGTGCCGGGTGCTGCAGGGAGTGGTCATCGGTCCGCCGCTGGAGGAGGGGGTCTTCATGGGGCCGCTGGTCTCGCGCGCCGCCTTCGAGCGCCTTCAGCGGTTTCGCGAGCAGGAAGAGGCCGCCGGAGGCGAGCGCCTGCTGCGCGGCCGCGTGGACCGCCTGCCCCCTTCGTCGGGCCCGGTCTGGTGCGCTTTCCGCGCCTGGACCAGAGCCATGCCTGCCAGCGCGAGGAGATCTTCGGCCCAGAGGCCGCCCTCTACGCCTTCGACGAGCTGGAGGAGGCGATCCTGGCGGCCAACGACTCCGAGTACGGCCTGGCCGCCTCCATCATGACCCGCTCGCGCAGCCACTTCGAGCACTGCGCCCGCGAGATCCGCACCGGAATCTGCAACTGGAATCGCGGGACCATCGGCGCCAGCGGCCGGCTCCCCTTCGGCGGCGAGCGGCGCAGTGGCAACCACCGGCCCGCGGGCATCCTCGCCACCGTCTACTGCACCCGCCCCCAGTCCCAGCTGGAGGGAAGGGCCGCCCTCGACCCGCAGACCCTTCCGCCGGGCATGCCGGCGCCGTGAGCGCCCCATGAGTGCGCGCTGGCGGCGGACCGTGCTGATGGGGGACCCCAGCCACTTCAGCGTGAAGGGCGGCGCCAACCCGCACACCCGGGACCGCTGGGGCCGGCGCCGGCGAGTGGACCGCCAGCGCGCCATCGCCCAGTGGCAGCGCCTCCACGACCTGCTGCGCGAGCTGGGCGTTCGCATCCTGGTCGTGCCTCCCCACCCGTCCCACCCGGGCCTGGTCTACCCCGCCAACGCGGGCTTCCTCACCGATCTCGACGCCCGGCGCCCGCTCGCCGGGAAGACCTTCTACCTGGCGAACCTGCTCCCCACCCGGGCGGGAGAGAAGCGCCACTACCAGCGCGTGCTGCACCAGGCCGGCTTCCGCACGGCGGAGCTCCCCGCCGGCCTGCGCATGGAGGGAGAGGCGGACTTCTTCCCGGTGGGCGACCTCCACCTGCTCACCTTCGGCCGCATCCTGCGCCAGCGCTTCGTGCCCCGCCTGGGCTGGCCCCCCTGGCGCCGCCGCTACGGCTTCCGCACGGACCGCGCCGTCCAGCCCCTGCTGGAGCGCATCATCGCGCCCCGCAAGGTGCTGCCCCTGGAGCTCGTGCTCGAGGCCCACTACCACGGAGACACGGCCCTGTGTGGCTTCGGCCCGAAGCGCCAGCACCTGCTCGCCTACCGCAGCGCCCTGGCCCCGCAGAGCTGGCAGCGCCTCCGCGAGACCCTGGGCGACGTCCTCCTGCCCCTGGAAGAGGAGGACGCCAGCCGCTATGCCGCCAACTCCTTCACCCTCGAGCAGGACGGCGACTCCCTCCTGATCCTCCCCGCCGGCATCTCCCAGCGCCTGCAGGACCAGCTGCGCGAACGCGGCACCACCCCCATCCTGGTGGACGTCTCCGAGTTCCTGAAGAAGGGCGGCGGCTCCGTGAAGTGCATGATCGGCGACCTGGGGCCGGTCCGGTCGGAAGACTTGTCGCAACCCGGCGGGGCGTAGGGGCCTTCAGGGTCGACGGTGCCGCACTCTCGGACACGGCCGGGGCGAGGGCCCGCCGGGGGGCCGTCCGAGGCCGCCGCCAGCGCATCGGCGAATCCGCGCGACTCGGTCGGCCTCCACGAGGCCCTGCCCGCGGGCGTGGGAGAGGCTCAAGCGGAGCACGTTCCGCGCCATGTCGATGGACTTGGCGCTGCGGGGCCTTCCCGTGTCGATGCAGTGGTCGTAGAACCGCTGGACCTCGGCCAGTCCGATCGAGCGGACCTCCACGTCCTTGAAGTGCGGCCCCAGGTGTACGTGGGGAAGTTCGGGGAGGATCTCGCGCACGTGACGCTCGGAGACGCCGAGCGCCCGCGCCGCCTCGGCAAGGGAGAGTGCCAGCCGGCCGGGGAGCCGCAGCCGGACCTTCCGCTCCGGAAGATCTGTCTCCTGGGGCCTGAGCTTGATGGCCCGCTTCACTCCGCGACCTCCCGCGGCCTCACGAGGTCCCGCAGGCGACCGTGCTCCTGGATCTCCGTACAGCGAACCCGGCGCCCGCCACGCGCCCGCGCAGCGCCATTCCCGGCTCCAGGCGCACCAGCTGGCGCGCTGCCGCGGGATCCGTGATCCCCAGATCGCGGCGCCCAAGGCTCTTCTGGATGCCCCCCAGGACCTGCATCTCCCGCAGCGCGGGCCGGTGGTCGAGCGACAGGCGCCAGGTCTT
>Ga0114931_10007765_pt1 | contig 13071 bp, 9 predicted proteins | sample 2SBtaG_FD_89579 | JGI IMG/M metagenome (GOLD analysis project Ga0114931, IMG submission 89579) | Deep subsurface microbial communities from Kolumbo volcano to uncover new lineages of life (NeLLi) - 2SBTROV14_V59a metaG | ecosystem: Environmental > Aquatic > Marine > Volcanic | place: Kolumbo... | reverse complement strand
CAAAACCCTGCTCCAGAATGCCGAGTACAGTGGTTGATCCTGTGGAGAAGAATTGCAGGCGGGCTCACTGCTGGGCAACAGCAAGCCTTGATCGACCCGCTCGTGACGTCTGTGACAGGGCTATTGGGTAAGCGTAATACTCACAAAAGACGGGGACCCACCAGTCATGAAGCTGCTGAGATCTTGCGTATGTTCGGTGCATTTGAACTGCTTGGCACAAATCAGAAATGCGATGTGGGAAATAAAATTTCTCGCCACCTATTACGAGAAAAGCCTGGTGCGTTAAGAGATGCAGCTTGCTGGATGATTGGGCGCATAGGGAGTCGGCAGCCAGTGTTTGGTCCACTGAACGTGGTGCTTGATCCAGGGATTGCCGAAGATTGGATCGAGCAACTCATGCGGGCACATGATGCGGGACCTAGCCTGTTTTTTGCGGTCATGCAGCTAGCCCGTCGTACGGATGACCGTTACCGAGACGTTTCGCAAGAATGCCGCTCGAAAGTGACGCAATGGTTGCTCGATTTCGACGCCTCCGAACACCTGCGCCTCTTGGTAGAGCAGGGGGGGCAACTAGCTGGCGAAGAACAGGAGATTGTATTTGGTGAGGGGTTGCCACTAGGCTTGGTGCTTTCGTGATATTGCGATGTTTAGCCGAAATCAGGGACTTAGGTAGAGATATGGGGTAATGCGAGGATCAGTTGACAATTTTGTTTACGAAAACTTGCTAAAGTGCTATAAGAATCGAAGGCCCCCCGTTGGACACCCTTAATAGGTCCATCGCCCAGGCAGCGGAGTTTTTTTACCCGCGTGGCATGATCTGGCAGGGTAGTCACATGGCAGAGTTGTCGGTTTAATGTATTTGTTCCCATTTCAGTGAGAATCCACCCATGAAACCCAGATTACCTTCTTTTTGCACTGCGTGGACAATGCTTGTCGGCCTTTTTCTTTTTGGAAGTTCGGTGCATGCGGGAACCATTGTGAAGGCTGCTGGCAATGACACGCTGGCAACCGCACAGAATGTTGACGCCGCGTTTGGTCTTCAAGCCGATCCAAACATTGGTGATCGCTCTCAAAACACATCGACCCTGTTTCCCCATGCGACAGTCAAAGGAGCGGGCGATGGTACGTTCGATTACTACTCTTTCACCGTGGCTCAGCCAGGCACGCGAGGTCTGTTTGATATTGATGCAACGAGCACGACCAATTCAATAGCCCCATTTAACTCTATGTTGTTCCTCTATTCGCTTGACGGCGGCGGGAGTGCAACCTTCTTAGGTTCAAACGATGATGCAGATGCTATCACGGATGGAGCCGAGGGAAGTACCACCCTCATTGACGCATACCTAGAGCACACATTTCCAGAGGCGGGTGAATACATCGTTGGCGTTTCTCGCGACTTTTCCATACCGCTGTTCGATGGTATTGGTGGTACGATGGTTAAGGACGGGGATCTGTATGACCTAAATATCAGCCTTGTTCCTGTTCCAGAGCCATCCGCCTTGGTGCTTTCGCTTACTAGCATTATCTCTCTGGCAGTGGTAGGTCGGCGATCACTTCGACGCCAGGAGTCTGCCGCAGCTTAACTTTCTGGATAGCCTCTGGTCTCGCAAGGCGAAGCGTAAGCGGGGGTGAACCTGCAATTCGCTGCCCTGCACACTTACGCTTCGCCTTACCATTGCAGGCACCACACCCGAATTCTTAGCTGCATCGCTGCTCTCTCTAGCGGATGGTGCGGCTCCTTTCATTTGATGTCGCTCGTGTTGGCGACTTCGCCTTGTCCCGAAATCAGGCATTCCCTATCATTTCGCCGCTCTCGAATGCGAGCGCGCTCCGCGAGCATTGTTTCTCTTTCTACAAGCTTCTTTGGGCTTGCTGGTAAGAAGCGTGTTGGGGGGCCCGAATCCCTTGCTATGCCTGAAGATGGAGTTTGTCCACTATCCCCGCGATAGCGGCCCTGCAAATGAGATTGAGTAATTGAGTATTAGTGCAAGTTGCACAGATCTGCGGTTGCTATTTTCGCTGTCATGGCGGTTTTATTGAGGAAACAGGGGTGTACATTCTGGTAAGTCACCTTACGTATTCCGGGACCACTTCAGCCGGATCAACGAATCACATGGTACTAATGACCTCTGAGTTGGAAACTTTGTTGCAAGCAACGCATGACAGGGACGTTTCGGGTTGCAAGTTCAAATAATGCAAGTCCTGCTCCCCCTGCCCAGATGCGAAATTAACCCTCAGAAGGCGGCTTTTGCCTCTATTAGCCATTGCGGCCTTTATTTGTTCTGGCTGTTCCTCACCACTTCTTACTCCCTTCCCTTCGTCGGGTTTTTTGGAATATGACAAGATCGATCCGAAGGGGGAACGAAGTGATGATCCATCTTCCAAAGACCCTCTGCCAATGCGGGGCGTTCGTGCCAAGCGTGGTAACAAAGCCTCCGCACATCAGCAGAGTGAAACACAAGAAAACGTGGACGCGTCCCTCTCGGATGATGAGTCGGGAAAAAGCGTATCGGGAACAAAACTGCCGGGCAAGATTCATAAAGCACACGAATTATCCTTCGAGCATCCCACCGAAGGCATCGCTGAGCAACTTCGCATATTGAGTGATAGGATGTCGGCATCCCAACTAGCCAAAATTGCCCAAGACTTAAAACGTGTTGATCCATCGTTGAGAGGTTTTGTCCTCGATTACTATCTAGCATCGCTCCCGAATTCCAAGGATCAGCGGGGAGCAGGGGATATTTCCGCAGAGCATGGGAGTGCGATTTCAGTTCAGGAGCGAAGCCTGAAGCGAAGAAAAAAAGCAAATGGTGGAATCACCCCTGACTTAGCAGAACAAGCGGTGAACGGGCAGATCAAAATGGAGGTAGTGAAACCGGTCGCCGTAGAATTGGCACCGGGGAGTGAGGGTCTTCATGCCAAGGGTGCGGATGAAGCAACCACTTTTCATAGCCGGCAGCCGGGGAGTTCCAATGAAGTAATTAGCGAGACAGCCAACAAGCGAGAAGAGACCTATGAGAAGCAGAAGGACGAAATTCGCTCATTGCTGAAGGAGATAAAAAAGAAAGATGCCGCATACGCAACCATGGTGCGGCAGGTTTTAGCTGAAGGAAGAGGGAAAAACTCGCCTGCCTTGCTAATGCAGCAAATCACCGCTTCGACTGCCGAAGGTTCGAGCAACCCGCTCTCTGGATATCGCCAATCACAATTGGAGCTGGTAAAGAACGCTTTGGTGCAAAAAGATATTGGCGAAAGCGATGCACCGATCGTTGAGGCAATTCCGGAGACAGAAGTTCAGTGGAGAACGGGGCTCGCGCAAACGACCACCGACAACAAGAGCCAAGATGATCTCTCATCGCATAAGGATTATTCAAAGAAATCTGACACAACCGATTGGTCCCTGGAAGTCCGAGACGCAATTGAGCGTATCGAGCGGGAGGTGGGCAACCTTCCAAACACCAAGGAAGAAGCGATTCGTCATCGGCAACCTGAAGCACGTTTACGAATGCTCTATCTCATATCTGGACGCATGAAAGAGGCCCAGCGTCCTATTACAGGAATTTCCACGAGTGAGCAAGAGTTCTGGAAAAGTGAGTTGTTTGCACTAAACTCCTTTTTAGATCGCGAGAAAGTTTCAGACGAAAGCACACGAGCTGCGCTGGCAACACGCGAGCTTCGCAGGGCAACTGCCCGACTTGGTGAAATTGCAAATTTGGATGTACATAACCTGGTGTTCGTGCGGCGTGTTGACAGTTATGGAATATATACACCATTCAACAAAGATAATGTATTTCTCTCTGGACAAGAATTGCTGCTCTACGCCGAAGTTGATAATTTCAAGTCGAAGCTGGGAGACTCGGGATTTGAAACCAAACTCAAGAGTCGTTTCGACATACGCTCGTCCACAGGAGAGTGGGTAACAGGAAAAGAATGTGACCTTGTATCCGAAATCTGCCGAAACCGGCGGCGAGACTTTTTTGTCCGATTCAGAATTCATTTACCCAAAGAGATCAAACCAGGGGAATACTTATTGGAACTTACCGTCGAAGATTTAATTGCAGAAAAAACCGGTAAGACATCCGCCAGATTCACAGTGAAGTAATAGGTTCGACAGGGATGTTCTCCGTCGCAGGAGCCTTTCCGAAGGTGATTATCTGAGGCTGCTATCGGCTATCCTTCGTAACCACTTCTCCTTGAGGATAAATTTCTCATGATCCCAACATATGACGCCATTGTGTTGGGAACCGGAGGTGTGGGGAGTGCCGCGATGTATCATCTGGCGCGGTTGGGTGCCAGAGTCTTAGGGATAGATCAATTCTCCGTAGCCCATGACCAGGGGAGTTCGCACGGACGTTCCCGGGTCATTCGGTTAAGCTACTTCGAGCACCCTGATTATGTCCCTCTTCTGCTGCGGGCGTATGAACTATGGGAAGAATTGGAGGCTCTCTCCGGGCAACAACTTTACCGTGAAGTTGGTCTGTTGCAAATTGGTCCTAGCGATGGCATAGTGATTCCAGGTGTCAGACGCAGCGCTAAGCAGCATGGTTTGCAATTGGAAACGATTTCAAGCACGCAACTCCAATCACGTTTCCCTGGGTTTGTAGTGCCAGATTTCATGGAGGCTATTTTTGAAAAGCGAGCCGGAATTCTTGCGGTGGAGCAATGCGTAAGGTCACATGTCAGGCTGGCAATTGAACATGGCGCGGAGCATCGAACAGGCGAACTGGTCGTAAACTGGAAGGGCGAAGCAAAGCAAGTCCTGGTGAAAACCAATAAAGGAGAATATATCGCCAGTAGCCTAGTAATAACGCCAGGTGCATGGGCATCAAGTCAGTTGGACGAGTTGCGATTGCCATTGAAAGTGCTCAAAAAAACGATGTTCTGGTTTCAAACATCCACGGGGAACTATGAACCCAGTCTTGGTTCTCCTGCGTTTTTGTATGAGCTACCAGAGGGTATTTTCTATGGGTTTCCCAAGGATGATTGGGGAGTGAAAGTGGCCGAACATTCTGGAGGTCAAGTCGTTTCTGATCCGGATATATTGTCGCGAAATAGCGAACCAAATGAATTTGAGCCAGTCCGAGGATTTGTACAGAAGCATCTCCCTGCGGTTGGAAAGGAGTGTACGAAGCAAGAAGTATGTATGTACACAATGAGTCCCGATGAGAACTTCATCGTCGACCGATATCCACAGACGGAGAATGTCGTGTTTGCCGCCGCTCTTTCGGGTCACGGATTCAAGTTCACAAGCGTCCTTGGGGAAATCCTGGCTTCGATCTCCATGAAGGAATCAGCCAGAAAGATTCCAAGTTTTCTCTCGCTTGAGCGATTTGGTTAGTGCAAGTTGCGCAGGGACGCAGCCACAATTTTTGCCGTCATTGCAGCTTTAATAAGGCAACAGAGGTGTATTTTTTCATATGGCGATCTAGACCGGGGCTGGTTAGCTGAGAATATCTTCTAGTACACGACATGGTAACACGCCGGTTAGTTTTTGGTTAAGCCCTTGGAAGGGGTAGGAAAGTCGGTTGTAATCGAGCCCTAACAATTGTAGGACCGTGGCATGTAGGTCACGCCAGTTTACGGGATTTTCAGCTACGCCAAAGCCGATGTCATCGCTGCTTCCGTAGCTCATTCCACCTTTGATACCTCCGCCAGCTAGCCAGATAGTGAATGAATCGATGTGGTGATCTCGCCCCGATGACTTTGCCATGACGCCTCCACGATTTTCTTGCATGGGGGTGCGACCAAATTCTCCTGCCCAAATCACGAGCGTCTCTTCAAGCAATCCTCGCTGCTCAAGATCTGTCAGCAACGCAGCTGAGGCTTTGTCAATATCTTGACATTTCTTGGGCAAATTCTCTTTCAGTCCACTGTGGTGATCCCATCCCCAGTCAAACAGTTGTACATATCGCACCCCACGCTCCACAAGGCGGCGGGCAAGAAGACAGTTGTTCGCAAAACTTTCTTTGCCTGGTTCGGCGCCGTAGAGTTCATGAGTCTCCGTGGATTCGCGGGAGATATCCATAGCATCGGATGCAGCGACTTGCATACGAAACGCCATCTCATATTGCGCAATTCGGGTCACTGTTTCGGAGTCACCAATTTCCTGGTAGGTTCGTTGATTCAACTTTCTTATGGTTTCAACCACATCTCCTCGAATATCTCGCGTAATACCAGGCGGATTCGATAGATACAACACGGGATCGCCTTGACCACGGCATTGTACACCTTGATACACACTGGGTAGAAATCCACTCCCCCAGGCTGCCTTGCCTGCATCGGGATTGCTGCCACCGGAGAGTAACACAACAAAACCGGGTAAGTCTTCCGTTTCACTTCCCAAGCCATATAAGGCCCACGACCCCATACTCGAATACCCCAGATTTTGGTTGCCAGTTAAGGCGAGCAACTGCGCCGGAGCATGATTGAACTGCGCGGATTGCATGGAATGTATAAGGCATACCTTACCAAGTTCTTTTTCCAAATGGGGTAACTTGTCCGAGATCCATGTTCCCGTCTTCTTTTCCTGATGGAATGGGTACACAGGTCCAAGCAGCTTGGGAACTCCGCGAATGAAGGCGAATCGCTTTCCATCGATAAACTCGTGTGGACAATCTTTGCCAGAATAGCGGACTAGTTCGGGTTTGTAGTCAAACAAGTCGAGATGACTTGGTGCTCCGGTCATTTGTAAATAAATAACCCGTTTGGCTTTCGCGGGAAAATGTGTCGCACGCCGGGCTGTTGGGTGCGCAGGATCTCTCTCGATTGCGTCTGGCGCAGCCGCACGGGCTTGGTCGGCAAGCCAGAGGGATCCCAGTCCTGCCGCACACTTACTCAGGAAGTGTCTACGCGTTTGGTTCTCGAGAGTCTCGCGAAGTGAGGGTTGGATCATATTCATTGTGATACACCGTTGGCTTCAGTGGCTCGGGTAGCCGGTTCGGTATTATTTTCGATATTATTTATCTCTGATGTTATTTGGTAAGCACTGCATCCAGGTTGAGGATCGCATTGGCTACGAGAGTTAGGGCCGAAATCTCAGGTGTTTCCGCAATATGCTTTGAAAGTTCCGGGCTTTCCTGATAGGCCTTTAATGCAAGCTCACGAAGTTGTCGCAAGTCTTTCAGGTCCTCGGCTGATGGTGTGCGACCCGTGGCAAGTAGATAGCCATGAGAAATTTGTGTTTCTGGGTCGTCACCAACCTCCGTGGACATGCGGCGGGCTAAGGCTAGAGCACAATCGATGTACACAGGATCATTCAGCGTGGTCAGAGCCTGCAAAGGTGTGTTTGTTGTTATCCGTCGTGAGGAACATATCAATCGTCCTGGTGTATCAAAAGTTACAATACTCGGGTAACCAATGGACCTGCGCCACAGAGTATATAAGGCTCTGCGATTGCGATCTTCACCCTCGGAAGTCTTCCAAGCAACACTACTGCGGGCAGCCTTTCCTAGCCCCTTGGGTTGGGGAGGCATAACCGGGGAACCATACATCTTTGAAGACAGCAGCCCAGAGACGAACAGGGCGTTGTCTCGAACCATCTCGGCAGAGAGCCTGGTGCGTGGACCATGGCTCAACAGTCGGTTACGCGGATCGGTCGCGGACGCTACGGGAGAAACTTTGTTGGTCTGACGGTAAGTGGCGGAGAGAACAATTTCTCGCAGCAATTTCTTGACATCCCAGCCAAAATCGTCTCGAAACCGCAACGCAAGGAAGTCGAGCAGTTTGGGGTGTGAGGGAGCTTGCCCGCTGGGACCAAAATCTTCTAAAGTTTCTACGATACCAGTTCCGAAGAGTTGTTCCCAAAATCGGTTTACCGCGACTCTTGCGGTCAATGGATTTTCGGGAGAAACCAACCAGTTGGCCAAGGTTAGCCGATTCGTGTCGCTTGTGTCTGGTAAGTGTCCAAACAACTTTGGAATGTTGGGGGTGACAATCCCCGACTTGTCGAGCCAGTTGCCACGAATGAATTTTGCTGTAGCACGCCGTAAATCTGGTTGTTGCTCCGTCATCAGTGGCAGCTCAACGGAGGGAATCTCGGATTGTTCTTTGACTAGTTGGGCAATCTCATCACGTCTGGACCGGAAGGATTCGCTGTTCGCTAACTGCACCCACTGTTCATCGCCCGATATTGAGTAGCGCCCACGGTTGATAACCAAGGGCATCATATCGTTGGGGGCATCCTCTTGCCGAATGGTCAATCGGATCCACGTGCCGGGCATCAGGTCGACGGGACTCAATGGGACAATAATTAGCCGACGCGGATGTGCAATGCGTGGCTTAGCCCCCCAGCCCGCCTTGTCTGGGTTGAGTGAAGATTGTGCCGGTGCGAACGCAACCGCCTCATCCCCCAGAGCGTATGCAAAGTCGATCGCCTTGCCCTTTGGCAACTTTGTACCTTCATCAGCAGACTCTTTATCAACAGATTTTGTTTCCCCTTGGTCTGCGTCATCTGTTGCTGCACCATCTGTCGCACTATCGTCCGTAGCAGCAGTGTCTGTAGCAGTACTGTCAGTAGTTCTCGCGACTAGCTGATCCTCCTTGGCTTTGCCTTCTTCCTCTTCGTCCTGAGACATGGGCTCATCTTGAGGGATCTCGGCAAGGATTTCGGAGATTACGAATCCAAGTTCAGGTGTATGGATCGCCTTTTCGAGATTACGCGGAAGAACATCGATTCGCAAAGCTGTTAGTCGAGATACTCCAGATGGGATTGTAAAATCGAGCGTGAACCGCGAATCATGCGACACGGTTCCTTCCGTGAGAATGTCCGTATTCCCTCCCTCGCTGGGCTTTGTGATGAGCTGAGTCTGCCCCGTCGAACTCACGTTCACTGGTGTTAGCGGGTTCCAGGTCGCCTGCTCTGCTAGCGCATCCGTTTTAGTAACTTCCTCCCTTTGCAGTTCAGCCAGGCGAAGATCGATTTGGCGAGCACGTTTTATCTCACTTCGGTTCAGGGGGACATGCAGCTTCGGCACGTCGTTGGTCAGATCCCAATCCCTGCTTGTGTTGAAGAAAGCAAGGAACCGATAAAACTCACCATTCTCAATCGGTGCGTAGGGGTGCGAATGGCACTGCACACATTTGAACGTTATCCCTTGCCAGACCTCCCAAGTCGTATCGACTCGATCGATGACAGCAGCTAGGCGGAATTCTTCGTCGTCCGTACCTCCTTCGGAGTTTGTTGGTGTGTTACGGTGGAAGGCAGTTGCGATCAAATCGTCAAGCGTAGCGTCGGGCAGTAGGTCGCCGGCGATCTGCCGAATCGTGAACTGATCAAAAGGCATGTCTGCGTTAAACGCTTGAATGACCCAGTCTCGGTAGGGCCACATGGTGCGTAGGTTATCTTTTTCATACCCTTGGCTGTCGGCGTAGCGCGCCAGGTCCATCCACATGGCAGCCCAACGCTCACCAAAGTGTGCGGAGGCAAGCAGGCGGTCGACCACTTTCTCGTAAGCTTGGTCGCTTTCGTCCGACGTAAACTGTCTAACCTCATCCAACGACGGTGGTAAGCCGGTTAAGTCGAACGAAACACGACGTAGCCATTCGATTCGGTCTGCCTCGGGTGAGGGAGCAAGCCGCTGGAGTTCGAGTCGTGAAAGCACAAATCGATCCATTGGCTGCCTAACCCAATTTGGTGATTGGACCTCTGGCAATTCGCTGGCTACCGGTGGCGTAAACGCCCAATGGTTACCCCACTTAGCGCCTTGACTGATCCAGGTGTTTAGGAGTGAAATCTCATTTTCGGAAAGAGGTGGTCCATGCTCCTTCGGGGGCATGCGATCCTCATCGTCACGGATCCGATCCATCAGATAGGAAGCCTCTGGGTCGCCAGGGACGATAGCAGGCTCCCCAGACTAGCCACCGGCATAGGCCTTTTCTTGGTAGATAAACGACAAGTCACCAGACTGTCGAACCCCTCCATGGCAAGCGATGCACTGCTTGTCGAGTATTGGGCGGACATCACGATTAAAATCTACTACTTTCTCAGCCGGGGCGCCATTAGCGAAGGGTGCTACAGTGAGCAACAACGCAATGAGCGAAAAACCTACCCTTGAACCAATCCTAGAAAGCGGAGCAGATTCTCTGGCAGGCCAGAGGGGGAGACTCGTGGTGCGGTTTCTTTTCATCCAACCAAATCCTTCACGATCGTGTTAAGAAGAGTTGAATTAAGCAGTCGGAAAATAAAACAAGGTCCCAAGCGGTGGAATCTAGCTTAGCTCATGGCGCTGGCCGTAGGCACACCCGCCAGGGATCGCCCCCGCTTCGTCCTGTTGTCGGAGTGTCAGAAAGTCAGGAAGGATGGACGTAAGTGACACCCGATGAGGGGAGTTCTTTAACTTGGCTCGTGGCGAACATCTGCCAATTTGCCTTTTCCCGCACATTGGATGCCAGGGGGATTACTTCTCGCAGCGAAAATATCACTCCGCATGGAAATACCTAACCCGTCATTGCAAGGTGACATGCCCTTGATGTCACATTTTTTCTCTCAGCAAGGTCTTATCGAGGAAATATGGGCTGCGCACTTTGGTTCGCTACACTTTTGTTTACTGCACTTTTGTTTACTACCCTTTGGTTCACTACCCCGGCGCTACCCTAGAACCAATCCGCAACTGCCCCGGTGAGGCTGCTTCGCAAGGGCTTGCTCCTCCCACAGATTTTAATAGAGCTCGAAGCATCATGCAATTCAGTGGCCTTCGCTTTCCGTAATTGCTGGGCGGCAAGGCACGGAGTCGTGCGAAAACGCAGTATCATTTTGTGCGATTGAGCCCACCAAGCCTACTGAAAGGACTCAGGTGGTCTCTCTTGTGCTCCCCGTGCTTTTCCTTGACTTTTCCTGTTTGGGTGTGGAAGATAGGCAGTCGTCTAGTTACTATGACCGCGGTCCTCGGAATTACCGAATGGATCGGCACACCTTCCTCCTTCATTTTACGACACCTTTTTGAGATGGCCATAGCAGGCCGAAGGGATGAGATAAATGCGAAACATGATTCGACGTGATGTTATTGCTCCCCTGTTGATTGCGTCTTTTGCGATGGCGTTCCTCGCCGGTTCCGTTTCTCCGGTTCGCGCCGATCTACTTGGCTATTGGCCGGCTGACTTGGGCATTGGCGAAGTAGCCCTTAACGGAGTTGCCGGGGCTGCGGTAGGTACGATCAACAAACCAGAAAACGGACTTGGCCCTGGCGGTTCTGTGTGGATAGATGACGCCACGCGGGGTACGGTATTGAGCTTCGATGGTTCGGCGGATGGGGCATATGTTCGAGCGGGAGAGATTCCTCAAATGACGCTCGACAACGACTTCACCTGGGCCTTCTGGTCGAATCAGGATGTTGACAACACAAGTTCCAACGACATCATCTTTGGTAACCGCAAAGATGAGAACGCCAATGATTTTGTCCCACGGCAATTCATCAAGTTCACACCAACTAAATTTGAATGGCACATGAACGGAAATGGCAATGACAATCTGGACTACGACGATATTCCGTCTGGGGAATGGGTTTACAATGTGGTCACCAAGCAAGGAGCAGAACTAACTTATTATCGCAACGGAGTAGAGGGCGGCACGCAAACGATCACACAGGCGTTGGATGTTCCTCAACCCCTATTCTTTGGTGGTGACAACGAGGGGAGCAGCGGCGAAAACTGGCGGGGTATGATCGACGATGTTGCGATTTGGGATGAGGCCATTTCGGTCGACCTAATTAACGACTTGGCAAATGGTGTTGTCAAACCAGGTCCTTCACCAGTCCCCGCCATCTTCGGCGATTTCAACGCGGACGGTGTGATTGACTCAGCAGACTTCAACATCCTGGCGGATAACTTTCTGGTAGGCAACACGCATGCCACGGGTGATATCAATTTTTCGCAAAACGTTGATCTTCAAGATTTCGTGGAATTCGTCGCGGCTTTTGATCAGGCTAACGCTGGCGCAGCGGTGCCTGAGCCTTCGAGCGTGGTGCTAGTATTGCTCGGATTGGCGACATTGCTGTGCGGCCGCTTCACGCGAGGGAATCGAAAGAACTGAAACCGAAAAGATTCCTGAGGTCACCCCCAGGCGGTACTTTCTGATTTGAAATTATAGGATTTGGCAGCGGGCGTGTGCCTCCATCACCGCATGGTGATTGGAGAAACACGCCTGCCTGCCAGAGCCTGCCCTCATGTGACGGGTGTCGCTGCTTTTCCGGTGTTGCTGCTCCATCGGGAGTGCCCCACGGCATTATCTCGGTTTACCAAAACATGCGACCATGCTTCTTCAATCCGTGTTTCCTCAACAAAAGCGCAATGAGAGCAACATCGTGACCGCATGTGTGTGCAACTTGCACTAAGACGAGCGGCACCGGTACAAGGCCACGCCAGACGCTTACGCTTTGAGTCGAATACACTTACCGGCATGCTTGCAGGAATGCGAGCAGGTCTGCAAGTTCTTTCTGAGAGAGCACTTTGTCTAGCCCGGCTGGCATAACAGAGACTTTGCTCGGATGCATTTCATCGACATTATCTTTGGAAATATGTTCAAATTGGTTAGGACCTCCGGTAGCCAGCACTAGTTCCTGGTCGTTTTGTTGCGTAGAAGACCATTGAGGATGCGTCCCTGGGAGGTGATTACCGTAATCGGCTCGAAGCTTCGTACGAAACTCATGCTCGGAAAAAGGATCGATTCGAGCATATCTTTTTTGGAGCGAATTTGGCCGATGTGTGTTAAATCGGGACCAACATCTCCACCGAGATATCCAATTGCATGGCATGAGGAACAGGCAGCTTTCGAGCTTTGAAAGACGCGCTGACCTGAGCGGACATCCCCCTTGCTAAGGGTGGATGTGAGAGCCTCTAATTGCGCAAGTTGTTCTTGTTTGTCGATGCGTAAGATGGAAGTGAGGTGGTCCAATTGTGTCTTGAGGTGGGGACCAAAGCGTGAAAAACGTTCCCACAAGCGATCTGGAGACATGGAGGAAGCTGCGGGGCATTCTTCAAGGCTCTTTAATAGACGCCCGATGATTTGTTCATCATCCGTTTGGTCGAACGCGGTCAGAAGTTGCTCTAGTTCCGTGGGGCTTGCATGAACAATTATGT
>Ga0114931_10007764_pt1 | contig 13073 bp, 8 predicted proteins | sample 2SBtaG_FD_89579 | JGI IMG/M metagenome (GOLD analysis project Ga0114931, IMG submission 89579) | Deep subsurface microbial communities from Kolumbo volcano to uncover new lineages of life (NeLLi) - 2SBTROV14_V59a metaG | ecosystem: Environmental > Aquatic > Marine > Volcanic | place: Kolumbo... | reverse complement strand
GTTGAGTTCGTCCAGACGATCTTTGATTTCAGCAGTTTTTTCGTCGCGTTCTTTCGAGGCGTTCTCGCACAGCTTGACCATTTCGATTCGTTTTTCATCGAGGAGCGCAAGCTGCGATTTGACTTCTTCGAGCCGACCGAGCGATTCGAGAGCGCGTTCTTCGACTTTGTCTTTGTCCGCCTTGAACGTGTTGACTTCGGTGAGGAAGGCGTTGTATTGCTTGCTGGTGCTGGCGGAGTTGAGTTGATCGCGCAGCTTGGCGATGCGCTCGTCGAGGCTTGTGATTTCGGATTCGTCGTTGTGGACGGTCGCCTGGAGTTGTCTTGACTGCGTTTGCAGTGACTTTCTCTTGGCGTCCAGCTCGGCCAGCTCTCGCGTTCGAAGATTGAAGTATCGCTGGGCGGTCTGCACTCGGCACTGCAGGCCTCGAACTTGTTTGTCAACTTGGTACAGGCACAGCAGCTTCGCGGTCAGGCTCATTCAATCCTCCGCCGGCGGGATGTCCGGGTTCATTCGGGTCACATACAGAGTCTAGCATGTTCGCAGCAAAGAAGTTGCGTGATCTGCCGATTTTCCCGGATTGGGTTGTTATCCAAGCAGCATAATCAGCCAGTGGGCCGCCGGACCGACGAAGATCAGCGAGTCGATCACGTCCAGCACGCCTCCGAAACCGGGGAGCGTCATCGAGGCGTCTTTTCGGCCGGCGTCTCGCTTGAAGAGGCTGACGGCCAGATCGCCTGCTTGTCCGACGCCTCCGACGACCATGCCCAGCGCTACACTGGCGGCGGGGGAGAGCGGGAACAGGAGGGCGGCGCCGACCTCGGAGTCTTTGGGAATGAGGGCGAAACCCATCGCAACGAGCCCCGCGGTCAGCATGCCGCCGATGAGGCCTTCCCATGTTTTTCCCGGACTGAGCCAGGGGATGAGTTTGTGTTTGCCGATGCTCATGCCGGTGAAGTAGGCGCCGATGTCGCACGATTTGGCGATGAGGATGAGCACCATGACGGTCCAGGCGGTTTCGTGCTGCCTGACGACGAGGTAGGAGGAAGGGATCAGGCCGAGGTAGACGAGGATGAGCATCGCGCCGCTGGCGCCGAGCAAGACGCCTTCGGTCCGCCGGGGCCAGGCCAGGGCGAGAAGCGTGACGCCCAGCCACAGAGCGATCAGAGGTGTGGAGACCGTGCTGACGTGGTAGTCGGCGGGAGTGAGGGTCGAGACGGCGCCGATCGCCAGACCTGCGACTGCCGAGGCCGGCGCAAGCCAGCGGGGCATTCTCATGGCGCAGGCCCGAAGCATCGAGGCGAGCTCCATCGACGCCAATGCGACCACCGGAGCGGTCGCCAGCGCCAGCGCCAGACCCCGGACATGGGCCGAATGTTCGAGCCGCTCATCAAGCCAGCCGATGACCAGCGCCAGCGCGATGAGCGCCGCGCCCGTAGGTAGTCGGTGTTTCAACACGAAGTTCAGCGTACCGATCAGGCGGTCGTTGCGTCAGGGCGCTGGGGCGATGTCGCCGAAGCGTCGGCTGCGCTGGGCGTAGTCGCGGATGGCGGCGTGAAGATCGTCGGCGCCAAAGTCGGGCCAGAGCGTGTCGGTCACGTGAATCTCGGCGTAGCTGATCTGCCAGAGCAGGAAGTTGCTGATGCGCATCTCGCCGCTGGTGCGGATGAGCAGGTCGGGCTCGGGCAGCCCGGCGGTGTAGAGGCTGGCTTCGAACACCGATTCGTCGATGGAGTCTGGATCGAGAAGCCCCTCGACGACTTCTTTGGCGATGGCGCGGGCGGCGTCGACGATCTCGGTTCGCCCGCCGTAGTTCATCGCGACGCACAGCGTCGGGCCGGTGCATCGGCTGGTCGCGGCGATGGTGGCGTCGAGCTCGGCGAGGACTTCAGCGGGCAATCCCTCGCGACGACCGATCGGGGCGAAGCGAATGTTGTTGTCGATTAACAGTTGCCGCTCTGCTCGCATGTACTGCACCGAAAGAGCCAGGAGTGCGGCGATCTCATCCGCCGGGCGTTTCCAGTTTTCGCTGGAAAAAGAAAAAAGGGTCATAACCTCGACGCCGAGGCGGCCGCACTGTTCGATGGTTCTGCGAATGGTTTCGGCGCCAGCCTGATGCCCGTGAACGCGCGAGAGTTGTCGTTCCTTGGCCCATCGGCCGTTGCCGTCCATGATGAAGGCGATGTGCCGGGGAATCCGCTCGGGCGGCACGTCGGGAAGGATGGCCTGCGGATCCGCCTTTGGATTGATCCGGCGCATGCGCTCCAAAGCGCGCATCGACGCCTGAGACTCACTGGTTTTCACAAAACTCCCCATAGGTTGATCTTACCGTATCGACAAAACGGGTTCCCTCGATGCAGTCTTTACGCCATGCGGGAGGAAAAGTGCGGCGGGGCAGCGTCGAAACGCCTTGTTGATTTGTGAGCCGGAGTGATCCGATCGGCTGACGTCGTTCTGGTTCCCACCCCCTCTCCCGCCGGGAGAGGGCCGGGGTGAGGGGTTCCGGGTTGTGCTTCGTAAGCTGTTTTTGCCTTGAATACGTAGGCGTCCACGACCCCTCGCTCGCGCTTGGGGCTTGGATTCTGACTGCCTCTTGCCCGGGGAAGGACCGGCGTCGTCGGAGTTGACAGGCCACGCGGACACCGCCTCGACGACGCGATCGGCAAAATCAATCATGGCGGAGCTGGGCGTCAAAAACCGCCAATCGTTCAGAATCGCGATGCGATCGGCGTCGACCGCACAAAGCCCCAGCTTTCGCCAAGGCTCGATCACCCCATCAAGGTCGTCGGGATTCAGGTCCGGAGTCAACAGCAGGATCGAATCGGGATCGAGCCTGTTGAGGTCTTCGAGGTCCAGCGTGATGTAAGGAGATCCGGTCGCGGGAACGACCTCGAATCCCATTCTCTTGAGAAGGTCGTGGTGAAACGAGCCCGGCCCCGCAACGCCGATCGGGCTGACCCAGTAGACGATCAGTGTTCGGCCGTTTCGCAGCGCCAGTTCGGGCCGAGGCCGCCAGGCGATGTCCATGCGGCGGTGAAGCGGCGCGGCGCGCGTCGAGACCCCCGCGATGGATTGGAAAAGACGAGCGAGTTGATCCACCGCAGCGGGGATGTCGTCGAGCGCCAGCATCGGCAGCGACTCAACAACCCAGCCTCGTTCGTCGGCCAACCTGTTCAAGAGTCCGGGCAGGCCGTCGGCGGTCTGTTCGAGCAGAACGTGCGTCGGATTGGTTCGCGCCAGGGTTTCGTAGTCGATCCCGGTTTGGTCGCCGACGACCGGGATCGCCGGGTCGAGCGATCGGTCAAAGGCGTGTCGGCCGACGATGAGATCGCCCAATCCCAAATCGGTGAGCGTGATCGAAATCGCCGGGCTCATCGAGACAATGCGAAGTTGACTCTGTGTTGACTCAACCGGCGCAGGCGGCGCTGAGCGTTGCCTGCATCCAGAGAGCGCACTGGTGAGCAGCGCCAACAAGACGATTGTCATGCGAAGAGGGAGTCGAGCGTTCACACGAGAATCGTACATTCGAATCACGTCGCGCTTGCGATGGCGGGCGTCGGGCACAGCCGATGACCCACCGCGCCCGCCAGCGCCTCGATCGCGGCTGGCTCGTGCTGGAAAAACGCCCAGGTGCGGTCGTCAGCGATCTCGCGCTGGGCGAGGCGAGTTTTCAGGCGGTTGGCGCGATCGGCGAGTTCAGCGAGCTGGTTGCGATGGTCGGCGCGATAATCGGTCAGAAAGGCGTGCAGCGCCGCAAACATGGCCGCCGGACTCTCGTCTCGAACTTTGGCGCGATCGACCTCGGCTCGCAGAGCGTCACGCTGCTGTTGCAGGTCGGCCAGCCCCAAGGCAGCCGGGTGATGTTGGGCGCGGTGCGATTTCCAGATTGCCAACTGAACGTCTTGGGGGGTAGGCAGGTCGTCTTCCAGAGGCAGCGTGAGCGTTGCTGAGACGACGAGTTTGGGCGCAAGGGGTTGACCGAGCCAGTCTTTGAACCAAAGTTCGGTGATGGAGTCGTAGACGCCGCCGCCCGTGCCGTGAATGAACAGGTCGCAGGCGACGAGCCGGACAAAGCCCGTCATCAAGAGCGCCTTGGGGGCGATCTGTTCGATGGGGATATCGTCCAGTTCGTCCGCGTACACCGCGCGTCTTGGTTCGCCCGGCGCCAGTCTCCAGAGCGGCAGCTCGTATCGGCCGCGCGATGGAGCGCGAAAGAGCGGCGCGATGCGCGCTTGTGGAAACTGTGCGACCGCGTTGTTGTATGTTTCGTTCGCGGTGTCTGCGTCGGCGCCGAGCTTGCGAACGAGGTCGCGGAACGAATCGGTCTGGTGCAACTCGCTGGCATAGATCGTCGGGCAGGGCGCTGCCGAAGAAGGTCGAAGATCGTCCAGCGTTTTGGAAATCTGTCGAGCGGCGTTTGGTTCGTCCTGATGGCGCCTCAGCGCTTCGATCAGCGATGCGACGCCTGAATCGACCGAAGGCAGGGCGGCGTCGATCGGCGTCGAGGTTGATGGCGCGAAAGCAGGACGAGCCGAAGCGGGCAAACCTGTTTCGGCGCTGGGTGTGACCGCGATTGATCGGCGAGCCAACCGACCGTCGGCAGTGAGGACGGGGACTTGTATTTCATCGAAATCGACTTCGTCCTGATCGGGCACGATGTCGGCGGACGCCGCGCCGAGGCACGCCGCGATTTTCTGACACGCGATGTATTTCGCAAGGATTCCCGGATGCCACCAGGCCGCCTGATGTCCGGTCATGACGATTGGTTTGGTGGTGGAAAAACCGAGTTGATCGCGGGTTTGGCAGGCGCGATCGTCGGCGCCTCGGGTGTGAAAAAAATCGGCGGCTTGGTTCAAAACGTGCGCCGGATCGGGATCGATCAAAACCGACACAGGACGGCTGGTTGGGCGCGCCTCGCTCATCCGCAGCTGCCCAGACACGTACACACCTCCGACAACGCCGCAGCGGGCAGGCGATCGGCGCACCGCGCCAGTTCGGCGTGCAGCGCTCGGCGGTAGTGCGCGAGCCGCGAGTCGGGGTCGTCGAGCGGTCCGCCGAAGGATCGCGACGGATCGTTATAAATAAGTTTCACGGGAACCTCGGTGATGCGGAGTTTGGCGGCGGCCGACTGCACCCAAAGCTGCATGGGAAAAGCATAGCCCTTTTCCGTGAAGTGGTCGTCGCAGACGGCGCTGGTTCGGTGGGCTTTGAAGCCGCAGAATGAGTCGGTGAGATTGAAGCCCAGGCGGTCGTTGATTTCGCGGGTGATGGTGCGGTTGATGCTTTGGCGATCGGCGGGCGGGCGGTCTCCCGACTCTTCGAGTTTGAGATAGCGCGAGCCGCTGACGATGTCCCACTGGTTGGTTTGGATCGCCTCGACGAAGCGCGGGATGGCGGCGGGCTCGTGCTGTTCGTCGCAGTCCATGGTGATGACCCAGTCAAAGCCGAAGGCGCGAGCCCAGCGAAATGCGTCGCCCAGCGATCGGCCGTAGCCTCGGTTTTCAGCGTGGCGGATCACCTCGACGCGGTGCTTGGGGAGCATGCAAGGGGTGGCGTCGGTCGAGCCGTCGTCGATCACCAGAACGTCGCTGGCGAACTGCAACACCCGTTTGAGAACGGAATCGACGTATTTTTCTTCGTTGTAGACGGGGATGGCGATCAAAATGCGCATGTCAACTCCAGTGGGGAAAGAAGGTGGTGTTGATACCGGGAGCCTCGGGAGGCGGTGCGTGTCTCAAGTGAAGTGCGGGCCTATCCTAGGCGCTGACTCCTCGGTGGCGCAGCGCTCCGAGCTGTGAGGATGAGCATAGAAAACAAAGCGCAACCCGGACCCCTCACCCTGGCCCTCTCCCGACGGGAGAGGGGACGGAAGGAGAATTGAATTCGGGGACAGGACTGATAATAGAAGGCGTTGTAGCATTTTAGTTTGGGGCGCTGACCGGGCGGGCGCCTTTCCAGTCGACGCGGTCGCGGAGCAGGTCCCAGCGCATCAGTTCGCCGGTCAAAGGCGTCGGCGTGCGGGCGTCAAAGAGCGTGACGACGTTGCCGGGCCAGGCGGTCAACTCGGCGAACCCGAGTGAGTTGTCAAAGAGCAGCCGATCGGCGATCACCTGCCGCTGTCCCTGCGCGACGTAGACCGCGCCCTGCGCCTGGGCCCAGAGCAGACCGCTGTCGCCGCCCGCGCTGGAGCGATCGTCGGTGTTGGGGTCGAACGAAAGTTCGAGTCGTTCGCACTCAAGTTCGGTCACTTTGGGGGCGCCCAGCGGTCGATGTCGAACGCGGACCTGTCGGCGAAACTCGGTCATGCCGGAGCGGCGCTGAAGTTTGAACGAGCCGTCCCATTCGATGAGCGTCGTGCCCCGGCCGTCCTTAACGCTTTGGGAATCGGTCTCGGCGCTGCGGTTTTCGACAAGAAGTCGACCGGGTTTGGGAACGCGAAGCTCGTCGTTGACCACGTCCGCCTCGATGAGCGGGCCGTCGAGGTAGACGAGGCGAGTGAGCCGAAGCCCGCCGTCGCCGTCGGCGTCGTGGATGTATCGGCGAGATTCGAGGCGCGCCAGATCGCTCAGGTTCGCCGGGTCGCTGCCACCAGAGGCGGTGGCGAAGAGAATTTTCTGGTCGTTGGCGCCGGCGTTTTGGCGAAGGCTGTAGGGCTGGGTGTTGACTTCAATCCGGCCGGCGGTGAGCACGTCGGAGGCGAGGTCCGAGGCGTTGGCGGTCAACTCGCATTCGCCCTGAAAAACTGCGAGCCCGGCGAGGTCGTCGAACTTCATCGAGTCGGCCCACGTCAGACGCATGCTTTGATAGCCCAGCGCAGCGTTGGGTTCGTCTTGTTTGAGGACGCCGGCGCCAAAGACGGTGAGCGAGCGCGCCGTTTGGTCGAGGCGCATAGAGACGCCGGAGATCGTGTTCGCGCCCAGCGTGATGTGGGCCGGATCGCCGGCGAGGTTGAAGACGCCGGTGTCGGGTTTGGAGCGGAGCGATCGGCCGGTGGCGCGGACGCCGTCGACGGTGTTGGCGACGACTCCCAGATCGGCGGTGAACGAGTCGATGACCAATCCGCCGGCGTCTGAGCGGGTGAAATGCGCCTCTGCAAGATCGGCGCGGAGCGTGGAGCCTTGCCTTTGGGCGCGGACGTCGCCTTGGGCGGTGGCGACCGCGGGCGCCTCGCCAGCCGGGTCGTTGAGATCAAACTCGATATCGAGTCGACGCGCTGTCAAAACGCCTTGGGCGCCGGAGTCGACGCGGGCCGAGCCGGTGACAACGGCGCGAGACAGGGCGGTGTCGCCCGCGCGGTCCAGCGCGAAAGTTGTTTGAATCTGATCGCCTCGGAGCGAGCCGAACGCGCCCGACGCATCGGCGGCGCCAACGAAGATCGCGCTTTTCAAAAACAGTTTGGCGGCGAAGTCGACGCCCGCAGCACTGTGAGCGAGGCTGAGATCCGCGTGGTCGCGCCAGGTGATCTCGGGAGGTGTGTCGGGGCGGTCCAGGCCGACGGCGCGCGCGGCGCTTCTTTTTCGGATCACGCCCGGACCGGGGAACGACGCGTCGCCCGAGGCGAGGTCCACCACGAGCCGACCGGCGACCGCCTCGAACGAGTTCTCCACGCGCAGCGATACCGATCGAGGCCCCACGCCCGACCAGGTCACCACGCGCGACGCCAAGGCGACCTCCAGCCCGACGCTCTGGGTGGTGCGAAGCCCGGTCGGGTCGCTCAAGGCGACTGTTCCGGAGTTGGGCGCCGACAAGCGAATCCGGGCGTCTTCGTGCGCCAGTTCGTCGGGGGCTTTGTCCATCGGCTCGACCACCAATGCCTTGGACCAGGTGAGCGTGATCGTTTGTTCGCCTGCGTCTTTGTGTGCGTTTGACGCCTGATCGGTGGATTTCTCGCTGGCGGGATTGAGCGAACGCAGACCGGCGATGGTTCGCGCGGTCAGTTTGTGGTCGATGAGGCGGGTCCAGAGATCCAGCCTTTGGGCGGTCGCGGCGCCTTGGATCGAGCGAATCTCGACCGCGTCGGTCAACGAAGCGTGGTAGAGCGTTTGGAGAAGATCGCGGGCAGCGACAGTCGAAGAATCGGCGCTGTTTTTGGATGGATCGTTGCTGGTGTTTTGTTTTGTCAGCGCCTCGGGATGGATCACCGCGACGCCCGCGGAGTCGGTGCGGAAAAGGGCGAGTCGATCCTGCACTTCGTCCATGACGAGTGTGAAGCCGGTAAAGCGGAGATCGACGCCGGGCGCCACGACATGGACCGGATCGGCGGTGCGCAGCTCGCCCATCGTCGTGTCGAAACTCAACGAGTAGGTGGTGAGTATGAAACTGGCGACCGCGCTTGACGGATCGGCGTCGGTGCGCGGATCGTGCGGGTAGACCTGCACTCGCACGTCGCCCCAAAATCGCCCCGAGACAGGCTCGCTTCGGCCGGCCGGCTGCAAGAGGCTGCCTTGGGCCGATTCGAGGTGGGCGATGGCGCCGGTCTTGAGGTGCAGCCAACCCTCGGGTTTGGTGACTTCGACCCGGCCGCCTTCACGCGGTTCGAGCCGTTGGTAGATCAGCTCGCGCACGACGTCGCCGGCGTCGTCGACAAACTCGAGATGCCCTTGGTCGGATGCTTGGGCTGAGCCGCCGAGGAGATCTTCGATGGCGCCGACGCTTTGGGTTGGTTCGTTGATCGCAGCGGGGGAGTTCACGCCTTCGGGAAGAATCGTCGGCGTGGGCGCGGTGGCTCCGGCCGTGGGCGTTTGACCCGATCGGCTGGAGATGACCGACCAGAGCGCTGCGGAGATGATCGCCATGATGAGGACCGCCACTGCGATCAGTGAGATCTGCTTTGCGCGAGAGCGATGTTCAGGTTGGGGCGCGTCGTGTGCCATGACTTCGAATCGTAGCTTGATCCGAGGAATCCAGTCGGGCAAGACGCTGGAAAGTCGTTTTTTCTGACCGCCTCTGCACAGGGGAGAGGGGCAGGGCGAGGGGTCGGGTTTCGATTCGTTTGACAACTCAACCTCTACAGCTCAGAGAGCTGCGCCACCCCGGAGCCGATGATCAGCGGCAGTTCAATCGTCGTGCAGTTGCCGAAGCCTGGTGGACAGGCGCAGGAGCAGGCTGACGCGCTCGAACTCGTTGAGCCAGTCTTGTTGGGTGGCGCTGAGCTCTTCGGTGGGGACCGGGGCGCCGGGCAACGGGCACGACGGGCCGAGCTGCCGATCGGCGATGGCGCGGTAGCGCGTCAGCGTGCGGTCGCCAAAGAGCGAGACAAAGGCGAAGTCCTCGGCCATGAAGATCGCCATGGGGACGCGCAATCCGCCGCAAATCTGGATTCGCTTGGCGAGGTCCTCGTGCTCGTCGCGATCGACGAACCGGAGCTTGATCAAGTTAGAGTTGGCCTCGGCGATGCGGGCGACAAGCGGACACTGCTGGACGCAGTCGCCGCACCAGATGCCCGAGGAGATCAAGACGTGCATGGTTCGGCAAAAGCCGCTGATGAGCTTGCGCTGATCGCCTGAAAGCTCGCTCTGGGCGTAGATGTCGCCCCAGGCGGTCTGCTGATCGGGTTTGCCGGTGGCGACGTAGTCTTCGTACGACAGGGCGGCGTCAAACTTCGCTTTGAGAAACTCGGTGTCAAACATGGCGGAGATTGTATGCGAAAATGTGCCGCGGCTGTCCCTGCGGGCTGCGGCGAAATGTTCGACTCCGCTCTCCCACCCTCAGAAGGCCGCGGTGAGGGGCATTTCATTCCTCTGCTGTTTCAACTGATCTCGTGCTCGTCAATCAAACGCTCGCGCAGCGACCGCAGCAAATCAAACGCCTCGATTGGGCTCATCGCGTTGAGATCGAGCTGGCGAAGCTCCTCGATCGCGGGATGCTCGGCGTATTCCCTGAAAAGCGTGAGCTGGGGCGGCGCCGACCGCGCGGGCGCCGAAACGCTGGGGCGATCGGGGGCGCCGTCGTGCGTCACGCTCAGTGTGTCCAGAAGTTCGCGGGCCCGGGCGACGACCGCGGGCGGCAAGCCGGCGAGCTTGGCGACGTGCACGCCATACGATTGATCGGCTGGGCCCGGGGCGATGCGATGGAGGAACACAATCTCCTCGCCCCACTCGCGCACCTGGACATGCAAGTTGCGCACACGACCGGGCAGTTCTTCTTCCAATGTGGTCAACTCGTGGTAGTGGGTGGCGAAGAGCGTGCGAGGCGTGGGCGTCGAGTGTGGTTTGTTCGAGTTGGTGTCACCGGCGAGTCGTTCGGCGATCGCCCAGGCGAGGGACAGGCCGTCGAGTGTCGAGGTGCCTCGGCCGATTTCATCGAGAATGACCAATGAATGGGTGGTGGCGTGGTGCAGAATGTTGGCTGTCTCGACCATCTCGACCATGAAGGTGGACTGGCCGGCGTGCAGCGCGTCGTCGGCGCCGACGCGGGTGAAGATGCGGTCGGTCAAACCAATGGTCGCTGATTGGGCGGGCACAAACGAGCCGGTGTGGGCGAGCAAAACAATCAGCGCGATCTGCCGGATGTAGGTGCTTTTGCCCGCCATGTTGGGCCCGGTGATGAGGGCGAGGCGGGCCGTCGCGGCCTGGTCGTCGTGGGCGTCGAGGACCGCGTCGTTTGGGACAAAGCGGTCGCCGAGGGTGTGTTCGAGAACAGGGTGGGCGCCTTCACGGATGTCGAGCACAGGTTCAGCAACGAGATCGGGTTTGACCCAACCTCGGCGAGAGGCGAGCCGGGCGAAACAGCCGAGGCAGTCCAAGGCCGCGACGGTCTGTCCGAAGGCGCGGATCGCGGGCGCCTGGGCCGCGCAGCGCTGGCACAACTCGGCGAAGAGATGGTGTTCGCGGTCGAGCGCCCTCGATTGAGCCGACATAACTTTTTCTTCGAACTCTTTGAGTTCGGGGGTGATGTAGCGTTCGGCGTTTTTGAGCGTTTGTTTGCGAATAAACTCGGGCGGGGCGTGTTTCGCCTGGGCTGTTGTAAGCTCGATGTAGTAGCCGAAGACGCGGTTGTAGCCGATCTTGACGCCGGGCAGTTCGTGTTTTTCGATCAGGTGGGTTTGGTGTTGGGCGAGCCACGCGGCGGCGTCTGATTGAAGGAGTCTCGCTTCGTCGAGGGCCGCGTCGACGCCATCGCGGATGAGGCCTCCCTCGCGCAGATGCGCCGGCGGATGGTCGACGCACAGGCGCACGATGTCTTGGGCGATCGGGTCCAGCGCGTCGCGCAGACCTTCGAGTGTGTTGCAGTGATCGGCAAACGCGGGCGCGTTCGCGATTGCGTCGATCAGGGCGTCGAGGCCCGACAGAGACGACCCCAGAGCCACCAGATCCCTCGGCGTCGCTCGACCAACCCCCAATCGCCCGGCGATGCGTGCGGCGTCGTGAATCGACGACAGCGCGCGATCCAGCGACTCGCTCGTGCGCTCATCGCAAACCAGTGTGGCGACGCACGCCTGTCTCGCCTGAATCGGTTCGAGTCTCGCCAGAGGTCTGAGAAGCCAATCGCGAAGCAGCCGACGACCCATCGCGGTTCGGCATTGGCCCGCGCCTTGAAAGACGCTCAACAGCGAGCGGTCGGTCGAACCCGGACGCATCGTTCGTTCGATTTCAAGGGCTCGCAGACTGGCGGCGTCGACGAGGAGCGCCTCGGTTGGGTCTTCGCGTTTGGGAGGCGCCAGATGGCTGAGCCGAGGCGCCTCGGCCCGGGAGTCGAGCGCTTGGGTTTCATGCAAGTATTGGATCACGGCGCCGGCGGCGGCGAGCGACGGATCGTCGTCGTCAAAACCGAAGCCGCCGAGCGTGGCGACCTTGTATTGAACCTGCAGCGCTTCGAAGGCTTCGGCGTGACGAAACTGCCAGCCCGGCCGAGGTGTGCCTGAAAGATCGAGCGCGTCGAGAATCTTTTGCGCCCGGGCGGGCGTCTGGCCGGCGGCGGACTGGGCGAAGAGCAACTCGTCGATGTTTCGGCGGGCGATCTCATCGATGACCGCGCGGGCTGTGGTTTCGATCAGCGCAAAGGCGCCTGTTGAGAGTTCGACGACCGCCAGCGCGACTCGGCCGTCGTCGGCGTCTCCCGCGTCAAGAAACGAGATCGCGGCGAGGTTGTTCGACGCATCGCCATCAAGGAGCGATTCGTCACTGAGCGTGCCCGGCGTCAGGACTCTCGTGACGGCTCGCTCGACCACGCCGACAGCGTCTTTGGGGTCTTGTGTCTGTTCGCCCACCGCGACGCGATGGCCCGCCTGAATCATTCGGCGAAAGTACCCTTCTGCGCTGTGGTGCGGCACGCCGGCCATCGGCAGACCCGCCGACCGTTCGGTCAGCGTGAGCCCCAGGACTCGGTTGGCCAGGATCGCGTCGTCGCCGAACAGCTCGTAAAAATCGCCCATGCGGAAAAACAGAACGCACGTCGGGTAGCGCTCTTTGAACGAGAAATACTGCCTCATCGCGGGCGTCGTGCGCGGGTCTTTCGTTTTGGGCTCTTTGGTGATCGCCATGGCAGACACACAGAATAGACGATGGGCGCGAGCCTCGGGTCTGTTTGAAGGATCGTTGTCTGCTTCACGCACATCCAAATGTGGTCGGTGGAACGGGCGTCTCGCCCGTCATTGCGTGACGAGTCGAGAAAACGGGCGAGACGCCCGTTCCACCGACCTATGGACTAACGAAAGAGACTCATCCCACCGATCCCTCAAACGCTGCCTCCGTCGGCGCGTCGGCGATCAGGATCGCCCAGATCCAGTTGCGCCAGACGCAGTCGATCGAGTTTGGGTCGAAGCCCGCCGCCTCGAAGAGCGAAAAATGCTCTCGCACCGGGATGTAGTGATCGTGGGCCTCGGCGTGATCGAGCAAATCCTTCGTCTCGTCGGCGGCGCAATGACCGGGCGAGTCGCAAAAGTCGATCCATCGGCGCCAGTTGACGGCGTGAATCTCATCGGTCGCGCCTCGGCACTGGTCGGCCAATCCCAACCGCCCGCCCGGCCGGAGCCACGCGCGGATCGCACGGAAAAGCGATGCCTTGTCCAAGACATGGTGCAGACTGATGCACGAACAAACGAGGTCGAACGACGCGGGCGCCAGGTCGAGCTC
>Ga0114931_10007763_pt1 | contig 13074 bp, 16 predicted proteins | sample 2SBtaG_FD_89579 | JGI IMG/M metagenome (GOLD analysis project Ga0114931, IMG submission 89579) | Deep subsurface microbial communities from Kolumbo volcano to uncover new lineages of life (NeLLi) - 2SBTROV14_V59a metaG | ecosystem: Environmental > Aquatic > Marine > Volcanic | place: Kolumbo... | reverse complement strand
CCCAAACGCCTCAGATTCTCCAAGAAACACCCAACCCTGCTTTTAATTTTTACTATGGGGAGTTTATGCAAAATGAGTTGTATCTCACCGATCCAATGTTGCCTATTATTGAAAAGGGCTTGGTCGACAGCATGTTTAGCTCTTCAAAAAATGAAGAGTTTACAACTTATATTACTCTTCTTCACAAAGGATTGCGCGAACATCCCGAACGAATGAAGCGCTTTGAACGCTTAAATCATTTTCTTACGGATGTCTTTCAACAAAAACTCACCCACGCCAAACGACTCAGATGGATTTATGCAGCTGGAGGAAGTGTCATTGGGGCTTTAGTGGGAGTTCCTATCGGAAAAGCCATTGGCGGAAATGCTTTGTGGATTGCCATTCCCGCCGGCGCCTTAGCCGGAGGAGGCTTGGGCTTTTTATTGAGTGATTTGCTGGCAATGCCCCACTATACATACACCAACGGTGAACTAACCGATGATCTTAATTTTGGAATGACGGAATTAGACGATATGGGAAATTCAAACAACTGATAGAAAAAAAGAGGGGGGACAAAATGGGGATGAAAAATTTAAAGAGAGGATTCTATCTTCTTCTAATACCAATTAGTTCGAGTTTTATGCTACCAAACATGGTTTTTGCTCAAGCAAAGAAAGAGGTGAACACGATCTACCTGATTACAAAAGAGCACGAAGCCTATCTTGAACAACTCGAGGGTGAGAAATCTAAGGATCCCGATCTGGCCCCAAAAGAAATCAAAAAGCTTTCGGATCTCGAGCAAGCTTTTCAAGATGACAATACTCCGATGACCAAACGAGAAAAAAAAATTGCCGACCGAACGCGGTTGGAGCAAAAACGTCTGGTTGAACTTTTAGATCAATTTGACCGAACTGATTTTGATAAGGAAGATGATCGAGCAAAACCTGAATTCAATAAGATTCGAGATGAAATTGTAAAATTGGTTTTTTATGCCGAAACAAAAAAAAGTTATTGGCAGCGCCTCTATCTGATCAATCAATCTTATCTGGATCATATTGAAGATGTTCAACGCTATGCCTCCCTAGATCGAGCTCTGCGAGACAAATGGATAGCCGTTAGGGAAAAACGTCAAAGAACTCGCGAAATTATTATTGGCTTAACGGCAGCCACGGGTGCTGCCTTCGGTGGATTTCTTACCTATAAAGCTAGTACTAAAATTCTGCCTATTGCAGCAAACGAATCGACTCTTGGGCTTATCAGTAAATGGGGTGGACGAAGTGCTTTGGTGATTATCGGTACATATGTCGGGGCATCCGTTGGTTCTTACGCGGGCTTTCTGGGCAGTGATTGGCTTCCTGGAAAACGAGAATACATTGATCCGATCGACGGAAACGAGGATCTTCGCGATATTCTGGACATCATAGACGATCTTTAAGATTTTTCTTAAAACCTAAGCTATTGATCGTTTCAACAAAGACTGCCAATATTCGGGCGTGAGATGTACACGCCTGAGGCCTTTCTCTTTCTTGCTCGGTCTTTGCCTGACTCTGGGTCTTTTTCAAGGCTCCAGTTTGAGTGCGAATACAAGCAAAGTCCTTTGGGTCCCTTTGCAAGGAACAGTCGAACTTGGTCTTGCCCCTTATATTATTCGCGCGGTGAAATATGCCGAGAAGGAACGTTATGATGCTCTTGTATTAGATGTAGACACCTTGGGAGGACGAATTGATGCCGCCATTGAAATCCGCGACGCGCTTTTAGACTCCAAAGTTCCAACCGTGGCTTGGGTAAACAAACGAGCAATCTCTGCCGGCGCATTGATTTCCATTGCCTGTCGAAAGATTTTCTTCACACCTGGCTCCACCATGGGTGCCGCCACTCCCATTCAAGAAACAGGCGGAAGTGTAAAAGATGTCGATAAAAAATACGTCAGCTATTTTCGGGGAGAGATGCGAGCGACGGCTGAAAAAAATGGTCACCCTGTCACTATCGCAGAGAGCATGGTCCAAGCTCCCGCCAACATTAAAGGCCTCGTTAAAAAAGGAGATGTCCTGACTCTCACCGATCGGAGCGCCTTAAAAACTGGAATGTCGAATGGAACCGTTAGCTCGAGAGGTCAACTCCTCTCCCTTCTTCACTTGCCAGACGCAAAAATAGAGCTCTTTAAAATCAATTGGGCCGAACGACTCGTTCGTTTTATCACCGACCCGACCATCTCTGGTTTTTTGATGTCGGGAGGAATTCTAGGAGTTATCTTAGAGCTTCAGGCCCCCGGGCTCAGCCTTCCTGGAATTCTTGGAGTTCTTTGCTTGGGTCTTTTCTTTTTCGGAAAATTCTTAGTGCAGCTTGCAGGTTGGGAAGAGGTTTTAATTTTCCTCATCGGTCTCATTTTCGTCGCCCTTGAATTCTTTGTCGCGCCAGGAAGTATTGTCTTTGCTGTGATTGGATTGGCCTGCATTATCGGCTCTTTGTTTTTTGCCGGGATTTCTCCTAAAATCCCCTTGGACTTTTCTTTTCCCTCTGTTGCTGAACATCTCAACTCTCTTGCTATTGGACTGAGTCTTACAGTGATTGGAGTGATTGTGATGGTTTGGATCTTCTCTCGCTTTCCTGAACGTGTTCCCTTGGTATTGGCTGAAAAGCACAAGCTTGGTTCCAGTTTGTCTGATGAGGAGAGTGCAGAATCGAGATTAATTGGTCGGCGTGGAATTTTACTGACCGATTTACATCCTTCTGGAAAGGCGGAAATTGAAGGAAAAGTTTATGAGGTGGTGTCAGAAGGAGCATTTTTAGAAAGAGGAGCCGCAATTGAGGTGAGTGACATTCGTGGAATTAGAACGATTGTTCGAGCTTATACGGATAAGGATTCGATATGAATGAGCTGATGTGGTTTCTTATTTTAACGGGATTAGTTTTAGTTTTTCTCGAGCTCTTTTTTGTCCCAGGCCATGGAGTTCCCGGAATTGTTGGATTTATTCTCTTGCTCGTAGGGATCTACTTAGTAGGAAGGAACTACGGAGCTATAGCAGCAGCGGGACTCTTTTTTGCGGCCATTATTTTGATTGCGGGAAGCTTTATTCTATTTTTTCGCTCATCGGCCTCCAAATGGATTGTGTTGCGCTCGCCCAGCTCTTCTCTTTCGGTGTCGGAAGAACTCCTACTAAAGATAGGCGCACGTGGTTTTTGTCGAACCCCTCTTTATCCCACAGGAAAAGCCCTGTTTGTCGTTGATGGGCGAGAAAAAACAATAGACGTTTCGACCTATGGAGAATATGTCGAAGAAGGAAAAGAAATTGAAGTCGTCAAAGTGGAAGGCAGCCGAGTAACGGTGAAAGCCTTACACGCTTAATGAATCGCTTCTCACTATTAAAGAAGGAGAATTTATGCTCGCCTGGTTAGTCATCGTCCTTGTTATTTTAATGGTTCTCGCCATTTTGTGGATTGTCCCCATTGCTCTTTGGGTGCAAGCTCTGGTTTCAGGGGCCTATGTTGGAATCGGAAATTTAGTGGGCATGAGACTTCGAGGGGTAAGCCCTAAAGTCATTGTGCAGTCTCGTATCGCCGCAATCAAAGCTGGCCTCCCTCTTACTTCAAACCAATTGGAAACTCACTATTTAGCACGTGGAAATGTGGCTAAAGTTGTTCAGTCTTTAATCTCTGCGGATAAAGCCAAGATCAGTCTCAGCTTTGGCCGTGCGTGTGCAATTGACCTCGCAGGACGCGATGTTTTGGAAGCCGTAAAAATGACTGTTAATCCAAAAGTCATCACCACTCCCATGGTAGCAGCGATTGCTAAAGACGGGATCCAACTTAAAGCTGTGACTCGAGTGACAGTTCGAGCAAATATTGAAAAGTTAGTCGGTGGAGCAGGTGAAGAAACGGTGATTGCTCGGGTAGGTGAAGGGATTGTATCCACGATTGGTTCGTCGAGTACCCATAAGGATGTTTTAGAAAATCCGGATCGAATTTCGAAAACGGTTTTGGCAAAGGGCTTAGATGCAGGAACTGCCTTTGAAATTCTATCTATTGATATTGCCGATGTGGATGTTGGTCAAAACATTGGAGCCCAACTTCAACAAGATCAAGCACAAGCCGACAAAAAAGTGGCTCAAGCCAAAGCCGAATCACGGAGAGCAATGGCTATTGCTGTAGAGCAAGAAATGAAGGCTAAAGCAGAAGAAATGCGCGCCAAAGTGATTGAAAATGAAGCTCAAATTCCAATGGCTATGGCCGATGCGTTTCGCTCTGGCAACCTTGGAGTGATGGATTATTACCATATGAAAAATATTATTTCCGATACAGACATGCGCGAAGGAATAGCCCAAACCACAAAACCGAAAGATGCTTCGACGGGAGCAGAAGATTGATGCCACCCATTGAAGCTTCGGCGGGTTGGGTTACTATTCTCATCCTAGCGATTTGGGTCGTTAGTGCGTATTTTGAAGGAAAGCGAAAACGTCAGCTGAAATCTATGCGACGCCAAGCCCTTCAAAGGCAAAAGCAGCCCTCTAGCGAGCAGCACCCCAAAACTGTTCCTGCACAGCGGGTTATATCGGAAAGGATTCAATCCCCCCCACGTGTTTTAAAATCACAACCTGTTCAGAATCAGAAAGCTTTAGATGAAGCCGAAAAGATTGCCCGTCAAGCGAAGAGGAAAACTCTCTCTCAAGGCACGGATCTTCAAGTTCGAACTCAAGATATCTTGAGGAGCTTGGGGGAAGCTCCCGCGATGGAAATGGAAGATCAGGACGACGTTCTTCATGCTTTAGAAATTGAAAACCAACGCCTCAAAGAACAAATTCAGTCCTTTGAGCGACTGGCACGTGAACAATTAAAAGAAAAACAGAGACAAAAAGCTCGGGAACAAACCTCCCCTGCCCGAGAATACGAAATGCCAAAAACATTGCCTTCCGATGTCTCTTCCCTTCTGGCTATACCTAAAAATCTTGTTTCCGCTATCGTCCTACGAGAAATCCTATCTAAACCCAAATCTTTACGCTAAAGAACGGGAAACAATGATCGATCTCCAGCAGCTCTTTGAAGTAAAATTCAATCGAAAGCTTGAAGAATCATCACAAATTTTGGCGGATGCTCAGGCATCTTTCCAATTGGAAATTGGCGATTATATTTGCCATCTCGATCTTAGCGATGAGCGTAGAATTAAGCCTGGTCCTCATCCAAAGAAAGTCGATTGTTGGATTCAAATGAACGAAAAGAATTTTGAAAAACTCATGACAGGAAAACTCAATATTCCTTTTGCTTTAGCTACCCGTGCGATTAAAGTGGGTGGGAATTTAATGTTGTTTGCAAAATTAAGAGAGTTGTTTAACGCATGAGCCTTCTGAAGCTTCTAAAAGAGAACGCTTATCAAAAGAGAGAGGTCACTCTTTCTTCTGGGAAAAAATCAAATTTTTATATGGATGTGAAGCGGGTGAGTTTAACCGCAGAAGGCTCTTATTATCTAGGCCAGGAACTTTTTGCGGCCCTTCAAAAACACTACCCCACCGCCGTGGCAGCAGGCGGCCTAACGCTGGGGGCCGACCCTTTGGCGACAGCTTTAGCCCTGAGCTCTTGGGTGGCAAAAAAACCGATTCAAGCCTTCATCATCCGAAAACAAAGCAAAGAGCATGGATTGGCCAAATTGATTGAGGGGTCTGACCTAATCCCCCCAAAAAGCCCTGTTGTCATTCTCGAGGATGTCGTGACCTCAGGAAAGTCAAGCTTAGAAGCCATTCAAAAAGCAAAGTCTCAAGGATGGCAGGTTCTGGGAGTTTTAGCAGTCGTAGATCGAGAAGAAGGTGGTAAAGAAAACATTTTAAAAGAAGACTGCCGGTTTTTCAGCTTGTACAGAAAGTCAGACTTTGGAATCGTAGAGTAGATGCAAAAGCTTTCTCTTATCATTATGGGTGCCTTAGTTCTTACGGCTTGTAGTCTCCGACGAAATGATGAGGCCCATGCTCCGAGCCACCGAAACTTTTTTGATGCTGTCTTTAATACCAATAGTTACGGCGAAGCTTTTGATAAGTGGACCAAGAGAGGTCGAACACAAAGTGATTTTGATCTTACTCTTCTCGCCGATGTAACTTTTTGGAATGATGAAATGCAAAGAGCTTATGTCAACGAGATGACCAGGCGCTTTCGTTTGACGGATACCGAATCCAAAGCCTTAGCCTATAAAAAACTTTCAGAAAACGACGGCTATTATGTTTTTATTATTTCGGCAACCACTCGACATCCAGAATGGAATGATTTGGATTCACATAATGGGCTCTGGCGATTGAGTTTAGAAAACAAAGACTCTTCTGTGCGAATTCCTGCCGAACGAGTCGATAAAGTTTCTTATAAAAACGAACGTGCTCGTTATTTTTATCGGCGAATGAATCGCTTCAATGAAACCTATAAAGTTTTCTTCCCAAAGGTAAAACTAATGGATGCTGAGGAAATTGTTTTACATATCGCTGGACCTCGGGGGGATCTGAGCTTTGATTTTAAGATTCCAGGAAGGGTCGATGAAAATCGCTGGGGCTCCTCCAAATAATAGCTCGTCTGAATCTCACGAGAGAAGAGGTTTCCGATTGAAAAATATTGGCAATCTGACTTTTATCTTATCCCAAATGTTTTAACCATTAGTCGAGTCGTTGCCATTCCGATCATTATCGCTTTTCTTTATGTTCAGTGGAATATTCCAGCCTTGGTTACTTTTATTGTCGTCGGCTTATCCGATTATACGGACGGGTGGATCGCACGAAAATATCATTACGAATCTAAGTTGGGAATGCTTCTCGATCCACTAGCAGACAAACTTATTATTCTTTCGATTATGATCATGTTGTTGTGGATTGGACGCTTAGATATTCATATCAAAAATTTTTCGACTGATCTGGTGGCCCCGATTCTTGTGATCGTTACCGTGGGAAGAGAAATGGCTATTACGGGGCTCCGAGACATTGCTTCGAGTGCTGGAGTCACAATGGCGGCAGACAAAGGCGGAAAAATTAAAACCTGGATTCAGTTTGTCTCGATTTCACTCCTTCTGACTGGCCTATCGGGTCTAGTAGAATTGGGGCAATCCCTTCTCATTATTTCGGTCATCGCTGCACTTTGGTCGGCGATCCGCTATGTATTGAAATTCATTAAAGGTCTTCCCGTGTAGACCACTATCAAGAATTTGACAGCCTATATAGAATCCGTGAAATTTCGTATACTTAAGAATTGGACAGCTAAGCGTTTTCCTAATATTTCATTAGAAGGCTTATGAGCAAAGTGAAATCGATTAACAGAGACAACAGCGATTCTTATTTGAAACTCAGCCCGGAGAGTCTGAAGAAAATCCATCGATTGATGGTTTTAGACCGCCTTTTAGAAGAGCGTCTCATTAAAATGAGCAAAGGTGGCGAAGGCTTTTTTTGGATCGGCGGTCCAGGGGAAGAAGCTTTTAATGTCCCTTTAGGCCTTTTAGTGAAAAAAGGCCAAGGCCTTGATCACGACTATTTGCATCTCCATTATCGAAGTAGTGGTGTGGCACTTGCGATGGGCGCGCCCGTTGTGGATAGCATTCGACAAATGCGCATGACCATTACCGACCCTTACTCGCGTGGAAGAAATTTCGTAAATCATTATGCCATTCCGGAATGGAATCTGATGCCTGTCTCTCCAACCATTGAAACTCAATACTCCACTTCTATTGGAACAGCGATTGCCCAAAAACATCATGGTGGAGAGGGTGTTACGATTGTGACCGGAGGAGATGCAGGCTCTGCCGAAGGAGATTTCCACTGTTGTATCAATTGGGCCAACCGACCAGCGCTTCCCTTGCCGCTGTTGATTATTGTGGTGAACAACCAATACGGCATTTCCACTCCTTGGGAAGACCAACACGGCGAAGGAAATATTTCCAATTGGGCAAAGGCCTTTGAAAACATGCCCGGTCGAACCATTAACGGAAATGATCCGGTTGAGTCTTACTTTGCTGTTGAAGAAGCCTTACAACACTGCCGAACAGAACGAGGCCCTTATTTATTAGAAGCACGTACGAGCCGATTGTATGGGCATAGCTCTTCTTCGGGCGCGAACCGAGTGGATGAACCGGATTGCATTGCCCTTTTTGAAGACAATTTGGCAAAACGAAAATTGATGGCCCCCGACGAGATGAAAAAAGTTTGGGCGGAATGCCGAAAAGAATGTGACGACGCCTATCAGAAGGTGAAAAAAGAAGCTTACCCAGATCCGGATGATATATGGACCGCCGTTTTTACAGACGGAGTTCCAGATGATTATCCTAAGAAAGGTGGGAGTTAAGAATGGCAAATATGGCACAGGCCATTCGAATGGCCCTTCACTATGGGGAAACTCATTTAGGCGTAAAAGAAGTTTACGGCGAAGACGTTGGTCCACCTCTTGGAGGTGTTTTCACTGCAACTCAAGGTTTAAAACACGCTTGGGACTCTCCGCTCGATGAGCGCGGAATTGTTGGTGCAGCTATTGGTTTAGCGTGGGCCGGTTCTCGACCCGTCGCTGAAGTTCAGTTTGTGGATTATATTTTTAATGCCATTGATTTATTGAAATTGGCAGGAAACAGCTTGTGGTGCTCTGGCGGAAAATTTCCCTGCCCGATGGTTTTGATGACGCCAACGGGTTCTGGAATTCACGGCTCCATTTACCATTCGCATTCCTTTGATTCGATAGCGAGCAAGATCCATGGAATGAAAGTCGTTTGTCCATCCACTCCTTTGGATGCCTATGGATTGATGATCTCGGCAATCAAAGATGATAATCCAGTTTTGTTTTTAAAACCAAAAGCCTTGCTTCGTGCAAAAGGACGGGAACTCATACCGGGAGAACCCGAGGACGAAAAGAAATTAAAAGAGATGATCGATGCGCCAATTGGCGACCGAAGTAAATGGAAGCCAAAATGGCCTAATTTAGAAATCGTTGATATTCCCATCGGCCAAGCAAAGATTTCAAATGAAGGAAGCGATTTAACCGTAGTCACACACGGACGATTGGCTCCTATTTGTCTTCAAGCAGCCGAAGAATTTTCAAAACAATCGAAAGCCAATATTGAAGTCGTCGATATGAGAAGCTTGATCCCATATGATTGGAAAACAATTAAAGCATCTATTCAAAAGACCGGTCGCGTTCTTTTTGTAAATGAAGAAACAGAAATCTCCAACTTTGGAGAACATCTATTTCGGCGATGCATTGATGAGATGTTTTATGAACTAGAAGTGGCCCCTCGCCTTTTGTGCGGAAAAGCTGTTCCTGGAATCGGCCTGAATCCTGGCCTGGAATATAATAGTGTTCCTGAGAAAAAGGATGTCATTCAGGCCTATGAATCAATACTGTCTGTGGCCGCCTAAACAAGAATAAACAGAATATATTGTAAATACAGCTATTTATAAACTATTTTAGAATTATTCTAAAACTATTGACATTCTAATATTAGTAGTGCTCTAATATAAGAGTGAGTATTAAAAAAATTCTTTTAGACTACGATATCCAAGCTTCTGCTCCCCGCTTAGCTGTGGCGGATTATGTGCTCTCCACGAAGGATCACCCCACAGCAGAAGAAGTGAAAACCCAAGTAGAAAAGAGAATGCCTACAGTATCGACGGCAACGATTTATAACACCCTGAATTTATTTGTTGAAAAAGGTTTATTAAAAGTCGTTTCCGATCCTCTTACCGAAAAACAAAGATATGACGCAAATACACAGGCACATTTTCATTTTTATGATGAAGACACGGGGCGTCTGGTCGATTTGGACCCAAGCCTTTTGCGTGTGAGTCCCAATTTCAGTAAGTTAAACGCAGAATTCGAAGTTAAACAAATTGAAGTTATGCTTCGTGGACGATTGAAACGAAGCTTAAAAAATCGAAACAAAAGCAATTCAAAAGAAGGAGAAACTTATGACAACAACAACGACTGAAACGACCCCAACCACAAGAACAGGAACCCTGACTGTTGGGGACACGTTTCCTGATTTTAATTTGAAGGCTTGTGTCAGCATCGACAAAAGCTATTTCGATAATTTCAAAGATATAAAACTGACAGACTCAAAGGGAAAATGGCGCGTGATTTTCTTCTGGCCGCTTGATTTCACCTTTGTTTGCCCAACTGAAATTACAGATTTCAACAAACACTATGCGGAGTTCAAGGAAAGAGGAGCCGTTGTGCTTGGCGCAAGCTGTGATTCTGAGCACGTTCATATGGCTTGGAGAAAAAATCATCCAGACCTGAAGGATATTCAATTTCCGATGATGTCTGATTACAAAAAAGAACTCACTACTGCTTTAGGAATTCTTCATAAAGAAGCTGGTGCTCCTTTACGAGCCACTTTCATCGTTGATCCCGACAATGTCATTCGATATGTCGACATCTGCGATCTGAATGTTGGAAGAAATACAAATGAAATGCTTCGCGTTTTGGATGCCCTCCAAACCGGAGAACTTTGCCCCAGCTGTTGGGAAAAAGGAAAAGATACTTTAAAAGTCGCTTAATTTTTTTGCGAATCGATAAAAGCCCCTTTTGAAAAAGAGGGGCTTTTTTTCGCCTTATTTTTTATTAGAACGAAGGGAAGATTCCTATGGATCTAGAACAAGTCTTTGCAAAATTTGAACGCCAAAGCCATCTTGATATGAAACTGAATTTTAAAAAGTTTTTTCTCAACTCGGGACTATCTCCAAAAGAAGCTGGCTTAGTAGCTCTTTGTAGCGCGGAAACCGCCCATTGTCCCCCTCTTGTGCAATTTACAGCGGCGCATCTTAGAGAAAACGACACGAGCGATGATGAAATTTCGGAAGCAAAAGATATGGCTGCGGTAATGGGTGTTGCCAATTGTTACTACCGATTTCGACATTATGTGGAGAAAGACGCTTACCGAAAACCCGCCGGCTTTCGAATGAGCCTGATGGCCAAGCCCCAAATAGGAAAACTCAATTTAGAAATGTGCGCCCTTGCGGCTTCGATTATTAACGGTTGTGAATCCTGCGTTCAAGGACACGAGAAATCGGTTCTTGAGCATGGAGGAACAGAAGAAAAGGTTCACGATATTGCTCGTCTCTCTTCGACCATTAAAGGCCTTAGTCAGGTTTTTAGACAGTTCCGAAAAGACACCTAAATCAACCTAGACTTCAAAAGGCCTTTTGTTATTTACTTTTTGAATCACGCACTTTCAAGATGCGGGAGTAGCACAGTGGTAGTGCGTCTGCTTGCCAAGCAGAAGGTCGAGGGTTCGAACCCCTTCTCCCGCTTGTTCGAGATGAGCCCTTTGATCAGAGTCCCGTTTAACAACCTCATTTTCCCGGGCAGATGGGCCACCCTTCCATGTCCCAGATTGCCGATCAGGGAGCACATGTCTAATAGAGATTTTCAAGTGTGAGATGAAGATTATTGAACAGAGTCATGTCCATAGAGTCGTTGGACTTTTATGCACCCCATTTCATATTGAGCTTGCGCTTCTTCTTCACACAGTCAAGAAGATACATATCGATTAGCTTTTGATAAGCAACATCGGTTTCGTCACTCATCGCCTTAAAGTAATCGATTACTTCAGGACTGAGATTAATCCCAACGCTTTTTTTCACCTTTCCCTTATAAGGGTTGGGTACTTCTTTCATCTTGGAGAAATCATATTCTTTCTTCATAAATTTTTAGCCCCTTTCTCGTGGCTTTTCTTACTGAGATGATGCGAATCACTTCATCCGATTTTCGTTAGCAGTGAACGACAACAAGTATTCGGGAGGTGGAACTGATACCGATGAGCAGGAATCGGTCCTCCTCAGAGGAATGATTTTCATCATAGAAGACTCGAGCGTGGTCATCTTCAAAGCTTGTTTACGCCTCTTCAAACCATATCCCATGCTTCCTCCGGTTCTCCCGATTCTTCTGTTCGTCTCATTCGAAAATCACATATAGATTATATCTAGATAATATATAGATATCAGGGGGTAGGATTAAATAGGGAACGAAAAGCCAGGTACAGCGTCAGTTCTATCGATCAAGGGCAATTAATCCTACAAAATTGATCACTTGCTTTTGGGGTTCGTCCAAAGAAATTTTATCTTTCTGGCTTCTCTAGCTATATCCTGATTTTGGATGGCGGGATTCGAGGTGGCTCGAAGTATGTTAGCCTTGAAGTCACTTTAAGGCCTCTTGATTGGGTATCGAACAAGGTCGGTTTGAAGATTGAAAATCGGGCCCATTCGGCGGAAAATTGGAATGAAGCTGACTATGGCCCATTTGAAAGAGATTTTGGAATCGTCGAAGCTAACGGCCACGGCCACGAATTTGAAGTGGATTTTAACGATAACTTTCATATTCCTGATCACGACTCGAACCTCGTTGTTGATTTCGGCTTTTATTGTTTTAAAGCTGCTGAGTAATGTCCAAATCCTCTGAAGCGGCATAGGTGCATTTAAGTCAGGTGTCGTCATTTAGTTTATTTAATCCCAAAAACTAAAGAGGGCTTCCCGTATGGTCTATGGGCCATTCTTTCCTTTGCTTTCGGCAGATCTTCCGGAAACCAAACAGCTGGCGGTCGAAGCGCCTCACGATTGAGCAGAGTTCGATCGGCCTGGGAATTGCCAGGGGCTTTACGGCCTATGGGACTTCCTGCGCTTGCCGCCACAAAGCTTGCGCGTAAAATGTGAGTCTTGCGAGCATGAAAAACTCGTGGCCTTTTCGTGCAAGCTTTGTGGCTTTTGCCCGTCTTGTGGTGGTAAGCGTATGGCCGAAACGGCCGCTCACCTAGTCGATCATGTGATTCCTGAAGTTCCGGTCAGGCAGTGGGTTTTGAGCATGCCGATTCCGATGCGCTACTGGCTCTCATCCAACCCAAAGCTGACCACTGAAGTTCTTAAGAAAATCATTCGAGTAATTGATAGCTATTACAAAAACAAAGCCAAAGCCTTCGGCATCGAAAAACCAAAAACAGGGGCGATGACTTTCTTGCAGAGATTTGGCTCGGCACTCAATCTCAATCTTCACTTCCATATTCTCTATCTTGACGGCGTTTATGAACACCACGGTGAGAAGATGGTCTTTCACAGGATCTTTGCGCCCCAAAAAGAAGAGATGGCCGAGCTGGTAAAGCTCATT